>WNFK01018990.1_pt3 | contig 15632 bp, 15 predicted proteins | sample 5400281 | NCBI WGS metagenome assembly WNFK01 (sample SAMN13153350, study PRJNA577476) | soil metagenome | isolation source: 20 cm soil on Douglas fir-dominated hillslope | place: USA:California | collected 2013-09-17 | reverse complement strand
CACCGCTGACGGTGTGGTTGCCATGGCGACCAGCACCACCGGCGATGCCAATGCCGAGGGCTCGAGTCTCGCGAATCTGGTCGTGAACGGGGTGCAGGTGGACAACCCCGCTCCGAATACACAAATGAGCCTGCCGGGCGTGGGCTACGTTGTGCTGAACGAGCAGGTCCCCACGAGCGGTGGAATCACCGTCAATATGATCCACGTCGTGTTGCAGCAAGCGGTGCTGGGCCTGCTCGGTAACGTGATCGGTTATCGGACGACAGGCAACATCATCGTCGGCTCGGCATCGAGCAGCGTGAATTGACGGGTCTGGGCTTGGCTGACCCCGGGGCGTCACCCCGGGGTTAGCCGGGTCTCTGCACCAGCTGCTTCATCCTCCGGACTGCTTCTTCCATCCCCCAGAACACCGCGTTACTGACGATGGAGTGGCCGATGTTGAGCTCTTCGATTTCTGGAATGGCGGCCACGGGCTGGACGTTCTGGTAGGTCAAACCATGCCCGGCGTGGACGGCGAGGCCGATCTGCTTTGCGTGGGTCGCCGCCCGCCGCAGCTCTTTCAGCGCCGTGTCCCCGCGCCGCCAGGTGTGTGCGTACCGGCCCGTATGGAGCTCGATGGCGGGCACGCCAAGTGCGCGGGCTGTGTCGATCGTCTCGAGTGACGGATCGATGAACAGACTCACCCGAATTCCCGCGTCACGCAGTTTCGCGATCGCGCCCGCGAGCTTCTTATCACCCTTGCGGAGCGCGAGGCCACCTTCGGTGGTGATCTCCTGCCGTTTTTCCGGGACGAGCGTCGCTTGAAACGGCTTGAGGCGCGCCGCGAGCCGGACGATTTCGGCGTGGGCGCCCAGTTCCAGATTGAGAACGGTGCGCACGCTGCGCGCGAGCGCGGTGACATCGGCATCCTGGATGTGGCGCCGGTCCTCGCGCAGATGGACCGTGATGCCGTCGGCGCCCGCGCGCTCGGCCGCGGCGGCCGCCTGCACCGGGTCGGGCTCGTCGGTCTTGCGCGCTTCGCGGAGCGTCGCAACGTGATCAATGTTGACGTAGAGACGCATGCTGTCTTACCTTCGGGTCACCCCGACCACAGGTCTTGCCTCGTGAAGCGACGGGTCGCGATAGCCCTGCTGTTGTTTGCCGGCAGCACCGCCTGCGGAAGCCATCCCGGAGCGGGCACGCCGGTGCCGCAGTCGGTCAACGAATCGGTGTCGCAGTTCCTCGCCGCGGTCAAGGCCAACGATCTCAAGCGCATGGGGCAGCTCTGGGGGACGGAGCACGGTCCTGCGGCCGCCTCGATGAACGCCGACAAGTTGCAGCAACGCCTCACCGTGATTCAGAAGTACCTCGACCACACCGGCTACCGGATCATTGAAGGGCCGCTGCTCGTCGCGGGGCATGACGACCGGCGGACCTATCGTGTCGAGCTGCAGCGTACCAGTTGCAATCAGGTGCTGCCGATCGACGTCGTCCGCACCCGCAGTGGCGGCTGGCTGGTCTACGACGTGCATCTCGAAAGCGCCGGCAGTCCTGGAGGGCGGTGCGAGCAGGTGGGGACGGGAACCAGGCCGTAGCGGCGCGCGTTTCACCTACTCAGTCAGCTCCAGCAGAATGCCGCTCGTCGTCTTCGGATGTAGGAATGCGATGCGCCGTCCGCCGGCTCCGAGCCGGGGCGTCTCATCGATCAGCAGGTAGCCGGCGGTCCGGCAGCGCTGCAGGGTGGCGTCGAGATCGGAGACGCGGTAACAGATGTGATGGATGCCCGGCCCGCGTTTCGCCAGGAATTTGGCTACGGGGCTGGTGGCATCCCGCGGTTCGAGGAGCTCGACATCGACAGCGCCGAAGTGCAGGCTGACGATGGTGGCGCCATCAGCCGTTTCCGGCCGTCCGGGCGAAAGTCCCAGGACGTCGCGATAGAAGGCAAGGGCGTCGGTGATGCTCGTGACCGCGATGCCGATGTGAGCGACGGACGAGTTCATAGCACGTCAAACTAACGTTTATCGAAGGAGCGTGAAGGGTTATGGAAGATGTGAAGCATCCGTCCGCCGTCACGGACGCCACCTTCCAGGTGGAAGTGGAGCAGCATAAGGGGCTCGCCGTCGTCGATTTCTGGGCGACCTGGTGTGGCCCGTGCCACATGGTCGCGCCGATCATGGATCAGCTGGCCGGCAAGTACAACGGCAAAGTGAAGATCGTGAAGCTGGACATCGACGCCAATCAGGCCACGGCGATACGCTTTAACGTCCGCTCGATTCCGAGTATTCTATTCTTCAAGGACGGACGCCACGTGGACACGATCGTTGGTGCGTTACCGCCCTTGGTGTTCGAGCAAAAGATCGAAAAGCACCTCTCGTAGCTTCCTCGTCGGAGGACGATGCGCGCGAGCACAGCTCGCCTGACGAATTCGCCGGTTCGCCTCGCGGATCTCCAGTTTCCGCAGGTGAGCCGGCTTATTCATCGTACCCGGCTCGCCTTCATTCATCTCGACAATCTGCTCGCGTACGCCAAGCGCGACCGCGATGGGCGGATCGACGGGTATCTGGCGGCGCATCTGCCCGACGAATGCGTGCTGCTGTTGTTCCGCAAGGGTGAGGCGGTCAATGCCGCCTCGCTGCATTCCGCCGGCCGCCACGTCATCACCATCACCGAAGCGCTGAAGCGCATGCGCGCCGAAGTCGAGCGCGGCGATCTGACCTACTGCGCCGCGCCGATGGAGCAGCTCGCGTGGATGTACGCGGCGTGCGCCGGCGGCTACCAGGCGCGCTTCCTCGACGTCAATCAGCCCGAGAAGTTTTTCCCCCTCTTGCAACAAGAAAAAGTGACCGGCGTCCTGGAGCTGATTTCGAACGGCCGGGTGTCCTACCTCAAGTTCGATCAGGGGAAGTATCTGAGCGGCCATTTCTGCGACAAGGCGGACAACGTACCGCCGGCCCGCTATCTGGAATCGCTGTTCGACGCGGGCGCAGGCGGCGTCAAGCCGGCGATGTCGGCCGGCACGTTCCAGGCGGGGGACGACCTGCCCGCCCAGGCCGCGACCGCGCTCGTGAATACCTACCGGGAGCTGTACTGGCGGATCGTGGACGCGGTCGAGCGGGAATTCCCCGGCGAAGCAAGACGGCGCGCGCAGAAAGTGACCGCGGCGATCGTGGACACCCATCAAGCGCTGGCCCTCATGAGCGTGCCGCGCGGCACCGATATCCCGGACGCCGTCGTGCGGCCCGAAGAGCTGTCCACCGCGCTGACCGACTGGGCGTTGCAGTTGCTCGAAGGCGCCGAGGTCATGATGCCGGGGACGGCCACCAAAGTATTGAAAGATGCGACGCGCGAGCATCGCTACGTGCTGCAGGCGGCCAACTTCTACGGCCGGCTCCCCTGGCGGGTGACGTGGTGACGTGGCCGGCACCCTCTACGTCGTCGCGACGCCTCTTGGAAACCTCGGCGATCTCTCGCCGCGTGCTGCCGACACACTGAAGCACGTGGCGGCCGTCGCCGCCGAGGACACGCGCCACAGCAAGCCCCTCCTCGTGCACGCCGGCTCGCGCGCCGAGCTGATCAGCTTCCATCAACATTCGTCGGAACGCGCCCTCGAGCGCATCCTGCGCATCCTCGCAGAGGGAAGGGACGTCGCGCTCATCACCGATGCGGGGACCCCGGCGATCAGTGATCCGGGGGTCGTGCTGGTTGCCGCAGCCCGGGAACGGGGCATTCAGGTCGTCACGATTCCTGGTCCGAACGCGGTCGCTGCCAGCGTCGCCGTATCAGGGATTAGTGGTGACCGCTATTTGTTTCTCGGATTTCTCCCGCGTAAAGGGAGCGACCGCCGCCGTTTGTTATCGACCACCGCAGAAAGCGAATGGACGGTGGTGCTGTTCGAGGCCCCCAATCGCGTCACGCAGCTGCTCGCCGATCTGCTGGAGGTGTGTGGTCCGGAACGGCAGGCCGCCGTCTCTCGGGAATTGACGAAGGTGTTCGAGGAGACCCGTGCGGGGACGTTGCAGGAATTGTCAGAACACTATGCAGCGGCGCCCGCGCGAGGCGAGGTTACGGTAGTTGTGGCGGGAACTGGAAAACAGCGGGTTCCGGAACCGCCGTACGATCCGAACGAGCGCGCCAAGGCTCTGCTCGCTGAGGGCTTGTCGCGGAAGGATGTGGCTGAGCGGTTGGTGGAGGAGACGGGAATTTCCCGAAACGTTGCTTATCGATTGGTCAACGAACTATGAAATCGTTTCTCTTGGTTCTCGCGCTGTTTTTCGCACCACGCACGACGCACGACGCACCACGCACGTCCTTGACCATCGGTCGCCTCCACTACGACGGCGGCGGCGACTGGTACGCGAATCCATCGAGTCTGCCGAACCTGCTCACCGCCTTGCGGGAGCGCACGACACTCCCCGTCGCCGATCGCGAACGCGTGGTGACGCTGACCGGGCCGGAGCTGTGGGACGTCCCTTACATCTATATGACGGGCCACGGCAACGTGCATTTCGCCGACGGGGAGATCCGGAACCTGCGGCGCTACCTGGAGCAGGGCGGCTTTCTGCACGCCGATGACAATTACGGGATGAACGCCTCATTCCGGCGGGAGATCGCGCGCGTATTTCCGGATCATCCATTGGTTGAAGTGCCGTTGACGCACCCGATTTACAACCTGGTCTACGCGTTCCCGAAGGGCATCCCCAAGATCCACGAGCACGACGGGCTGCCGGCGCAGGGGTTCGGCATTTTTTTGGGAGACCGGCTTGTCGTATACTACTCCTACCAGTCGGACCTCGGGGATGGATGGGAGGACTCCACCGTCCACCACGACCCTCCCGAGCTTCATGAGGCGGCGCTGCGGATGGGTGTGAACCTCTTCACGTACGCGGTGAGCGGAACCAAATGACCGAGACGGCGCGCCGGCTGCGTCGGCTGGGGGCTCCCCACGCACGCGCGCGCGCATTCGCCGTTGTGCTCGGTGGCCTCGGCGCGGCGCTGGCCGCGGCCGCGCTCGGCGTGGCGCTGTCACCGGCTTTCTCGGGCGTGGCCCTGGCCTGGACCCTCGTCGTGGCCAGTGCGGCCGTGGCGACGTGGGCCGTGCGCTGGACCCGTCACGAGGCCGCGGCTCCCAAGCTGGGCAGACTGATCGAGAGTGCGGCCGGCGGACGGGCCGGAAGCATCGTCGGAGTCGTGAGTCCGACAGCCGGCAAGGCGGGGACCGGATCCGCCGCACTGCTGCTCGCGGCCGATTCGCGTGCGGCCGCCGTCGTGTCACTCGCCGCGCCCAGTGTGGATCGTGACATGCGCCGCACGACACGCCGGCGCGTGGCGGCCGGCATGGGCGCAGCGCTCACCGGTGTGGTCTTGTTTCTGGCCGGCTCGCCCGCGTCGGGCCGGGCCGCCGCGTTCTGGCACCCGATGCGGACCTGGCGGGACACCCATGCGCCGGTGCGCCTGGCGGTGGATCGGCGGACGGTGCGCCGCGGCGGCAGCGTCACCGCGACGATCACCGTGCCCGGCGGCGAGCGCGTGACGCTGTGGACGCGCGGACCAGGTGAGCCTTGGAGAGCGAGAATCCTCTCGCTCGATGCAGACGGCCACGTCGTCCAGCAGGTGGGCCCGATCGACGCTGATCTCTTCCTGCGCGCCTCGAGTGGCGGGCGCCGCAGCGCTGAGATCAAGATCGACGTTGCGCTCCCCGCGTTCCTCGCTGATCTCGGGCTCACGGCTCGCTTTCCTTCTTATCTCGGCCGCTCCGACGAGCCGCTGCTCGTGGGTCCGGACCTCATCCGGCTGCCGGCCGGAACGACGGTCCTCACGAGCGGGACGGCAAGCGTTCCCCTCTCGCGCGCTGCCTGGACGCTCGAATCGCGCGTCGAGCAGCTGCACGTCGCTGGGACGCGCATCGACGGGCGCTTTGTGCCAACGGCAAGCGGCACGTGGCGACTGCAAGCACTGGCCGGGGATGGCTCGGCGCTCGAGGGCGCCGCGCCGGAGCTGCGGCTTCTGATCGTGCCCGATTCGGCGCCCGTCGTCACGCTGCCGGTACCGGCTCGCGATACGACGCTGCCGATCTCGCTGCACCAGCAGCTCGTCGCCGATGTGCGCGACGACCACGGGATCAGTCGGCTTTCCGTCGTGAGCTGGCGCGTGAGCCGCACCGGACGGGTTGGTGAGGCAGTGCGGGAATCGCTCGACATCACGGGCGTCGGGGATCGGGCCATCGTGCAGGGACGGCTCGATGCCGAGAACCGCGGCCTTCTGCCTGGTGACACGCTGCGGCTCTACGTCGAAGCGCTGGATAACGCTCCGCTGCCGCACAGCGGGCGCAGCGCGGAAATCGCGCTCCGGCTCCCGAGTATGGAGGAGCTGCGCGCGGAGGCGCGTGAAGCCGCCCGGGCGGTCGCGAATGCGGCCGATTCGGTCTCTGCCGCGCAGCGCGACCTGAGCGATCGTACACGCGATCTCGCGTCGGAACGAAATCGAGACCAGGACGGCCGGACGGCCGGACGGCCTGACGGCCGCAGTAGCCAGCAGCAGCAGGGCTCGATGTCGTTCCAGTCGACCCAGCGCGCCGAAGAGGTCGCGCGCGATCAAGCCGCGATGTCGCAACGGGTGCAGGAGCTGGCGCAGGCCGTCGAAGAGATTGCGCGCGCGGCAAAGGCCGCGGGCGTCGACGACAGTGCGTTCCAAAGCCGGCTGCGCGAGGTGCAGGAGCTGTTGCAGCGGGCGCTCACGCCGGAGCTGGAGCAGCGGCTGCGCGAGCTGCAGGATGCGCTGGCGCGGCTCGATCCCGAAGCGACGCGGCAGGCGTTGCAGCGTCTGGCGGAAGCGCAGCAGCAGCTCCGCCGCGAGCTCGAGCGCAGTGAGGAGCTGTTCAAACGTGCCGCCATGGAGGGCGAGCTGGCCTCACTCGCCAAGGACGCCGAGGACCTGCAGCGCCGCCAGACAGAGTGGACGAAAGAAGACGCGCAGCATCCCGACTCGGCCGCCGCCGCGGCCGAGCGCGATCTGGCCACCGCCACCGATTCGCTCGCCAAGGGTGTGGAGCGCGCGGGGCAGAGTGTCCCGCTGCAGCATTCGCAGGCGGCAGCGCGCCGTGCGCAAGGCGCGATGCAGGAGGCGGCGAACTCCGCGAGCCAGCGCGACTCGCGTGGAGCGCGCACGGCCGGACAGGAAGCCGCCGATTCGCTGGCGCAGCTCCCCGACGAGCTGCGGCAACGGCGCGATTCGCTGACGTCAGCGTGGCGGCAGGAAACGCTGGACGCGCTCGACCGCGCTCTCGCGGAGACGGCGGCGCTGGCCCGCCGCCAGCAGGAAGTCGCCGACGCGCTGCGCGCCGGCGAAGCCGGCGCATCGACCCGCGGGCGCCAGGCGGCCATCGAAGAGGGCACGCACGCGATCGAGCAGGAGATCGGTGCGGCCGCGGGGCGGCATGCGCTCGTCTCGCCGCAGCTCGAGGCCGCGCTCGGCTACGCGCAGAACCAGATGAAACAGGCGCGCGAGCAACTCGAGCAAGGCGACCCGAATTCCGCCACCGCGGCGCCGTTCGCGGAGCAGGCGCTCGATGCGCTGAACGCAACTGCGCACGCGCTGGTCCGCACAGCGGAACGCGTCGCCGGGGCGAAGTCAGGCTCCGGATTCCAGGAGGCGCTCGAACAACTCGCCCGGATGGCGCAGCAACAGCAGGGCATGAACGGCGACGCGCAGGGCCTGTTGCCGATGATGGGACCGGGAGGAGACGCAGTGATGCAACGGCTCCGCGAGCTCGCGGGACGCCAGCGCGCCCTCGCCGAACAGCTCGAGCGTTTGCAGGCGGGCGGCGACGCCAGCGCCGCCGGCGCGCTGGCGCAGGAAGCGCGCGAGCTCGCGCGGCAACTCGAGGCGGGCCGGCTGGACGCCCGAACCGTCGAGCGGCAACAGGGGCTGTATCGCAAGCTGCTCGACGCCGGTCGCACCCTCTCGGGCGATGAGCCCGACCAGCAGAAGGAGCGCACCAGCCGCTCCGCAACCGGCGCCGATAGCATCCACATCCCGGCCGCGCTCCTCCCAGGCGCGGCCGGCAGCGGTCCCAAACTCCGCTACCCGACGTGGGACGAGCTGAGCGGACTCACGCCCGAGCAGCGCCGCATGGTGCTCGAGTACTTCCGCCGGCTCAATGACACGAAGCATTAAGCTCGCGCTCGGCCTGATCGTTGCACTGCCGGCGTTGGCTCAGGCTCAAGCCATTGGCCCCGGCTTTGAGCTCGAACGCTCCGGCCGCTACGCCGACGCGGCCATCGTCTATGCGGCAACCGTGCGCGGTGACCCAACGAACCTCCCTGCGCTGCTCGGCCTCGAGCGGACGCTCTTCATCTTGAACCGGATGCCCGAGCTGCTGCCGGTGGTGCAGAACGCGCGCGCGCGGCTCCCCGATAGCCCGGCGCTGCGCAGTCTCGAGCTGCGCGTCTATGCGGCGCTGAATCAGCTCGATTCGTTGGAAACGATCGCGCGCCGGTGGGCCGCGAGTGCGCCGCAGAGCGAGGCGCCCTATCGCGAGTGGGGGCAGGCGCTCGCCGACCGCCGCATGTGGGATGAGGCGCGGCGCGCGTTCCTGATCGGCCGGCGCGCGCTGGGCGGCGACGGCACGCTCGCCGTGGAGCTGGCCGAACTGGAGCTGCGGGCGGGGAACTGGGAGGCCGCAGCCGCCGAGTGGGGCCGAGCCGTCACGCGCACGCCCGACGTCGAGCCCAACGCCCAAAACCAGCTCGCCGACGCGCCGGCCCCGATGCACGACCGCGTGGCCCATGTGCTGACGCTGCCCGGCGCGTCGGGAGGCGCGCGCCGCCTCGGCGCGGAGCTGCTGCTCGGCTGGGGACAGCCCACTGAAGCGTGGGCCGCGATCGAGCCGACGCTCGCTCCACCCGATGGCGACACACCCACGGCGCTGCGTCGCTTCGCTGATCTCGCCAGCACGCTGACGTCGCCCGAAGGACACCGCGTCCGCGGTCTCGCGCTGACGCGCTGGGCGGAACTGGTGCCGTGGTCGCTCGGCGCCCGCGCGCGCGCGGAAGCGGTGCGCGAGCTGCTGGACGGGGGCGACAAGGTCGGCGCGCGGCGCGTGCTCGAGGGACTCACGGCCGACTCGACCGCGCCCGCCGAAGCCCACGCCGTTGCCGAGGCGGCGTTGCTGCAGGTGCTCATCGCCGACGGCCAGCTCGATGCCGCCGAGGAGCGACTCTCGGCGGCGCGCACGGGGCTCACGGCGGACGACCGCGCCTCGCTGCGGCTGGCGCTCGCGTGGGCGCGCGTCGCGCGTGGCGAGCTGGATCGCGCCGCTGCGGCGCTGGGGAACGACTCGAGCATCGTCGCGGTGGCGCAGCGCGGCTGGATCGCGCTGTATCGGGGCGACCTGAAGGGGGCGATGGAGTCGTTCCGGACGGCCGGTCCCTACGCGTCCGACCGCGCCGCGGCGACGGACCGCACGGCCATGATGGCGATCCTGCAGCGGATCCAGGAGGAATCGAGCCCCGAGCTGGGCGCGGCTTTGCTCACCTTGGCGCGCGGCGACTCGGGTCAAGCGATCGTGGCGCTCCGCCGAGCCGCCGCGCGGCTGCCGGAGCAGGGAGGCCGGCTCGAGGTGCTGCTGCTCGCCGGTCAGGTCGCCGCGCAGAAAGGCGCCGAGCAGGAACCCACGGCCACCGCGCTGTTCGATGAGATCGTGCGGGCCGGCGGCGAAGGGGCCGCGCCCGCGGCCGCCGAGCTCGACTGGGCGCGGCTCCTGGTGCGGGATGGCCAGAACGCCGCAGCGATCCCCCATCTCGAGCATTTGATATTGAGAGGCGAGCCTTCGTAAAAGCGGTTGGGCGGTTCGGCGGTTTGGCAGTTAGCGCGCGCTGGTTGGATTTCCAACCGCCTAACCGCTTAACCGCCGTACCATCGCTGCTCATCCCGATGGATGATGTACAAACCGATCACCTCAAGGCGTACGGTCTGACGTACAAGGCCATCCAGGCCGGGCTCAAGGCGGAGTGGCTGCTCAACTATCGCGGCGGTTCATTCCTCATTCCCGATCTCGACGCGCTGCGGCGTGACGCGGCACTCAACGGCATTCGCACGGAGCCGGTCGACAACGCCATGACGGCGGTGCGCGGCGAAATCGAAGCGAACAACATGGACGCGGTGCCGCTCGAGAAGGCGCCCAAGGTCGCCGTGTACGCCCCGCCGAACGCCGCGCCGTGGGACGACGCGGTCACGATGGCGCTGCAGTACGCCGGCATCCCGTTCACCAAGATCTGGGACGCCGAAGTCATGAACGGCGGCTTGCGCGACTACGATTGGCTGCACCTGCATCACGAGGACTTCACCGGCCAGTACTCGAAGTTCTTCCTCATCTACTCCGGTGCGACGTGGCTCGCCGAGATGGTGCAGCGCAACAGCGACATGGCGCGGCAGCTCGGTTTTGGGACCGTCCCCGATCTCAAGAAAGCGGTGGCGCGCACCATCCGGGGCTACGTCGAGAACGGCGGCTTCCTCTTCGCCATGTGCACCGCGACCGAGACGATCGACCTCGCGCTCGCGGCTCACAACGTCGACATCGCCGCCACGTTCGCCGACGGCACGCCGCTCGATCCCGACGCCGACCCCAAGCTCGATTGGTCGCAGGCGTTCGCCTTCACCGGCGCGCATATCGAACCGAACCCGCTCGTCGCGAGCTTCTCCGACATCGACGGCCACCAGGTAAACGGCGGCGCGCGGCGCCAGCCGCTGGGCGCCTTCAAGCTGTTCAACTTCAGCGCCAAGATCGATCCGGTGCCGACGATGCTGGTGCAGGGCCACCGCCAGGTGATCCCGGACTTCTACGGCCTGACGACGTCGTTCGTTCGCACCAGGCTGAAGCCGGGCCTCACCATTCTCGCGGAAGAGGAAGGCGCGCCCTGGGTCAAATACATCCACGGCGACCTGGGGAAGGGGACCTGGACGTTTTTTGGCGGGCACGATCCCGAGGATCCGCAGCATCAGATCGGCGATCCGCCGACGGATCTGTCGCTGCATCCGCATTCGCCCGGCTACCGGCTGATTCTGAATAACGTGCTGTTCCCCGCCGCGAAAAAGCGCGAGCTCAAGACGTGAGCGTCGAGCGCCTGACGGCGGCCGCGCGCACTCTGCTGCAGGAGGAGATCGCCGCGGCCCACGGGCGCGAGGTGTCGTTCGTGGTGCGGGCCGATCCCAACGGCACGCTCACCGACGCGCGCGTCGTGGCGCGCGGCACGATTGATGCCGTGCTCGCACTGCCCGGCGTCGCCACGCGCGGCGAGATGCTGATCCACAATCATCCGAGCGGGTTTCTCGAGCCGTCCGGGGCCGATCTCCACGTCGCCGCCCGCCTGCATGACGACGGCGTCGGCTTCGGGATCGTCAACAACGACGTCTCGACGCTGTACATCGTGGTCGAGATGCCGCGGGCCCGCGTGCTCGCGCGGCTCGACTCGCTCGAGATCGCCAACCTGCTGACCGAATCGGGCCCCGTCGCGCGCGTCCTGGGCACGTCGGCATTCGAGGATCGTCCCGGCCAGCGCGACATGGCGGCCTATGTCGCCGACGCCTACAACGACGGCGGCATCGCGCTGCTCGAGGCGGGGACGGGGGTTGGGAAATCGTTCGCCTACCTCGTGCCCGCGCTCGAGTGGGCGCGTGTGAACGGCGAGCGCACCATCGTCTCGACCAACACGATCAACCTCCAGGAGCAGCTCGTCGGCAAGGATCTGCCGATTCTGGCACGGGCATTCTCGACGGGCGAGCGTGCCGTCACGTTCGCGTTGCTCAAAGGGTGGCGGAACTATCTCTGTCTCTCGCGTTTGGAGCAGGCGCGCGCCGGCCAGGAGTCGCTGTTCGACGAGGGACGTGGCGCCGAGCTCGAGGCGATCGCGGGATGGGCGTCACGCACTGCCGACGGCAGCCTGTCCGATCTGGTCGAGGAGCCGTCCAATGACGTCTGGGACGCCGTCGCCGCCGAGTCCGACCTGTGTACGCGCCTCAAGTGCCCCCACTTCGATCGGTGCTTCGTCTTCGCCGCGCGGCGGCGCGCCGCGGAAGCGGACGTCGTCGTCGTCAATCACCACCTGCTCGCGTCCCCCGCCGTACCGCCGCCTGGTGCTCGACGAAGCCCATCATCTCGAAGACGTCGCCGCCCAGCATCTCGGCACGCAGGTCAGCATGATTGGCGTGCAGCGGCTGCTCGGCCGGCTCGAGCGCAACGGCCGCGGGCTGCTGCCGACGCTCGCGGCGGAGCTGAGTACGCATCAGGACCTGATGGGTGCGGCAAGCCGCGACCTGATGGGCCGCACCGTGCTCGACGCGCTGAGCGCGGCACGGCGCTGGGCCGAAGAGCTGTTTGGGCGTTTGGGCCGGCGGCTCGACGCGGAGCAGGTGCTGCGCTTCACCGACGCCTTTGCGACCGACAACGTGTGGCGCGAAGGGCTGGACGTCGCGCTCGATAATCTGCTCATCGCGTTCAGCAAGCTGCGCGACGGCGTTGAGACGATCGCCGACCGGTTGTCGATCGACGATCCCGCCGAGATGCGCACGCGACTGATCGGCGAGCTGCGAGGCGTTGTGCGGCGGCTCGACGCGGCGGCCGAGGGGTTGAAAGCGACGCTGCAACCCGTCGGGTATCGCCCGCCCATCGGCCCCGCCGTCCGGTGGATGGAGCGGCGCGGCCGCCGCACACCGAACCTCACGTTGTCGGCCGTGCCGCTCGATCTCGCGCCGGTGCTCAAGGAAGCGCTGTTCGACCGCACGGAGACCGTCATCCTGACGAGCGCCACCCTCGCGGCGGGCGGCGAGTTCACGTTTCTCGAGGAGCGCCTGGGACTCTCGCTCCCGCCCTCGCGCGTCACGGTGCGCGAGATCCTGCCGTCGCCGTTCGATTTCGCCGCCCAGTGCGTCTTCGGCATCCCGACCGACATTCCCGAGCCGCGCGAGGATGAGTCCGGCCACGGCTCGGCGGTCGCGCGCGTGCTGCTCGAGCTGGCCCATGCGTCCGACGGCGGCGTCTTCGGGCTGTTTACGAGTCACGGCGCCTTGCGTCGCGCGGCCGACGCGATTCGCGGCCACGTTGGCGGGCGCTGGCCGCTGCTGGTCCAGGGGGAAGGGCAGCGCGATCAGCTGCTGCGCCGCTTCCGGGACGCGGGCTCGGCGATCCTGCTCGGAACCGATTCGTTCTGGGAAGGTGTCGACGTGCCCGGCCGCGCGCTGCGGGTGCTGATCCTTGCGAAGCTGCCGTTCAAGGTGCCGAGCGAGCCGCTAACCGCCGCGCGGCTCGAGCGTCTCACCGACGCGGGTGTCGATGGCTTCGCCCACTATCTGGTTCCGCTCGCGGCGCTCAAGTTGAAACAGGGATTCGGGCGGCTGATTCGGACCAAATCCGATGTCGGCGTCGTTGTGCTGCTAGATCGGCGCGTCGTCACCAAGCGCTATGGGGCCGCGATGCTCGAGGGACTGCCGCCTGCGGCCCGGGCGATCGGCAACTGGCCCGAGGTCCGGCGCGAGGTGGAGGAGTTCTTCGCGATGCACAGCATCGGCGCGCCGCCGCCGGCTTCTTGGAGCTAGATTAGAGCTGTCTGCCATCAGCCATCTGCCGTGGGTGCGCGTACTGATGGTTGAGGGCCGATGGCCCGTCACCAGAACGAGGAGAGTTGGGCTTGGGCGGATTCAGTAAGCGAGTCGGCGCGCTCCCCACATACCCGATGGCCGAACTGCCGGCGATCAAGCGGAAGTTGATCGAGCAGGGCGTCGACCTCATCGACGTGGGAGCAGGGGACGCCGACTTTCCACCGCCCGATGTCGCCGTGAAGGCGGTGGCGCGCGCCCTGCAGGATCCCACCATGAGCCGCTACGCGTTTCAGCTCGGCCTGCCCGCGTTTCGCGAGGCGGCCGCGGCCTACATGCGGCGGCGGTTCGGCGTGTCGGTCGATCCGTTCAAGGAATTGCATCCGTTGCTCGGCTCGAAGGAAGGCATCGCGCACCTCGCGACGGCGGTGCTGAATCCCGGTGACGTCGCGATCGTGCCGGTGCCGGGCTACGCCGTCTACCACGGCGGCACAGTGCTCGCCGATGCCGAACCCTATCTCTACAACCTGACGCCGCGCACCGATTTCCTGCTCGAGCTGGACGAGCTTCCCCGGGAGCTCTTGAAGAAGGCGAAACTCGTCTATCTCAATTATCCCAACAATCCGACGGCCGCCACCGCGCCGCGCGACTATCTCGAGCGCACGATCGCCGCGTGCCGGAAACACGATCTCGTGCTCGCCTACGACAATCCGTATTGCGAGATCACGTTCGACGGCTATGTCGCGCCGTCGATCTTCGAGATTCCGGGCGCGATGGACGTCGCGGTCGAGTTTCACTCGCTGTCGAAGAGCTTCTGCATGACGGGCTGGCGGCTCGGCTGGGCGGTGGGCCGGGCCGACCGGATCGCGGCCCTGGCGCGTGTCAAGAACTACATCGACACCGGCGCATTCCTGGCGGTGCAGGCGGCGGGCGCCGAGGTGCTGAAGCAGGCGGAGCGCATCGCCGCCGGATACGCGGCGCAGTTCAAGGAGCGGCGCGACGCGATCGTTCCGGCGCTCCGCGCCAATGGCTTCGAGGTCGAGCCGCCGCGCGCGACGTTGTATCTCTGGATTCCGCTGCCGGAGGGTCTCAAGTCGGCGGCGTTCCAGAAACGGGCGCTCGAGGATGTCGGGGTCGTGACGCTGCCGGGCAGCGCCTTCGGCGCCGGCGCCGAAGGATTCTTCCGCATCGCGTTGACCGTGCCGATTCCGCGACTCATCGAAGCGACGGAGCGGCTGGGAAAGGTGCTCGCCACTGTTTGATCGTCAGGTAGAGCGACTTCCGATCGGCCGCGCGTGGTTGTGGACCGCGGCGATCCACGTCCTCGCCGTGGTGCTGTTCATCACGGTGCAGTGGGCGGCGCCGTGGCGAAAATGGAAGGCCGGGCCCGCTGACCAGCGGGAAATGGGCGACACTCTGATGTTCATCCTGGGAACCCGCGAACTGCGCGCCAAAGGGCCGACCGTGCGGACGACGCGTCCTGAGCCGGCGCCACCGGTCAGCGAGCCGCCCCCTCCGCCGCTCGTTACCGTCCCGTTGCCGCCCGACACCGCACCGGCCATGCCTGCCTACGATCCCAATGCGAGCCGCGTCGCGCCCTCGCCTGAGGTGGGCGACGGCCGGTTGTGGGTGAGCCCGCGGCCGGGACTGCCGGCGGCGGTCGCCGACCAGATCTATACCGATACCGCCGCGCAGCACACCGCAGCCATCGCACGGCTCAGGGCGATGGTGGACTCGCTGAACGTCATCCTCGATCAGGAGCAGCGTCAGCGCCGGCGCCCGTCGTGGACGATCGGCGGCACGCCGAACAAACCGGAGTGGGGCATCGACTCGGCGTACATCCATGTCGCGGGGATCAAGATTCCGACGGCGGTACTGGCGCTGCTGGGCAACATGCTGCCGCAGGGCAATTTCGATGAGACGATGCGGCAGCGTCAGCTCGACTATATGCGCTCGGACATCATGCAGGCGGCGGCGCGCGCGCAGTCGCTGGCGCAATTCCGCCGCTACGTGCGCGAGCTGCGCGAGCGCAACCAGGCCGAGCGGGACGCCGACGAACGGCGCCG
>WNFK01107704.1_pt1 | contig 15638 bp, 18 predicted proteins | sample 5400281 | NCBI WGS metagenome assembly WNFK01 (sample SAMN13153350, study PRJNA577476) | soil metagenome | isolation source: 20 cm soil on Douglas fir-dominated hillslope | place: USA:California | collected 2013-09-17 | reverse complement strand
GACGACGACCGACGTGGCGCTCGAGAGCGGGCAGCGCCAGCAGCGCGACCGCGCCGAGGGGCAGGGGTCGTTCTTCGAGATGATCCCGGCGTCCGCGCCCGCCCGCTCGAGCACGCCGGCCGAGGTGACGCCGGAGTGGGAGACCGATCAACGGCTCGCGTTCGAGAAAGAAGTGCTCGGCTTCTACATCTCGGGCCATCCGCTGGCCCGCTACCGCAGTGTCGTCGAGCCGCTGGGCGTCACGACCTCCGCCGATCTGGCCGCCAAGGGCCACGGCTCCCGCGTCCTGCTCTTCGGCCACGCGACCGGGCTCAAGGAAACATCGACGAAGGGCGGCAATCGGATGGCGTTTTTCACGCTCGAGGACATGGACGGCACCGTCGAGGTCACGGTGTTCCCGGAGCCGTTCAAGTCGGCGGCGGCCTGTCTCCGCTCGAGCGAGGCCGTGCTGGTCCGCGGCCGCGTGGACGACGGCGACAAGGGGCGTGTCGTGCTCGCCGAAGACGTGCGGCTGCTCGAGCAGGCGCTGGCCGACTCGGCGAATCGCCCGCGGAACGGCGGCGGCGCACCCGAGCCGAACGCCTGCCGGATCCGCTTCACGCCGGGCGAGGATCCGAGCGTCGCGCTCGCGGCCGTGCGCCAGCTCTGCGGCGAGCATCCCGGGCGGGTGCCGGTCTTCCTGCATCTCGTGATCGGCGGCCAGGAGATCGTCGTGCGTACCCGCGGTCTTTCCGTCGACGGCAGCCGTGAGCTCGTCGCCGAGGGCGAGACGGTGCTCGGGCCGGGCTCGGTGAGCGTGGACTATGCCGGACGCGCTTGATTTCGAGCAGCCGCTGGTCGACCTCGAGAACCGGATCGCCACGCTCCAGGCGGAGGACGACGCGCCGAAGGCGCGCGAAGAGATCGCGAAGCTCGAGGAGCGGCTGGCGCGGCTGCGCCAGCGGACCTACGCGAGCCTGACCGCCTGGCAGCGCACGCAGCTCGCGCGGCACCCGAAGCGTCCGCACACCCGGGACCTGATCAAGCTCCTCTTCGAGGACTTCGTCGAGCTCCACGGCGATCGGCTCTTCGGCGACGACGCCGCGGTCGTGGGCGGCCTGGCCCGGTTCGAAGAGCGGAGCCTCGTGGTCATCGGCCACCAGAAGGGGCGGGATACCCGCGAGAAGATCGCGCGGAACTTCGGCATGCCGCACCCCGAGGGCTACCGCAAGGCGCTGCGCCTGATGCACCTCGGTCAGAAGTTCGCCAAGCCCGTCGTCACGTTCATCGACACGCCCGGCGCCTATCCGGGGCTCGGCGCCGAGGAGCGCGGGCAGGCCGAAGCGATCGCGCGCAACCTCCGCGAGATGGCCGCGCTCCGGACACCCATCCTCTCGATCGTGACCGGCGAGGGCGGCAGCGGCGGCGCCCTCGCGATCGGCATGGGCAACCGGGTGCTGATGCTGGAGTACTCGATCTACTCGGTGATCTCGCCCGAAGGGTGCGCGGCGATCCTGTGGGGCGACGCGGCGAAGGCTCCCGAAGCGGCCGAGTCGATGCGCATCACCGCGCCCGACCTCTTGAAGCTCGGCGTCATCGACGCGATCGTGCCCGAGCCGGTCGGCGGCGCGCATCGCGACTGGGAGGGCGCGGCGGGGCACCTGAAGACGGCGCTTCGCGAGAACTTGCGCGACTTCGCGGGGCAATCCGGCGAAGATCTGGTCGCCGGGCGCTACGAGAAGTTCAGGCGGATCGGCGCGTTCGAGGAGGGCTCGATCCCGGCCCGCGGCGGCGCGTAGCGGGTCGTCGGCCCGATCACTTTAGGAGCGCCGCGGCGACGTCCTCGTCGGTGACCAGCACGTTCATGAAGCGCCCCGCGACGGCGCCGCGTACCGCCTCGAGCTTGGGCCGGCCGCCGGCGATCGCCACCACGTAACGATCGTCGCGGCGCGACAGGGCCTGCAACCTGTCGCCGGGCACCGAGAGCACCCGCCGCATCAGCGCCCGCAGCTCCGGCCGATCCACGATGCGTCCTTCCTCGTCGAACGGCTGGTAGTTGATCTCGCCGACGACGCCGAGCTGGCGCAGTCGCTTGACGCTGACCCCGTACGACTCGGCCAGCGAGCAGAACCCCGGCGTGCCCTCGCCGATGAGCCCGATGCCGACCAGCGCGATGTCGACGTCCTGGGCCGCCTCGTAGATCCGCCGGATCGCCGGGTCGCGCAGGAGCCGCCGCCGCTCGCGCTCGATCTCGCGCAGCGACAGGAGGTGCTGCACCGGCAGCGCCCAGGCGTGAACGTGCGGGCGATACTTCGCGGCCATCATCCCGACGAGCGTATTCGGGAACAGGTCCACGAGCTCGAGCGTGCTCTCGCCGGACAGCGGGTAGAGGGCCAGATCCCGAAAGCGGCGCTCGTGGAGCTGGCGGATGGTCTGGTAGAGCGTGAACCCGCACGAGAGCCCGACGCGCAGGCCGTTGGCGGCGATCTTCTCGAAATACGCCGCCGCGGCGGTACCGAGCTCTTCCTTCACGTCGCCGCGGCCGCCGGCGGCGACCACGACGGCGTCGCGCAGGCCGAAGCGCTCGACCAGCCCGGCCTCGAGCTGCTCGCGGCGCGGCAGATCGAGCTCGACGCGCACGAGCCCCTCGTCGAACGCGCGCTTGAGCAGGCGCGACACGGTCGCGGCCGAGACGCCCAGCGAGCTGGCGATATCCTTCTGGCTCTTGCTCTGGCGGTAGTAGAGCTCGAGACAGTGCACCGTCTGCCGGAGCTCGCGCGAGGTGAGGGGAGCGGTTTTCACGTCGTGATCAGCCGTGAGAAATTAATTTCATTTCCGTAAATTTCTTGCTTGACGCCCTCAGTGTACCCCGATATCCTCGAATGCGAAGATCCAATTCCCCACCCGACGCAAGGAGGCGTGCATGTCTGCGCGGCGTTATGGCCCACAGGATGGTCAGCCCACCAAGATGACGGAATACCATCAGTCGAAGGACGAGCTCGCCGGGCTGCCAGTGACCGTCACGGAGAAGATCCCGGTCACGAACACGCCGAACATCTTCTCGTACAAGTCGTACATCTTCGCGAAGAACCCGGCTCTCGTTCAGCGCTACATCAAGGCCACCAAGGCCGACGTCGGCGGGGTCGGCGGCCACGTCGTGGCGGCCGACGAGGTGAAGTCGATCATCGCGAAGTACGTTCTCGACAACAACAGCTACCGCGGCGAGCCCATCTTCACCTCGATGATCGTGACCCACACCGGCGACGACTGCGCGGTGACGGGGATCATGGCCGAGACGGTAGACATGTCGGTCGTCGACGAGCTCATGTGGGACGCGCTGCAGGAAGGCGCCACCAAGGCCGCCGAGCTCGGCCTGTACGGCCCCGGCCAGGACCTGGTGGCCGACGCGTTCACCGGCAACCTGCGCGGCGCGGGCCCGGCGACGGTCGCGCTGCCGTTCCCGGTCCGCAAGGACAACGCCTCGCTACGCCACCGGCGCCTACATGCTGCCGCGGTTCAACACCGGTCTCGTCATCGCCGCCTCCAAGATGAAGCGCGGCTACGTCTTCGAGATCGTCGACCTGGACACGAAGGCGCAGGCGGTCGAGGCGGGCGCGCACCCGCGTGACCAGCAGGCGCTGGACAACAAGATGGAAGAGGTCGCCAAGGGATTGCAGGAGAAGGTGATCACCTTGCGGGCGCCTGAAGATCTCTACGACATCGAGGGGCTCACGCGCTCGTCGCGCTTCGTGATCGCGCGCATCTGGACGCGCGGCGACAAGAACGAGAAGGACCAGCTCGGCTACATCTGCTCGGCCGAGCGGCTGCACAACATCAAGACCAAGAAGGGCTTCACGTACGGCGGCAAGGACGACCCGGTGCTGCTGGCGTTTTGCCAGGGCGACTGGCCGGCGCCAGGAGAGATCACCTCGCCGTGGGCGACCGCGCCGATGGTGGCCGGTGACTGCCGCGGGAGCCACAACCTCCACATCCTGCCGATGCCGATCAACTCGCAGACCTCGTACTGGTCGGGTCCGATCCTCTCGGCGGTCACGCTGTCGTGCAACATCCACACGGGCCGCATCGGCGCCATCTCGGACCAGTTCTCGCTCGGCACGCCGTGGGATGAGGTGCGCCGCACCGCGTCCAAGCTGGCGATCCAGTTCCGCCACGCGCACGGGATCAAGCAGCCGGCGACACTGCACGAAGAGGAGCTCGAGTATCAGGAGGGCTGGAAGGAGCGGCGCAACCGCCTCGAAAAGCAGTTCGAGGTCAAGCCGCCGCTCACCTTCGGCAACGGCAACGGGCACGGCGCCGATGCCGGCAAGAAGCCCGCGGGCGCGCGCAAGGGCGGCCGGCCCGACGAGATCGACTAGCTCCGGTTTTCTTCGCTCCGGTTCACCCTCGGGGGGAGCATCGCTGCTCCCCCCGAGCTGCGTTCGGAAGCGCCTCGTAACCCACGCGCCTAACGGCTCGCCAGCCAATCGGAGAGACGGGCTTCGATCTCGCCACGAATACGCCGGAAAGCTGCGAGCCTCGCCTCCTCATCGCCGGGCGCGCGCGAGGGATCCTCGAAAGACCAATGCAGGCGCTTCACCGAGCCGGGCAGGAATGGACACCGCTCGTTCGCGTCGTCGCAGACGGTGATCACGTAGTCCCACGGCTCCGCCAGCAAGCCGGTGAACAGCTTCGACGTGTGGCCGCTGATGTCGATGCCGCGCTCCGCCATCGCGCGGATCGCCAGCGGATGCACCCAGGTCTGCTCGGTGCCCGCGCTCTGCGCCTCGAAGCGCTCGCCGGCCAGCGTCCGGAGGAGGCCCTCGGCCATCTGGCTGCGCGCGGAATTGTGCGTGCACAGGAACAGGACCCGCTGCTTGCTCATACGTTCTCCACGCCGTTCACGCGTTCAGTCGAGCAGGCGCTCGACGATGACGCAGTCGCGCCACTCGCCGTCGAGCCGGCCATGCCGTTTGTAGACGCCGACCTCGCGGAAGCCGCAGCGCTCGTGTAACGCCAGGCTCGCCACGTTCTCGGGGAAGATGCGGGAGACGATCTTCCAGAAGCCGCGCTCCGCGTAGGCGCGGCAGAGTCCATCGAGCGCGGCGCGACCGACCCCGGCGCCGCGAGCGTTTCGCGCGACATAGACCGAATGCTCGGCGACACCGGCATAGGCCGGCCGGCTGCGGTAGGGGCCCGCGCTCGCCCAGGCCACGACCTCGCCGTCGCGCACGGCCACGATCGTCGGATAGCGGTCGCCCTTCTCGACCATGGCTTTCGCCACCTGATCGGCGGTCCGCGCCTCGGTCTCGAACGTGGCGATCCGATCCTCGATACCCTCGTTGTGGATGCGCGCGATGGCCGGGGCGTCCGCGACGCCGGCGAGACGGACCGACACGGCCATCAGGTCGCTCGAGGACTCAGCCACGCGAAGAGCGCGGTCGCGGCGCCGGCGCCGAGCAGCTGGGCGACGATGAAAGCCGGCGCGTCCGCCGGACGGATGCCCGCGAACGTGTCCGTGGCCGACCGCGCGAGCGTGACTGCCGGGTTCGCGAACGACGTGGACGCCGTGAACCAGTACGCCGCCGTAATGTACGCGGCCACCGCGAACGGGATGGCATCGGCACGCGCGCGCAGGCAGCCCCAGATCACGGCGAGGAGCCCGAAGGTGGCCACGAACTCGCTGAACATCTGCGCCGGCCCGGAACGCGCGTGGCGCGAGGCGAAGAACAGCGGCGCCTCGAACATCACATGGGCCGCCGCGACACCCGCGAACGCGCCGGTGATCTGCGCGACGACGTACGGCACCACGTCGCCCCAGGCGAGCCCGCCTCGCGACGCGTCGGCCAAGGTGACGGCCGGGTTGAAGTGCGCGCCCGAGATCGATCCAAAGGTCAGGATGAGCGCGACGAGCGCCGCGCCGGTCGCCACGGTGTTCGCGAGGAGCGCCACGGCGACGTTGCCGCCGGCGAGGCGCTCGCCCATGATGCCGGATCCGACGACCGCGGCCAGGAGAAGCGCGGTACCGACGGCCTCCGCGGCGAGGCGCCGGCCGAGACTACTTCGGTCGCTCACACCGCGGCCGGCTTACGCGCCCGGATGAACGCGCTCATGAACTTGCCGTCCACGGAGGGCGCGATCGTGGCGGCGTCGATTCCCTCGCGATCCAGGAACTCGCGCGCATCTTCGGTCCGGTAGATCCGGGTCGGCTCGACCTCGATGCCGTCGAACCCGGCCTTCGCGAGCCGCGCTCGATAGTCGCTTTCCTCGAGGGCTCCGGCGATACAGCCGATCCACAGCTCGACGCTGCGCCGGATGGCGGCCGGCACCTCGCCGCGCACGACGACGTCCGATACGGCGAGCCGCCCGCCGGGCTTGAGCACGCGAAATGCCTCGGCGAACACGCGATCCTTGTCTGCCGACAGGTTGATCACGCAGTTCGAGATGATCACGTTCACCGAGTCGGCGGGAAGGGGGATCGCCTCGATCTCGCCCTTCAAGAACTCGACGTTGTCGACACCCGCCTTGCGCTGATTCTCCCGCGCCAGCGCGAGCATCTCGTCCGTCATGTCCAGGCCGTACGCCTTGCCGGCCGGTCCGACGCGCCTGGCCGACAGCAGCACGTCGATACCGCCGCCGGAGCCGAGATCCAGCACCGTCTCACCCGGCGTGAGCTCGGCGAGCGCCGTCGGATTCCCGCAGCCGAGCGAGGCGGCAACGGCCTGTTCAGGCAGCTCAGCGGTCTGATCCTGTCCGTACAGATTCGACGTGACCGGGTCGCAGCCGCTCCCGGACGGCGCGCTCCCGCAGCACGACGCCGCCCCGGTCGCGATCACCCGCAGCGCCGCCTGTCCGTACTTCTCCTTCACGCGGTCCTTGACGCCCTCGTCGCTCATCCCACGACTCCTCTGATCAAGAAATCTTGATGGCTTCGGCCAAAAAAGGGTCATTCGCAGCGCGGGGCGATGAGGCGCAGGCCCTTACGCGGCTTCTTGAGCGCTTCGAGGCTTGCGAGCATCTCGTCGAGCACATCCAGGTTCAAGGCGTAGTACACCCAGCGGCCTTCCTTTCGATCGCTGATGATCCCGGCATCCTTGAGCGCGCGCAGGTGAAACGAAAGGAGCGACTGCCGCATGCCCAGCGGCCCGGCCAGGTTGCAGACGCACTCTTCGCCGTCCCGCAGGCGGTCGATGATCTTGAGGCGGCTCTCATCGGCCAGGGCATGGAAGCGGCGACTGACGGTCTCACCGGTCTTCACGAGCCCGTAATATATCAAATAGACTTGATCATTCAAGATTCCTGTCTGGCAAGTGCCCGGCCGGCGGCCACTTTGACCGCTCGGGTTTGACTTGCCCGACCGCGAATGCTACGGTCGGAACCAACGCAAACGTGGGATTTTCCAAGCACTCATGGCTAAGCTCCACCTGATCACATACGGCTGTCAGATGAACGAGTACGACTCGGAGCGTGTGGCCGGCTTGCTCCGGGAGCAAAGCTGGGAGCTGACCTCCGATCAGACCGAAGCCGACCTGATTCTCGTCAACACCTGCGCAATCCGCGAGAAGGCCGAGGACAAGGTGTTCTCGAAGCTCGGGGAGCTTCGCCTGCTCAAGGCGCAGAAGCCCGAGCTCGTCATCGGCGTGATGGGCTGTATGGCGCAGCTTCATCAAGGCGCGATCCAGCGCCGCGCCCCGTCGGTCGACCTGGTCTTCGGCTCGCCCGCCATCGCCCGCGTAGCCGAGCTCGTCGATCGGGTGCGCCGCGAGCGGCGGCCCGTGCTCGAGACGGGTGAGGGCCCCCTCGTCAAGATCACGGCGCGTCCGCCCTCTGCCGGGCGGCTGCGAGAGTTCGTGACGGTGATGGAAGGGTGCGAGAAGAACTGCACCTTCTGCGTGGTGCCGCAGACGCGCGGACGCGAGCGCAGCCATCCGCCCGACGTCATCGTCGAGGAGGTGCGCCGCCTCGCCGCCGACGGATGCCGCGAGGTGACGCTCCTGGGGCAGACCGTGAACGCCTACGGGCGCGACCTCACGCCGCGGACCGATCTCGGCGAGCTGTTCGAGCGCGTGGACGAGGTCGAGGACATCGCCCGGATTCGCTTCACGACGTCGAATCCCTACAATCTGACGCCCCGGCTGATCCGCGCCATGCGCGACGTTCCCAAGGTGTGCGAGTACTTCCACCTGCCGCTCCAGTCGGGCTCGAACGACGTGCTCACCCGGATGAACCGGGGCTACACGCGCGAGCGCTATCTGGAGCTGGTCGCGGAGATTCGCGACGCGGTGCCGGAGATGGCGTTCTCGACCGATCTGATCGTCGGCTTTCCCGGTGAGACCGAGGCGGACTTCGAGCAGACCCTCGAGATGGTGCAGACCGTCGGCTACGACAACGTGTTCGTGTTCCGCTACTCGCGCCGGCCCGGAACGCCGGCCGCGACGATGCCGGACCAGGTCGCCGACGACGTGAAGGCGAGCCGCAACTCGCGGCTCCTCGACGTCGCCACCCGCGTCGGCGCCGAGCGCAGCGGCCGGCTGGCCGGCCGGACGATGGACGTGCTGGTGGACGGAGTCTCGAAGAAGAATCCGCGGGAGCTCTCGGGCCGGACCCGCTGCAATCGCGTCGTCAACTTCGACGGGCAGGGCCGCGCGTCCGTCGGCGAATTGGCGCAGGTCCATATCGACCAGGTGCTGCCGCACAGTCTGCGGGGGTCACTCGCTTCCCAACCTGAGGAGGCCGCATGTTTGTCGAAATGAAGGTCCGCGGACTGGCCCTGGACGCCGTCTCGAACATGCCGATCATCATCCTCCGTGACGAGGAGGACAAGCGGTCGCTGCAGATCTGGGTCGGCATCTTCGAGGCCAACGCGATCGCGCTCGAGCTCGAGAAGGTCGCGCCGGCCCGGCCCATGACCCACGATCTCATCAAGAACATCCTCGAGACGCTCGACGCGCGCGTGCTCAAGGTGGTCGTGACCGACCTCAAGGAGAACACCTTCTTCGCCGTGCTCCATCTCCAGCTCGGGGAGACCGAGCACACCGTCGACTCGCGCCCGTCGGACGCCATCGCGCTCGCCCTCCGGGTGGCGGCTCCGATCTACGTCGACGAAGAAGTCATTCGCAAGGCGAAGAGCCTCGAGGTCACCAAGGAGGCGGAGCCCGTGAAGCCCGACGATCCCGACCAGCTCCGCGAGTGGCTGCAGAACATCAAGCCGGAGGATTTCGAGAAGTTCAACAAGGCCTGACGGACTTCTGCTCGTGCGGATCGCGCTCTTCACCAACAACTATCTGCCGTTTTGCGGGGGCGTCACGATCTCGGTCGAGACGCTCCGACGGGGCCTCGAAGCGTCCGGCCACGAGGCGTGGGTCTTCGGCCCGCGTCTGACCGGGGCCGAGGACGCCTCGGTCAAGGTCGTTCGCTACCCGTCGATCCCGGTCGCGACCTATCCGGAGTTTGCGCTGGCGGTGCCGTATTCGCGCCGCATCGAGCGCCTCGTGTCGGCGCTCGCGTTCGACGTCATCCATGCGCACCATCCGTTCCTGCTCGGCCCGGCGGCGCGTCGTGTCGCCCGGCGCATCCGACGGCCGCTGATCTTCACCTATCACACGCGCTACGAGAAATACGCGCACTACGTGCCGCTGCCGCTCCGGCTCGTGCAGGCGGCGGCGCTGCGGATCTCCGCCGGCTTCGCGGCGCAGGCCGACGCGGTGCTGGCTCCCTCGGCGGTGATCCGCGACGAGCTGCACGCGCGCGGCGTCCGGGCACCGATCGCCGTGGTGCCCACGGGCGTCGATCTCGAGCGCTTTCGTCCGGGCGACCGTGAGGCCGCGCGGCGAAGCCTCGGCGTGGGCCAGGGCGAGCCGCTGGTGCTCTACGTCGGACGCCTCGACCGGGAGAAAAGTGTCGATCGGGTGCTCGGCGCCTTCGAGCGCGTCGCCTCGACGATCCCGGCGGCCCGGCTCGTTCTGGTGGGGCAGGGCACCGAGGCGGAGCGGCTACGCCGCACGGCCGCGAGCCTGCCGGTGGCCGAGCGGATCCGCTTTCTCGGACTCCGGCCGCACGATTCGCTGGCGGAGTGCTATCAGGCCGCCGACGTCTTTCTGTTCGCCTCCGAGACCGAGACACAGGGCCTGGTCCTCGCCGAAGCCGCCGCGTGCGGCCTGCCGGCGGTGGCCGTCGACGCCCCGGGCTGCGACGAGGTCGTTCGCGACGGCGACACCGGAATCCTCACGAAGGGCGATCCGGCCGCGCTGGCCGAAGCCGTCATCGGGCTCCTCCTCGATCCGGAGCGCCGGCGCGCGATGGCCCGCCGCGCGCGCGAGGTGGCCGAGCATCTGTTCGACGTCAAGCTCCAGATCGACCGGACGATGGCCGTCTACGCCGACGCGGTCGCGCGCTTGCGGTGACGCGGCTTCAAGATACGCACCGGCGGATCAACGCCGAGATCGCCCAGGAAAAGTCGGCGGCGCTCGGCCGCGCCGGTGAGCGGCTCGAGGCGGCGCTCGCGCACGTGACCGCCCTCGGCCGGCAGCTCGACCTAGCCCCCGATCCAAACGAGCACACGCGTCTTCTCGGCGAGTACGAGAGTGCGCGAATGCGGGCCGTCCACGCCCGTCTGGCTCTCGTGATCCAGCGCGAAGCCCTCGGCCTGCGTCACCACCGGATCGTCGAGCAAAAATTTCCCGAACCGCCTCGGCGCGCGCATTGATCTGGAATCCCGAAGCCGAGACCATGCCGCGGGCGGCGCGCGAGCGCCTGCAGCTCCAGCGACTTCAAGACACCGTCCGCTGGGCCGTCGAGCATGTCCCGTTTCACCGGGAGCGACTCGGCGGCGCCACGGTCCGCACGCTCGCGGATCTCGCGAGCCTCCCGTTCATCTTTAAGACCGACCTTCGCGAGCAGTATCCCTTCGGCCTCCTGGCGGTGCCTCGCCGGGACGTCGCGCGGATCCACGCGTCGTCCGGCACCAAGGGCAAGCCGACCGTCGCCGCCTACACGGCCAGCGATCTCGACCTCTGGCGCGAGGTCATGGCCCGTGCGCTGACGGCGGCGGGCACGGGTCGCGGCGATCTCCTCCACATCGCCTTCGGCTATGGGCTCTTCACGGGCGGGCTCGGCTTCCACGACGGGGCGGAGCGGGTGGGCATGACCGTCGTACCGGTCTCCTCGGGCAACACCGCGCGCCACCATCTCCTGCTACAAGACTTCAAGCCGGACGTGATCGCGGCGACGCCGTCCTTCGCGCTGCATCTGGCCGAAACGCTCGCTGAGCAGGGCGGAAAACCCCGCGACCTCGGCCTGCGCGTCGGCATCTTCGGCGCCGAGCCCTGGACCGACGGCATACGAATCGCGATCGAGCGGGCGTTCGGCCTCAGCGCATTCGATATCTACGGTCTCTCGGAGATCATCGGACCAGGCGTCGCCGGTGAGTGCGGGCCGGGAAGGGGAGCTCGTCTTCACCACCCTGACCAAGCGGGCGATGCCGCTCGTGCGCTACCGCACCGGCGACATCACGACCCTGACGGCGGAGCCCTGCCGCTGCGGCCGCACCTCGGCGCGGATGGCGCGGGTCAAGGGGCGCTCCGATGACATGCTCATCGTCAAAGGGGTCAACCTCTATCCGTCCGAGGTCGAACGCACTCTGCTCGCGGTGGAAGAGCTGGCCCCCCACTATCAGCTCGTCGTGGACCGGGGCGCGACCCTGGCGCGGCTCGAGGTCCAGGTCGAGGCGGCTCCCGAGCTGATCGCGCGCTGCGGCGGCTTCGCCGCCGATCATCCGGAGATCGCGTCGCTGAGACGGCGCGCCACGGAGCGGCTCCGCCAGGCGACGGGCCTCGGTGTCGAGATCACGATCGTGGCGCCTCGAACGATCCCTCGATCCGAAGGCAAGGCCGTGCGTGTGATCGAGCGCGGGTAGCGGTATGCTGGGACGGGAGGTTCCGATGAGCGACCAGGCCAGGGACATGTGATCCATCTCCTGACGATGCAGGCGGACTCCGAGCTCGCCGGCGGCTATGGCTACGTACCCTGGATCACCCGGGCGCCGACGGTCGAGGAAAAGCACGTGGTCGCCCAGATCGTGAAGGACGAGCTCCGCCACGCGACCGTCATGTACGGCCTGCTGGCCGACCTCGGCTTCGACGTCGAGAGCCACGTTCGCCAGCACGACGAGATCTTCACGATGCGCATCGACGACGGCCGCGACATCGGCACCGCGCGCATCACGAGCGACAAGCGGGTGAACATCTTCTACTACCCGATCGACACCTGGGCCGATTTCATCTTCTTCAACTTCTGCATGGACCGCGGCGCCGGGCATCAGCTCGAGGATGTGCGCGGCTGCTCCTACGGGCCCTGGGTGCGCGCGATCGACGGCATCTTCAAGGAAGAGAAGTTCCACATCCGCCACGGCGAGTACTGGGTCAAGAAGCTCACCGAAGACGCGACGACCCACGCCGAAGCCCAGACCACGTTCGACAAGTGGTACATCCGGACGATGAACATCTTCGGGCGCCCGGGATCGCCGAAAAATCAGGTCTATCGGAAGCTGAAGCTCAAGCTCCGTGACAACGACGAGGTGCGCCAGGCGTTCGCGTCGGAGGTCAAGGACCTCTGCGAGAAGTTCGGGCTGACCGTGCCGGAGTGGAAGCCGGTCTGGGACAAGCTCCCCGAAGAAGCGCACATCCCGGGCTAGAGTGCCGGTTCCGGTCGGCCTCAACATCTGGTCGAGGCTCGTCGAGCATACGTTTCCGTACCTCGACAAGACGCTGGGCCCGTTCGACTCGCTCTGGCTTCCCGATCACGTCCAGTACGGCGGTAATCGCGTCGCCGAGGGCTGGACGCTCCTGCCGTACGCGCTGGCGCGCTATCCCGACAAGCTCTGCGGCCACGAAGTCCTCTCCAACAGCTTTCGTAACCCCGCGCACCTGGCCAAGATGGTCGCCACCGCACAAGCCATCTCGGGCGGGCGGGTGATCCTCGGCATCGGCGCCGGCTGGAACGAGGAAGAGTACCGGGCGTACGGCTGGCCCTATCCGCCGACCCGCACGCGCATCGCGCAGCTGGCCGAGGCGATCGAGCTGATCCGGGCGATGTGGACCCAGGCGCCGGCCAGCTATCGGGGTGAGCACTACACGCTCACCGATGCGTACTGCGAGCCCCGACCCGATCCGATCCCGCCGGTCATGGTGGGAGGGCACGGCGAGACCTATCTGCTGCGCCTCGTCGCGCGCCACGCGGACTGGTGGAACTATCCCTTCCGTGATCCCGCGCTCTACACGCACAAGCAGGAAGTTCTCAAGAAGCACTGCCGCGAGGTGGGCCGCGACTACGACACGATCCGCCAGGTCGTTCGCGTGGGCATCCTGATCGCCGAGACCGAGCGCGAGGTGGAGCGGCTCCAGACCGCGCCCGGCGTCCGTCCGATGGCCGACATCAGGCTCGCCGGCACACCGGAGCGCGTGAGCGAGGCGCTCCGCCGCATCGTCGCGCAGGGGGCCCATCGGCTGACCGTCAACTTCGCCGACGCGCCCCGTCCGGAGGGCACCCAGCTCTTCGCCGCCACCGTCCTTCCGCATCTCGGCTGACGCGGGTTTCCGCCCGCCTCCAGTTTTCGAATTGACAAGGCCGATCAAAGCTTTGTAGAGTCGCGTTCGCGAATTCAGTGCCCGGCATGCCCAAGAACATCGTGATCTTCGCCGACGGAACCGGGCAGGCGGGCGGCATTCCCGGCCTGGTCCCGAGCAACGTCTACAAGCTCTACCGCGCCTGCCCCGTCAGTCCCGGAGTTCAAGAGACGTTCTACGATCCCGGACTCGGCTCGCCGCCCGACGGCGCCCGCTGGCGGCGGTGGCGCCAGCTCTACAACCTGGTCAGCCAGGCGACCGGCCTCGGGATTTCCTGGAACATCGTCGACTGCTACGACGCCCTGATCAAGCTGTACGAGCCCGGCGATCGGATTTATCTGTTCGGCTTCAGCCGCGGTGCCTACACTGTCCGCAGCCTCGGCGGCATGCTCGCGCTGTGCGGCATCCCGACGCGCAGCGGGCGCGGGCACGATCCGCGCGTCGACCGCCGGGCGCGCCGCCGACTGGCGTGGCGCGCGCTCCGCTGGGTCTACCAGACCTACGGCTCGACCGACAAGATGAGGGGCAAGCGCGCCTCGCGGGCCGCGCAATATCGCGAGCGCTATGCGAGCCATCGCGCCGCGCCGTACTTCATGGGCGTGTGGGACACCGTGCGGGCGCTCGGTTTGCCGGGGATCAACCGGTTCGTACCGTGGCGCCATGCCTTTCACGATGCGACATTGCATCCGGACGTCCAGCACGCGCGCCACGCGCTGGCGCTCGACGAGGATCGGGCGACCTTCCTGCCCGAGCTCTGGGAAGAGCTCGAGGCGGATCGCGCCTCGGGCCGGATCAAGCAGGTCTGGTTTCCCGGGGTGCACTCCGATATCGGCGGCGGCTACCCGGAGGAGGAGCTCTCCGATCTGGCGCTCGAGTGGATGATCGCGCAGGCGACCACCGTCCCGAATCCGGTGATCGTCGATTCGACGCGATTGAGCCTGCGCGCCTCGCATCGAGGCATGCAGCACGACGCGCGGATGGGCTTGGGGGCGCTGTGGCTCAAGGGCACGCGCGCGCATCTGCGACCCGAGCCCGTCCAGTGCGAGGATCATGTCGAGCGGCGCTTCCTCGAGCCGAGCGTGCCCTCCGTCCGCGGTGAGGGGCCCTATCGTCCGATTCCGCTCGCGCAGCACCCGGCCTTCGTGAAGTACTACGAGGTCATCGCCGCGGAGCATCGGGGCCGCTGGCAGCGGCTGGGCACGCTGGTGACGAGCCGCTGGAAGGTCGTCCCGCCGGTCGGGCGCGCGCGCCCGTAGCGCGTTCCGAGTTCTAGCGCGCGCGGGGCGGGGGGGTCTGCACCGGCAGAACCGGCTTGGGCGCCGGCGTTCTGGCGGCGGGCGTCGCCGGCGTCGGCTTTGGCGCTGGGGCCGGCGTCGCAGTGGCCGGCGGGGTCTTCTGACCCGGAGCCGGCGTCTGGTTGGCCTCCTGGCACAGGCGCCGCCAGTCCTGAGCGTTCACCGAGCAGTCGAGCGTCTCGGCCTCCAGCGCGGCGCGCCGCCGAAGACCGACGCGGCCTTGTCGGTCCACGTGAGTGCGGTCTGGATGTTGTTCGCATGCTCGTAGCCGGCGATCGTGTCCTCATAGATTTGAGGGATGGGCTCGGGCGAGCTCAAGGCTCGCTGGAGGGCTGCCGCGGCGTCGCCGGGACGGTGGAGTGACGTCGCCGCCCGCACCAGGATCCAGTTGGGGTACGCGTCGGTCGCCGTCGATCCCGACGCCGCGATCTTGGCCTCGGCGAACGACTCGAGCGGCTTGTTGCCGTCGAGGAGCCTCTTGGCCTGGAAGGCCGAGTCGTAGTTCTTGATCAGATCGGCCACGTCCGTCCGTGTCACCACGTCCTTCCACGCGGCCGGGTGCATGTCTGGCAGCGCCTTGTCGCCGTAGTGCCGGTCGAGGTATTGCGCGACGTCGTTGATCCGGTCTTCGGTCTTGGGATGAGTCACCGAGACGGTGCTGACGGCTTTCTTGTAGAGCATGTTCGCCGCCTGGCCCGCGTCCGCCTGCGCGGTCTGCTTGAGCCGCTCCAGGAAGGCCTCGTCC
>WNFK01181628.1_pt3 | contig 15650 bp, 16 predicted proteins | sample 5400281 | NCBI WGS metagenome assembly WNFK01 (sample SAMN13153350, study PRJNA577476) | soil metagenome | isolation source: 20 cm soil on Douglas fir-dominated hillslope | place: USA:California | collected 2013-09-17 | reverse complement strand
ACGTATCTCGGACCAGCAGCGATCTGGGCGTGGATCGGCGCCGGCGCGATCATCATCGTCCTCGCGCTCGTCCACGCCGAACTCGGCGGGATGTACCCGGTCGCCGGCGGCACGGCGCGGTTCCCGCACCTCGCGTTCGGCAGCGGCGCCGGCATCTCGTTCGGCTTCTTCTCCTGGCTGCAGGCGGTCACCGTCGCGCCGATCGAGTGCTATGCCATTGAGAGGTACAGCCAGTACTGGCTCGACAGCCCGAAGATCCACATCTACGACCCGATCAGCGGCAACGTGACCCACCTGGGCTTCATCATCACGATCGCGCTCCTGGTGATCATGACCGCGGTGAACTTCTTCGGCATGCGCCTGTTCAACAAGGTCAACGCGGTCATCACCTGGTGGAAGGTCGCCATCCCCGTACTGGCGATCATCGTGTTGCTGTTCAAGTTCCACTCGAGCAACTTCAGCGTCCAGGGCGGACTCAACCCGGGGAGTGCGTTCGGAGCCCCAGGGCCGGCAGGAACCGGCTGGCATGCCTTCTTCTACGCGCTCCCTGCAGCATCTATCATCTTCGCCTACCTCGGCTTCGAGCAGGCCGACCAGCTGGCCGGTGAGATCAAGGACCCGCAGCGGAACCTGCCGCGCGCGATCATCGGGGCGATTCTGATCGGCACCCTGATCTACGTGATGCTCCAGGTGGTCTTCATCGGCGCCGTCCCGCACAACCTGATCAGCGGCCACCTGGGCTTCGCAGGCATCCCGGCGACCAACGCGATCGCCATCGGGCCGTTCGCCGGTCTGGCGGCAGTGGCCGGCCTAGCCTGGCTGGCGGCGGTCCTGCGAGCCGACGCGTTCATCTCCCCCTACGGCACGGGCCAGATCTATATGACCTCGACCTCCCGGGTGGGGTACGGCCTGGCCAGGAACCGGTATTATCCGTCGATGTTCACCAAGACCGATAAGAACGGAGTGCCCTGGTTCAGCCTGGTCCTTGGGTTCGTGTTCGGCTTGGTCTTCCTACTGCCGTTCCCGAGCTGGCACTCGCTGGTCGGCCTGGTCACGTCGGCGAGCGTGCTGATGTACGCCGGCGCGCCGCTGGCCCAGGGCGCGTTCCGGAAGGTCCTGCCGGACGCGAGCCGTCCCTACCGGATGCCGGGCGCGGTGTGGTTGGCGCCGGTCGCCTTCATCCTCGCGAACCTGATCATCTACTGGTCCGGCTTCGAGGTGCTGTGGAAGCTCGGCGTGGCCATCATCATCGGCTACCTGCTGATCCTGATGCACTTCTCCGACAACCCGCACGCGCCGAAGATCAACTGGCGGAAGTCGGCGTGGCTGGGTGCCTACCTGGTCGGCATGGGCCTTATCTCCTGGACGGGCCAGTTCGGTCCGGAGAACACCGCCCGGCTCCCGTTCTGGTGGGACATGGGGCTCGTCGCGGTGTTCAGCCTGGCGATCTATTACTGGGCGATGGCTTCCTGCCTATCGCGGAGCGAGATGGAGGAAGCCATTGCCGCGCAGTCGGGCGGCGCGGAGGACTGGGAGGCGCAGGTAGCGGAGGCCGGAGGCGCCGCTGAGACCGCCTGATCTTCTCCACCCGCAAGTACGAGGCTCCGGCCCGTTAGGGCCGGAGCCTCGTTGCATCGTCGGCCGCCGCCCGCTACCTGTCCGCCGCACCGCCGGACCTACCGGCTCGGTTCGGCCGCTACCGACGGCGGACGAGCGGCCAGTACCTCGTCAGCACCCTGGCCTCGATCAGTTCGGAATGGACCGGCCCGAAGCGCGAGCTGTCGATGCTGCCAGGTCGCCGGTTGTCGGAGTCCAGCCACCAGCCGTCGGGCTCTCGCCAGACGGCCCGCTTGACCAGCAGCAATCCCGGCTGAGTGGGGTGCCTGGCAATTACGACTTGGCCCGGCCTGACCCGCGGGCGCCCGCACCAGCCACGCCAGGCAAGCAGCCAGTCACCGGGCATCAGCGCTGGTTCCATCGACCTTTCGGCAACGGCGACACGCCAGACCGGCCAGATCGGACCCGAGAGCCCGCTCCAGAGAGAAGGACACCATGAGGCTCCTCGCGCGCGGCTTCGCGCCAAAGGCCACCGCGTTCGCGCACTGCGACCTTCCGTGCGGCGTCTACGACCCGGCACAGGCCAGGATCGAGGCCGAGTCGGTCAAGGCCATCTGCGAGAAGTACCAGCAGAACTCCGACGCCGAATTCCGCACCCGGGCGATAGACATCAAGGAAGAACGCTCCGACCTGGTCAAACACCACCTGTGGGTGCTGTGGACCGACTACTTCAAGCCACCGCACTTCGAGAAGTACCCGCAGCTGCACCAGCTGTTCAACGACGCCACCAAGCTCGCGGGCGCCGGAGGCACCAAGGGCAGCACCGACCCGGCCACCGCCGACGCCCTGCTCGCCAAGATCGAGGACATCTCCAAGATTTTCTGGGAGACCAAGCAAGGCTGACAACCGATAAGGACCTCGCGACATCCGCGCCGGCTCCGCTCATGTCATGTCTGCGGCGATGACCTGTCGTCGCAGTTCGCAAGCCAGGATAAATTGCAGGGAGAAGTCGATCACGCCATGATGAGGCAACGGCGGCCCGTCGTCGTTGGAGGGGGCTCAGGTGACCGAGGAAGGCACAAGCTCATCAGTAAGCCAGACGATCGCCGCTGATGTCATCAGCGCTAGCGGTGACCGCGAAGCTGGCGGGGATCCGAGCGATCAGCACGAACTTGGGCACAACGTAGCGGCGAAGGCTGTCCGGCCGACGCCGGCCGATGAAGGTATCCGCGACAAGGTCAACATCAGGATGCCCGCTGACGGCGCATACCTGTCCGTGCTGCGAACCGCGACCGCCGGGCTGGCGGCGCGCCTCGACTTCACCCTCGATGAGATCGAAGACATGCGCATCGCCGTTGATGAGGCATGCGCCATGCTGCTGAGCCAGGCGATCCCGGGCAGCGACCTGGAATGTGACTTCACGCTCGGCGTGGACGCCATGACAGTCAGCGTGTCGGTCAGCTGCCTTGCCCCCCGGGTACCGGCCGGCGACACGTTCGCGTGGACCGTGCTCACCGCCCTGGCCGGCAGCGTGGACGCCCAGGTGGGACCCGGTGACGTGCTCGCGATCGTGCTGCGGAAGAGTCGTGATTCATCGAGGTCGGTATGACGGGGGAAGTTGAGGTCGCCTTGACCGAAGAGTTCGAGACGATGACGGCTGCACCTGCCGGGGGGCAGGCGCTTGCCGACACCGAGGAGGTCTTGGCAGTCGCCGGGCTGATCGCTGAGGAACTCGAAGAGGACGCTTCAGAGAACCTGTCTGGGGCCATCAGGATCCAGCACGCCGTCCGGGACAGGGGGCATGCCAGGGAGCTGTTCGTCTTGCTTGCCCAGCTCCCAGAAGGCGATGCGGAGCGGCTGAGGATCCGGGGCGAGCTCGTTGAGCTGCACCTGCCGCTGGTCGAGTACCTGGCCAGGCGATTCCGCAACAGGGGCGAATGGCTCGATGACCTGACCCAGGTCGCGACGATTGGCCTGATCAAGTCCATCGACCGGTTCGACCTGAGCCGGGGCGTTGAGTTCTCCACCTACGCGACGCCGACCATCGTTGGCGAGATCAAGCGGCACTTCAGGGACAAGGGCTGGGCGGTACGGGTACCGCGCAGGCTGCAGGAGCTGAAGCTGGCGCTCACCAAGGCCATCGGCGATCTCGCGCAGCGGCTGGGCCGGGCGCCTACGGTCGCTGAGCTGGCCGCTCACCTGCAGATGAGCGAAGAGGACGTGCTGGAGGGGCTTGAGTCGGCTAACGCCTACTCGACGGTGTCGCTCGACGCGCCTGACTCAGGCGATGAGGACGCGCCGGCCGTCGCCGAGTCGCTTGGGATGGTCGACGAGGCACTCGAGGGCGTCGAGTACCGGGAGTCGCTGAAGCCACTGCTGGAGCGGCTGCCGCCGCGCGAGAAGCGGATCCTGCTGCTGCGCTTCTTCGGCAACATGACCCAGTCGCAGATCGCCACCGAGCTGGGCATCTCCCAGATGCATGTCTCCAGGCTCCTGGCCAGGACGCTAACCCAGCTTCGGGAGGGCCTGACCAGCGAGGACTGAGCCCTGCCTAGCGGCGCCCGTGCCAGGGCTCTGAGATACCAGGCTATTTAGCCGGGGCTGACGGGTCCTTGACCGGGAAGGTCAGCGCGCGCAGGCTGGGCGGCACGAGCAGCAGCACGAGACCGGTGACCGACAGCGCCAGAGCCGGGCCGCCGAGCCAGTACCTGTGCCCCTGGACTAGGTAAATCCCGACGATGCCGACGAAGATCTGGGTGAGCAACGCCGGAGTCCTGCTCCACCGCCGCACGCGGGCTAGGCCCAGCGCGACCAAGGCCAGCACGACCGCCGTCCCGGCGCCGATCGCCGTGAGGGCGATCCCGCTCGAGCTCTGGTAGGACTTCCCCTGCGCCGCCTCGATTCCGGCGAGCACGGCGGCCGCGAGCACCCCGGCGGCCTCAATCGCCTGCGCGGCGGCGGCCAGCGACACGGAGAGCGGACGCCGCTGCGGCCCGGCACCATCGGCGACGTTAGCCTGTCCGGATGCGGGCCCTCCTGATCGTGAACCCACGTGCTGCCTCCACGACTCGGCTACGCCGTGACGTCATCGCGTCCGCCCTGGCATCCGCCGTTCAACTCGAAGTCACCGAGACACGCTACCGGGGTCACGCGACGAAGCTGGCATCGGTTGCCCGCTCGGAGGGCTACGGCATGGTGCTCACGCTAGGTGGCGACGGAACGGTCAACGAGGCCATCAACGGCATCCTCGACAAGTTCGCAGCCGGCTCGCCGTCCAGTCCGTCCCCGGCCGAGCTGCCTGCGCTGGCGGCGCTGCCTGGCGGCAGCGCCAATGTGTTCGCCGGTGCGCTCGGGCTGCCGCGTGACCCGATCGATGCCACCGGCGAGATCCTGCGTGCGATCACAGAAGGCCGCCAGCAGACCATCGGCCTCGGGATCGCCGATGACAGGTACTTCGCGCTGAACGCCGGGCTCGGGCTCGACGCCGAGGTGGTCAGGGCGGTCCAGGGCCTGCGTGCCCACGGCAACCCGGCCACGGCCACGCTGTATGTCAGGCTCGCCCTGCGCCACTTCTACCAGCAGACCGACCGCCGGCATCCCGCGGTCACCATCGAGCTTGACGGCAGGCCTGCCGTAGGCCCGGTTTTTATCGGAATCGTCTCCAACGCCGCTCCATGGACCTATCTCGGCAGCCACGAGGTGCATGCCAATCCCCAGGCGGGGTTCGAATCAGGGCTCGACCTCTTGGCCCTGCGAAAGCTGTCGACGTTGAGCACATTCAGCGCCATTGGCAAGATGCTGACCGCGGACACTGACCGGATGCTGGGCGGCAGGAACGTGCTGGCCTACCACGACCAGCCGTGCATCACGCTGCGCGCCAGCCGGCCGGTTGCCTGCCAGATCGATGGCGAATACGTCGGTGAGCGAGAGATCGTCACGTTCCGCTCGGTGCCGGATGCGCTGCGGGTCTTCGCCTGAAAATGCCGGATGCTTGTTCAGAATTTGCGGAATGGACCTAGATGGCCTAATTGGCGCGAAGGCCATCGAGCCGGACGGCACAGGGACGACCTAGCGCACGGGACCATGCCCGCGATGTGACTTATCTGACACCGAAATCCGCCCTAACCTTTGCCTAAGGGTCTTGCGCTTGATCGATTAACTTGGGAGGGTTGTAACCGCTCCTGGCTTGGGGTGCGCGCGCACGCGCCCGGCCAGGCGGGCGATGCCAGCGCGGGCAGTGTCCACGGGGGCGTGGTCTATTGGTCGTCCGGGAGCCGGACCGGAACTCACGTTCCGAACCGAGGTGAAACTGCGACTCGGGTTCTTGACGGACTCGAATACGGTATAGCTCGTGAATTCGTTCACAAGCATGACGGAGGCGACGGGTCCGCACAAGACGCGTCGATCCTCGAGGAGGAGTGGACCGCATGGACTGGCGCAACTACGCCGCCTGTCGTGACGTCGACCCGGAGCTTTTCTTCCCCATCGGGAACACCGGCCCCGCCCTGCTCCAGATAGATGAGGCAAAGCAGGTCTGCGCTCGGTGCAAGGTCTCCGAGGCGTGCCTGCAATGGGCGCTCGACAGCGGTCAGGACTCCGGCGTATGGGGCGGTCTGAGTGAGGATGAGCGGCGGGCGCTCAAGCGGCGCGGCGTAAGGGTAGGCGCCAGCGCCAGCGCCTGAGCACGCGCAAGGACTCTGAGCACTGGTCGCGAGCAGGTGCCGGGGCTAGCCGGCCTGATCCGCGACCGGAAGCGGAAGATCGAGCCGGACGATTGCGCCGGCGCCATCAGACCGCGCGGAAATGCGGAGTGTGCCGCCTAGCTCACTGACCACGAGCGTCCGGACGATCTGCAACCCCAGGCTCGTCGTCCGCTCCAGATCGAAGCCGTCGGGGAAACCGGCCCCGTTGTCCGCGACCGTCACGGCGAGCCGGTCGGCCTCGCGACGGGCGGTGACCTCTAGCGTCCCTGTGGCAGGGCCACCGGTCTGGGCCAGGCCATGCTGCACGGCGTTGTGCAGCAGCTCGGTCAGCACGACGGCCAGCGGAGTGGCCACCGACGCGGAGAGGTTGCCGAACTTGCCGGACAGCACCGGCGTGATCCCCGCCTCGGGCGCTGACAGCTCGCCCGCGAGCGCGGCTATCTGCCTGGCGATGTCATCGAACTCCACCGCCTCGGCTGTTGCCTGCGACAGGGTCTCGTGCACCAGCGCGATCGATCCGACCCTGCGCACCGCCTCCTCGAGTGCATCCGCCGCCTCGGGCGCTCGCATCCGGCGTGCCTGAAGCCGCAGCAACGCGGCAACGGTCTGCAGGTTGTTCTTCACCCGGTGGTGGATCTCCCTGATGGTGGCGTCCTTGGTGATCAGCTCGCGCTCTCTGTGCCGCAGCTCAGTGACGTCCCTGAGCAGAATCAGCGCGCCGGCCCGCGCGCCGTTCACGGTCAGCGGGATCGTGCGCATCTGCACCACTGAGCCGTTGGCCTCAACCTCCGTCTCCAGGTGCGCCCTGCCGCCGACGGCCAGCATGAGCGAGTCGTCCCTGGGTCCTGCGCTGGCGCACAGCCGAGCCGTGAGCGGCCCTAGCTCACGTCCCGCGAGATCCGCGGTCAGCCCAAGGCGACGGTAGGCCGACAGCGCGTTCGGGCTCGCGTAGCTGACCCTTCCTGAGCGGCCGAGCCTGAGCATGCCGTCAGTGGCCCGCGGCGAGTGCAGGTTCGCCGGCGCGCTCGCCGGGCACGGGAACAGCCCGGCCGCGATCATCTGGGCGAGATCGTCGGCAGCTTTGAGGTATGCCAGGTCCATCCGGCTCGGCGTCCTGGCCGGCTCAAGGTTGGTCGAGCGCTCGATCACGGCGATCGCGCTGCCGTTCCTGCAGACGGGGATCGTTTCGTGCCTGACCGGGACGCCGCGGCGCCATTCTGGGTCGCCCTCCCGGCAGATCCGGCGTTCGGCCACGGCCGCCGCCAGCAGCGGCTGCGCGCCTTGAGCCCGGACCGTGCCGACTATGTCCTGCGGCAGCGCCGTCGGCCCGGTGGTCGGCCGCACCTGTGCCAGGGCGATCCAGGAGCGCTCGGCTGACAGCGGCGCCCACAGCGTCAGGTCGGCGAAGGACAGGTCGGCGAGCAGCTCCCAGTCGGACACGAGCGTGTGCAGCCACTCCAGGTCCTCCGGAGCGACGTGCGCCCGGCGGGCCAGGTCATTCATCGTGGGCACAGTGCCATCATCGCACCGGCTTCGCACCAGATGGGCCTCCCGGCGGCTGCCTGGTAACGTCGCCGCATGGCTTCGGACGAGCAAGCCGTCACCCATGGCGGCGCCCAGGCGGTGGCAGCCGCGCGTGCGCATGGCGCACAGACGATATTCACGCTCTCTGGCGGGCATGTGTTCCCGGTCTATGACGGTGCCGTGAAGGCCGACCCGCCCATGCCGATCCTCGATGTCCGGCACGAGCAGACCGCGGTGTTCGCCGCGGAGGCCACCGCGCGCCTGACGAGGACACCCGGGTTCGCCGTGCTCACCGCCGGTCCAGGCGTCACCAACGGGATCAGCGCGATCACCACGGCGCATTTCAACGGCTCGAGCGTGGTCGTGCTCGGCGGCCGCGCGCCCGATTACCGCTGGGGCGCGGGAAGCCTGCAGGAATTCGACCACCCGGTCCTGCTCGGCCCCATCACCAAGCGGGCGTGGACGGAACACAGGATCGGCGCGGTTGGCCAGGCGGTCAGCGAGGCTTTCAGACTTGCGTCGGCCAGGCACCGCGGCCCCGTCTTTCTCGACGTCAGCCTGGAGGCGCTGTTCGGGTCGCCCCCGCCGGCCAGCCCCGGCGGCCCGGCAAGCGCCGCTGACAGCGAGGCTGACGCACTCCGGGGGCCCGATCCTGGCAGCATCGCGCAGATCGTCTCGCTGATCGCCAAGTCACAGCGGCCGGTGCTGGTGCTCGGCTCTGATGTCTGGCTCGACGGCGCCGACGAGGCCGCGCGGTCGGCCGCCGAGGAGCTGCAGCTGCCGGTCGTCGCGAACGGCCAGGGCCGCGGCATCCTGCCCTCAGGTCACGAGCTGCTGGTCACCAGGGCACGGTCACTAGCCTTCGGCCAGGCCGACCTGGTCATCGTGGCCGGCACGCCGCTCGACTTCCGGCTGGGATACGGCGAGTACGGTGGCGCCGGAGGTGCCCCGCCCGCCGACGTGGTGCACGGCTCCGCCGCGGGCGATCTGACGGCGTTCTTCACCGCGCTGAGCGCCCAGGCCGAGCAATCCGGGCTGACGCGGCGGTGGACGCAGGACTGGCTGCCGAGCCTCACGCAAGCCTGCAGGTCCGCGGCGTCGGCCGACGCCGAGCTGCTGGCTAGCGACGCCTGCCCAATCCACCCGATGCGGATCTACGGCGAGCTCGCGCCGCTGCTTGAACCCGACTCGGTCGTGATCGGCGACGGCGGCGACTTCGTCAGCTACGCGGGCAAGTACATCGAGCCGCGCCAGCCAGGCGGCTGGCTGGATCCCGGGCCGTACGGATGCCTTGGCACGGGGCTCGGCTACGCGATAGCGGCGCGGATCGCCAGGCCTGCGGCCCAGGTCGTGCTGCTGCTCGGCGACGGCGCGGCGGGGTTCTCGCTGATGGATGTCGACACCCTCGTCCGGCACCGGCTCCCAGTCGTCATGATCTGCGGCAACAACGGCATCTGGGGGCTGGAGAAGCACCCTATGCAGGCGCTCTACGGCTACGACGTCGCCGCCGACCTGCAGCCACAGTGCCGGTATGACCAGGTGGTCGCGGCGCTGGGCGGGGCAGGCGAGCTCGTCACCAGGCCGGAGGAAATCGGGCCCGCGCTGCGCCGGGCGTTCAGCGCGGACGTGCCTTACCTCGTCAACGTCGTGACCGATCCGCAGATTGCCTACCCCCGGTCAACCACGGGAGTCTGAGGCCAGATGCCGGCGACGGGCTAGCGGCCCTCAGGCGGCGCCGGACCTCAGCTAGCGCGGCGCCGGACCCCGCGCAGGAAACGGTCGCGGTCGACGAGCATCCGCTCCGCCGTTCCCGCGCCGATCACGGTCTCGTCGCCCGTCCCTGGTCCGTACGCAATGAAGTTGAAGAAGAACCTGCGCCCGTCGGCCCCGGCTAGCTCGGCCTCGACCTCGATCGGCGCGCCGATCGGGCTCGCCCGCTTGTGCTCGAGCGAGACCGCGGTGCCCACCGTCGTCTGGCCCTCCTCCAGTTGCGGCGCGACGGCTGCGACGCACGCTGCCTCCGCCAGCGCGAGCAGCCTGGGCGTGCCAAGGACCGGCACGTCGCCGCTGCCGAGTGCCTGCGCCGTGTCCGCGTCGGTGACCTCGGCCGTGATGGTCGCCCGCAGCCGGGCTGGTTGCGCGCTCATTCGATGACGGCGATCAGGTCGCCCTCCTGGATGACGTCACCCTCCGCCACTGCCAGCCTGGAGATCGTGCCGGCTCCCTCGGCGAGCACTGGGATCTCCATTTTCATCGACTCGAGAATCACCACCGTGTCGCCGTCGGCGACGGTGTCTCCCTCGGCGGCGACGACCTTCCATACGTTCGCGACCATCTCAGCGCGGATCTCGGTCACGCGCACCTCCCATCTCCGCTGCTGCCAGGTAAAGGGCGCAGTCGGCTTACTACCGATGTGTCATAGTCTCCGGTGGCGAACTCCCTGCTGGCCAGCAGCTCGGCATGGAACGCCAGATTGGTCTTCGGCCCCGTCACCACGAAATCCGCGAGCGCCGCCCTGGTTCTGGCCAGGGCCTCCTCCCGATCGACCCCACTGACGATCAGCTTGGCCAGCAGCGGATCGTAATGCGGCGTGACGACGTTCCCGGCGGCATAACCCGCGTCGACCCGCACCCCGGCTCCGGCCGGCTCCTGCCACTGGCCGATGACGCCAGGGCTGGGCAGGAACCTGACCGAATCCTCGGCATAGACCCGAAGCTCGAAAGCATGACCAGCTGGCTTAACCGATCCCACGTCGAAACTCACGTCCGCGCCGTCGGCGATGAGCAGCTGCTGCTCAACCAGATCGATTCCGGTGACCATCTCGGTTATGGGGTGCTCGACCTGGAGCCTGGTGTTCATCTCGAGGAACACGAACTCGCCGGTCTGGCGGTCCACCAGGCACTCGACGGTGCCGGCACCGCGGTAGCCGACCGCTTCGCCGGCCTGGATGGCGGCGGCCAGCATCCGCTGCCTGAGCTTGTCGCCCACGCCAGGCGACGGGGTCTCCTCAGCGAGCTTCTGGTGCCGTCGCTGCGCTGAGCAGTCACGCTCGCCGAGGGCGATCACCCGGCCATCGGCCAGCCCCAGGATCTGGACCTCGACATGGCGGGCGCTGGCGATAAAGCGCTCGATCAGGATGGACGGGTTTCCGAAGAACCGCTCGGCGCGTGAGCGCGCGGTCTCGAAGCCGGCCCGCAGCCGCTCGGCGTCCGCGGCTACGGTCATGCCGATGCCCCCACCGCCGGCCGCGGCCTTGATCATGACCGGGTAGCCGATTCGCTCGGCTTCGGCGATGGCATCTTCAGCGTCGCTGACCGGCTCGGCGCTGCCTGCAGCGACCGGGACACCGGCGCCTGCCATCAGGTTGCGGGCCCTGATCTTGTCGCCCATCTGCTCGATCGCATCGGGCGACGGCCCGATCCAGACCAGGCCCGCGTCGATTACCCGCTGGGCGAATGAGGCGCTCTCGGCGAGGAACCCGTACCCGGGGTGGATCGCCCCCGCGCCTGTACGCGCGGCGGCGGCCAGTATCGCGTCGGCATTCAGGTAGCTCTGCGCGGCCTGGGCCGGTCCGATCAGCACGGCCTCATCGGCCTCGGCCACGAACGGCAGCTCGGCGTCGGCCTCGGAGTAGACGGCGATCACCTTGATCCCAAGGCGCCGCGCGGTCCTGGCCACTCGGCGCGCGATCTCGCCTCGGTTCGCAATCAAGACAGAATCCGGCACGCCGGGCAGCTTACCGGCAAGCCAGGCCGCCGGCCTGCCAAGACGTTGCTAGAGCCGTGTGATCGGCAGCCGGTCGGTGACGGTGGCGAGGGCCGCGACCACTTCGGAGTCGTACTCCGAGCCGGCGTCCAGCTTCAGCCGCGCGATCGCCGCCGCGGTCCTGTCCCGGTCGGCCGAGCCGCCGACGAGGTCATCGAAGGCATTGGCCGCGCGGATCACCCTGCTGCCGAGCGGCGGCGTCATCGGGCCTCCCTGGGCCGGGAGCGACTGGAAGCGGACCAGCTCGGCGACCGTATGCAGCACGCCGGTCTGCCTGATGACCTCAGCCCCGAACTCGGCGATCCGCCGCGCATCGGCCGGCGAGACGAGCAGCGTCGCGCCGCCGGGGATCGGCTCGACCAGCGACAGCTGGCCGATGTCGTGCATCAGCGCCGCGTACTCGAGGTTGAGCAGGTCAGGCTCGGGCATGCCCAGCTCACGGCCGATGGCGAGCGCGAGCCTGCTGACCCGGCGGGAGTGGCCGCCCGCCACGTAGCCGCCGACCTCGGTGACCTGGGCCAGCGCCCGGACGGTCTGCAAGTATGTGGCCCCAGGCCCATCACCTCGGCGCCGAAGACCGTGATGATCGCGGACACCCCGACCGCGAGCCCGAGCCGCCACTGTACCCGCAGCTCGTCCGACAGCGTGACCGAGTACCTGGCCCGCAGATCGTCGGCCCGGATAATGGCCGAGATCACGCTTTCGATCAGCCAGCCAAGCACGGCCAGGAACGCCATGACCCCGAGTGCCACCCAGGGCATGCCGATCAGGTGCCCGACGAGCGCGTGGAAGATGAACGCGACGCAGGCGACGGCGACCAGCCTCGCCGACATCGCCGTCAGGCCGGCCCGGCGTCCGGCCGCGATATGCGGCAGCGAGCCGATCACCATGCCGATGGCCGCCACGAGCACCACCTGCAACGGCGGCGTGCCGTAGATGTGCTGCTGAGCCGCCGCCCCGGTGAGCGGATGCCAGCCAGGCAGGAACTGCGGCCTGGCGATCGTCAGCGCCATCGCGTAGGAAAGCGCAGCGGACATCGCGATCGGCGCTGCCTCTCTCCCGCCGGGCAGCACCAGCCGCAGCAGCTCGCCGAAGGCGATGTACAGGCCGAAGGCAATTGCCACGTCGCGCGCATAGAAAGGCGCCGAGACCGTGCGCGCGAACGCGACGACCACGAGCAACGAGGTGAACGTGAGCAGCAGCAGGCGGCCGGTGTCGACCGTCTGCCACGCCATCCACCGTTGTTCTGCCGCCCTGGACGTCACGCGCGGATCACCGCCTCGTCGCCAGGCCGGTCATATCCGCTCCACCACGCGCAGCGGGGCGATCGGGTCGTCGTGATCCTGTGAAGTCAGGATCTCGTGGCCGCGCGGCTGCGCGGGCTCCTGCGGCTCCCAGCCGTCGCGGTCGAGCGCCGCGATAAAGGCGTCGACGAGCTTCGGATCAAACTGCGCCCCGGCGCCCTTGCGCAGCTCGGCGATGGCATCTTCGATCCTGGTGGCCTTGCGGTAGGCCCGGGTTGACGTCATCGAGTCGAACGCGTCGGCGACCGCGATGATCCTGGCGAACTCGGGAATCTCGTTGCCCGCGAATCCCATCGGATACCCGCGGCCGTCCATCCGCTCGTGGTGGTGCATGATCCCGGTCAGCGCCTCGTTCAGGAACCCGATCTCCCTGACGATCTCAAGTCCCCGCATCGGGTGCAGCTGGATGGCGGCGTACTCCTCCTCGGTCAGCCGTCCCTCCTTCTGGAGCACCTTGGTCGGCACGCCGAGCTTCCCGACATCGTGCAGCATTCCGGCGAAACGCACCGCCTCAACCCGGTCGGTGCGCATCCCGATCTGGCGAGCGATCATCCCGGCCCCCCGGGATACCCGCTCGCTGTGGCCGCGCGTATAGAAGTCCTTGGTTTCCACGGCCTGGCAGAGCGCCCGCAGCGTGGCGGCGTGCGCGCGCTGATGCTCGGCGAACTGGCCCATCGCCCACCGCGCAACATAGAGCGGGACGAGCACGATCGCCCCGGCGAACGCCCCGAACACCGCCCACAGGGCGGCGATCACCAGGCCGAGGGCGGCGAAGCCGATGTCGGAGGCCAGCAGGAGCGGCAGGCCCCAGGTCGGCCTGGCCTGCGGCTGGGCCGTCCGGCTGTGCCGGTCGAGGAGCAGCATCCCCCAGAGCAGGCCGTGGTTAACCAGCACGTGCACGACTGCGGCGGCGGCGAAGGGCCCAAGCGACGTCTCGAAGGATCTCGAGACAGCCGGGCTGAGCTGAACGCCGTGCAGGAAATCGGAAATGGTGCAGAAACGTACGAAGTGGCCATGCAATGCCTGGAATGTCGTTCCCGCAGCATACCCGGCGATGGCGTACATCGCGCCGTTGAAGAGGCGCTCGACCAGCGGCACCCCTCGGCGGACGCTGAACACAGCGGCCGAGCCGACCATCGCCGCGCCGACGCCGCTATTCTTTCCCAGCAGCACGACCGCGGCGAGCGTCGCCGCCGAACTCGGTGACCATGCCCACTGCCGGTCGCCAAGCATGGTGGGAGTCGAGTCGCACACGAGGAAAAGAAGGGCGAGAGCCGCACAGGTTGCCCAGAATCCATGCCCCACCGAGACGCGCGTTACCAGAGCGAGAATGGCGGCTGCTGCCGAGACGATCGCGGCGATATATAGCCAGGTGGCCGAGGAGAGCTTGCCCATGTCCTCCCCGCGAGCTCGAAGCGCCGATTTCCCCGGCACTCAGGGTAACGCGGTGACGGCCCTGAGCGTCGGACTCCAGCGCATTGCCGCCAGATGGGCGGGACGAAGACACGAAGAATAGCGCGCGATCGGATCAGGCGGAGCGGCCAGGCGCCCGCCGGCCTGGGCGAACTGCTAGCCGGCCTCGATCTGCATGCGGACGGCCTCGATCCTCGTCAGGACCTTTTGCCGGCACCAGGCGCTTAACGGCCTCTTCCAGGCCGAACTCTCGCAGGCACGGGCCGCATTCGTCCAGGTGGACCCTGACCTGGGCGTAGGACACCTGGTCCATTTCGCCGTCGAGATAGCTGTACACGCGGTCCAGTACCTCGCTACACGGCACCTCGTGCGGGTTTCCGCAGCTCATCACCCATCCCCCCTGGGTGCTTGGACACGTGACGACTGCTGCGGTGCCGACGCGGCCAGGCCAACATCGGCCGCGTAGTCCTGCAGCATCTCGCGCAACTGCCTGCGACCCCGGTGGAGCCGCGACATGACAGTCCCTATCGGGGTTCCCATGATGTCGGCGATCTCCTTATAGGCGAAGCCTTCGACATCTGCCAGGTATACCGCGATTCTGAATTCTTCGGGGAGTGCCTGGAGAGCTTCCTTCACGTCCGAGTCTGGCAGGCTCTCCAGCGCCTCGGCCTCAGCCGACTTCAGGCCCGACGACGTATGCGATGCCGCGCGGGCAAGCTGCCAGTCCTCGATTTCCTCGGTGCCTGACCGCTGTGGCTCGCGCTGGCGCTTGCGGGAGGTGTTNGGAGCCGTACGCCTTGGCAAACGTCTCCTGCACCAGATCCTCGGCGTCAGCTGGATTGCGGGTCATCCGCATCGCAGCCGCGTATAGCTGATCCAGGTACGGCAGGACATCGCGTTCGAAGCGCTCGTTGCGCCCCTCGAGCGTCTCAGGTACCGGACCCACCCCCTCCGCCTTGCGTGGCTGGCTCAGACTATGCTGCCAGCCGTCTCGGGCGGAGAATACCGTGCCGGGTCCATACCCGGATCGCACGGCTACCCGAATATCACCTGACGGGGACCTCGCCGTGTCCGGTGGTGCGACAGCGCACCCGCTCTTAGCTGCTATGGACACGCGCGCAACAACACACCGTGACCTTCCTTCATTCCGCCGGCCGGCTGGCGGTCGGCCCGGCAGAACCTCAGCGAATGGTCAGCGCCGCATTCTGTCCCTCTTTGCCTGGCATGTCAGGCATCTCGCCGCCTCTGGCTTGACTTCCAGTCTGCCCTCGGGCACGGGCTTACCGCAATCCACGCAGACCCCGTAGGTTCCGTTGTCCAGCCTGACCAGCGCGTCGCGTACCAGGAGCCGACGGGCCTTCGCCGCGTCGAGTACCGCCTCAGC
>WNFK01171308.1_pt1 | contig 15657 bp, 13 predicted proteins | sample 5400281 | NCBI WGS metagenome assembly WNFK01 (sample SAMN13153350, study PRJNA577476) | soil metagenome | isolation source: 20 cm soil on Douglas fir-dominated hillslope | place: USA:California | collected 2013-09-17 | reverse complement strand
GTAGCCGGCCAGCTTCTCGAGCTCCGCCGGCGGCGTGGCGAACGGCATCCCCGGCACCTGGACGCCGGCCGGCTCTTTCACGATGGCGATCTTCGACAGCGCCTGGGCGCCCTGATAGCGATCGAGCGCCAGGGACAGCGCCCGCCGGACGCGTTTGTCGTCGAACGGCTTCTTGTCATGGTTCAAGGCGACCAGGATCACGCAGTTCCACGGGCTCTCCTGCACCGTGATCTTGGGGCCGAGCGCCTGCACGAGGCTGTCACGCTCCGACGGCGCGAAGCCACGGAACTGGATGTGGGCGCGCTCACCGCGAACGGCCGCCACCTGCGCGGCCGAGTCCTTGATGAACACCGCGCGGAACCCGTCCAGATAGGGTTTGCCCTTGTCCCAGTAGTTCGGGTTCCGCTTGCCGACCCAGTGCGAGCCGCGGACGTGCTCGACGAAGATGAACGGGCCGGTGCCCATCACGTTGGTCTCGTACCACCGCATGTCCTTGGCGAGGATGTCGGCCTTGTAGATCCAGTTCCAGGGCGAGGCCAGCGACATCAGGAACGAGCCGGAGGGCCACTTGAGCCGGAAAACGATCGTGTACGGATCCGGAGCCTGCACCGCCTCGACGTCCAGATACTCGCCCTTGCGGTCGGAGGCGACACCCTGCGGCGGGAAGATGATCTTGTCGTAGCTGGCCTTGGCGTCCTTGGAGGTCATCTCGCTGCCGTCGTGGAACTTGACGCCGTGCCGGAGCTTCAGGGTGTAGGTGCGGCCGTCCTTCGAGATCGTCCACGACTCGGCCAGATCGCCGACGATCTTGGACGCCGTGCGGTCGTTGGGGTCGGGCCGCAGCAGCGTGTTGTAGTGGGGAGCGAGCGGGTGGATGACTCCGAACGTCTCCTCGCGGTGGGCGTCGTAGGACGGCGGCTCGGACGGCACCGCGAAGACCAGCTCTCCACCGTATCGGGGTTTGTCCTGAGCCGTGGCCGGGCCGGCCAGCGCGACGGCAACGATCGCGATGACGAGGCTATATAGGTAGTGGCGCATTCGTTTCTCCTTCGAAGGTCTGGCTAGATAACCAGCATCGAGTACGAGCGGTTTCAGCATCGAGCAGAGCATGGCCGGGAGTCAAGCCAAGAGGCACGCAGCCCGATGTGCCGGCCTGATCTCGCGCAAGTCGGGCACCTCGACCCGGCAGCGGTCGACCGCGATCGGGCAACGAGGATGAAACACGCAGCCCGGCGGCGGGTTGAGCGGGCTCGGCACCTCGCCGCCCAGCACCATTCGCTCGCGCTGGGCTTCGAGAGCCGGATCGGGGATCGGCACCGCCGAGAGCAGCGCCTTCGTGTACGGGTGCAGCGGCGAGTCGTAGAGCGACTTCCGGTCGGTGATCTCGACGATCTTGCCCAGGTACATGACGGCGACGCGGTCCGAGATGTGGCGCACGACCGAGAGATCGTGGGCGACGAAGAGGTACGTGAGCCCGAACTGCGCCTGGAGATCCTCGAGCAGGTTGATGATCTGCGCCTGGATCGAGACGTCGAGCGCGGACACCGGCTCGTCGCAGACGATCAGCGCGGGCTCGACGGCCAGCGCCCGCGCGATCCCCACGCGTTGCCGCTGGCCGCCCGACAGCTGGTGCGGATAGCGGTGCGCGTGCTGCGCCAGGAGTCCCACGTGCGACAGGAGCTCGCGCACTCGCGCGGCTCGGCGCGCGCGGTCGCGGACGATGCCGTGCACGGCCAGCGGCTCGGCGATGATCTGCCCGACCGTCATTCGCGGATTGAGCGAGCTGTAGGGATCCTGGAAGATCACCTGCATCTTGCGGCGGATCGGACGGAGCGCGTCGTCGTCGAGCGCCACGAGATCGCGCCCCTCGAAGAGGATCTGGCCGCTGGTCGGCCGCTCGAGCTGCAGGATGCACCGGCCCGTCGTCGTCTTGCCGCAGCCGGATTCGCCGACGAGCCCGAGCGTCTCCCCGCGGCGGATGTCGAAGCTCACACCATCGACGGCGCGGACGAGGCCGGCCCGGCCGCCGAACAGGCCGCCGCCGACCGGGAAGTGCTTCACGAGATTGGTGACTCGAAGGAGCGGGGTGTCGTCGGTCACGTTCGCGCCGCGGTCCGGGCCCGGTCGAGATTCTCGGCCTCCCAGCAGGCACTCACGTGGCCGCTGCCGCCCACCGGACGCAGCGGGGGCGTCTCGACGCGGCACCGGTCGACGCTGAAAGCGCAGCGCGGCGTGAAGGCACACCCGGTCGGCAAACGCGTCAGGTCGGGCGGCTGGCCCTCGATCGGATCCAGCCGCGCGCGACGCGGCTCGTCCAGGCGCGGCACCGAGCGAAGCAGACCGAGCGTATACGGATGTCGCGGGTTGGCGTAGAGCTCACGCGCGGTACCGCGCTCGATGATCTTGCCGGCGTACATGACGTTCACGCGGTCGGCGTACCGGGCCACGACGCCCAGGTTGTGCGTGATGATCAAGAGAGCGACGCCGAAGCGTCGCGACAGATCCTTCATGAGCTCGAGGATCTGCGCCTGGATCGTCACGTCGAGCGCCGTGGTCGGCTCGTCGGCGAGGATCAGCGCCGGATTGCAGGCCAGCGCCATCGCGATCATCATGCGCTGCCGCATGCCGCCGCTGAACTGGTGCGGATACTGCGGCAGGCGCCGCTCCGCATCGGGAATGCCGACCATGCCGAGCAGCTCGACCGAGCGCCGCCGCGCCTCGGTCGGCGCCAGTCCGAGATGAATTTCCAGCCCTTCGGTGATCTGGCGGCCGATCGTCAGCACGGGATTGAGCGAGGTCATCGGCTCCTGGAAGACCATGCCGATCTCGCGCCCCCGCACGTGGCGCATCTCTTCTTCGGAGAGTCGCAGGAGATCGCGACCCTTGAAGAGGACCTGGCCGCCGACGATCTGGCCGGACGGGCCGGCCACGAGCCGCATGATGCTCAGCGCGCTGACGCTCTTGCCGCAGCCGGACTCGCCCACGAGGGCGACGGTTTCGCCCTCGCCTACGTCCCAGGAAACGTCATCGACCGCGCGCACGACGCCGCTGCGCGTCACGAAATGCGTCTTGAGGTTTTTCACCTCGAGGAGGGTGCCCACTGCGGCCGCAGTGTAGCACTTCAGCCGACGGGGACGGGAGCGAGAGGCCGGCCGGTCAGTCTTCGCGGCAGCGCGCCGCGTCCAGATGGGCGCCGGCGCGGGACTCGAGCGAGGCGTACTCCCGGCAGACGGCCTCGGCGACACAAGCCCAGCGGTGCTGGGCCGCCCAGCGCACGCCCTCCCGGCCCACGCGCCAGCGGAGATCGGGATCGGTGATGAGGGCGCCGATCCGCTCGGCCAGCGCGTCGACGTCGGCTTCCGGAATCAGGAAGCCCGTGACGCCGTCGCGCACCGTCGTGACCAGCCCGCCCACCCGTGAGGCGATGACGGGGCTCCCGCACGCCATCGCCTCGAGCGCGACCATGCCGAACGACTCGTAGTACGAGGGCAGGACCGTCACGTCCGCCGCGGCGTAGTAGAGGGGCAGCACGTTCTGCGGCTGAGGACCGACGAAGCAGACCGAATCGGCCAGATCGAGACGCTCGATGCGAGCGCGCAGCGACACCTCGTGGTCGCTTCTCGGCTCGTCGGCATCGCCGCCGACGATCAGCAGGCGGACGGCCCGGCCGGTCCCGCGCAGCCGCGCGACCGCGTCGAGCAAGGTATCGAGCCCCTTGATCGGCGCCACCCGGCCCACCCAGAGCAGCACCGGCTGATCGTCGAGCCCGAGGCGGGCGCGTGCGGCCGCGCGATCGCCGGGCACGAAGAGGTCGGTGTCGACGCCGCACGGAATCGTCGCGATGCGAGAGGCGGCGGCGCCGTAGTCGCGCAGGAGCTCGGCGCGCTCGACGACGTTGGCCGCCACGATGCGGTCGCAGGCGCCGACGATCCGCATCTCCTCGTGCAATCGGATCGCGGGCTCCTGCTCCGCCGCGGTCCGGGCGACCCGGTTCTTCAGCCGGCCCAGGGTGTGGAACATTTGCATGACGGGCACCGACCAGCGCTCCTTCAGCCTGAGCCCGGCGACCCCGGAGAGCCAGTAGTGCGCGTGGATCAGGTCGTAGTCGATCGACCTGGCGATCCGCCACGCCTCGACGCCGTCGACGAACTCGTCCAGGTGCTCGTGGACGCGGACGCGGGCCATCGGCGCTTCGTCTCCCGCCGGCAGATGGATGACACGGGCGCGCTCGCCGAGCGATACCACACGCGGAATCGTCGGGTTCTGCGAGCGCGTGAAGACGTCGACCGTCATCCCCATGCGTCCGAGCTCGCGAGAGACCTCGCGCACGTATACGTTCATCCCGCCCGTTTCCTTGCCGCCCAGAGCGGCCAGCGGACAGGTGTGCACGCTGAGCATCGCGACGTGCAGGTTCACTGGATCGTCACCCGGTAGACGGCTTGGGCGACGGGCTCGAACTCGTACTTGTACCGCTCCTCGCCGCGGAGGAAATCGAACTTCTCTCGCCCACGCCCGATCGCATCCCGGATCAGCTGCGCCAGCAACACCACGCCGGGAGAGAGCGCTGCGCGATCCGGCGCGAACCCCGAGTTGTAGAGGCCGACCGTACCGTCCCACTCGATCGTGACGAAGGCTGCGATCGGCCCCGATGCCGTGTCGAGGAACCAGAGCCGGGCGGCGTCACGCTCGGCGAATGCCGCAAGCGCGGCCCGGAAGAATCGCTCCATTCGCTCGTCCATGAAGCGCGCCTTGCCCACGCGCGAGCTCCGATGCAGCGCGAGGAAATCGCCCAGGCGGGACGCGACGTCGGATGGCGCGCTCACGCACGACACCTGGGCATCGGGGGCGTCACGTTCAAGGCGTCGCGTCTTTCGCTGGAGCTCGTGTCGGTGCTTTCCGGACAGGCGGGCTAGGTAGGTCTCCCAGGAGGACGGCAAAATCAGCACGGGACATCGTTCTTCCACGGTGGCCGATGCGGCAAGACCGCAGGCGGCGGCCAGCGGCGGCAGCGCGGCCACGGTGGGCGAGGTTTCGGGTACGGCGTGAAGCTCCCAGTCGACCCGCTCGGCCGTTCGGGACTGAAGGAGGGCCATCCACGCCTCCTCCTCCCGCCCATTAACCGAAATCAGATCGAGATAGTCGGAAACGTCGCCGCCGCCGATCAGCTCCAGCGAGCCGGAAGGCGTCTCGTAGAGCGGCAGGATCGCCACCAGGTTCCCGCCGCCGTCTTCCACGCACCGGATCTCGAGCCGGCGGTCACCGGCAAATGTACGCGCCCACTCGGATTGCCACGCCCAGCAGAGAAACGGCGACCGCAGGCGGGAGGCCGCGACAAGCCCGTCCCACGCGGGAGCCCCTATCGCCTCCAGCCGGTCACGGATCGAGACTTTCATTCGAGGCTTGCAGACTACTCTTCAGGAGAAGATGCGTCGGCGGCGCCCGGAGATTCGGCGTCCGCGTCCCCGGCGCCCTCGCCTTCCGCCATGGCTTCGTCCATGGCGGACTCGAAGTCGTCGCCAAGGTCGTCCCCGAGCTCACGGCCCATCTTCTTCATGAACCGCGCGACGCTCGACGGATCGTTCTCGTCCAGGTCGCCCAGGCTCGAGGAGTCGGCCAGCGCGTCCATCCGGGCATCTTCCGACTTCACCGTCGCGAACCGCGACATCAGCCGGGACAGCACCTGACTTCCGCATCGGGGGCAAGTCGGAGCTTCCGCGGCCGAGGGACGCAGTACGAGCAGACTGACCCTTCTCCGGCAGCCGTGACATTCGTACTCGTAGATCGGCATCGCGACAGATTCTAGCACGCGATTTTCGGACGAATTCCGGCGTGTCAGCTTGACTGACGCTCTCGTCGCAGGTGTCAGACTGCGCGGCTCTCGGGTCGGAAGCTCGCGGCGTGTAAGGGGTCGCGCACCGGCACCGCTCTTGCTCGACCAGTCGACCATGGACGAGGCGAGACAGCGGCGAGCGGATCGGGACCAGCACCTGGCGGCGCACATCCAGTCGGCCACGCAGTCGCTACGCGAGGAGCGGGACCGCCTGGCCAAGCGCCTGGCCGACCTCGAGCGCGAGCTTGCCAACCTCGCCGCCCGGCACGACGCGCCGTCGGCCTACGTCACCGCGGGGGATTCCGGACCACGCCGATCCTGATCGACTCGCCGCGGCGCGCCACGCGCGCGAGCGGCACCAGCAGCTCCAGTCCGAGCTTCAGCATTCCGTAGACCGACCGTCGCTCCGCAAGCCTCGCGAGCCCATCCCAGCCACGATCACGCAGCCACGCCGATAGGCTCCAGAGATAGGTACGCGGCTTCGCCTGATGCCACGTCCAGACGACCCGGCCACCGGCTTTCTCGATCACGGCTTCGAGCGTCTCCGGAGTGAAATGCGAGAGATGCCGCGGAAGCTCGAGCCCAGCCCAGGCCCCACCGAAGAGGCTCGCGCCCAGCCCTCCTGCGTTCGGAACCTCCACGATCAAGCGCCCGCCGGGCGCCAGCCACTCGAGCATGCGGCGGGCAACCGCGATCGGATCCGGCACGTGCTCGAGGACGTGAAAGGCCGTGACCACGTCGAAGCGGCCGGGCGCGAACGGCGCGGTCAGGATGTCGCCGACGTGGAGCTCGTCGGTGAAACGCCGCGCGAGCGCCGCGGCGGCGGCGTCCATCTCGATGCCTGCGACATGCCAGCCGAGCGCCTGGGCGACCGCCAGCGATCCGCCCGAGCCACACCCGACGTCGAGATAACGACCCGCGCCGGTCCACGGCGGGCAGCTCCACCGGATTCGTCGAAGCATCCGGGGCGCGCGCAGCCGAGTCAGCAGAGAGACGTGCGCTTCGCGGAAGGCCTCGTAGCCGAGGCCGCTGGCCAGCGCCCAGCGCGCGGCCCGCTGCCGGCTCTTCGATCCCTTGAGCGGCATCCGCGGCGACGGCTCCTGGTGTCGCGGATAGTGATCGGGATAGCACGCCGCGAGATGCTCGTCGCGCACGCGCGGGCGCTGGTAGAGAAAGCCGCAGCGACGACAGCGCACGACCGCGTAGAGGCCGGGCACCGCGAACGCCCGGTCCGGCGTCGCCCAGACGCGGTCGGCGCCGTCCTCTCCGCACACGAAGCACGGAGCCTCGACCGTCGGCAGCCCGACCGTCACTGAAAGAGCGCCGCCATGCGGCGGACGGAGCGCCCCCAGTCGAACGTGTTGCGGATGAACGCCGAGCCGGCCGCGGCGATACGCTCGCGCAGTGTCTCGTCGGTGGCGATTCGCTCGAGCTTGGCCGCGAGATCGGCGACGTCCCGCCGGCGCGCGACCAGGGCCGTTTCGTCGTCGTAGGCATAGTCGCGGCAGCCGCCGTTGTCATAGGTCACGAGGGCGGCGCCGCAGGCCATCGCCTCCATCGGCGGCATGCCCAGGCCCTCGTCCCACGAGGGACACAGGTAGATCTCGCAGCCGCTGTAGAGGGTAGCGAGCGTGTCTTGCGGCGGGTCGGCGTGAAACTCGTCGTAGCTCGTCGCGCCCCGGGGCGCGCTGACACCGAATCCGACCAGGAACAGCCCGGGGACGCGCTGCTTGACGCGTGCGACGGCCTCGAAGCCCTCGGCGGTCCCCTTCCAGGCGTAGTCGTGATGCAGCATCAGCACACGCGGGCGCGACGTGGCGACCGTGACGGACACGGCATGAAACAGCATCGGGTCGACCGGCGTGACCAGGATCTCCACATCGCTCGCGAAGCGCTCACGCATGATGTCGCGCAGCCACGTGGAGATCACGATCTTCTTGAGCGGCAGACGATACGTCGCGTCGACCGTCTCCGCCTGGCCGTGATAGAGGCTTTCGTAGTGCTGCACGAAATAGAACTTCCGGCCGCAGCGCGCCGGTGCCTCGGCCACGGCGGTCGCGGACTGCCACGCCGTCGCGAGGATCGCGTCGCCATCCGGCAGCGCGTCCGCGCGCCATCGATCGACCCACACGACGCGGGCCCGGAAGCCCGGGATCCAGTCCGGCCCCGCGCCGGTCACCGATCGCCAGAACGCACGGCCGCGGCCCTTGGCCGGCACCACGACGCTGACTTGATGTCCGTCAGCCGCGAGGAGATCCGCGTACGTGAGGATCGCGCGCACTCCGCCGGCGATGCGGAGGTGCGGGCACAGGAACGTGATCTTCACGCGGCCGTCAAATGGCCATCGAGACCTGGCCGCTCTTGCGATATGCCTCCGGGTCGAGCGCCACGTTGACGCACCAGACCTCGTCCGAGGCGAGCGCGCGAGCGAGCACGGGACCGATCTGGCTCGGATCCGTGACGTAGGCGCCGCGGCCGCCGAGGGCCTCGACCATCAGGTCGTAGCGGGTCGTCGGCAGCGAGGTCGCCACGGTGCGCCCCTCGCCGAAGAACGACACCTGTGGGCTCCGGATCTGGCCCCACCCGCCGTCGTTACCGATGACGCACGTGAACGGAAGCTTGAAGCGCACGGCCGTCTCGAGCTCCATCCCGTTGAGGCCGAAGGCGCCGTCGCCGGAGACGAGCAGCACGCGGTGATCGGGACGCAGGAGCTTCGCGGCGAGCGCGAACGACGGGCCCACGCCCAGGCAACCCAGCGGGCCCGGATCCATCCACTGGCCCATGCGATCGATCGGCACGAACTTCGCCGCGCAGTTCACGACGTCGCCGCCGTCGCCGATGACGATCGTGTCGCGCGTGACGGCGCATGCGATCTCCCACGCCCAGCGATAGTGCGAGATCGGCGCCTGATCCGTCGCGGCCAGCTCGACGAGCTTCGCGCGCGCCTCGCCCTCGCGGCGCCGGAGCTCGGTGCGCCAGGGCGCACTGCGACTCTCCAGGCCCCGCGGGAGCGCCTCGGTGAGCTGACGCAGGATCACGTCGATATCACCCGCGATGCCCAGCTCGAGCGGACGATTCCGTCCGAGCTCGGCGGGATCGACGTCGATCATCGCGACCTTGGCGTCCTCCGCGAACGTCGGCGGCCGGCCGTAGCCCAGACGGAAGTCGAGCGGGGTCCCGAGCACGAGCACGACGTCGGCATGCCCCAGCGCCCAGCCGCGCGTCTGGAAGAACGCGCTGGGATGATCGGTGCTCAGAGCGCCCCGGCCGGCACCGTTCATGAAGACCGGAACTCCGGCGCGCTCCGCGAACGCCGCGAGCGACTTCGCCGCGTCGTCCCAGTAGACGCCGCCGCCGGCCATCACGACCGGTCGTTCCGCGGAGGCCAGCAGGGCTTCGAGCCGCCCGAGCGTCGCCGTCTCGACCGCGGCGCGCGTCCTGTGCACATAGCCCGTTGGAATCGGCGCCAGGCGATCCTCGATGAGCGTCATCAGCACATCGACCGGGATCTCGACGAAGACCGGCCCGGGCCGCCCCGAGAGCGCCGTGCGGACCGCGGTCGCCAGGACCTCGGGAATCTGCCGCGTCTCCGGCACCGACCATGCGCCCTTCGTGATCGGGCGAAGCAGCGCGATCTGCTCGGTCTCCTGGAGCGCGCCGAGACCGCGCAGACCCAGCGGCGCCGCGCCGCCGATCAGAAGCACGGGACTGCGGGCGGCGTACGCGTTGGCGACGCCGGTGACCGCATCGGTCACGCCCGGGCCGGGGACGACGACGGCGACGCCGACGCCCCGCGTGAGCCGCGCGTAGGCGTCGGCCGCGTGCGCGGCCGCCTGCTCGTGGCGGGTGTCGATGATGCCGATGCCCTCGGTGAGGCAGCCGTCGTAGATCGGCAGGATGTGGCCGCCGCACAAGGTGAAGACGTGGCCGACTCCGGCCTGCTTCAGGGTACGGGCCACCAGCTGTCCGCCCGTCAGATCCGCCATGGTGCCGTCCGCCGCACGCTCAGCGCGACCTGAATCGAGGGATGATCTCGGCGGCGATCGTCTCGAGCTGGGCGCGCTCGTCGCGCGGCTCGCCGATCGCGCTCATGACGAAATAGGTGCAGCCGGCGGCGCGGAACCGCTCGAGCTGCTCCGCGCACTGCTCCGGCGTGCCAATGACGCCGTACCGCTTGGCGAGCGGCTCGAAATCCTGCGCGTAGCGTTTGCTGAGCACGCTCACCCACGCGCGCTTCGCGGCCTCGAAATCGCGGCCGACCGTGATGAAGACCAGGTGCGCCGCCGTGAACGTGTCCATCGAGCGGCCCGCCGTGGCCGCGGCGGCGCGGATCTTGTCGAGGCTCTGCGCGTAGCGGTCGGCCTGCACGACGTACGACATCCAGCCGTCGCCCTGACGGCCCGCGCGGGCCAGCGCCGCGTCGGAGCGTCCGCCGATCCAGATCGGCGGAAGCTGCTGCACGGGCTTGGGATCGATCGAGACCGACTCGAAGCGCGTGAAGCGCCCGTGGAAGCTCGCCGGCGTGTCGCGCCAGAGCGTGCGTACCGCGTCGATCCCCTCGTTCACGCGGGCGCCGCGCTCCTTGTGGGGAATGCCGCAGAGCTCGAACTCCTTCGGATTTTCGCCGCCGACACCGACGCCGAACACGAGCCGGCCGCCCGAGAGCACGTCGAGCGTCGCCGCCTGCTTCGCGGCCACCGCCGGCGAGCGCAGTGCCAGGAGATAGACGCCGACGCCGAGCCGGATCCGCCGCGTGATCGGGACGTACGACGCCAGGAGGGTGATCGACTCGTGGATCGGGTTGTGAAAGGACATGTGATCGCCGGTCCACACCGAGTCGTAGCCGACCGCTTCGAGGCGCTGGACGAGCTCGAACTGCTCGGCCGGCGGATGGAGCGAGAGCTGGGCGCCGAAGCCGATCATGCCGTCACCTCGGGAACGCGTCCCGTACGCCGCCGTCGACCGTCACGGAGCAGCCCGTCGTCTTGGCGGAGCGGTCCGATGCGAGGAAGAGCACCGCCTCGGCGACGTCTTCCGGCAAGATGCCGACCCCGAGGAGGTTGCGCTTGCGATAGAAATCCTCGACCTGGTCGACTCTGATGCCTTGCGCCGCGGCCCGCTCGCGCCGAATTTCGTCCGACCAGAGCTTGGAGTCCTGGAACACCGCGTCCGGGTTCACGATGTTCGAGCGGATGCCGTCCGGCGCGCCTTCGAGGGCCAGCACCTTGGCGAGCTGGGCCTCCGCGGCCTTCGCCGCCGAATACGCCGCGAAATCCTTCCCGGGCGACATCACGTTCTTGGTCGCGACGAAGACCAGCGCGCCGCCGAGCCCTTGAGCCGTGAGCAGCCGCATCGCCTCGCGGGCGACGATGAAGTGGCCGGTCGAGTTCACCGCGAACGAGCGCTCCCAGTCGGCGAGCTCCAGGCGAACCACCGGAGCGGAGTGCGCGATTCCCGCGTTCGAGACGAGAATGTCGAGACCGCCGTACGCGAGCACGGTCTCCTCGAACGCGGCCCGCACCGAGGCCTCCCGCGTGACGTCCATCTCGAGGCCGAGCGCCCGTCCCGAGCCGACGGCCGCGACGATCTCGTCCGCCGTGCGCCGGGCGGTCGCGCCGTCGAGATCCCCCACGACCACGTGAGCGCCCTCGGCGGCCAGCTTGCGCGCCACCGCGCGCCCGATGCCGGACCCGCCGCCGGTCACGAGCGCGATCCGGCGAGCCAGCTCCTTCTCGGGCGGCGTCAGGGTGAGCTTGTAGAGCTCGAGCGGCCAGTACTCGACGTCGAAGGCATCCTTGGCCGAGAGCGAGACGTACTGGCCGAAGGCCCCGGCGTTGCCGAGGACGCCGATCGTGTGGTGATAGATGTCGTTCACGATCCCGGCCGTGCGCCGGTCCTTCCCGGCGGTGAACATGCCGAGACCCGGCACGAGCACGACCCGCGGCAGCGGATCGAGCAGCTGAGCGCCTTCGAAGCGGTGATCCTCGAAGTAGCGTGTGTAGCCGGCGACGAAGCCCTCGATCGAGCGCTCGATCGATCCGAACAGGGCCGGCCCCTCGGCGCCGGTCGCGTCGACGAAGCACGGGAGGCGCTTGGCGTAGATCGTGTGATCCGGAGTCGCCGGCCCGATCTGCGAGACGCGCGCAGCGTCGGCCGACGACACGAACTCGGTGACGTCGGGCGAATCGTCGAACCCGACCAGGACGCGCCGGCTCCGGCTGAGAACCCCGCGAAGCCGCGGCGCGACCGCCAGCGCCGTCTGGCGCCGAGCCGCCGGCTCCAGGACAGGCACGCGCGCCCCGCCGAACACGCGCCGGCCCTTCTTCCGCTCGGCGATCGCGTCCTCCGCCCGCGTGATCAGCTCGATCGTTCCTTCGTACGCCTCGCGGACGGTCGCGCCCCAGGTGATGGTGCCGTGCCGCTCGAGAAGCAAGGCCTTCGCGTCGGGGCGCTCGGCGATCGCGTCGGCCACGTCGCGCGAGATCTTGAACCCGGGCCGGCGATACGCGAGGGCGATGACGTCCTTACCGTACACGCCCTGCACCACGTCGTGCGCGCGGTCGTTGTTGGTGAGCGACACGACGGCGTCGGCGTGCGTGTGAACGATGGCCGGCGCCTCGAGAAACCCGTGCAGCAAGGTCTCGATCGACGGGCGCACACCTCCCGGCTCTTGCAGCGCGTGAGCGAGGTAGCTCACCATCTCCTCGTCGCCCATCTCGCTGCGGTCGAGGAGCGCGGTGATGTCGTCCATGCGCACGCCGGGGAAGTCTTTGCGCTGGACCGACTTGAGGTCGGAGCCGCTGCCCTTGACGCGGAGCACCGGAATCTCCCGGCCGCGGTGATCCCGCTCGCGGGTCTTGATCGAGGTGTTGCCGCCGCCCCAGATGACGAGCGCGGTTTCGGCACCGACCAGACGCGACGCGTAGACGAGAAGATCGAGGCCGTGGAGCTGGCTTGCCTCGGCGTCGTTCCAGCGGGAGCGCATGCCGCACTCACGATACCATGATCGGTGTGGGCCGCTCCGTCGTGATCCTCGTGGCCGCCGTCCTGCTGGCGCTCCCGGCGGTCGCCCCGGCGGACGGGATCATGCTGGTGCAGGCCGGAGCGTTCTGGATGGGGCGCGACGACGGCCCGCCGGACGAGGCGCCCCTGCACCGGGTCTACGTGCGCGACTTCTGGATCGAGCGCCACAAGGTCACGAACGCCGAGTTCGCCGCGTTTCTGAATGCGACCGGCCTGCGCCCGCCCGGCCGCGAGCGACGGTACGACGAGGACGACGCCGACGCGCGCATCCACCGCTCTCAAGACCGTTGGGTCGCCGCGCCGGGATTCGAGCGCCATCCGGCGGTGGAGGTCTCCTGGTTCGGCGCGCGCGACTACTGCGCGTGGAAGGGTCGGCGCCTGCCCACCGAGGCGGAGTGGGAAAAAGCCGCGCGTGGCGACGACCGCCGCCTGTATCCCTGGGGCTCAGCCACCCCGGCGCCGCACCTGGCCGTCTTCGGCCGCGCCTACAACGCGACCGAGCCGACCGCGAGCACGCCGGACGGCACGAGCCCGTACCGCGTCGAGGACATGCTCGGCAACCTGCGAGAGTGGACGCTCACCCTCCTCCGCCCCTATCCTTATAGGATCGACGACGAGCGGGAGCCGTACACGGGCACGAGCGGACGCGTGGTCGTTCGAGGCGCGAGTCACGACGACCCCGTGGACTCGCTCGCCGTGACGCGGCGGCGCTCGTACGACCGCCGCGGCGCGGCGGCCGGGCACCACTTCGTCGGCTTTCGCTGCGCCACGTCGGAAGATCTGGGAGAAGTGGCTCCAGGAGGACGATCACAGTGACCGCGCGCTTCGACAACCTCATGATGAACTACCCGCTCACCCTGACGCACTTCTTCGAGCGGAGCCGGCGGCTCTTCGCCAGAAAGACGATCGCCACGCGCGTGCCGGGCCGCCCGATGTTCCGCTATACCTACGCCGACTTCGCCGAGCGGACCATGCGGCTCGCCGGCGCCCTCGCGGCGCTCGGCATCCGCCGCGGCGACCGCGTGGCCACGTTTGCGTGGAACAGCCACCGCCACCTCGAGCTCTACTGGGCGGCGCCGCTCTCCGGCGCGGTCCTGCATACCCTCAACATCCGGCTCTCGCCGTCGGACCTGACCTACATCATCAACCACGCCGGCGACGCGGTCATCTTCGTCGACGCGAGCCTCTGGCCCGTGATCGCGGGCATCCGAGACAAGCTCCCGACGGTGCGGCGCATCGTGATCATGCCCGACGGCGTGGCCGGAGCGGCCGAGACGGCGGGAGCGGAGCATGCGGAGTACGAAGCGCTCGTGGATGGCGCCGAGCCGGTGCGCGAATGGCCATCGCTCGCCGAGACGGACGCCGCGGGTATGTGCTACACGTCCGGTACCACCGGCCATCCCAAGGGCGTCGTCTACACCCATCGCGCGATGTTCCTGCACTGCCTCGCCGAGGCGACGACCGACCTGTTCGGCATCTCCGAGAACGACCGCATCCTGCACATCGTGCCGATGTTTCACGCCAACTCGTGGTGCCTGCCGTTCACCGCGGTCATGGTGGGCGCCGACCAGATCTTCGCCGGTGCCAATCCGCAGCCGCCCGACATCTGCCGGATGATCCAGTCCGAGAAGATCACGTTCACCGGCGCGGTGCCGACCGTCTGGATCGCGATCAAGGAGCTCTGCGAGAAGGAGGGCTACGACATCTCGTCGCTGCGCACGATCGCGATCGGCGGCTCCGCGGCGCCCAGGAGCCTGCAGCAGGCGTACGCCAAGAACTTCGGTGTTCAGATGTCGCACGCCTGGGGTATGACCGAGATGACGCCGCTGGGAACGGTGACGCGGCTCAAGAGTTACATGGGGGACTGGTCGGAGGAGAAGAAGTACGACGTCTACTCGCGCGTCGGCTACGCCTCGGTCGGCGTCGACGTTCGGATCGTGGACGATCTTGGCGCCGAGCTGGTATGGGACGGCCAGAGCATGGGCGAGCTCCAGGTGCGCGGCCCGTGGGTCGTCGCCTCCTACTACGACAACCCCGAATCCGCCGATCGGTTCACCGCGGACGGATGGTTCCGCACCGGCGACGTCGCCACGATCGACGCGGAGGGCTACGTCCAGATCACCGATCGAACCAAGGATCTGATCAAGTCCGGGGGCGAATGGGTCTCGAGCGTCGACGTCGAAAACATGATCATGAGCCACCCGAAAGTGCTGGAGGCGGCGGTCATCGCGGTGCCGCACCCCAAGTGGGTCGAGCGCCCGCTGGCCTGCGTGGTGCCCAAGCCGGGCTCGGTGCTCGAGCCGGGCGAGATCATCGAGTTTCTCCGGCCGCAGCTCGCCCGGTGGGCCCTCCCCGATGCCGTCGAGATCGTCGAGGCCGTGCCCAAGACGAGCGTCGGCAAGTTCGACAAGAAGGTCCTACGCGAGCGCTACAAGAACTGGGCGCCCAGTGTAATATGACGGGCTAAATGACCTTCTGGTACGCGGGATTCGGCAGCCAGCCCGCCCGCGCCACCGAGAGCAGTGAAAACGAGCCGGCCTCGGCGAGACCGGCACGCGTAACCATCCGCGAACGATAGGAGAATTCATGTCCTCTCTGACCCGACGGCACTTCCTGACGACCACGACCGGGGCGGGCCTTGCGGGAATTCTCGCCGCCGGCGTGCCGCCCGCGCGCGGGCAGCAGCGCGAGATCTCGTACCTGTGCTGGAACAACTTCGCGCCGCTCTCCGACAAGAAGCTGGCGGAGATCGGGCCGCGCTTCACCAAGGACACGGGGATCAAGATCAAGATCGACCACATCGC
>WNFK01157104.1_pt1 | contig 15657 bp, 13 predicted proteins | sample 5400281 | NCBI WGS metagenome assembly WNFK01 (sample SAMN13153350, study PRJNA577476) | soil metagenome | isolation source: 20 cm soil on Douglas fir-dominated hillslope | place: USA:California | collected 2013-09-17 | reverse complement strand
TCACCGCGCCCCCATCCGGCCGTCGGCAGCGGAGCACTGCCGAGCGGTCGCTGCCGCCGAGTTTCGCCGGCTCGCTGAGCGCCATGCCCAGGGCAGCTGACGCGGCGGCCACCACGTCGTCCACGGCTAGCGATCCTGGCCGACGGCACCGGGCTCGCCGGCGACGACCAGGCCCGACTCGTAGGCCAGGATCACGGCCTGCACCCGGTCTCTGAGCTCGAGCTTGAACAGCACGGAGCTGACGTGCGACTTCACGGTCTGCTCGGCCAGGCAGAGCTTGGCTGCGATCTCCGCGTTGGTCTGCCCGGCCGCCACATGCAGCAGCACCTCGCGCTCGCGTGGCGTCAGCCGGTCAAGCTCGGGTGGCGCCGTGAGCCGCTTCCGGCTGGCGAACTCCGCGATCAGCCTGCGGGTTACCGACGGCGCGAGCAATGCCTCGCCCGCGCCGACCACGCGCACTGCCGCCAGGATCTCCTCCGGCGTCGCGTCCTTCAGCAGGAAGCCGCTCGCGCCAGCACGCAGTGCCTCATACACATAGTCGTCGAGGTCAAAGGTGGTGAGCACGAGCACGCTCGGCGGGTTCTCGCCCCGGCTGAGCTGCCGGGTCGCCTCGATGCCGTCAAGCACGGGCATTCTGATGTCCATCAGCACGACATCCGCCAGGAACTCGCGCGCCATCCGCACTGCCTGCTGGCCGTCGTGCGCTGTTGCGACCACGCGCATGTCCGGCTGGGACTCGAGCATCGCGGTGAAACCCATCCGCACCACCGCCTGGTCGTCTGCGACGAGCAGCCGCAACGGCGGCCGCATCAAGCCGGATCCCGGGCAGTATCCGCCGCCGCCGACGCCCGGGCCGGAACCGGGGCGGGGAGCATCGCACTGACGACGAATCCGCCGCGGTCGTCCGGCCTGGCCTCGAACTCGCCGCGAAGCATCGCGACCCGCTCCCGCAGGCCCGGCAGCCCGTATCCGCGCCGCGCGGCCGCTGGCACCTCGGCCCGCCGGCTCGGCGCGCCGTTCGCAACGAGCACGCTGATTCCCGCTGCTGTGTAACCGAGTCCGATCGTGACCTCGCTGCCTGGAGCGTGCCGCCTGGCATTGGTCAGTGCCTCCTGCACGATCCGGTAGCAACACAGCTCGACCGAGCCAGGAAGCTGCCTCACCGGGCCGGACACGGTCATCGTCGCGCTGGTCCCCGTCCCGGCCACCCGGCTGACCAGGCCATCGAGGTCGGCGATCCTCGGCTGCGGCGCCGCTTCCGAGCCGCTGCCGGGCGCGCGCAGCACTCCGAGCACCACCCGAAGCTCAGTGAGCGCCGATCGTGCCTCCTCCGCGATCCCGGCGAAGGCGTCCTGTCCTAGTTCGGTCAGGCCGGGAACCGCGTACGGTGCGGTCGCCGCCCTGACCGCGATCATCGACACATGGTGTGCGACCACGTCGTGCAACTCCCTGGCGATGCTGGCGCGCTCGCGCGCGACCGCGTCCCGTTCGCTCAGGTATCTCAGCCGCTCGGCGGCCTCGGCTCGCTCGGCCGCGGACTGCCGCCTGGCCCTGAGCATTTCGCCCGCTCCCCACGCGGCCAGCACGGCAAGCGCCTCGGCGGCAGACGCGTCCCACGGAGTTAGGTTCCGCCGCAGGTCAGCCATGCCGAGCAGGACGGCGCACTCGGTCAGTGCCACGGCCAGCACGGCCGCACGCCTGGGCAGCACGAGCGGGCACGCGGCCAGCGCGATCAGCCAGCCCGTCACGGCGGCGACGGACCAGGACAACCTGCCGAATACGACGAACATCGCGTTGGCTGTCAGCACTGCCCCAAGGGCCGGCCCGGGAAATCTCCTGATCACCGCGATCGGCGCGGTCCCGAGCAGGCCGAGCGTCAGCGCGGCAGCCGGGTTCAGCGGGCCAGCAGCCTTGCCTGACTCTGCTGCAGCGGCGGCCGCCAGCACCGCGGCGATTGCGATCGGCCCAATCGGCCTCCGGTAGTCCGCCGCGACCAGTGCCAGCACCCGCTCCATCAGCGCGCCTGGCCACGATGGGCGGGTCCGCCGCGACGCTGTATCTGTCACCCCACCAGCATGCATCGCCGGGGCGACTAGCTGCGTGCACCTGGGGCGGGAACCAGCCCCCAACTCAAGTACTAGCCGTAGAAGACCCGTTCCATCACTGCCCTGGCCCGCCGCGCGGCCCGGCGCCAGTCCTGCACGAGGTCCTGCGAGCCGTCTGGCGGATAGCCAAGCAGCCGCGCGGTGCCCGCCAGCTCGGGCTGCCCGGCCGGGAGCACGTCGGACGCGCGGCCGGTGACCAGCATCACCGCGTTCCTGATCCGCGTGGCTAGCAGCCAGGACGTGGTCAGCGCCGCGGCATCGTCCGGCGCGAGCAGCCCTTCGTCCCTGGCCGCCGCCAGGGCCGCGAGTGTCCGCGTCGTCCGCAGCGCTGGCACCGCATCCCCGTGTCTGAGCTGGAGCAGTTGCGCTACCCACTCCGCATCGGAAAGGCCGCCGGGACCGAGCTTGACGTGCAGGGCCGGCTCGACGCCACGAGGCATGCGCTCCGCCTCCATCCGGGCTTTAATTCTCTTGATTTCCCTTACCGGACCCTCGGCTATCCCCCCGGCCGGATAGCGGACGTCGTCGGCGAGCGCGCGGAACGCTTCGCCCAGCGCGGTGTGGCCAGCCACCGGGTCGGCCCGCAGGAGTGCCTGTATCTCCCAGGGCCGCGCCCACCTGCCGTAGTAGGCGCGGTACGCGGTCAGCGTCCTGACCAGCGGGCCCTGCCTTCCTTCTGGCCGTAGGTCCGCGTCGACGCGCAGGGCTGGATCGGGGCCCGGATGGGCGAGCAGGCGGCGCAGTTCCTCGGCGACCGAGTGCGCGGCCCTGGTCGCGGCCTCCTCATGCCCGCCGAACCTGCCCATGGCGACCACGCAGATCCGCACGATGCCCGCCGAGCCAGCGACCGCGGCGCCGGCCAGCTCGAGCGCCCCCGCGATCGTGACAGTCGTGACCGTGCCGACCGCCTCGGCGACCAAGTCGGAATCAAGCTTGCCCAGCAGGTCGGCGGCCGCGGTGCGGAACAGCTCCCGGCGGCGGATCGCGAGCAGCCCGGGCACCGCGCCCTCGCGGGCTGCCTGCGCATGCCGGCGCAGCACAGCTTCGGCCTCGGCATGCAGCGCATCGGCCTGCCGCGGGGCCAGCAAGGCGTCATCCGCCAGCATCGCGACCGCATCAGGGGCGCGCAGCAGCAGGTCGGCGGCATACCGGCCGGAGGCGAGCAGCCTAGCCATCCGCCACGCGACGTTGGTGTCGTCACGCAGCAGCCGCAAGTACCAAGGTGAACCTCCGAGTGCCTCGCTGACCTGCCGGAACGCGAGCAGTCCGGCGTCCGGCCGTGGCGCGTCGGCGAACCAGCCGAGCATCGCGGGCAGCAGCGCCCGCTGAATGGCCGCCTTCCTTGATACGCCGGTGGTCAGTGCGCCGATGTGGCGGAGTGCGCCGGCCGGGTCGTCGTACCCGAGCGCCTCCAGCCGCTCGGCCGCGGCACGCGAGGTGAGCCTGATCACGTCTCCGGGCAGCCGTGCGACTGCGTCGAGCAGCGGCCGGTAGAACAGCTTCTCGTGCAGCTGCCTGACGACCGCGGCTTGCTGGCGCCACTGCGTCATCAGCTGGTCCGCCGGGGCGCCGGGGTCAGCCGACAGGTCGGCTGACCCGGGGGCAGGCGAGTCGGCCGCCGGGGCACCGGCGTAGCGCATCGACCGCAGTGCCCGGCCGATCTGCCGCAAGATCGCCGGGTTGGCCGGCAGCGAGTGGGTCCGCCGCAGCTGGCGCAGCTGGAGCAGGTGCTCGACCACCCGCAGGAACCGGTAGGCATCGGCCAGGCTGGCGGCGTCCAGCCTGCCCACGTAGCCACCGGCGGCCAAGGCGGCGAGCGCGGGCAGCGTCGCCGGGTCGCGCAGCGTCTCGTCGGCCCTGCCGTGCACGAGCTGGAGCAGCTGGACGGCGAACTCGATGTCCCGCAGCCCGCCGGGTCCCAGCTTGATCTCACGGTCGGCGTCCCCGGCAGGCAGGCTGGCGACGACCCGGCGGCGCATCGCCTGGACGTCGGCGACGAAGTCCGCCCGTTGGGCGGCCTGCCAGACCAGCGGCGTAATAGCGTCGATGTACTCGCGGCCGAGCACGGCGTCCCCGGCGACCGGCCTGGCCTTGAGCAGCGCCTGGAACTCCCAGGTCTTTGCCCAGCGCTGAAAATAGGCGCGATGACTGGCAAGGGTGCGCACCAGCGGGCCGTTGCGGCCCTCTGGACGCAGGTTGGCGTCAACGGGGAACAGCGATCCTTCAGGCCCTACGTCGGAGCACACCCTGATCATCGCGCTGGCCAGCTGGGTGGCCGTGCGCAGCGCCCCGGTCTCGGTCCCGGGATCGGCCGGCTCGGCGACGAAGATGACATCCACGTCGCTGGCGTAATTGAGCTCCCTGGCGCCGCACTTACCCATGGCGATCACGGCGAGCCTGCAACCTGGCGCGTCGGGTGGCAGCTGCGCTGTCGCGATGGCCAGCGCTGCCTGCAGCGCGGCTGCCGCGAGGTCGGCCAGCTCCGCCATGACCTCGTCGATCGCCGTGGCGCCGGTCAGATCCCTCGCTGCGATGTGCAGCAGCGCCCGCTTGTACCCGATACGCAGCGCGTCGGGATCGGCCGCGGCGAGCACGCTGGCGCGCAGCTCACCGGAGCCGCGCTGCTGGCCCGCGTCCAATTCGCTCAGCAGCCGCCAGTCGGCTGGGTTCCTGCGCAGGTGGTCGGCCAGCGCGGCGCTCGTGCCGAGGACCGCGGCCAGCCCAGCCCGCAGTCCATCATCGGCACGCAGCGCGACCAGGAGTTGCTCGTCAGGCAGCAGCCTGGCCAGGCCGGCGAGTGCCAGGTCCGGGTCGGGCGCCGCGGCCAGGGCCGTGATGATCGGCGCGTCCCTCCCGAGGAGGTCAAGTCCCAGCTCATCGGCGAGCAGCCGCTGAGCATCTGCCGTGTCCGCGAAGCCGAGCGCGGCCAGCCGCCCGGCCAGCGTCATTCCCCGCGGCATGCTCACGCGTGCCACGCTAGCGTCAGGGGGTCAGCAGCAGTACCGCGTAGGCGGCGAGCCAGTGCTCGACCATGTAGTCATCGCCGATCACGTGCGGCAGCGCCGCATCGGTGTGCACCCGCGCGGCCCTCAGCGCGGGCTCGATCCGGTTGTCGCCTGGCGGCAGGGTCTCGGCGACCCTGCGCCAGCACCAGGCCCGGCTGGCGTTCAGGCCATGCAGGTGAGCGATCTGCCCGTCGCCTGAGTCAGCCACGAAGGCCGGTTCGAACAGCGCCGCGGGCTCGCCACGCTCGATGCCAGGCAGGAACGCGGTCAGCCAGGCGGCGAACTCACCGGCGGGCAGCAGCAGCGCCATTAGCTCGGCCTCGGTCAGCACCGGGGACAAGAAGTTTGATCCTGATGGCTCCCAGGCAGCGGGGTAGCCGACGTCGCCGCCGTACCAGCGGGTTGCCGCGGCGATGATCGCGTCCTCCAGCCTCGGGTCGCCTGCCGCGGCCAGGCTGCGGGCGTGCGGAATTGCCCGTGATAGCGCGAACGCCGTGTTCGCGTGCAGTCCGTAGCGGACCGGATATGTCGCCTTCGACAGCCAGTCGCGAGTGCCAGTCGAAACTCCCGTAGAACACCGGATTGCGCTCCCTCGGCCGGCTGGGGAAGTCGCCTGGCGCGGACATCGTCTGATGGACGTCGTTGGGAAACTCCCGGCCGATGTTGGTGATCGCGACCCGAGCGTAGGCATCCGCGTTCGCGGCAAGTATGCGGCGCCATCGGCCGGCATTGGTCAAGGCTACGAGCCTCACAAGGATGGCAAGTACCGGTCGAGCTCGAACTCGGTGACCTGGCGGCGGTAGTCCCGCCACTCCTCGCGCTTGTTGCGCAGGAAGAAGTCGAACACGTGCTCGCCCAGCGTCTCGGCGACAAGCTCGCTGCTCTGCATGACGTTGCAGGCATCCGACAGACTCTGCGGCAGCGGCTCGATGCCGACCGCGCGCCGCTCGGCGGGGGTCAGCGCCCAGACGTCGTCCTCGGCCCCCGGCGGCAGTTCGTAGTCCTCCTCGATCCCCTTCAGCCCGGCCGCGAGGATGACGGCGAACGCCAGGTAGGGGTTGCAGGCCGGGTCGAGCGAGCGGAACTCGATCCTCGTCGCGTTCCCCTTCTTCGGCTTGTACATGGGCACCCGGACCAGCGCTGACCTGTTGTTGTGCCCCCAGCAGACGTAGGCAGGGGCCTCACCGCCGGCTCCGGCGATCCGCTCCGGGCCGCCCCAGAGCCGCTTGTATGAGTTGACCCACTGGTTGCACACCGCCGTGATCTCGGCCGCGTGCGTGAGCAGACCCGCGATGAATGACCGCCCGACCTTGGAGATCTGGAATTCGCCGCCCGGGTCGTGGAATACATTCCTGTCGCCTTCGAACAGCGACATGTGAGTGTGCATGCCCGAGCCCGGATACTCGGTGAACGGCTTCGGCATGAACGTGGCGTAGACGCCCTCCTCGAGCGCGACCTCCTTCATGGCCAGCCGGAACGACATGACATTGTCGGCGGTGCTCAGGGCGTCTGCGTAGCGCAGGTCGATCTCCTGCTGGCCGGGGGCGCCCTCGTGATGGCTGAACTCCACCGAGATGCCCATGGTCTCCAGCATCGTGATCGCCGACTTGCGGAAGTCGTGCGCAATGCTGTGCGGGGTGTGGTCGAAGTAGCCGCCCTGGTCGATCGGCCGCGGCTTCGCACCGCCCTCGGGCCGCTCTCTGAGCAGGAAGAACTCGATCTCGGGGTGGGTGTAGAAGGTGAACCCCATCCGGCCAGCCTTGGCCAGCGCGCGCTTGAGCACGTACCGGGGGTCGGCGTGCGACGGTGACCCGTCGGGCAGCAGGATGTCGCAGAACATCTTGCCGACACCGGCCTCGTCGTCGCCCAGCGGCATCAGCTGGAACGTCGACGGGTCGGGCTTGGCGATCATGTCGGCCTCGTAGACCCGGGAGAAGCCCTCGATCGCCGACCCGTCGAAGCCGATGCCCTCGGCGAACGCGCCCTCGAGCTCGGCAGGGGCCACGGAGACCGACTTGAGGTAGCCGAGCACGTCGGTGAACCAGAGCCGGACGAACCGGATGTTGCGCTCCTCAAGCGTGTGCAGTACGAACTCTTCCTGCCTGTCCACGGGGCCAGTCTGCCCCGTCCGTGTTTCCGGGCGGTAACGCGGCACCACCTAAGCTAAAGTCGTGCCTCAGCTTCGAATCGCTCTCGCCCAGGTCGAGTCCACCGTCGGGGATCTCGACGGCAACGCCGCAGCCATTATCGAAGCGGCCGGCCGGGCGGCCGCCGCGGGGGTTTCGGTTGTCGTGTTCCCCGAGATGATGCTCACCGGCTACCCGGTCGAAGATCTCGCACTGCGGGCGTCGTTCGTCGAGGCCTCGAGAGCGGCGCTGCACCGGACCGCCGCCGAGCTCGCCAGGGCCGGACACGGTGACATCGCCGTGGTAACGGGCTATCTGGACCGGCGGGCCGGGCTTCGGCCGAGGGTCGGGCTCCCAGCGGGCGCGCCCCTGGACGCGGCGGCTGTCCTGCACGGCGGCGAAGTTGTCGTCACGTCGGCCAAGCACCATCTGCCGAACTACGGCGTGTTCGACGAATACCGGTACTTCGTGCCCGGTGACGTGCTGCCGGTCTTTCGCATCGCGGCCAGCTCCGGCGAGCCAGTCGATGTGGCGGTAGCTGTCTGTGAGGATCTCTGGCAGGACGGCGGGCCGGTGGCCGTCGCCCGCCAGGCCGGGGCATCGCTGCTTGTCGTCCCGAACGCGTCGCCCTACGAGCGGGACAAGGGCGACGCGCGGCTGGCGCTCTGCCGGCGCCGGGCCGCGGAGGCAGGCGCCCCGCTGGCCTACGTCAATATGGTCGGCGGGCAGGACGAGCTGGTCTTCGACGGCGATTCGATCATCGTCGGTGCCGACGGCACCCTGCTGGCGCGCGGGCCGCAGTTCGATGCGGAGCTGATCGTCGCGGACCTGGAGGTGTCCGCAGCCGGTACGGCACAGCCCGGAGATGAGCCGGCCGACGCCCATGATGGGACCACGATGATCATCCGCCGCGTCGAGCTGCCGGTCGTGGCTGGCGGAGCTGCCCGGCCCGGCGACCAGCGAGGTGACCCGATCTCGCCGAGGCTGAGTCAGCTAGGCGAGGTCTACGCAGCGCTGGTCACCGGCGTGCGGGACTACGTCAGCAAGAACGAGTTCCGGTCAGTGATCCTTGGCCTGTCCGGCGGGATCGACTCCGCGCTGACCGCCACCATCACGGCCGACGCGATCGGGGCCGACCGGGTCCACGTCGTGCTGATGCCGAGCGGCCACTCATCCGATCACTCGATCGCGGACGCCGAGGACCTGGTTAAGCGCCAGGGGCTGCACGCCCGCACCATCCCGATCGCGCCGATGGTCGGCGCGTTCGAGGCCGAGCTGCATCTGGAGGGGCTCGCCGCGGAGAACCTGCAGGCTCGGGTGCGCGGCATGATCTTGATGTCGCTCTCCAACGCTGAGGGCCATCTGGTGCTCACGACCGGCAACAAGAGCGAGCTTGCGACCGGGTACTCGACGCTGTACGGCGACTCGGCAGGCGGCTTCGCTCCGATCAAGGACGTGCTGAAGACACTGGTCTGGGAGCTCGCCAGATGGCGGAACGAGCGCGCCGCGCAGGCCGGCCAGGTCCAGCCGATTCCGGAGAACTCGATCATCAAGCCGCCCAGCGCCGAGCTGCGGCCAGGGCAACTAGACTCCGATTCGCTCCCCGACTACGCGGTGCTTGACCCGCTGCTGCACGACTATGTCGAGCGGGATCTCGGCGCCGCCGAGCTGATCGCCGCCGGCCATGATCCGGCGCTGGTCGAGAAGGTGATCGCGCTAGTCGACCGGGCCGAGTACAAGCGCAGGCAGTACCCGCCAGGGCCGAAGATCACGGCCAAGAACTTCGGCCGCGACCGCCGCCTTCCGATCACCAACCGGTGGCGGGAGCCGCTCAGCCGTCTGCGGAGTTGAGCGCTCGGCCAGAAGGCCGGATAATTGGACGGTCCGTGTGGACTGACCACATAGACCGACGATCCGTCGCGCCCGACCTGGCTGGTGGGCATGCAGCGGCTAGGGCAGGTTCTCGGAGGCAGGCTGTGAACGGCGAGAATAGGCCGGCAATCGGCGACTTTCCCGCTGGATCACGCATTGCCGGGTACCAGATCCAGGAGCTGATCGGGCGCGGCGGGATGGCCGTGGTCTACCGGGCGTCTGACGTGCGGCTGGACCGGCTGGTCGCGCTCAAGGTCCTCGCTCCCGATCTGACCAGGGATTCGGCGTTCCGTCAGCGGTTCATCAGGGAGTCGCGCTCCGGCGCGTCCGTCGATCACCCGAACGTCATCCCGGTGTTCGAGGCCGGCGAGGCCGAAGGCGTCCTGTTCATCGCGATGCGGTACGTCGCGGGCAGGGACGTGCGGGCCCTGATCGATCGGGAAGGCCCGCTGCGGCCGTCCCGCGTGGTCAGCATCGTCACCCAGATCGCCTCGGCGCTGGATACCGCCCATGCGCATGGCCTGGTGCACAGAGACGTCAAGCCGGCGAACATGCTGCTCGGCACCGTTGCGACCGGATCGGCGCCCGACCACGTCTATCTGTCAGACTTCGGGCTCAGCAAACTGTCGGTGTCCGCGATCAGCCTGACCGGCACCGGCCAGTTCCTCGGGACGATCGACTACATGTCGCCCGAGCAGGTCGAGGGCCGCGCGATCGACGGCCGGACGGACCTCTACGCCCTCGCCTGCGCGACTTTCGAGATGCTGACCGGCCGCCCGCCGTTCCAGCGCGACCAGGATCTCGCCGTCATGTGGGCGCAGGTCTCCGCGCCCCCGCCGTCGGCCCGCCAACTGCGGCGCGAGCTGTCGCCCGAAGTTGACCGGGTTATCGCGAAGGCGCTCGCCAAAGCCCCCGGCGACAGGCACGCCACCTGCCTGGAGTTCGCGGCCGGGCTGAGCGATGCCTGCGCGATAGGCAGCCGCCCATCCGCCGCTCAGCCCTGCCACGCCCGGCTACGAGGCGACCATCACCGAAGCCGTCCGGCCAGTAAGCGCGATGTCTCCCGGCCAGTACTCAAGTGGGCCGCCGGGCCGGACCAACCAGCTGCGGGAAGGCTCCGGCTACCAGCAGCCGCCATACCGGGGCACGCCGCCCCGCCGGCGCAGCAGAGCCCTGCCCATCACGCTGAGCATCCTTGCCGTCGTCATCATGGCCGGGATCGGCGCGCTCGTTCTGCACTCGCGCAGCAACGGCGCGCACACACCGCCGACCACGCCGGTCACGGCGTCCGGCTCTGCGAGCCCGTCCCAGCAGGCCAGCCAATCTTCATCGCCCCCCGTGCTGACCAGCCCGGATTCGGTGGTGACCGCGTACTACGACGCAGTCAACAACCACGACTACGCCACCGCGTACCGGCTTAACAATGCGGCGCATAACAAGTCATACCCGGCATTTAAGCAGGGGTTCGCTGGCACCCGGCACGTTTACCTCACGATCACCGGCGTATCCGGTGACCTAGTCAGCTTCGATCTCAGGGCCGTTCAGACCGACGGCACGGTCAAGACCTACACGGGCACCTACACCGTCCGCAACGGCAAGATCGCGCTAGCGAGCGTCACCCAGACAGGCTAGACCGGCGGCTGGGCCCGGTTAAATATCGACACTGGAGCCTGGTTCAAGCCGCGAGTAACCGCCGCCACGCTCGCCGAGCAGTGCCCCGGCCAGCGAACCCATCAGCGCGATCCCGTTGGCGCTCAGGACCTCGTCGTGGATCGCGTAGCTCATCTCCGGCCCGACTGCTCGGGCGTAGTCGAACACCTCAGACGCCTTGAGCCAGGGCGCGCTGATCGGCAGCAACAGCGTGTCGATCGGCTCACCAGGAATCGTGAAGGCGTCTCCAGGGTGGAAGAGCTTGCCGTCGACGGCGAAACCAATGTTAGGCACGACCGGTATGTCCGGGTGGATGACCGCATGATCCGTGCCGTACACGCGGATATCGAATCCCGCGGCTGTGAACGCGTCGCCGTGCCCAACGGTGTGGATCCGCTCGCCGAAGTCCGCGAACTGGGCGGCGACGGAGGCGTTGGTCCATAGTTCCAGCGCGGAGTCGGTCTTAAGCGCCGACCTGACCACGCCGCCGTCGAGATGATCGGCATGTTCATGCGTGATCAGGAGGGCATTAGCGCCCGCGACCGTGTCTTCTCCGCTCCAGATACCAGGGTCGAGCACGATCTGCTGGCCATCGCGCTCAAGCCGGACGCAGGAATGCCCGAGCTTCGTCATCCGCATTGCTGCTCCCCTCATCCGCTACGCGTAAGAACCTATCGCGATGCCATCCCGGTCAGGAGTTCATCGACCACGCGCCTGGCGTACCCGCGATCGGCCCGGTCATGACTCAGCCTCGGCCTGGCGAGGACTGCCCCGGTAAGCATGTCCACGGACGTCTCGATATTCGTGCCCTCGCGCAGTTCGCCGGTGGCCACGCCGCGCCGCAGCACGGCCCTGAAGACATCGCGGCGCGGCTCAACGACGGTCTCCACGTACCGCTCGATCAGCCGCGGGTATTTCGCGCCCTCACCAAGCAGCAACGCGAACTGCCGCACCCGGCGTGGGTCGACCGATTCGCTGCGCATGGCGTCAAGCAGCGCCACCAGGTCGTCCCTGACCGACTCTCCCCTCGGCTCGGGCAGCGGAGCCTGCAGGGCCGCGAGCGCGTCGAGCAGCAGATCTTCCTTGCCCGGCCAGCGCCGGTAGATGGTCGCCTTCCCGACGCCGGCCCTGGCCGCGACCTTCTCGATGCACAGGCCCTCCGCTCCCGACTCGGCGAACATTTCAAGCGTCGCGTCGATGATCGCGCGGTCGGCTTGCTCGCTGCGCGGCCGCCCGCGGCGGGTGTGGTCCTGCGATGCCTGCACGGACGTCATGCGATATCGGTGGCCCGCCTCGCGGCGCGCAAGCCAGGCATCCAGATGGCGATGAGAATCGCACCGCTAGCCGCAATGACGGCGGAGACCACCGTAGTCACCTGCATCGCGTGGACGAAGGAGCGCCCGGCGAGCGCCATCACGGGCGCGCCGCGCTGGCCGAGATGCCCTGCCGCGGCCTCGGTCGCCGCGATCGACTGCGTCGCCACGGCCCGGCTAGCCGCGGGCAGCGCGCCGAGACCAGGTCCCAGCCCGGCCCGGTAGGACCGCGCCAGGATCGAGCCGAGCACGGCGACGCCGAGTGCGACTGCGCCCTGCCGGGACGTATTGGTGATCGCCGATCCAGCGCCGCCACGCTCGCGTGGTACCACCGACATAACCAACTCGGTAGCGGTCGGCATCACGATCCCCATGCCGGCGCCCTGCAGGAAGAAGATGCATTCAAGTGCCCCAATCGGCGTCATTGTCGTCAGGGCGTGGTAACCGATCACGGCGCCGGTCACCACGGCGAGTCCACCCGCGGCGACCGATTTGGCCCCGAACCGCCTGACCAGGCTCGCGCTGCGGTTCGACGCGACCAGCTGGCCGAGTGCCACCGGCGTCGTGAGCAGGCCGGCGTGCATCGGGCTGTAGCCGCGCACGTTCTGCAGGTAAAAGCTCATGAAGAAGTACACGCCAGACATCGCGAAGAAGTTCAGCCCGATCGCCGCCGCAGCCGATGACAGCCGCGGGTCACGGAACAGCCGGACATCGAGCGAAGGATGCTCGGTCCTCGACTCGTGCACGCAGAATACCGTCAGCACGGCGATCCCTGCCGCAACCGGGCCGATGACGCCGGGCTCAAGCCACGATGCCGCGTCGCCGCCCCTGATAATTCCGTACACGAGCAGCACGAGCCCGGCGATGGACAGCAGCACGCCAAGGTAGTCCACCCGGCCGGGGGCAGGGCTCTTGGACTCGGGGACCAACACGGCGATCGCGGTCACGCCGACGGCCGTGAGCGGCACGTTGATCAGGAAGACCGATCCCCACCAGAAGTGATCGAGCAGCAGGCCCCCGGTCACCGGGCCGACCGCGATGGCCACTCCAACCGCCGAAGCCCAGATGCCGATGGCCTTCGGGCGCTCTTTCGGATCGAAGACGTTGGTGATAATCGGGAGAGTCTGCGGCATCACCGCGGCGCCGCCAAGGCCCATCGCCGCGCGGGCCCAGATCAGCTCGGCAGGCGTCTGGGCATAGGAGGAGATCAGCGACGCCAGCCCGAACAGCGCCATGCCGATGATCAGCATCCGCTTGCGGCCGACCCGGTCGCCGATGACCCCGAACGTGAACAGCAGGCCAGCGAAAACCAGCGTGTACGAGTTGATCGCCCACTCGAGCTGGCTCTGCGTGGCGCCGAGGCCCACGGTAGGGTCGGCGATCGTCTTCAGGGCGACGTTCAGGACGGTGTTGTCGAGCACGATCGAGAACAGGCTGATGATCAGAACGCTGAGGACCACCCACTTGCGGCCGTCGGAAATCATCTGGACGGACCGCCTCACCCGGGTCATAGCCTGCTAATTACGATACGGAACGATATCGTATCGTAATCCAGCGGAAGCGGCCAGGAGGCCACGCCACCGGGTGAGCACTTGCCCTACCACTGGAAGTCGTCGCATGTCATCATCGAATCGTCCGGGGACGCCAGCGTGGCGCCACGAGACTTGGAGGATCACGATGACCGCAGGTCAAGACCAGTCTGCTGCCGCGCAGCCGACAGCCACCGAAGCCGCGACTCCCGCGCGGACCGGCGATCACCAGATGCTTTACGGTGGCGGGGGCACGCGCCGGATCACCGTGCGCGACCTTGCCGCGGCGAAGGCGCGGGCCGAGAAGTGGCCCATGCTCACCGCCTACGACGCCCTCACCGCCGGGGTGTTCGACGACGCCGGGATCCCTGTCCTGCTCGTCGGGGACTCGGCGGCCATGGTCGTGTACGGCCACGACAGCACGATTCCCGTGACCGTCGACGACCTCATCCCGCTGACAGCCGCGGTCGTGCGCGGCAGCAGGCGGGCGATGGTCGTCGCCGACTTGCCGTTCGGTTCGTATCAGGTCTCCGTCGAGACCGCCATGCGGACTGCGGTCAGGTTCCTCAAGGAGACCGGCGCACACGCGGTCAAGCTCGAGGGCGGCCACCGGGTGCTCAAGTGCGTCGAGGAACTCGTCGCAGCGGGCATCCCGGTGATGGCGCACCTCGGCCTGACGCCGCAGTCGGTGAACGCGTTCGGCGGCTACCGGGTACAGGGCCGCGGCGAGGAGGGCGAACGGCTGATGCAGGATGCCAAGGCGCTGCAGGCTGCGGGGGCGTTCGCCGTGGTGCTCGAGTGCGTGCCCGCCGAACTGGCCGCCCGGGTTACGCAGGCGCTGGCGATACCCACGATCGGCATCGGGGCCGGGCCGGACTGTGACGCCCAGGTGCTGGTCTGGCAGGACATGGCCGGCCTGAGCCCGCGGACACCGAAGTTCGCCAAGCGCTATGCGGACGTGGCCGGCCTGCTCGGTCAGGCCGCCAGGGCGTTCGGCGACGAGGTCGTCGCCGGGGCGTACCCCACAGCGGAGTACAGCTACCGCTGAAACCGCCTGAATCGACCTGGGATGGGCTGCCGGTCGCCGCGGACGAGCCGCACGGCGCGGCGATCGTCGTGCGCCGGCCAGAAGCCAACGGCGGCTGGGAGTACCTGCTGCTGCACCGTGCGCACCGTGGTCCGGCTTATGCGGGCGACTGGGCGTGGACGCCGCCGTCTGGCGCCCGGCTGCCCGGCGAGCCGGTGCTCGCTGGCGCGCTCCGCGAGCTGGCGGAGGAGGCGGGGATCACATCGGCCGAGCCGGTGCCGGTTGACCTGTCCGGCCCGTGGGCGATCTTCCTCGCCGAGGTTCCCGCCCAGACTCAGGTCCACCTCGATGCCGAGCACGACAGGTTCGGCTGGGTCCAGGCGGCGGAGGCGCTGGCCAGGTGCAGGCCGGCCACCGTGGCGGCCAGTGTCGCGGCAGCTGCTGCGGTGCCGCGGCACGATGTCGCATTCCGGCCGCTGACCCGCGCTGACCTGCCGGACATGATCGCGTGGCAGCGGGCGCCGCACGCGGCCCGCTGGTTCTCCGGCCAGCTCGACCTCGCCGGGGCCGAGCGGAAGTATGGTCCGAGGATCGACGGAAGCACGCAGGTACGGGTTCATGTGGTCCTCGTCAGCGGTCGGCCGTGCGGGGTCATCCAGCACTATCCCATCGCCGATCTCGCACCGGGTGACCAAGGCACCGCCGGAATCGACTTCGGGATCGGCGTCGCCGGACTCACCGGCAACGGGCTGGCCCCGCAGCTGATCTGGGCATATCTCGGCACGGTCGTGGCGCCGCGCTGGCCGGGACTGAAGGCGGTCGTCGCCAGCCCCGACGCCGAGAACACCCGTTCGATCCGGGCGCTCGCGAAAGCCGGCTTCACCCCGGTGGCTGAGACTGTTGCCGCCGCCAGTTCCGCCAGGCCGGAACGGCCCGAGCTGCTGTACGTGCTGCACCGGCTGCATATGCTCGGCCCCGGCCCAGGTCCCGGCCCCGGAGGCTGAACTCAGCTCGTCAGCTTGGGCAGCAC
>WNFK01147013.1_pt1 | contig 15670 bp, 16 predicted proteins | sample 5400281 | NCBI WGS metagenome assembly WNFK01 (sample SAMN13153350, study PRJNA577476) | soil metagenome | isolation source: 20 cm soil on Douglas fir-dominated hillslope | place: USA:California | collected 2013-09-17 | reverse complement strand
CCGTGCGTGGCGACCGTGATGCCCGGCCGCACCTGGTCGTGGCGCTCGGCGCAACCGTCGAGCGTGGGGGCGAGCACGCGATGCCCCGCGGCGCGCAGCCGTTCCGCGACTGCCTTCCAGATCCAGCCTCCTTGATACGCGCCGTGGACGAGCACATACGTCGCCATAGGGTCTCCTTGATCCGCCCTCTCGCTTCGGGCGGCGGACCCGCAGTGTACACGCCGCGGCCTCTCTGCGATACTCGCGGCGCGTGGCGGCTGCGGGCGCGGCGCGCGGCGCGGGTGCGGCTGGGGTCGAACGGACCACGCGGCACGCGTGCGCTGCCCCGCTGCGGCTGGGCTCCATCCGGGCGCGGGTGCGTCCGTCGCCGCGGTTCGGGAACGGGTCCTTTTCGACCCCTCCCGCCGCCGGGCCGAGCCCCACACCGGCATGCTTTGCGCAGAGAGTAGATCTTCGAAACGACGGAGGAGGCGGCATGAGGCTGGCGGGGAAGGTCGCGTTGATTACGGGTGGGGCGAGCGGGATGGGGCAGAGCGAGGCGACGATCTTCGCGCGGGAGGGGGCGCGCGTCGTCGTGGCCGACCTGCTCGAGTTCGAGGCGCGGCAAGTGGTCGAGAAGATCGGCGCGGCCGGCGGCCAGGCGCGATTCGTGAAGCTCGACGTCACCAGCGAGTCGGACTGGCAAGCCGCCGTCGCGACGACCGTGACGGCGTTCGGGAAGCTCGATCTGCTGGTGAACAACGCTGGCATCAGCGGCACGTTCGATCCCGACATCACCAGTACGGCGGCCTGGGACGCGCTGATGGGCGTGAACGCCAAGGGCGTGTTCCTGGGCATGAAATACGCGGTGCCCGCCATGCGCGAAGCCGGCGGCGGCGCCATCGTCAACATCTCGTCGATCTCCGGCTTCGTGGGTCAGGACCGCGTGCACATGGCCTACAACGCGTCGAAGGGGGCCGTGCGCATCATGACCAAGTCGGCCGCCGTGCAGTTCGCGCAGCACGGCATCCGCGTCAACTCGGTGCACCCGGGCATCATGCCGCCGATGCGCACGTCCAAGGCGTCGGCGGATCCGGAGTGGCGCGCGAAATCCCTCCGCGCCGTGCCGATGAAGCGCGAGGGGCGTGTGGAAGAAGTGGCAAATGCCGTGCTGTTCCTCGCCTCGGACGAGGCGTCGTACATCACGGGAACCGAGCTCGTCGTCGACGGCGGATATCTGGCCGTCTGAGCGTTGTGCGAGCCGCAGGACGTCGCGGGGCTGGGGCCCCGCCGTCCGAGGCGAGCCTATGTTGTGCGAGCCGCAGGACGTCGCGGGGCTGGGGCCCCGCCGTCCGAGGCGAGCCTATAAGGGACGGCATGGCGGACGAAGCGAGCTTCGACAGGGCGAAGGCGAAGGCGTTCACGATGCTGATGGTCCGGCACCTGGAGGGGGCCGCGGTCTCCATCATGCTCGAGGTCGGCCGGCGCGTCGGTCTCTTCGAGGCGATGGCGAAGATGGGTGCGGTGACCAGCGCCGAGATCGCCGAGCGGACCGGGCTCAGCGAGCGCTACATCCGGGAGTGGCTCGCGGCGATGACGTGCGGCGGCATCGTCGAATACGCGGCCGCCGAGGGGACCTATCGCCTGCCGCGCGAGCATGCCGCCGGTCTCACCGGATCGTCGAGCCGGAACCTCACGACCATGGCGGAGATGTTCCCGTTGATGAACCGGGTCATTCCCGAGGTCGCCGAGGCCTTCCGCACGGGCCGCGGCGTGCCGTACAGCGCCTATCAGCCGGACTTCACCGGTCTCATGGATCGGCGGAGCCGCCCCCGGTACGAGGAGCTCCTGTTCAGCACGTACCTCGCCAAGCCCGCCGGGCTCCTGGCGCGGCTCGAGGCGGGCATCCGCGTCGCGGACGTGGGCTGCGGGACCGGCCACTGCATCGCGCTGATGGCCCGGCGCTTCCCGAAGAGCACGTTCGTCGGCTACGACTTTTCCGAGGACGGCATCGCCGAGGCGCGCGCCGCGGCGCGGGGGCTCGCCAACGCGTCGTTCGTCGTGCAGGACGTGAGCCGGCTGGAATCGCCCGCGCCGTTCGACCTCATGACCGCGTTCGACGCGATCCACGATCAGGCCGACCCCGCCGGCGTGCTTCACCGGATCAGGGCGGCGCTGGCGCCGGACGGCATGTTCGTGATGATCGACGTCTGGGCCTCGAGCGAGCTCGCCGACAACCTCGGCGTCCCGATGGCGCCGTACCTTTACACGATGAGCACCATGCACTGCATGAGCGTGTCGCTCGCCGGCGGAGGCCCGGGCCTCGGCACCGCATGGGGCCATCAGGTCGCGCTGGCGATGCTGCGCGACGCCGGCTTCGCCGACGTCCAGCTGTTCGAGCGCGTCGACCCGGCGAACTCGCTCTACGTCGCGCGCGGCTGAGCGGCGATGAGCGAGCGCCTCTTCGGCGCGCGGGTGCGGCGCCGCGAGGACGCGCGTCTGGTCACCGGCCAGGGGCGCTACGTGGCCGACGTCGCGCTGCCCGGACTGCTTCACGTCGCGGTTCATCGGAGCCCGCACGCCCACGCGCGCATCGTTCGCATCGACGCCGCCGAGGCCCGGCGCCGCCCCGGCGTCGTCCACGTTCAGGTTCCCGCCGACGTCGCCGCGCTGGGCCGGCTGCCGCTTCTCGTGCCGCACGCGAGCCTGGTCGCGCCGGCCTGTCCCGAGATGCTCCCCCAGGAAATCGTCTCGTACGCGGGCCAGCCGGTGGCGCTCGTCGTCGCCACCAGCGCCGCCGAGGCGGAGGACGCGCTCGACGCGCTGCACGTCGACTACGCCCCGCTGCCGGCCGTGGCCTCGGTCGACGACGCCCTGCGCCTCGACGGGCCGCGCGTGCATCCCGGCGGCAACGTCGCCGCACGATTCACCCAGCGCGTGGGCGATCCGGCGGGCGCGCTCGCCCGCGCCGACGTCGTGCTGCGCGGGCGGTTTCACGTTCACCGTGGCGCCGGCATGGCCATGGAGACGCGCGCGATCACGGCCCGCTGGGACGCCGATCTCGGCCAGGTCACGGTGTGGGCGACGGCGCAAGCGCCGCAGATCTTGCGGCGCCTGCTGGCGCGCTATCTCGGCCTGCCCGAGCACGCCGTGCGTGTCGTCACGCAGGACATCGGCGGCGGATTCGGCCCCAAGGCCATCGTCTACGCCGAGGACATCCTGGTGCCAGGAGCGCGATCAGTGGCACGACGTCGAGCTGGGGCTCACGCGCGAGGGGCGGATCGTCGCCGTCCGCGACACGTTCACGCACGACTGCGGCGCCTTCGTCTCGTGGGGTGTGATCGTACCCATCCTCACCTCGGTCACCATCCCCGGGCCCTATCGCGTGCCCAACTACGAGGTGACGTTGACCGCGCTCTACACCAACCGCGTGCCGGTCACCCCGGTGCGCGGCGCCGGGCGGCCGCAGGCGGTGTTCGTGATGGAGCGCATGCTCGACCTCGCCGCCGAGCGCCTCGGGCTGGACCGGGTGGCGCTCCGCGACCGCAACCTGATCCAGCCGGACGAGTTCCCGTACGACGTCGGCCTCGTCTCGCGCGACAACAGCCCGCGGCGTTACGACAGCGGTAACTATCCGGAGTGCCTGCGGCGAGCCGCCGAGGCGGTGGGCGTCGCGGGCTTTACCGTCGAGCGCGAGCGAGCGCGAGCGGCGGGCCGCGCGATCGGCATCGGGTTCGCCATGTTCGTCGAGGACACCGGCCTCGGCCCGTACGAGGGCATCCGCGTGCGCGTCGATCCGGCTGGCCGCGTCTTCGTGTTCTCCGGCGCGTCGAGCCAGGGCCAGGCGCACGAGACGACGCTGGCGCAGGTCGTGGGCGACGGCCTCTCGGTGCCGCTCGAGCAGATCACGGTCGTCCCCGGCGATACCGCCGGCATTCCCTACGGCGTCGGCACGTTCGCGAGCCGGGTCGCCGTGCTGGCGAGCGCCTCCGCGGTTTACGCGGCCGCGGAGGTGCGCAAGAAGGCGCTCGCCATCGCGGCGGCGCACCTGGAAGCGGCGCCCGACGACCTGGTTCTAGAGGACGGCCGTATTGCCGTGCGCGGCGCGCCCGGTCGCGGGCTCACACTCGGCGACGTGGCGGCGATCGCGACGGCGCCTCGGCCCGGGTATGCGCTGCCGGGCAGCATGGACCCGGGGCTCGAGGCGTCCGGCTACGTCCACGTTCTTCAGTCGACGTACTCGAACGGCGCGCACGCCGCGGTGGTCGAGGTCGATCCCGAGATCGGCACGGTGAGGATTCTGCGATACGTCGCCGTCGACGATTGCGGCACGATGATCAACCCGATGGTGGTCGAGGGGCAGATCCACGGCGGGATCGCTCACGGCATCGGCAACGCGATGCTCGAAGAGATCGTCTACGACGGCGCCGGCCAGCTCCTCACGGGCACGCTGATGGACTACGCGCTGCCGCGCGCGGCCGACGTGCCGAAGCTCGAGGTGCACCACGTCGTCACGCCGTCGCCGCTGAACCCGCTGGGCGTGAAGGGCTCGGGTGAAGGTGGTACCCTCCCGGCGCCGGCGGCCATCGCCAACGCGGTCGCGGACGCGCTGCGCCCGCTCGGCGTCGAGGTGACGGAGATGCCGCTGACCCGTGAGCGCCTGTGGCGGAGCATCAGGCTGGCCGAGAGCCGGCGATCGGCGGTCGCGGCGCGGGGCTGAGCCCGCGGCGGCTCACACTTTTCGCAGGAAGTCGAAGTCGCAGCCGTGCTCCGCCTGGAGCACGTGGTCCATGTAGAGCTTCGCGTAGCCGCGAGCCGGCGGCGCGGCCGGCCGCGGCTGCGCGGCGCGCCGCCGCGCGAGCTCGCCGTCGTCGACCAGGAGGTCCAGCCGCCGCTCGGTGACGCTCAGGCGGATGCGGTCGCCGTTTCGAACGAGCGCCAGCGGACCGCCGACCGCCGCTTCCGGCGAGACGTGGAGCACGATCGTGCCGTAGGCCGTTCCGCTCATGCGCGCGTCGGAGATGCGCACCATATCCTTGAGGCCGGCCCGGGCCAGCTTCGCGGGAATCGGCAGATAGCCGGCCTCCGGCATCGCGTAGCCGCTCTTCGGCCCGGCGTTCTGGAGCACCAGGAAGTCGTCGGGCTTCACATCGAGATCGGGCGTGTCGATACGCGCCGAGAGATCGTCGAGCGAGGCGAAGACCACGGCGCGGCCTTCACGCTCGAAGAGCGCGGGGTCGGCGGCCGAGCGCTTGATGATGGCGCCACCGGGCGCCAGGCTTCCGAAGAGCGCCGCGAGCCCGCCGACCTTCTGATAGGGATCGGCGAGCGGGCGCACGACGTCGCGATCGACCCACGTCTCTTCGGCCGCGAGCCGCTGGCCGAGCGTCTGGCCCGTCACGGTCAGGCAATCCAGGTGCAGCATCGGCGCCAGCTCACGCAGCACGGCGCCGAGGCCGCCGGCGGCGTTCAGGTCCGACATGTAGTGCTGGCCCGTCGGCTTCAGATCGACCAGCACCGGCGTCTCGTCGCTGAGCGTGTTCAGCCGCCGCAGCGAAACCTCGACGCCGGCGCGTCCGGCCACCGCCGTGAGATGAATGATGGCGTTCGTGGAGCCGCCGATGGCGAGCAGCACGCGCAGCGCGTTCTCGACCGAGCGCTCCGTGATGATCTGGCTCGGCCGGAGCCGCGTCGCCGCCAGCGTCACCGCCTGCTGCCCGCTCGCCTCCGCGGCGCGCAGCCGATCGGCGTGCACTGCCGGAATCGCCGCGGTGCCCGGCAGCGCCATGCCGAGCGCCTCGGCGATCGAGGCCATCGTGCTCGCGGTGCCCATGACCGCGCAGGTGCCCGCGGTCGTCGCGAGATTCTCCTCGATGCGCTCGATCTCGGCCGCGGTGACGCCGCCGGCGCGATACTTCGCCCAGAACCGCCGGCAATCCGTGCACGCGCCGAGGCGCTCGCCGCGATACGCCATCGGCATCATCGGTCCCGCCAGGAGCTGGACGGCGGGCACGTCGGCCGACGCGGCGCCCATGAGCTGAGCCGGTACCGTCTTGTCGCAGCCGCCCACCAGGACGACCGCGTCCATTGGCTGCGCGCGGATCATCTCCTCGACGTCCATGGCCATGAGGTTCCGGAACATCATGCTCGTGGGATTCAGGAACACCTCGCCGAGCGAGATCGTCGGGAAATCGATCGGGAGCCCTCCGGCGACGAGCACGCCGCGCTTCACCGCCTCGATCAGCTCCGGGAAATGCCGGTGACAGTTGTTGAAGCCGCTGGCCGACTGCGCGATGCCGACCACCGGCCGCGCCAGCATCGCCTTCGAATAGCCCATCGACGTCGCGAACGAGCGGCGCAGGTAGAGCGCGAAGTCCGGGTCGCCGTAGTTGGTGAGCCCGCGGGCGAGGCCGTGGGGCGCGTTCGGCGCCGTCATGCCGTGCCCAGCCGCGCGCCCGGGAGCAGCCCCGCGGTCTTGGCGAACGCCCCCGCGGCGACCTTCTGCCCGCCGTCGGCGCGCACGCGGGTCACGAGGATCCGGCCGCCGGGCGCGGCGACAACCATCCCCGCGTCGTCGACGGCGAGCACTTCTCCGGGCTGACCGGTCGCGCTGCCGTCCAGCTTCTTGGCGTCGAGGAGCTGCACGGTCGCTCCCGAGAAGGTCGTCCACGCGCCGGGCTGGGGATCGGCCCCGCGGATGAGGTTCCAGACTGTCTGCGCCGGCTTCTGCCAGTCGATCTGCACGTTTTCCTTCTTGCACCAGCCCTCGTACGTCGCCCTGGACTCGTCCTGAACGATCTTCGGCGCCTTCCCGTCGCGCACCAGATCGACGCCCTCGAGCAGCGCCGCGACCCCGAGCGGAAAGAGCCGGTCGAAGTAGAGGCTGCCGAGCGTATCGGTGTCCCGGATCTCGACTTCCCTCTGCAGGAGGATCGGCCCCGTATCGAGCCCCTGGTCGGGCCAGAAGATGGTGAGCCCGGTGCCGGTCTCGCCCATGATGATCGGCCAGTTGATCGAGCTCGGCCCGCGGTGGCGCGGGAGCAGCGAGGGATGGTACTGGATCGTGCCACGCGTGGGCAGATTCAGCACCTCCTCGGGCACGATGAGCGTGACGTAGGCCATCACGCACAGATCCGCCTTGAGTCGGCCGAATTCCTCCCACACCTCGGGCTTGTTGCGAAACGTTCGCGGCTGGTGGACCGGCAGGCCGCGTGCGAGCGCGGCCTCCTTCAGGGGATCGACCCGCCCGCCCTGGGCCGGATCGGGGGCACAGTACACACCGACGACGTTTTCCCCGCGCTCGATGAGCGCTTCCAGCACGCTCTTGCCGAATGCCTGCTGCCCGTGGACGACGATGCGCATGATGTCCTCTCCCGAGGGCTTCGCTCTAGCCCTGGACCATGGTGGCATTGATGTCTACACGATTGAAGGCTCGATGAGCAAGTGGGGCGCCGCCGGGAGTAGGCTCGGATCGTCGTGTCGCGCCGCCGGCAATGGCGAGCGCGGGGAGGAACCGATGAGGAAGAGCAAGGGCGTGCGCCGCGGGGTGATCGTGGCGTTCTGGTGGTTCATGCTCGTCTCGCAACAGCCCAACCAGGTGCTGACCGCCGCCACGCAGGGGCCCTTCGTGACCCAGGCTCAGTGCGAGTGGGGACGGCAGCAGATCGGAGTAACCACAGGTCTTCGGGGCGGGCAGGGAGTCGGCTGGGGTACGACGCAATGCTGGAACGACTCCCCGTAGACGGCGCTCAGCCCTAGTCCCAGTCCTCGATCCCCCGGTACCAGCCGGGGCCGGGGTTCTCCGACGGCCTCTCCGCTCGGGCCCACCCGCGCGCCCGCAGGCAGCCTCGGTATATTTGTTCACTCCTGATCCCGTACGCGACCATCTGCGGCGTTGGGCTCGACTCTTTGAGGCATTCCCGGCTGTCGATTTCGAACTGCTCGGCTGTACCTCCTGGCTTGCCCCAGTAGTGCTTGCACCCGGCCAACGCCGTGACGAGGACGAGCTGAACGATCACCAGATGTGCCACACGCCGGAGGGACATGGCGGCCCTCCTTCTTGCAGGTGCGCCGGATATGATACCTCGCAGAGGCTTCGAAAATTGGCCCGCGCCCTCGGCGTGCCGGTGACGGAGTTGCTGGAATGACGGGGCTCAGTGTTTTTCGCTGATCGGTCTCGTCCTCGACATCGCTGGAGTGCTTGCACTCCGGTCCATGGGGCTTCACCTTGACTGTGCAGTTCTGGGGCAACGCACCAAACATCTTCGAATCGCGCGGGAGCACGGGGCTCTACTACGCAAAGGCCCCAGCCCGGCTGGCACCGCCGGGGGCCAGGCCACCGAAAGGAGACGACGATGGCTAAGGCGCTGGATGCCGCCCTTGACGAGGTCGAAACCGAGTACCGGAAGCTGAAGATGCTCGTCGCAGAGCGGGCCGCGCGGTCTAAGCCGAAGAGCGGCGCGTGATGGCCGCCCGGGTGATCTGGCTTATCGTGTCCTGTCTAAGTCTGACCGGGTGTGCGCACTACTGGTACCGGGCCGACGGAGCGCAAGGGACGCTCGCGCAATTCACGAAGGATCACCGCGAGTGCCTGGAAACCGGAACGCCGGTTCCCAACCAACCCGGGTACGTCTTGATCGAGCAGAGCGCGTTCCGGAACTGTCTCTTCCTGCGCGGCTGGCGCCGGGAGGACCGCAACAAGGAAATGGTTCCGCCGGGCTACTTTCGCGGCGTGGAGGACTTCGAACTCCAGGCCATCGCCGTCGATCGGTTGCCCGCACAGCCGCGCTCGGCCTACGCCGAGTCAGGGCCTGCGTCTCGCGGCGGCTCGTTCGAGAACACACCCGCGCAGGATCGTGCGTGGAGCGCCTACCGGATCTGTACCGCAGAAACAGGCGCTAATGCCGTCATGCAGCGCGTTGAGCCTGACGGGCGCTACTTTGTCCGCTGTTCAGATCGCTGTACTCGCTGGACCGAGTTCACTGACTGTATGAGAGAAAAGACTCGAGCACCCCGAGGGAGCCCATGACTTGGACGCCGCTCGGCTCAGCCCTCGAAGCCTTCATCCTCGAGCATGAGTAGCTGCGGCGAGCTGGACAGCGACGTCGAGGGCGATCGCGTCTGGATGACCTGCACATGCGGAGCGTCAGTCGTGATGACTGAGCAGCGTATTCACGCAAAGGCGTCCGAGGAGTACATCAAGGCAGTCGAGTGCCTGAGGCCCTTTGCTAGACTCCTCGGAACCCATCCTCCACGGAGGTGCCCGTGCGCTTCGCTATTCCACCTCGCAGTTCTGGTCGGCCATGAAGGTGCCGCCCTGGTCCTGGCAAGCCTGCTTGGCGCTCAGCGTCTGGGCCTTGTAGGTGCACATCTGCGTCGACGCATTGTAGGCGCCGCCATGGGCCGTGCACATCTTGCTCGAGGACATCCGGACCTTGGTCGCGCATCCACTCGCCGCGAGCGCGACAACCAACGTGATCCCGACGATCAGTCCACGATTCGTCATCTCACTTCTCCTCTGAGAATGGGTGAGTTGCCCCTTCGCGTTTCCGTCAGCCGTGACTCGATACGGCAGATCTTCCGGAGTGCCGAGGCTGGGTACAATGCGACCTTGGTCCATACCGTCTTGGGGCTGTGGGCGCCGCGTCGGAACCACGTCGGCGCAGTGCCTTACCGGATACGGTCCTGGGTCGGGTCCCTTCGCCGGCACGCCATGAGGAAATCGCATTGGAGCTTCGTGGATGGACCCAGACAGACGACGGCGATATCAAAGGCGGCTGCACTCAAACCTGGGGGGCTCGAATGAGCCGGGAGGCTTACTCCGACTTGATCGTCCGCTCGGCCTTGGCCCGGAGCTGTCGGGCGGCCTCGATCGGTTCGGCGCTGAGCACCAGTTTCGCGGCCTCCAGGAGAGCGTCGTGCTGGGCCGATCGGATGTCCGCCTCGATGATGTCGATGGCGATCTCCTTGCGACGCAGTAGGCCGGCGACTCGGTACCAGACGGATTCGGCGCGGGCGTGCGGGTCCATCGGCCTCACACCGTGCCCGACATCCGGGCGGCCCAACGTCAATGCCTACAACGAGAGACGGCGGTACCTCGATGGGAAGGAGAATCCTCAATGACCTTGACCTGGTGGCACGCGTACTGGCTCGTGGCGATTCTGTGGAGCGTCTTCCTTGCCCGCGCCGCCTACATGATCTTCACCAATACCAGTTACGCCGAGCAAAAACCGGTCGTCCGGGTGTGGCAGTTCACGTTCAATTTCACAGGCGGTATGGCTGGGTTCGGGGCGCTAGCCTATATCGTCGGGTACCGTCTGAGTAGAGAGGATCTTGGAGTAGTCGATCTTCTGTTCCTGGTCGCAGCGTTCTGGGGCATCACCGGACACCTGCCCTATTTCCTGGTCGGGGAATTTACCAAGCTACTGGTCGCCCTCGGGAAGATCTTCGGGCACGCAAAGTGAGGGAGAGGCGCACCTGGCCCCCGATCACCTGGCGCGCGCGGTCGAGCGCCTCGCCCACGAGGCTCCACGTGCTGTAGAACTTGGACGCAACTTGGACGGCGCGCGCACAGTCGAGAGCGTCGCCGTAGCCAGTCGTGTAACGTGGTAGAGTCATTCGACAAACAGCGCGGAGGGGTGGCCGAGCCCGGTCGAAGGCGTCCGACTCGAAATCGGATAGGGGCCCAGAAGGTCCCTCGGGGGTTCAAATCCTCTCCCCTCCGCCAATTACTCCAGGTGTTCGCCGATCAACGATCCAGAATCGCGGAGGGGTGACCGAGCGGCCGAAGGTGCGGCACTGGAAATGCCGTGCACGGGTAACCCCTGTGCCCCGGGTTCGAATCCCGGCCCCTCCGCCAGATTGTTCGGCTTGGCCGTGCTAGACGGGGAGTTAGCGGTGCCCTGTAACCCGCAATCCGCTTCAGCGGGGTTGAATTCCTTCTCGAGGGCGTCTCGTGTTGAATGAGCTTCACGGGGTGGCGTTGAAGGTTGGGCCCCACGCAACGAGATTCGTCGAACCCCGCCAGGCCCGGAAGGGAGCAACGGTAAGGCGACCCTCTCGTGTGCCGTGGGAGTACCTGACTGGAGCAGGCTCCGGGGAGAGATCGCAGGACGGGACGTTCGAAGGAAGGTGCACGGTCATTCTTCGATGAGCTATCAGGTTCTGGCGCGGAAGTGGCGGCCGCAGACGTTCGAAGCGGTCGTGGGCCAGGACGCGATCACGCGGACCCTCCGGAACGCGCTCGCCTCCGGCCGCATCGCTCACGCGTACCTGTTCGCCGGCCCGCGGGGCATCGGCAAGACGACCACGGCGCGCCTGCTCGCGCGCGCGCTGCTCTGCGCGCAGCGGTCCGGTCCCGAGCCGTGCGGCAAGTGTCCGGTGTGTCTCGAGAGCGCCGCCGGGACGCTCATCGACGTGCTCGAGATCGACGGCGCCTCGAACCGCGGCATCGAGGAGATCCGCACGCTCCGCGAGAACGTGAAGTACGCGCCGGCGCGCGGGCGGTACAAGGTCTACATCATCGACGAGGTCCACCAGCTGACGGAGGCGGCGTTCAACGCGCTCCTGAAGACCCTGGAGGAGCCGCCGCCGCACATCGTGTTCGTGCTCGCCACCACCGACCCGCGGGAGATTCCGGCGACGGTGCTGTCGCGGGTGCAGCGCTTCGACTTCCGGCCGATCGCGCCCGACGCGCTCCGCGCCTCGCTCGAGCACATCCTGAACGAGGAGAAGATCCCGTTCGAGCCGTCGGTGCTGCCGGTCATCGTGCGCGCCGCGGAAGGCTCGCTGCGCGACGCGCTCTCGCTGCTCGACACGGCGATCGCCTACGGTGACGGTCGCCTCGAGGCGGAGACCACCGCCACGCTGCTGGGCGCGACGGCGCCGGTGGCCGTGCGCGCGTTCGCGACGGCGGTGGTCGGTCACGACACCGCGGCGGCGCTCGAGGCGATCGACCGCGCCGCGCGCGAGGGCGAGGACCTCCTGGCGTTCACCCGCGACGTCATCGAGCGTCTGCGTCTCACCCTCGTCCTGAAGGCGGCGCCGAACGCGAAGCCCGCGGACCTCACCCACACCGAGGGCAACGAGCTGCGCAAGCTCGGCGAAGCGGCGAGCCTCGACGAGATCCTCTACGTCCTGCGCGCCTTCCTCGAGGCCGACGCGCTGATGCGCGAGTCGCCGCACCCGCGCGTCGAGCTGGAGGTCGCGACGGTGCGCGCCACGCGCCGGCCGGTGCCGCAGGCGCTCGACGACGTGCTGCGCCGGGTGGACGAGGCGCAGCGGGAGATGCGGCAGCAGGCCGTGACGCGACAGGCCGCACCCGCCGCGCCGCCGCAGGCGAGCCTGCTGGGCGTCGAGTCGTCGGGCCCGCGCGCCGAGCCCCGGCGGCCAGCTGCGCCGGCGCCGATCAGCGCGCCGCCCGCCCCGCGGGCCGCCGCAGCGGCTCCGGCTCCCGCCCCGGCAGCGGCGGCCGCGCCGGTGCCGGCGCCCGCGAAGGCGTCGTCCTCCGCGGCCGCGGTCGGAGCGACTCCGGCCGACCCGGACCTGACGACGGCGTGGGAGCGGGTCGTGGACGAAGTGATGAAGAAGAAGCCGACGCTCGGGGCGGTCCTGATGCAGGCGCGGCCGACCGGCGTGAGCGACCGCGAGCTGACGATCGTCCTGCACGGAAATCATTTCCATCGCGAGATGCTCGCGGATGTCTCGAACCGCGAGCTCGTGGTGCAGGCGGTTCGGCGCTGTGTGGCCGGCGTCGAGCGCTTCAACGTGGTATCGGGCGGCGAGAGCACGGGCGCCATCGGGACGCATCCCGCGGTGCAGGCAGCGGTCGCCGAATTTCAGGGTGAGGTCGTCGCGGTGCGACCACGCTCGCCCGAAGGAGAAGGCCAGTGAAGGGATTCGGCAACATCATGAAGGAAGCGCAGAAGCTGCAGGCGCAGATGGCGGCCATGCAGGAAGAGGTCGCGAAGCGCAAAGTGGAAGCGACCGCGGGCGGCGGCATGGTGACGGTCGAGGCGAACGGCAAGCAGGAGCTCACGGCGATCAAGATCGATCCCGAGGTGGTCAGCAAGGACGACGTGCAGATGCTCGAGGATCTGGTGCTGGCGGCGTGTAACGAGGCGCTCCGGAAATCGCGCGAGCTCGTCCAGCAGGAGCTCGGCAAGCTGACCGGCGGTCTCAAGATCCCCGGTCTGGGTATGTAGGCCTCGTTGACGTATTACCCCGAGCCCGTCGCCCGGCTGATCGAAGCTCTGCAGCGTCTCCCCGGCATCGGGCCCAAGACGGCCCAGCGGCTGACGTTCTTTCTGCTCAAGCGCCCCGTCGGCGAAGTCCGGGAGCTGGCCGAGTCGCTCGTCGGCGTGAAGGACAAGATCGTCTCCTGCGGGACCTGCTTCAACGTGACCGACCAGGATCCCTGCCGGATCTGCGCCGACCCGGCGCGTGACGGGCGCCTGCTCTGCGTCGTCGAGGAGCCGAACGATCTGCTCGCGATGGAGCGCACGGGGGAATATCGCGGCCGCTATCACGTGCTGCAGGGCGCCCTGTCGCCGCTCGACGGCATCGGCCCGGACGATCTCAAGGTCCGCGAGCTGCTGGCGCGGCTGGAGGCGAGCGCGCCCGCCGAGGTCATCCTGGCGACGAACCCCAACGTCGAGGGCGAAGCCACGGCCCTCTACCTGGCCAAGCTCTTGCGCCCGCTCGGCGCGCGCATCACGCGCATCGCGCGCGGGCTGCCCGTCGGCGGTGACCTCGAGTACGCCGACCAGGTGACGCTCTCGAAGGCCCTCGAGGGTCGCCGCGAGATCAGCTAGCCGCGAAGTCGGTTAAAAAAGAACCGGCCCGGACCTCGCGGCCCGGGCCGGCGCCCGCACATCGCGCGGGCTCCATCACATCTGCTTAGAAATCCCCGTGAGGCATCGGCGGCGCAGCCGCTGCCTTCTCCTCCGGCAGATCGGTGATCAGCGCCTCGGTCGTCAGCAGTAGCGATGCCACCGACGCCGCGTTCTGCAGCGCCACCCGCTCGACCTTGGTCGGGTCGATGATGCCAGCTACCAGCATATCGACGTACTCCATACTCTCCGCGTCGTACCCGCGGTTCGCCACCGTCTCGCTCTTCACCTTCTCGACGATCACGCTGCCTTCGAGGCCCGCGTTCTCGACGATCTGGCGAATCGGCTCCTCGCACGCCCGCTTGACGATCATGGCGCCGACCTTCTCGTCGCCCGACAGCTTGAGGCCGTCGATCGCCTTCGCGCTTCGGAGAAGCGCCACGCCGCCGCCCGGCACGATGCCTTCCTCGACGGCCGCGCGGGTCGCGTTCAGCGCGTCCTCGACGCGCGCCTTCTTCTCCTTCATCGCGGTCTCAGTGGCCGCGCCGACCTTGATGACCGCCACGCCCCCGGCCAGCTTGGCCAGCCGCTCCTGCAGCTTCTCGCGGTCGTAGTCGGACGTGGTCTCCTCGATCTGGGCGCGGATCTGCTTGATGCGCCCCTCGATCTCCTTCGTCTTGCCCGACCCCTCGACGAGGGTCGTGTTGTCCTTGTCCACGACCACCTTCTTGGCGCGGCCGAGATCGGTGAGCTTGATGTTCTCGAGCTTGATGCCGAGGTCCTCGGTGATGGCCTTGCCGCCGGTCAGGACCGCGATGTCCTCGAGCATCGCCTTGCGGCGGTCGCCGAAGCCGGGCGCCTTCACGGCGCAGGCCGACAGCGTGCCGCGCAGCTTGTTGACGACCAGCGTGGCCAGCGCCTCGCCCTCGACTTCCTCGGCGATGATGAGCAGGGGCTTGCCGGCGCGGGCGACCTGCTCCAGCAGCGGCAGCATGTCCTTCATCACGCTGATCTTCTTCTCGTGAATCAGGACGTAGGCATCCTCGATATTGACCTCCATCCGCTCGGGGTCCGAGACGAAGTATGGCGATAGATAGCCGCGGTCGAACTGCATGCCCTCGACCACGTCCAGCACCGTGTCGGCCGACTTCGACTCCTCGACGGTGATGACGCCGTCCTTGCCGACCTTCTCCATCGCCTCGGCAATCAGGTCGCCGATCGTCTTGTCGTTGTTCGAGGCGATCGTGGCGACCTGGGCGATTTCCTTCTTGTCCTTGGTGGACTTGGAGATGCCCTTGAGGTCCTTCACCACCGCGTCCACGGCCGCCTCGATGCCCCGCTTGAGGCCCATCGGGTTGGCGCCGGCGGTCACGTTCTTGAGCCCCTCGCGGAAGATCGCCTGGGCCAGCACCGTCGCGGTGGTGGTGCCGTCACCGGCGACGTCGGAGGTCTTCGAGGCGACCTCGCGGACCATCTGCGCGCCCATGTTCTCGTACTTGTCCTTCAGCTCGATCTCCTTGGCGACGGTGACGCCGTCCTTGGTGATCGTGGGGCTACCGAACTTCTTGTCGATGACGACGTTGCGGCCCTTCGGGCCCAGCGTTGCCTTCACGGCCGCGGCCATGATGGTGACGCCCTTGAGCAGCGCGCTCCTGGCCTCCTCGTCGAACTTGAGCTGCTTCGGCATGGATGACGATCCTCCCTTACTCGAGAATGGCGAGGATGTCTTCCTCGCGCATGATGAGGAATTCCTTGTCGTCGATCTTGACCTCGGAGCCCGAGTACTTCCCGAACAGGATCTTGTCGCCGGCCTTCACGTCGAGCGGCACCTTCTTGCCGTCGTCGTTGACCTTGCCGTTGCC
>WNFK01235361.1_pt2 | contig 15673 bp, 12 predicted proteins | sample 5400281 | NCBI WGS metagenome assembly WNFK01 (sample SAMN13153350, study PRJNA577476) | soil metagenome | isolation source: 20 cm soil on Douglas fir-dominated hillslope | place: USA:California | collected 2013-09-17 | reverse complement strand
CCCTGGAGCTCCTGGACCACCTCGTCGACCATGCGGCAATAGAGATCGAAGCCCACGCTGATCATGAAGCCGTGCTGCTCGGGGCCCAGGAGATTCCCCGCGCCGCGGATCTCGAGGTCGCGCATGGCGATCGTGAGACCGGCGCCAAGCTCCTCGTGCTCGGCGATCACCCGCAGCCTCTTCTCCGCGTCCTCGCTCAGCACGGTCCCCGCCGGGACCAGGAGATAGCAGAACGCCTGGTGATGCGAGCGGCCGATGCGCCCGCGCAGCTGGTAGATCTGAGCCAGACCCAGAGCGTCCGCGCGGTTCATGAGCATGGTATTCACGGTGGGGATGTCCAGCCCCGATTCGATGATGAGCGTCGTGACCAGCACGTCGGTGCGACGCTCCAGGAAATCCAGCATCACGCGCTCCAGCTCCACGTCGCGCATCTGGCCGTGCGCCACGCCGTAGCGGAGCTGCGGGACGATGCTCTGCAAGTAATTCGCGATCCGGTCGATCGATTCCACGCGGTTGTGGACGAAGAAGGATTGCCCGCCGCGATCCGCCTCCCGGAGCAGGGTGTCGCGGATCACGTCCTTGCTCATCTCCACGATCTCGGTCTTGATGGGATACCGCCCACGGGGCGGCGTCTGCATGACGGACATGTCGCGCGCGCCGAGAAGGCTCATGTGGAGCGTGCGCGGGATCGGCGTCGCGGTCAGCGTGAGGACGTCCACGTTCTCGACCAGCGTGCGGATCCGCTCCTTCTGCGCCACCCCGAAGCGCTGCTCCTCGTCCACGACCACGAGGCCCAGGTTCTTGAACTGCACGTCCTTCGAGAGAAGCCGGTGCGTGCCGATCACGATGTCCAGATCGCCGTGCCGCACCTTCTCCACGATCTCCTTCTGCTCCTTGGGCGACCGGAACCGGCTCAGCATGTCGATCCGCACGGGAAAATCCGCGAAGCGCTCCGTGAAGGTCACCAGGTGCTGCTGCGCGAGCACGGTCGTGGGCACGAGCACCGCGACCTGGGTGCCCTCCTGCACCGCCTTGAACGCCGCGCGGATCGCCACCTCGGTCTTGCCGTAGCCCACGTCGCCGCAGACCAGCCGGTCCATGGCGCGCGGGGATTCCATGTCACGCTTCACTTCCTCCACCGTGCGGAGCTGGTCGGGCGTCTCCTCGTAGGGGAAGGAGGATTCCAGCTCGCGCTGCCACGGCGTGTCGGAGCCGAACGCCCGGCCGCCGCGCGCCTTCCGGACGGCGTAGCTCCGGAGCAGCTCCTCGGCCATCTCCTGAATCGCCTTCCGCGCTTTCGCCTTGGTCCTCAGCCACTGGGTTCCGCCCAGGCGGGAGATGAGCGGCGTGCGGCCTTCCTCGGCGGAGTAGCGCTGCACCATGCCCAGCTGATCGATCGGAACGAAGAGCCGGTCGGTGCCGGCGTAGTCGATCTGGATGCACTCGGTGTCCTGGCCGTCGAGCGTGATCCGCTTGAGTCCGCGGTAGACGCCGATCCCATGGTCCAGGTGCACCACGTACTGGCCCGGCTCGAGCGTCATGAGATCGCGGATCGCGGCGCGCGAGGGCGCCATGCGGCGTCCGCGCCGGCGGCGGTAGCGCGCGAAGATCTCGTGATCGGTGAAGACGGCGAGGCGCGCGGCCGGGAGCACGAATCCCGACGTGAGGGAGCCGACGTCCACCGAGACCACGCCTTCGCCCAGGATCTCTTCCAGCCGCTCCGACTGGCCTTTGTTGTCGCAGACGATGACGCGCTCGTACTGAAGATCTTGTAACCGGCGCAGCTCGCCGCGCAGGAGCTCGAGCTTCCGGCCGAAGGAGGGTTGGGGACGCGCGTCGAAGGAAACGACCTGGTCTTTGTCCTGGGCGCCCATCGTGACGCGCGACTCCATGCGGCGGAACGTCTGGAGGCGCGCGAGGGCCTGCTCGGGCGGATCGAAGAGGTCGTGGCGTGCGGGAAGGTGCGGCGCCTTGGCGCGCGCGTCGGGCTCGAGACGCTCGGCTTCGCGCTCGGCGGCCTCGATCTCGCGCCCCACCGCCTCGGGCTCGTCGATCCAGAGCGCCGTCTCGGGTGGGAGGTAATCGAGCACCGAGACGAGCGGGACTCCGAGGTGGGGCGCCACCCAGTCCATGCCCTCGAAGTAGACGCCCTCCCGCACCAGATCGCGGAGGCGCGCGCCCTCGAGGTCCTGGCCCAGGCCGCCGCGGTCGAAGTGCTTCATCCGTCGGTCCAGATCCTCGTCGAAGAGGATCTCGCGCGCGGGTGCCAGGCGCGCGGTCGTGAGCGGCCCGACCGAGCGCTGCGTGGTCACGTCGAAGGTGCGGATCGAGGAGACCTCGTCGCCATCGAACTCCACGCGCGCGGGGTGGGTCATCCCGGGCGCGAAGACGTCGAGGAGGCCGCCGCGGCGGCTCACCTCGCCCATCTCGCCGACCTCGCTCACGGAGCGATAGCCCGCCGTGACCAGCGCCCGCATCAGTCGGCGTGAGCCGGTAGAGCGAGAGCGCGGGGAGGATCGCAACCGGCGGATCGGGATCCCCGAGCCGCAGCATCGCGAGGATCCGGTCGTCGCGCACCGGTCCCGTCGCGAACTGCGCGCTCCAGGGCACGACATCGAGCGGCGGGAGCGAGACGACGCTTCCTGGGCCCAGGAGGAATTCCAGGTCGTCGCGCCAGGCTTCCGCGCGATCGAGGTCGGGAGCGATGACCGCGAAGGGCCGTGCGACCGATCGCGCGAGCGCGGCGAGGAAGAGCGCGCCGGCGCTCCCCACGATGCCGCGGACCGGCGTGGCGGCCCGGGGCTCGGCGTCGTGCAAGCGTTCGCGCAGCGCCTCGTACGAGGGATGCCGCTCCGCCCCGCGGAGCAGCTGCTCCGCGAGCGATGAGACCGCTCTGTTCACGATGCCGCGATGCGGGCGGTGCCGACCCAAAGCTCCGCCGCGAGGCAGAGGCCCGCGATGACAAGGAACGGAAGCCAGAGCTCACGCCCTTGCCGCGTGTCGTGGAGGTGCGTGCGGAGCGAGGACGCGGTGAGGATCGCGCGCGGGGGCTCGGGTCCGGTCTTCAGCGAGTCGAGCGGGATCGGATTCAGGTCGCTCTCGATGGGATCGGGATTCACCGCCACGGTCGCCGCTTCCCGCCCGGCCGCCTCGAAGACATAGAAGCCGGGCACGGTCGCCGGAGCGTCCGCGACCGCGCGGAATCCGGAGCCGTCCGAAAGAACCGTGGCCTGCGAGCGGTAGGATTCGGGGCCGCGCACGGTCACGGATCCGGACGGTGCCACGTCCAGACGCGCGGCCGGAGGATGTCCGACCCGTGCCTCGTCCAGCCCCTCCGGCGACGCGGTGCGCGCGGCGTGATCCACCATCCCGCGCACCAGCGGAACGAACGCGCCCGAGTACGGAAGGTCACCCCAGTCGTCGGAGAGCGATCCCAGAAAGACCGCGACGTGCGGCGCGGATACCAGGATGGGAAGTCCCCCGGTCGTCGCCACCACCGCTTCCGCGCGCGAGGACGTGGTCCGCCCGCGCGCGAAAGCCGTGAGGCGCGACTGCGTGAGCGGTGAGCCCACCGCAAGGGTGAGTCCCTCGAGGATTGGATGCGCCGGCACGCGGGCGCGGAGCTCGAAGGACTGCCCCTCGGCGGCGCGTTCGGTGCCCTCGACCGCGAGGTCGATCAGGCCCGGGAAGAGCCGGTGGCCGTAATAGTCCAGGTCCGCGTGCGGCCCGAGCGCGATGACGACTCCGCCCCCTTCGCGCAGGAAGGAGCGCAGCCGCGCTTCCGCGTCGCCCGAGAGGGACGCGATGTCTTCCAGCATCACCACGTCGTAGCGTCCATGGTTGATCGTAAGAAGCGACGCGGGCGTTCCGGCCTCCACCGAGTAGCCTCCCGACCCGTCCTGCGAGGGATCGAGCGCCAGCGCGGCGAAGCGCGGCGCGGGCGCTCCGTCGCGCGATTCCACCACGCGCAGCACGCGAAGCCGCCGCGGCGCGCCCAGCACCGCGAAGCGGCGGTCGTCCGCGGCCAGGGCGTCCACGTCGGACTCCACGACGACCGGGGCCTTGGCGCCCGCGTCCGCCGCGGTCACGCTCGCGTTCTGCGCCCCCGCGCGCCAGTCGATCGGCAGCGAAGCCCACCGCGACTCGTCGGGCAGGAGCGAAACGTCGCCGCCGCCGATCAGCGCGTCGGCGCGCCGGGCCCGCACCACCAGCCGGTCGGTCGGCGCGTCCGCGTGATTCGCCATCCGCGCGCGCATCTCGAGGCCCTTCCCCTGCGGACCGGGGCGAAGCTCGGGATCCAGATCCTCGATCGCGTGGTTGGGAACGCGCGACGCCACGACGGGAAGGAGATAGACCCGCGCGCCGGATCGGGCGACCAGCGCCAGCTTCTCGCGCGCCTCGCGCGTGAATCCCGACGCCTGGAAATCCCCGATGAGGTAGAGCTCGCGGGAGCGGAGCGTGGTCCTGCCGAGAAACCGCCTCGCCCGCTCCAGCGCGGCTTCCATCGAGCCCGGAAGCCACGTCGTCTGGATCTGGCGCACCGTGCGATCCAGGCGCACCCGGTCCCCGGACCGATTGGAGAGCGGCGCGTCGGCGCCGGTCGTCGTGGTGACCGCGATCTCGTCGCCGGAGCGCGCCGCGTCCACGATCAGAAGCCCGCGATCCCGGGCGCCCTCGATCCGCGGCCGGGCCTGCTCGTCCATCGCGCCCATGCTCTCCGAGTCGTCCAGGATCAGCGCCACGGCCGCCGCGGCGCGCGTCGAGGCGCCTTTCGGCTCGACCGACGGACGCGCGAACGCGCCTATGATGAGGATCAGGGCGAGGGTGCGGAGGATCAATAACAAGAGTTCCCGCAGCCTCAGCCTGCGGATCTCGCGGGGCTCGAGCGTGCGAAGGAACATGACCGTCGGGAACCGGATCTCCGGAAGACGGCGCCGGCTCAGGAAATGGATGAGAATCGGAATCGAGGCGAGCGGCAGCGCCCAGAGGAACCCGGGATTCAGGAACGAAAACGCGGACATGCGGGGCAGCCGCCTAGAGGAGCCGGGCGCGCTTGCTCAGATACTCGATGAGCGCGCGATCGTAGGGCGTGTCGGTCGTGATGGAAACGTAATCCGCCTGCTTCTCCACGCAGAATCCCCGGATCTTGTCGATCCATTCGCGCACCCGCGTCCGGTAGTCCCCGCGCAGCTCTTGCGGCCGCGTGGTCACGCGGTCCCCGGACTCCAGATCCACGTACACCGCCTCGCGCTCGAACGTGAACGCCGTCTCCTGGGGGTCGAGCACGTGGAAGACCAGGACTTCGTGCTTCCGGTGACGGAAGTGATGGATCGCGCCCGCGATCCGTTCGGGATCGTCGAGAAGATCGGAGAGGATGATGATGAGCCCGCGCTGCTTCACCCGCTCGGCCAGCGCGTGGAGCGACGCGGCGAAATCCGTGCCGCCCCGGGCCTCGAGCCGCTCGAGCAGGACGAGCATCTGGCGCAGGTGGCTGGGCGTCGAGCGCGGCGGGATGAGCTCGCCGTGTCCGCTCGCGAAGGCGAACATGCCGACCGCGTCGTTCTGGCGGAGCATGAGATAGGCGAGCGAGGCCGCGAGCTGGCGCGCGTAGTCCAGCTTCGAGAGCCCGTGCGAGGAGTACCCCATCGAGGCGCTGGTGTCGATGAGGAGCGTGGCGCGGAGATTCGTCTCCTCCTCGTACTGCTTCAGGTACTTCCGGTCCGACTTGGCCAGCACCTTCCAGTCGAGGTGGCGCAGCGGATCGCCCGGCATGTACTGGCGGTGCTCGGCGAATTCCACGCTGAACCCGTGATAGGGGCTCCGGTGAAGCCCCGTCAGGAAGCCGTCCACGACCAGCCGAGCGCGGAGATCCAGGCGCGCGAGCTTCGAGACGAAATGAGGATCGAGGAGCCGCTGGGACGATCGGGCCATGTCCGGGCGCCGCTACGACCGCTTGCCGTCGACTTGGGGCGTGGTCTCGAGGAGCTTCTGGATGATGTCGAGGCTCGAAATTCCGTCGGCTTCGGCGTTGAAGTTGGGAATGATGCGGTGGCGCAGCACGGAGGGCGCCACTTCCTTCGCGTCCTCCACGCTCGGCGTGGGCCGGCCCTGAAGCGCCGCGCGCGCTTTGGCGCCCAGCACGATGAACTGCGCGGCGCGCGGTCCCGCGCCCCAGCTCACCCAGTCGCGCACGAAAGCCGCGGAGTCCTGCCCCGGACGCGACGCGCGCGCCAGGCGCACCGCGTAGCGGATCACGTGATCCGCGACCGGAATCCGTCGCACCAGCTTCTGGAGATCCAGGATCTGCTCCACGCTCAGCACGCGCTTGGGCTCCGCCTCGTACGCGCTCGTGGTGGTCGCGACGATGCGCTCCTCCTCCTGGTCGGTGGGGTAGCCGACCGAGATGTGGAACATGAACCTGTCCAGCTGCGCCTCCGGAAGCGGGTACGTGCCCTCGAACTCGATCGGATTCTGCGTCGCCAGGACGAAGAAGGGCAGCGCCAGGGGGTAGGTCTCGCCGCCCGCCGTGACGCGATACTCCTGCATGGCCTGGAGCAGCGCGGCCTGCGTCTTGGGCGGGGTGCGATTGATCTCGTCGGCCAGGATCATGTTCGCGAAGACCGGGCCGTGGATGAACTTGAACGCGCGGCGTCCCGTGACCGGATCGTCCTCGAGGATTTCCGTCCCGGTGATGTCGGAGGGCATGAGATCGGGGGTGAACTGGATCCGACTGAACTTGAGATCCAGGATCTGCGCGAGGGTGGAGACGAGGAGGGTCTTCGCGAGCCCGGGAACGCCCACGAGGAGGCAATGCCCGTTGGCGAAGAGCACCGTGAGGAGCTGCTCGACGACCTGGTCCTGGCCCACGATCACCTTGCGCAGCTCACCCAGAATGGCGTCGCGCCCTTGCTTCAAGTCCTCCAGGAGCCTGAGATCGTCCTTCTGGGCCGCCTGCGTCATGTCACGTTTCTCCACGAAATTTCCTTGTAGGGGAAACAGGAATCGCGCGCCGGTATGCGGCGCATCCGATCCTGTGCATAAAGTGCGGCTTGGGCATCAGCAGCGTCCGCGCAACCCCTTGACCAGACGGGCGCTACCTCGTTATCCACCGCATTTTGCGAGTTATCCACAATACGTCGCCGACGTCTGGGGAGCGCCTGGTTCAGCGAGCGTCGGCGGTCAGGGAGCGAAGCACGTTCACGAGGCGATCGAGCTCTTCTTCGGAGTGGTAGTCGATGAAGATCGAACCGGTGCCCCCCCGCCGGCGCGTGATCCGGACCCGCGTCCCAAAGGCTCTCATAAGATCGTCTTCGAGTCCCATTAGTTCCGCGGAGAAAGCGCGTTTGGGGGACTTTCGCGGCCGCGCGGCGGAGTTGGATCCAGACGTGGCGCGGCGAACCCGGTCCTCCATCTCGCGCACCGACCACCCATGGGCGGCGCAGGACTTCGCCAGATCGACCTGGGCCTTTTCGCTGGTGAGGGAGAGGAGGGACCGCGCGTGCCCGGCGCTGATGCTGCCCGATTCCAGAAAGCCCTGTATCTCGGCCGGCAAGTTGTTGAAGCGTAAAATGTTGGAAACAGTAGATCGATCCCGGCCCACGCGCTGCCCGATCTCCTCATGGGGAAGTCCGTATTCCATAGCCAGGCGGTAATATGCGCGCGCCTCATCCATGGGGTTCAAGTTCTCGCGCTGGACGTTCTCGATGATGGCGATGAGGAGCGCCTCGCGGTCCGTGAACTGGCGGACGATCGAGGGGATCGTGTCCAGGCCGGCCTCGCGCGCGGCCAGGAATCGACGCTCGCCGGCGACGATCTGGAACGAGCCGCCAGACGGTCTGAGCAAGACCGGCTGGAGGACCCCGCGCTCCCGGATCGAGCTGGCCAGCTCCTTGATTGTCTCAGGATCGAATTGGGTTCGCGGCTGGGCCGGATTCCGGACGATCTTGTCGAGTGCGACGTGCTGGATCTCGCCCTGGCGCGGCTCAACGGTCCGGAGCTCCGGAGCAACCGACACCTCGCGATTCACCGCAGATGGTATGAGCGAAGCAAGCCCCCGTCCCAATGCCTTCCTAGCCATGATTCATTACCTCGCTCGCAAGGTTCATGTAGCTCACCGATCCGACACAGCTTGGATCGTAAACGACGACCGGTTTACCGAAGCTAGGGGCTTCGCTCAACCGAACGTTTCGTGGAATCACCGTGCGGTAGACCCGCTCGGCGAAGTAGCGCCTGGTCTCGTCCATCACCTGTTGTGAGAGGTTCAGTCGGTTGTCGTACATCGTCAGGAGGACACCCTCGATCTGGAGCGCGGGATTGAGACCCTGCTGCACGAGACGGATCGCGCCCAGAAGGTGGCTCAGTCCCTCGAGCGCGTAGTACTCGCACTGGACCGGCACCAGAACGGACCCGGCAGCGGTGAGCGCGTTCACGGTGAGGAGGCCCAGAGAGGGAGGAGCGTCGATGAAGATGTACTCGAAGCGATCGGCCAGCTCGGCGGCCACCAACTCCCCCTCGGCGCCGGCCAGCCGCTGTCCCGAGGGTATGAAGCTCAGCCCGTCGACCCCGGCCCCAACGACGGCCTGATCGATGGGGAGCCCGCCGGTCAGGACTTCGTAGATTCCTCGATTGGTGTTCTTGAGGCTGGCGAGGCCCAGTCCGCTTCCGGCGTTGCCTTGCGGATCCAGGTCGACGAGGAGGACTTTCTTTCCGTTCAGGGCCAGCGCGGCCGCCAGATTGACCGCCGTCGTCGTCTTGCCCACCCCACCCTTCTGATTCGCGATCGCGACCGTCCTGGCCATCCACCCTCTCCCTGTGAAGCCACCGTACATCCCTGTCGGGTCCGCGGCAGTCTACGTCATCGCGGCGGGGGAATGCCAAGCGAAAATGTTTCACGTGAAACGTTACGGCAAGCCGCTGCAAATACGTTCGTTGAGTAGGATCGAGAGGCTCACGAAAGAACGGGGGCTCGGGAGCGTTGCGGGGGTCGTTTCGATTCAGTGAAGGGTTATCGAACCTGTTTACTGGCGATTGCGGCCACGTTTCACGTGAAACGTCTACCGCTTCGCGCTCGGCGGCCCGGGTGGGAAGTAGCCTTGGAGGAGACGTCCGCCAAAGGCGCCGGTGGCTACCTTCGTCCACTCGCCAGCGGCGCCCAGAGTGGAGACGAGGCGGTCCGCTGAGGTCTCGGCGCCCAGGAAGTAGTACCACTCGCCGCCAGGCACCGCGACCCGCTCGGCCGAGCGAAGAACCTCGGGCAGATCTCCGAGGGCGCGGATGTAGACGCTCCGATGCGGCTCGGCGATCCAACTGCGGCCGTACTCCTCGAGGCGTCCGCACGCGACCGCCACGTTCTTGATCCCGAGCTCGCGCACCGCGCGCTCCAGGAAGCCCGCCTTCTTCTCCCTCGACTCCAGAATGGTCACCCGGGTCCGCGGCCAGACGATCGCCAGGGGAATCCCGGGGAATCCGCCCCCGCTGCCGATGTCCAACGCGGACGCGGGAGGTGGACTTTGCATGTCGATGGGGTTCAGGGAATCGAGAATGTGCCGGGTGTAGAGGACGGTCCGGTCGCCGCGGGCGACCAGCGAGAGCTGGGCTACCTGGGTGTAGACGAGCTGCCCGAACCTCGCCAGGAGCTGGATCGTCTCCGCGGAGAGCGCGCCGGAAGCCACGCGCTCCGACAGGCGCTGGCGGAACTCGCCGTAGTCGGGCTCGAGATCACGTGGGAGTTGCAAGGTGACTTGCGCGCCTGCGCTCTCGTTCGGCATAGATCACCAGAACCGCGGCGTCCGCGGGTGAGATCCCGGGGATCCGAGCCGCCTGCGCCACCGTTGTGGGGCGAATCCTACCGAGCTTCTCGCGGCCTTCGCGGGATAGCTCGCGCAATGGCTCGTCCCAGATCGATTCCTTGATTTCCAGATTCTCATAGCGCGCGGTCCTCGCGACCTCCCGCAGCTGTCTTTGGATGTAGCCCTCGTACCGCAGCTCGATCGCGGCCGACTCTACCGTCTCGCGATCGAGGTCCGCAAGGTCGGCGCGCTCGAGAAGGTCTACCAGATCGATGGCGCCGCTGCGGAGCATTTGCGCGAGCGTCGCCGTCTCGTGGGTCGAACCCCGTCCGTTCGTCATTCGCTCCGTCGCCCGGGCGCGGTCCGCCATCCTCTCCTCGGCGCATTGGAGATCCTCTGCGCTCAACGTCCCGAGGCGGCGCGCGTGGCCGAGCAGCCGGTCCACCGCGTTATCTTGTCGTAGCAACAGGCGATACTCGGCGCTACTCGTGAACATGCGGTAGGGCTCATCGGTGCCTTTACTCACTAGATCGTCAATCAACACACCTAGATACGCTTCTTCACGTCCGAGACGGAACGGTTCGCGCCCCTGGATTCTCGAAGCGGCGTTGATTCCCGCGAAGAGCCCCTGAGCCGCCGCCTCTTCGTATCCCGACGTGCCGTTGATCTGTCCCGCGAGGTAGAGCCCTTCCACCGCGCGCGCCTCGAGCGTGGGACGAAGCTGCGTGGGAGGCATGAAGTCGTATTCCACCGCGTACCCGGGACGGAGCATCTCCACTTCCTCGAGACCTGGGATCGTGCGCAGCACCTCGATCTGGATCTCTTCGGGCAGGCTGGTGGAGAGACCGTTGATGTAGTACTCGTGCGTCGCGCGCCCCTCGGGCTCGATGAAGATCTGGTGCGAGGGCTTTTCGGCGAACCGCACCACCTTGTCCTCGATCGAGGGGCAGTAGCGGGGTCCGATGCCCCTGATCTTCCCGGTGTAGAGAGGCGACCGACCCAGATTGGCGCGGATCAGCTCGTGCGTGGCCGCGGTCGTGCGCGTGAGATGGCAGAGGACCTGGTCCACCTCGAGCGAGCGCGTGAAATGCGAGAAAGGGCGCGGCGGATCGTCGCCCGGCTGCTCCAGCATCGGCGTGAAGTCGATCGAATCGCGATGGATCCGCGGGGGCGTGCCGGTCTTCAGCCGCACCACCCGGAATCCGAGGTCGGTGAGGCATTCGGAGATTCCTCGCGACGGCGCTTCGCCCACGCGCCCCCCCGCGATCGTGCGGTCCCCGACGTGCATGAGGCCGTTCAGGAACGTGCCCGGCGTCACGATCACAGCCTCGCATCGAAGCTCCTCGCCCCCCGCGAGCTCTACGCCGTGGAGCCGGCCGTCGCGCACGAGGAATCCCACGACCTGCGCCTGGAGTAGCGTAAGCCCTGGCGTGCGCAAAAGATGCGCGCGCATCACCTCGCGGTAGAGCGCCTTGTCCTCCTGCGCGCGTGGGGACCACACCGCGGGTCCGCGCGCGCGGTTCAGCATCTTGAACTGGATGCCCGCGCGGTCCGCCATGCGCCCCATCACGCCGCCCAGGACGTCGATCTCGCGGACGAGGTGCCCCTTCGCGAGACCGCCGATCGCGGGATTGCAGCTCATGTGCGCGATGGCGTCGAAGCTCATCGTGATGAGCGTTGTCTCGACACCCATGGACGCGGCGATGCAAGCGGCCTCACAGCCCGCGTGGCCCGCGCCGACGACGAGGAGCGGGGCGCGGCTCACTTGCCGATGCAGAACTGGGAGAAGATCGCGGCGATGACGTCCTGGTCCACGCCGCGCCCGACGATCTCCCCCAGCGCGCGCCGCGCGTCGGTGAGATCGACCGCGATCAGATCGCAGGAAGCCCCGGAGCGGAGGCCCGCCTCCGCGCGATCCAGGGCCGTGACGGCATCCAGGAGGTGCGCCTCCTGGCGCGCGCTCGTGGTGGGAAGCTCTTCCCCCGCGGCCGTCCCGGAGATCCGAGGCAGCGAGGCGCGGAGCGCGTCACGCAGCGGCTCGGCTCCCCCGGGACGCACCGCGACGGTTTGGACCTCGGCCAGAAGCTGTTCGACCGGGAGGTCCACCGGTCCACGAGTCTCGGCGCCCAGGTCCGACTTGTTCCACGCGACCAGGACCGGCCGATCGGCCACCGAGCGGAGTACTACGCGATCCTCCTCCTCGCGCGGATCGGAGCGGTCCAGCACCAGCACGGCGAGATCGGCGCGCCGTACGGCCTCGCGCGCGCGCTCCACGCCCAGGCGCTCCACGCGATCCTCGGTCTCGCGAACTCCGGCCGCGTCGCAGAGCCGCACCTCCACGCCCTCGATCCAGATCGACTCTTCCACCGTGTCGCGCGTCGTGCCCGGCGTCTCGCTCACGATCGCTCGCTCGTATCCGACGAGCGCGTTGAGCAGGCTCGACTTTCCGACATTGGGCCGTCCGACCAGCGCCACGCGCACGCCCTCATCGCGCCGCCTGGCGTCCGGAACCCGCGCGTGCCATTCGCGAAGGGGCGCCGCGAGCGCGGCGCATCGCCCGGCCAGGGCCGCACCGTCCCAGGCCTCGTCCACGTCGGCGGGAAAATCGATCCGCGCCTCCACCTCGGCCAGAAGCAGGGCCAGATCCCGATCCAGCTCCGCGACGCGGCGCGACAAAGCTCCGCCCAGCGCTCCCTCCGCGGCGCGCGACGCGCGATCGGAGCGCGCCCGGATCATCGCCGCCACCGCCTCCGCCTGCGCGAGATCCATCCTGCCGTTACGGTAGGCGCGCTCGGTGAATTCTCCGGGGCGCGCCGGACGCGCCCCTGCCGCGATCAGCGACGCCAGCACGGCGCGCGGCGCCACCGCCCCGCCGTGGGAGGAGATCTCCACCACGTCTTCACCGGTATAGGAATGGGGCGCTCGGAAGACCGAGAGCAGGACCGTGTCGATGGGATGGTCGTCCGGATCGCGAAAGGATCCGAAGAGGATGCGGTGGGACGGGCTACGCTCGGGAGAGCGTGTCCCCCGAAATCGCCGGGCCGCGATGGCGAGCGCCGAGGGCCCGCTCATGCGGACGACGGCGATCGCGGATTCCCCGGGCGCCGTCGCCGGCGCCACGATGGTGTCGTTTTCCACGTTCGCCGATGCCTTCCACGGCGCGCTACCCTTCGCGGCGGATGATGACCCGCTTGAAGAGCCCGTCGCCGATGCTGGTGCTGGTGAAGGCCTCGACCTCGGCGACCTCGAGGTGCACCACGCGGCGCTCGATCGCGGAGAGCGGCTCCGTCGCGACCTCGTGGCCGGTCTCGCGCACTTCCTCGATCAGCTCGCGCGCCAGCTCGCGCAGGCTCTCGACGCGGCGGTCGCGGTAGCCCGCCACGTCCACCTCGACGCGCGGGATCTGGTCCTCGGGCGCCCGGGCGCGCAGCATGCGCGCCACGAGATGCTGCAGCGCCGCCAGGGTCTCCCCTTCGCGGCCGATCAGGAATTGGTCCTTGTCGCCTGCGTCGACCGCGACGCGGATCCCGTCGCGCGTGCTCTCTGCCTTTACCTGGCTCTGGAATCCCATCTGCTCCACGATTCCAGCGGTGATGGAGCGCACCGACTCGACCAGCTCGGGCGTGATCTTCGAGGGATCGAGGGGAGCCGGTGGAGGACCGTAGTCCGCGACGCCGCCGCGCCGTAGGCCCCGCTCGCGCACCGCGGACTCCTGCCGGCGTACCGCGCTCGCGGGAATCCGGCCCGCTCCGTCCGGCGGCGCGGAAGGATCGCGGCGCCAGGCTTTGAGCTTCACGGGACGGAAGCCTCCCAGGGAATTCGCCGAGCGGCCCGGATCGATCACTTCGACCGCGAGCTCCCGGGTGCTCACACCCAGCTGATCCGCCGCCTGATGAACCGCGTCGCCGTAACTTGCCGCTTCGATCTGGATGGGATCGCTCATGTTCGCTCGCTGCACGGGTGGCCGCGTCAGGCCTGGGCGGCCATCTTGCGGTCCTCGGCCAGGTTCACCAGATACTGCTGGATGGCCGAGAGAACATTGTTCACGGTCCAGTACAGGACCACTCCGGACGGAAAACTATACATGAAGAAAAGCATGAACAGGGGCATCACGTACATCATCCCCTTCTGCGCCGGCGCGACCGGCGTCTGCGACTGGAGGAGGTACGTGCTGCCCGTCATGATGACCGGCATGAGGTGGAGCGGGAATCCGGCCACGGTCATCAGCACGTCCGGCGCCGAGAGGTCGTGGATGTACCCGACGAAACCCGACGCGCGGAGCTCGATGGAGTACAGGAGCACGTTGTAGAGCCCGATGAACACCGGCACCTGTAAGAGCATCGGCAGGCACCCGCTCATGGGGTTCACGTTGTTTTCCTTGTAGAGCGCCATCATCGCCGAGTTCAGCTTCATCGGGTCGTTCTTGAGCTTCTCTTGCAGCTCTTTGATCTGCGGCTGGAGGTGATGCATCACCTTCATGGAGCGCAGACTGGATTGCGTGAGCGGATAGAAGAGGAGCTTGGTCGCCGCCGCGAGAATGATGATCGCGGCGCCGTAGTTCGGGATCGCCTTGTGGAGAAGATTCAGGCATTTGAGGAGCAGGACGCTGATGCCCCGCAGCCATCGCCATCCCAGATTCGCCACCTCGTCCAGCCCCGCGCCGATCGACTCGAGCGTCTCGTAGTGGATCGGTCCGGCGTAGATGCGCGTGTGACGGACGATCTCCGAGCCGGGAGGCGCCGAGCCCAGAAGCCAGCTCGTGACCATCCCCTCCTTGGTCGATCGGAACACGACGTCCGAGACGGTTCCTGAATCCGGAAGGACGGCGGCGATGAAGTACTTGCTGCGGCTCGCCACCCAGCGGACGTTTCCGGGAGGAAGGATCTTCTCCCCGTTCGCTCCCAGCTTCTGCGCTTCGAGGCTCTCGAGCTTGTCCCCGAGGAGCGCCACCGCGTGGGGCTGGTCGCGCTTGGTCGAGGGCTCCGTCATCGGGAGCGGCGCCCCCCATCCGATCCGGTAGCGGATCGGCCCCAGCTCCGCCGGCGCCAGGACGCGCACGTTCGCCTCGAGGAGCCGCCGATCCGCGCCCACGCGGTAGGTCTTCGTGACGCGCACGCCGGTCTGGTCCGTGGCTTCGAAGGAGACGACGCCCTGATCCGGGTTGTCCTCGACGATGCGGAACGGGACTCCGGAGAAATCCAGCGCGCGGGAGCCGACTTCGACCACCACCGGGTAGGCGCGGGCCCCGGGCGCCACCAGATCCAGTGGCTGATTCCTCATCTCGTCCTTGTAGCCGGGCAGGATCCAGTGGGCGATGGCCGCGCCCTCGCTGGTGAGGGTCGCGGCGAAGTGCTCGGTCCGGATCTCCCGAGTCTCCGTGGGCGCGGACTCCACCACGGGGCGGGTCACCGCGGCTCCGGAGGACAGGATCGGGGCCGGCGTACCCGTAGCGGTGGTGTCCTGGGACGGGGCGTTCGGCGCCGCGGTTCCCTGCCCCGCCACGGACTGGGCGGGCGCGGGCTTCGGCCTCGACTTCGGTCGGTAATAGCGCGGCGAGATCACCTGGTCCAGGAGCAGGACCATCATGATCATCACCATGGCGAGGAGAACCTTGCGATCCATGCGCGCGGGATCCGATCAGGGGACCGGGTCGTAGCCCCCCGGATGGAACGGATGGCACTTCCCGACGCGCTTCACGATCAGCCAGAGCGCGCCCGGCAGCGGGCGGTGGGTCAGCGCTTCCTCGGCGTACGCGGCGCAGCTGGGCGTGAAGCGGCAGGCGCGAGGAAGGACGGGCGAGAGCGTGAGACGGTAGAGCCTCACCAGGGACACCAGCACGAAACGCGGTCCCAGTGCGGCGGCCGATCGAATCGCCGCGATCATGC
>WNFK01199411.1_pt3 | contig 15681 bp, 19 predicted proteins | sample 5400281 | NCBI WGS metagenome assembly WNFK01 (sample SAMN13153350, study PRJNA577476) | soil metagenome | isolation source: 20 cm soil on Douglas fir-dominated hillslope | place: USA:California | collected 2013-09-17 | reverse complement strand
ACCACGGAGGAGTCCGCCGATCGGCTCAACGACCTGATCGGCAACCTGCTCGATATGAGCAGGCTCGCGGCGGGCTCGCTTGAGCCGTTCCTGCGGCCCGCCTCGATTGACGAGGTCGCGCCGCTGGCCAGGCACGAGGCCGAGAGCTCCGGCAACGTACGGCTGGTGGTGCCCGACGAGCTGCCGCTCGTCAGGACCGACCCTGGCCTGCTCGAGCGGGTGCTCGCCAACCTGTTCGCCAACGCGGTCGCACACTCGCCGCCTGGTCGTCAGCCCGTCATGACCGCCAGGCAGGGGGGCAACCAGGTGTTGCTCGACGTGATCGATTTCGGCAGCGGCGTCGCCGATCACCTAAAGCCGCTGATGTTCGAGCCGTTCGAACGGCTCGACCAGCGCGGCGGCACGGGGGGCGGCACCGGGGGCGGCACCGGCGTCGGGCTCGGCCTCGCGGTGGCCAGGGGCTTTTTGTCCGCGATGGGCGGTTCTGTGACGGCGCTTGACACTCCGGGCGGCGGGCTGACGATGCGCGTCACGTTGCCCGTGGCCGAAACCGCGAGCTCGACGATGGCCGCCGACCAATGACCAGGGTCCTGGTGATCGACGACGAGGAACCCATCCTGCGGGCGCTGCGGATCAACCTGGCCGCGCACAGGTACGAGGTCAGCACCGCCGCCGACGGGAAGTCAGGGCTGGCCGCGATGGCCAGTGACCGTCCCGACGTGCTCATACTCGACCTCGGCCTGCCCGACATGGAAGGGACCGAGGTAATCAGGGGGATCCGCGGCTGGGCGTCGGTGCCCATCATCGTGCTCTCGGCCTGGGGCCAGGAGACAGCGAAGATAGCCGCCCTCGACGCCGGGGCGGACGACTATGTGACCAAACCATTCGGCATGGGCGAGTTGCTGGCCAGGCTGAGGGTCGCCGTCCGCAGGGCCTCACCAGCGCCCGACGAGCCGGTCATCACTACCGGGGACATCAGCGTCGACTTGGCAGCCAAGCGCGTCAGGCGGGCGGGCGAGGACGTCAGGCTCACGCCGACCGAGTGGCAGCTGCTCGAAGTGCTCGTCAGGAACCGCGAGCGGCTGGTGACGCAACGTCAGCTGCTGCGCGAAGTGTGGGGACCTGAGTACGGCACCGAGGGCAACTACCTGCGGGTCTATATGGCTCACCTGCGCCGCAAGCTCGAGCCCGATCCGTCCAGGCCCCGGTACCTGCGCACGGAGCCGGGGATGGGCTACCGGTTCACCTGCACCGGTTCGGCGGTCTCGCCGCCCGGGGGCCCGAGCTCGTAACCGGGATTGAAGATCGTGCGGGCACCGCGGAGATGGGCCACCCGCCCGGTGACCTTAAGATGCCGGCCCGGCTCGATACCGGGAATGCTACGGCGCCCGAGCCAGACCAGGGTGACGCTGCCCGACCCGTCCCACAGCTCTGCCTGCAGCGTCGGGCTGTTGCCCTGCGGGCGCACGGTGACCGTACGGAGCGTGCCCACCACCTCAGCCTGGTCGCGGTCGGCGAGGTCGGAGATCGGCGTGGCTTTGACGTCAGCGACGCGCGCCTGGAGCTCCTCGGCCTGGATCTGCTCGTTCGCTGAGGCCGCCCTCATGCGCCTCATCGGGTACGGCCGCCCGGCTGCTGAACGGCACCATCGGTGCGGGCTTGGTTGTGACATGGGTAAACCTGCCGCCTGGCGGAGCGGCGTTCGCGTGCGTCAGCGCGTCCGCCCGCGCGGACCTGAGCTGGTACGGCACGCTGGCCACGATTACGCCGGGTTGCAGCAGCAGCCTGGCCTTCAGCCGCAGCGCGCTCTGGTTGTGCAGCAACTGCTCCCACCAGTGGCCGAGCACGTACTCGGGAATGAACACGGTGACCACGTCGCGCGGGCTCTCGCGGCGCAGCCGGCTCACGTAGGAGACGACCGGCTTGGTGATGTCGCGGTACGGCGAGGCCACGACCGTCAGCGGCACGGGAACGCCGGCCCGCTCCCACTCCTCGCGCAGCCTGGCCGTCTCGGCGTCGTCCACGCTGACCGTGACCGCCTCGAGGTGGCTGGGCTGGGTGGCCCGCGCGTAGGCCAGCGCGCGCAGCGTCGGCAGGGGCAGCTTCGAGACCAGCACAATGGCCCGGTTGCTAGCCGGCAATGTGACTGGAACGTCGGCGGGCGGCTCGAGCTCGACCGCGACGCTCGCGTAATGCTGGTGGATGCTCCGCATGGTCAGCCAGATGGCCGGCATCGCGACCACGACGATCCACGCGCCGCTGGCGAACTTGCTGATGAGCACGATCACCAGCACCACGCCGGTGAAGCAGGCACCCACGGTATTGATGACGCGGGTCCGCTTCATGTGCCGCCGGACAGCCGGGTCGGTCTCGGTGCGCAGGTGCCGGTTCCAGTGCCTGATCATGCCGGTCTGGCTGCAGACGAACGAGACGAAGACGCCGATGATGTAGAGCTGGATCAGCCGCGTCGGCGAGGCGTTGAATGCCACGATCAGCAAGATCGCGAACCCGGACAGCAGCAGGATCCCGTTGCTGAACGTCAGCCGGTCGCCGCGGGAGTGCAGCTGGCGCGGCAGGTAGCCATCCCTGGACAGGATCGAGGCAAGGACGGGGAACCCGTTGAATGCGGTGTTGGCGGCGAGCACCAGGATCAGCGCGGTGAACAGCTGCAGCACGTAGAACAGCGGCGACGAGTCGCCGAACACCGCGCGGCCGACCTGGGCGATGACGGTCCGCTGTGGGCCGGGCGCTAGCCCCCGGCACACGTCGCCGGGCGCGCACACGTGCACGTGGCTGATCAGCGCCAGGGCGGTGACCCCGGCGAACATGGCCACGGCAATCCCACCGAGCAGCGCGAGCGTCGCCGCCGCATTCTTGCTCTTCGGCGCGCGGAACGCCGGCACCCCGTTGCTGATGGCCTCGACGCCGGTCAGCGCGGTACAGCCGGACGAGAACGCCTTGAGCAGCACGAAGATCAGCGCGAGGCCGGCGAACTGGTGCGGGGACAGCACCTGGACGTGCTGGCTCTCCGACACGACGTGGCCGCCCAGCAACAGCCGGGTGATCCCCCAGACGATCATCAAGCCGACCGCGCCGATGAAGAAATAGGTCGGGATCGCGAACGCGGTCCCGGACTCCCGAACCCCCCGCAGATTCATCAGCGCAATGACGGCCACCACGAGCACCGAGATCAAGGTGACGTGCGAAGCCAGGGCCGGGAAGGCCGACGCCAGGTTCGCGACGCCGGCCGACACCGAGACCGCCACGGTCAGCGTGTAGTCGACCATCAGGGCGCTGGCGACGGCCAGCCCGGTCCGGGGTCCCAGGTTGGTGCTCGCTACCTCGTAGTCGCCGCCGCCGGACGGGTAGGCGTGCACGTTCTGCCGGTAGGACGCCACCACGACCAGCATCAGCAGCCCGACCGCCACCGCGATCCACGGCGTGTACCCGATGAGGGCGATACCGCCCACCGACAGCACGATCAGGATTTCCTCGGTCGCGTACGCCACCGAGGACAGCGCGTCGCTGGCAAAGACGGGCAGCGCGATCTTCTTCGGCAGCAGCGTGTGGCCCAGATGCTCGCTTTGCATCGGGCGCCCGACCAGCACCCGCTTGGTCAGTCCGAAAAGCACGGCCACGACCGGAATGCTAGGCCTGCCAGGGCAACTGCGCCAGCGAAGCGCTCAGACCTGTCGCTTGCCGACGTCGTCCCGCGGTCGCGCGCCGCCCGATCTGCTAACGAGCGTCATAGCCAGGATCTGACAATTGTTAGACTGACGCAGGACGCCTGGAGGTTCAAACCCCGGAGGTGGCGGTGGGAGCTGGCGCGCTGTTCGTTGCTGTGTTCCTCGCCTGCGCGGTCGAAGCCGTTGAGGCGACGACCATCGTTCTGGCGGCTGGTACAGCGCGGGACTGGCGGTCGGCTAACACCGGCATGTTCGCCGCCCTGGTCGTGCTTGCGGTGATCACCGCGGCGCTTGGCCCGGCTGTGAGCGCTCTGCCTCTTCAGGCCCTGCGGCTGTTCGTCGGCGCGTTGCTGCTGGTCTTCGGCCTGCAGTGGCTGCGCAAGGCGATCCTGCGGGCCAGCGGTCACAAGGCGCTGCATGATGAGGACGCGATCTACCAAGCCCAGGTCAGAGCCGCCCAGTCAGAACCGGCCCGCCACGCGGGGCTAGTGCCTGACCTGTACGGCTTCACCCTTTCCTTCAAGGGCGTGCTACTCGAGGGACTCGAGGTGGTCTTCATCGCCCTGACCTTCGGCGGAAACGCGCACCAGATACCCCTGGCGGCCCTCGCCGCGGCGTGCGGGGTAGTGGTCGTCGCCCTGGCGGGGGTGGCCCTGCGCGCGCCCCTGGCCAGGGTGCCGGAGAACACGATGAAGTTCGCGGTCGGCGGGATGCTGACAGCGTTCGGGACCTTCTGGGGCGCCGAGGGCGCAGGCGCACACTGGCCAGGGTCCGATTCCGCGCTGCTGGTGATCGTGCCAGCCATCGCAGCATTCGCGCTGGCTCTGGTCGCATTGCTGCGGAGGATGCCAGCCAGCCCGACCGCGGCACCGGCCGTCGCAGAGGTGCGCTGACATGGCGGGCCGTATCCGGGCGTTCGGCGCCTTCCTCTACGACTTCGTCATCGGCGACGACTGGTTGGTCGCCGCGGGAGTGGCGATCGGACTCGCCGCGACGTACCTGCTCGCGCACGCGGCTGGTGTTGCCGCCTGGTGGCTCGTCCCCGTGCTGCTCGTCGCGCTGCTGCCGATGAGCCTGTGGCGCGCTGTGCGCGGGCGCTAGCCCTACCGGCACTCGCCTACCGGCTCTCTGCCTCCTCGGCGTAGACCCGGGCAGCATAATCTTCAAGGGACTGCTCACACGCTGCCAGGCCCTGCTCGGCCGCCTCGCGTCCCGACGCGCCGAAGACGTCCCGGTCACTGACCCGGCCGAACCAATTCCGCAGCTTGACCAGGTCGACCTCATTCTCCTCAAGCTCGGCGTAGGTGAAGTGGTCGGCCACGTATTCCTTGCGCACCTGGCCGAGGAAATCCTCGCATTTGTCCACGATCTCGGCGTACTCGTCGTTCCTGGCCGCCTGGAACGCCGCCATGACGCCCTGCTCGCCTTCCAGCACCGAGCAGGACAGCAGCACGGCCGTACCTGACATGTCCAGGATCTCCCGCCGCAGCTTCCGCAGCGCCCGTTCGGCATCGATGCTGGCCGGCAGCGCCGCGGCCGAGTTCTGCAGGTAGATCGCTCCCAGGCTCTTGAGCCTGCGCCAGACGGCGGCGCGGAGCCTCGTTGGCTCGGATGGCACCCGGTAGACGAGTAGCAGCCAGCCATTGCCTTCCCCGGTGACCCCGCTCATCCGGCTATTGTCTCAGCGTTAACTTCCTGAAGTTCGGATTGTGGCTCGTCGGCGGGAGGGCCGGGGCTCTGACAATCGTCGGCTGCGCCTTCACGCTGTCGATCTTGCGCATCAGCTCAGCCTCGGCGGATATCTCGTCGGCCGTCGGCGACAGCGCGATGGTGGCGGTCAGGACGAAGGTTGTGATGGACACGCCGACGACAAGCGGGAGCAGGAACGCCGCGGCATCGGCACCGCCCATAGCCATCGACGAGCCGTTATGCGGGTAGACGCGCATCGCGGCCATGCCGGTGTAATGCATGCCGCTGACCGCCACGCCCATGATGGCCGCGGCGCCGAAGGCGGACCAGACGCCACTGAGCCGCAGCGTGGCCCATAGCGCCGCTGTGGCGGCCACGATCGCGATCGCGATGGACAGCGCGAACAGCTGGGGGTTATAGCTCATGCGGGCCGGCATCCGCATCGCTGCCATTCCGCTGTAGTGCATGGCCGCGACGCCCAGCCCGGTGATCACGCCGCCCAGCAGCAGCGACCGTGCCGTGGTGCCCTGGCCGAGCCCGACGATCAGCAGGCCGATCAGGACGAACGCAACGGCGATGAGCATGCTCAGCAGCGTGATGGGGACGTTGTAGCGGATTGTCTCGCCGGGAATCGTGAAACCGAGCATCGCGATGAAGTGCATCACCCAGATTCCAGTGATCCCGATCGAGACCGCTGCCACGAGCAACCAGCGCATCCTGGTCGCGCCGGCGCTCGCCCGCGCCCTGCTCGTGCAGCGCAGCCCGAGGAATGAGCCGAGAAAGGACATCAGGTAGGCCAGGGCAGGAGTCAGCAGGCCATACGAAAAGTTATGAACCGTAAGCATTATGTAAATCTCCGGCTGTTTCGACTGTCCGGTGATCTTACGCGGATGTGCGGCGCCGTGAGCAGCGACAACAGCCGACTGCGCACATGAATGGCTGATAACCGCCCGATCAGGACCTTGGTGTCGAGTACGGTCTCGGCAGCGGTATCTTCCGCCGTGCGCTCGACGGAATACCCGCACGGTCCGGGGGCGTCAGCCACGATGGCGGCCAGGCCATCGTCCACGAAATGCGCGGCCGTACCGTCGTCGCAGGCAATGCCAGGAGGCAGCGAGCCGTCAGCGATCAGCGACTGGTACAGCGGGCGCCGGCCAGGCTCTGAGTCATAGTGCGGGCAGTAGCTCGGCGCGAGCAGGCCAAGCCCGCCGGTGAATGGCCGCAGGTCGATGCCGAAGGAGTCGGTCGTCCCCGACGTGAACCAGCAGATGGCACCGGCGCTGACCCCCGACAGGACGATGCCTGCCTGCCATGCGCGCCGCATGATCGAGTCAACGCCGTGCACCTGCCAGACGGCGAGCATGTTAGCCACGCTGCCGCCGCCCACGAAGATCATGTCCTGTGACAGCAGCAGGTCCTCTGGATCCGCCGCGTTCGGCATGGGAAACAGCTGCAGGTGCGTGAGCCTGCCGCCAATCTCTCCGAGCAGCTGGTAGCTCCGCACGTAGGCGCCGGAATCATCGCCCGCGGCCGTGTTGAGTACGCAGATCCTCGGGGCCCTCGCACCCGTGAGCGTGGCTGCGTAGCCGAGCAGGAGCGGCGCGCCCTCCCTGTTCAGCCCGACGCGGTCGGGGCCACGGAGGCCGCCGATAGCCAGTACATGCCGATGCCCGTCCGCAGCCACGGGCAAACGCTACCGTGCCCTGGTGAGCGACTGCAGTTTCTGCGCGATCGCGGCCGGCCGCACCGATGCGCACCTGGTACTGACCGACGAGCATAGTGTCGCCTTCCTGGACGCCAGACCAGTCTTCAAGGGCCATGTGCTGGTGATACCGCGGGCGCATTACCCGACGCTGGCGGACCTTCCCGGCCGCCTGATCGAACCGTTCTTCCACGCCGTGCGGCTGATCAGCGCCGCGCTGCCAGTGGCGCTCGGGGCCCAGGGCACATTCGTGGCCGTGAACAACGTCGTCAGCCAAAGTGTCCCGCACCTGCACGCGCATGTGGTGCCGCGCACCAAGGGCGACGGCCTGCGCGGGTTCTTCTGGCCACGGCACAAATACGACAGCGACGACGAAGCGGCCGGGTACGCGGCCAAGATCAGCGCTGTGGTCGAGGCGGGGCTGCCGCTGCCGTAACCCGAGGCGCCCGTTATGCCAACAGCGAAAGAGCAAACGGCCATGGCGGGCTTACCCTGGCTGGTATGGCTGAGTGGTGGTCGATCGAGGTATTTGACTCCCAGATCCAGGCAGCGCTGTCGTGGAAGGACTCCTACCGCTCGCAGCTGGTGGAATCGGCCATCACGAGGGGCGCGATCGAGTGGGCCTGGATCGAGCACAGGCACGGCGTCGTGTTCGAGGTGTGCTTCGCTGATGAGGCCCGGTGGGAGGCCTTCCGCTCCCTGCCAGGGGTGCAGGCCGCGCTGGACGCGGTGCCCGACCCCGTGAACGGGGTGCTCGTCTACCGCGGCAGGGGCGGTGGCGCCGGGGCCAGATCGCCAAGGAAGCCGCGGCCTTCAGCGGGCGCTGGCGCGCTCGAGCTGCCCGAGCCCGCGGCGCAGCGGGCTATTGATCTCAGCGTCGCCGAATTGAGCCATCAGGCCGTCAATCTGTGACCACCTGGCCGGCGCCGCGCGCCGGACGGTGCAGGATGTGAGGATGAGTACCACAGCCTCGGCTGACGGGATGCTGTCGGCCATCGAGCGGAGCGGCTACTACCCGGGCATCATCGCCGACGCGGTGTCGGCGGCGGTCGGTTCGGAACAGGTCGTGTCCTACTTCGTCCACCATGACGCGCATTTCGATCCCGGCATGGAGGTCAGGCGGCACATGACGGTTCTGGCGCTGACGCCGACGAGGCTCGTCTACAGCCATACCGACGAGTATCCGGCGGACGAGAACGTGCCCGATTCCAGGCCGCAGGCGGAAACCTCCACGGAGGCCGTCCGCTGCTCGCGGATCTCCACGGTCGCCCTGACCAGGGTCATACCCGAGCCGGCCAACTACCAGCGCGGCGTCACGGTGCCATCGGAGATCGTGCTGACGATTGGCTGGAACTCGCTGCGGCACCTTGAGCTGGAGCCCATGCACTGTGGCGACGAGAACTGCGAGGCCGACCACGGCTACACCGGGGCGATGACCTCGGACGATGTCACCATGCGGATCAGCGAGGCTGCGGACGGGGCTGAGGCGGTGGAGCAGGTACTGGCATTCGCCCAGGCCTTGTCCTCGACCACGAGCCGGTCATGACCACGCAAACTGTCGAGCCAACGCTGCCGAGGTATTCAGAATCGAGCCTCGATGCGCTCGCGACGTCCGTGCTCGCCTCGCTCGCCGTTCCCGGCGAGCCGAATCCGCTGCAGCTGCCGCCCGCCGACCGGGTCTGCGTGCTGCTGATCGACGGGCTCGGCTGGGAATTGCTCAGCGCGCACCCGGCAGCGGCGCCGTTCCTGTCCGAGCTGGCCATGACTTCCTCGCCGCTGACCGCCGGGTTCCCGGCCACCACGGCGACCAGCCTCGGCACGATCGGCACCGGGCGCCCGCCTGGTCAGCACGGCCTGCTCGGCTATCAGGTGGCGGTACCCGGTTCTGGCAAGTTGCTCAATGCGCTGCGGTGGGACGCGAGCATCGATCCGGTCAGCTGGCAGCCGGGATCGACCATCTTCGAGCGCGCGGCTGGCGCGGGGGTCAAGGCGTTCCGGGTTGCTCCGCGCGCGTTCAGGACGTCAGGGCTGTCGGTGGCGGCGATGCGGGGGGCCGAGTTCCTGGCCGCCGACACGCTCGGCGCGCTGGTCTCGCGCGCCGTGTCCGCACTGGCCGATGCGTCGCCAGCGCTCGCCCTGGTCTACTACGGGGACCTTGACTCGACCGGACACGCGCTGGGATGCGGGTCCGACGCGTGGCAATATCAGCTTGCCCACGTCGACAAGCTCGCCGAGCAGCTCGCGGCTGCGCTGCCGCGCGGCACAGTGCTTCATGTCACCGGCGATCACGGGATGACCGACGTGCCGCCTGACAACCGGATCGACGTCGACGCGCTCCCTGAGCTACTGGAAGGCATCTCGCTGCTTGGCGGCGAGCCCAGGGCCCGGCACCTGTACTGCAAGCCCGGAGCGGCGGATGACGTGCACCGCAGGTGGGCTGGGGTGCTCGGCGACCGCGCCTGGGTGGTCAGCCGCGAGCAGGCCGTGGCCGACGGCTGGTTCGGCCCGGTCGACAGCAGGTTCGCCGCCCGGATCGGCGACGTCATCGTCGCCCCCTGCGGGCCATGCGCGGTCGTCGCTACCAAGACAGAGCCGCGCGAGTCCGCGCTGAGCGGGATGCACGGCTCGCTGACCCAAGCTGACCAGCTCGTGCCGCTGCTCACCATCTCGACCAGCCGACCGGCCGCACCGGAGCCGGACACCGGGTAACGCCGTACCGGTCAGTCTGACGTTTGTCCACAGGCCAGCGCGGGAACCGCACGTTCCGCGCCTGGTTATGCACAGGGTTGCAGGAGGTTATCCACAGTGTCGAGTCCCAGTGGGCCACTGATCAGCGCGGCCGGGTTGGCCAGCGGGCTCGGATCTGCCGACCCCCCGGCGCTGCTCGATGTCCGCTGGCGGCTCGGCGGCCCGCCGGGCCTCGATAGCTACCTGGCCGGGCACCTGGCCGGGGCTTGCTTCGTCGACCTAGACGAGGCCCTCGCCGGGCCGCCAGGTTCCGGGGCGGGCGGCCGCCACCCGCTGCCGGAACCAGGCGTCTTCGAGGCCGCGATGCGCGCTGCTGGCCTGCGTCAGGGTCAGCCGGCCGTGGTGTACGACGAGGGCGACGCGACGATCGCAGCCAGGCTGTGGTGGCTGCTCAGGTATTTCGGCCACGACCAGGTAGCGGTGCTGGACGGCGGCCTCGGTGCGTGGGGCGCAGCTGGCCTGCCCGTCACGACCGAGTTGCCTGACCCAGAGCGCGGGACCTTCAGGGCCGGCCCAGGCGGCGGCATGCCGGTGCTCGACGACGCGGAAGCCGCCCGGATCGCCAGGTCAGGCTTCTTGCTCGATGCCAGGGCGGCCGAACGCTACCGCGGCGAGGTCGAGCCTGTTGACCCAGCGGCCGGCCACATTCCCGGCGCGATCAGTGCCCCGGCACGGGGCAACATCACCCGCGAGGGCCTGTTCCTGTCCAGGGCCAAGCTCGTGCGCCGCTTCTGCGGCCTTGGCCTCCCCCCGGCTTCGGAACCCGGTGCGGAGGCAGGCGAGCCGCCGCTGATCGGCGCGTACTGCGGTTCTGGCGTCAACGCGGCGCAGGAGATACTCGCGCTCGAGCTCGCCGGCCTGCCAGCGGCGCTCTACGTCGGCTCGTGGTCGGCCTGGTCCGCAGACCCGTCCCGCCCGGTGGCCACGGGCCAAGACCCGGGCTGAGCGAATCCGCCGAGCTCGCGTCGGCTGGTCAGGACCAGCCAGGTCGCGGCGCCTGTCACGAGCGCTGGGCCGGCCGGCCCGTGGCCTGCCACGAGGAGCGCGATCGCCGAGGTCCCCGTCGCGGCGGCTATCCGCAAAGCGAGCCTGACCGGGCGCCACTGCAAGATCCGGCCTGGCCGGCGTGCTGCGGCGGTCAGGGCGGCCCGCACCTCGCCGCGACCATGGCCGGCGCGCAGTTCGGTGTAGGCGGCCGCCGCGAGGGCGAAGCGCTCCGGGTCACCGCCGTCGCCGCGATCGGGGTGCGTTGCCGTGGCGATCCGGCGCCAGGCGGCCCGTACGTCCTCGTCGGTCAGGTCCGCGGCGGCATCCAGCCCCAGCGTCAGAAACGGATCCCAGGCCGGCCCGCGCAGGCGTTCGCGCGCACGCCGCCGCAGGCCCAGAAAGCGCGCGGTCACGGCCGTGGCTCCGGCCCGAAGGCGGCGTCGAGCACCGGGCTGACGTCGGGCAACCCGCCGGGTCCGGCGAGCGAGGGCGCCCGGCCGGCCTGCTCGGCTCCTTCCTCGTAGCCGCCGTCCACGGCGCCGCTGCCGGTCGCTGCCACCTGCGGCCGGCCGGTGCCGGACCACGGCGGCCGCAAGCCCACTGCTGGCAGGGCGGCGACAAGGCGCTTGACCTGGATGTAGGTGACGCCGCCCCGGTAGATATAGGCAACTTGACCGACGTCCAGACGGCGGATGATGCCGCGATCCACGACTGGCACCTCACGCACCCGGGACGAGCCCTGGCGCCGCCAGAACGGGAACCTGGCCAGGCTCCTGGTCGTGTCGAGCGCCTCGCGGGTCCCGGCCAGGGCCGCGAGCGGCTCGGGCTGCGGCGTCCGCAGCAGCCAGATTCCGCCCTCCGCCGAGGCCGCGATCCGGTGCCGCTCGTCGTCGGTCCTTCCGAGGCCCTGCCAGGACTGAGCCGACACCTGCACGGCCAGGCCGAGCGACCTGGCTCGCTCGTAGAGCGTCCAGATCGGCAGCCGCCGCGAGACGGCTGAGAACTCGTCAACGGCCAGCAGGATCTCCCGCTGCTGCGGGCCGCGCACGGCGAAGCTTGCGAGCAGGTCGGCCAGCGCCCTGGCCTGACCCTCGGCGACCGAGATCTGGTCGGTGCCCTCGAGGATGCAGTACCAGGCGTCGGCGTCGCCGAAGCTGCCAGGGCCATCAAGCCCGGGGCCGAGCCGGCCGAACAGGGTGCGGAAGCGCAGCGCCACATCGCCGAGGTGCCTGGATGCTGACCTGATGACGGCGTGATCGGCCGCGGTTCCTGAGCCGGCGTAAGCGGCAGCCAGCCAGCCAGCTTCCAGCCTGCCGAGCAGCTCGCCGGCGCTTTGCGGTGGCCCGCCGGGTGCCTCGACTACCAGGCCGATCAGGGCTTCCATCACGTCGGCGTAGTAGGCGGCCGAGCCCGTGCCGTGCTCGATCAGGTCGACCAGGGTGGTCGTGAGCTGGCGCGGCGGCAGCTGCCACAGCGAGAGGCTGGCCTCGTCCGGCCAGATTGCGACCGACCCGACGCCGGCCTGCCGAAGCACGCGCCTGAACCGGTCGGCGACCATTCGGGCATCCGAGCCGCCCTTGCAGTCGAGCACTACCAGGAGCGGCGCGGCGCCGAGGCCGGCCGCGTGCCGGCGCAAGCCGGCCGCCATGAACGCCGTCCAGAGCCGCAAGAGCAGGGTCGTCTTGCCTGTCCCCGGCATGCCCACTACGACCTGGTGCGACGCGAGCCGCGGGTATTCGATCACCGCGAGCCGTCCGGCCTGGTGGCCGACCGTCCTGATCACGGACCCGACGACGAGCAGATCGCCCCGCATAATGAGCGGAATAGAGCCAGGCGCCGCGATCCTGGCCCTGGCCGAGCGTTCCTGGTGCCGCCATTGCCGCTGGTCGAAGCTGACTCTGGCAGCGGGGGACAGACCGCCCACGCCAGCGCTCATCGATCCGGTGCGGTATGCCCAGGCGAGCGCTCCCGCCGCCAGGCCGAGCGGGATCGCAGGCGGCGCGGCGGTCACCGCGGCACGCGCCAGCGCTCCGGCCGCCGCTAGGTGCCAGAACGCCAGCATGGCGTGATAGGGGGCGGAAGCGAGACTCGGCCATCCCGGCGCGGTCCGCGCGATCCAGGCCAGCCAGACAGCGACCATCGGACCACACCACGCCGCGGCGATCAGCAGCCGGCGCGCCGGGCAGGAGCGCCGCCAGGCGACGGTGAACGCGCCGATGGCGACCGCGGATACCGGCGCCGCAGCGACGGCGAGCCCCGCCAGCGCCAGCCAGCCGAGCAGGCGAGCACCGATCCGCAGGATGGCCTGCGCCGCCACCAGGCTGAGCCACCGGTTGATCATGACGGGCCCTCGCCCAGCGCCGCGCTAGCCGGCAGCAGCCGGATCTCGACCCGGTCCCCGAGGCGCCCGAGGGCGTCCCTGGCCATGCTGACTACTGGCCGGGCGGCAGGGGAGCACAGGTAGATCGCCCTGGCGTGCCGCGGCGGGCGGCCGGGAACCCGCACGTCGGCGGCCAGGCAGCCGTAGTCGCCCGTGCGGGTCAGCACCTCCCGCATGATCGCGACGGTCCTGGCCGACGTCTTGGGCGTGAGCTCGGCCTCGATCGCCCAGCACTCGCCGGCCCACGCGATCGCGGTGCCGTCCGGCCAGTGCACCTCACCGTCCGGCACGTGCTCGCGCAGGCCGATCCGGCCACCTATCCTCGCCCTGAGCCTGCGCTCGCTCTGCCAGTACGCCCGGCCAGCAGTGAACTGCGACGTGGCTGCCAGCGCGAGCCGGGCGGCCGTCACCGCCCGCAGGTGGGCCAGCCTGGATAATCCAGGCGCCGCCGCCCGGTACGGCAGCCCGCAGGCGGCGAGACCTGCCCGGGTCAGCCAGACCCAGCGGGGACCCGGGCTGAGCACCGCGGCGTCCGCGTTCCCGGCGGCGCGCCAGCGCGTGACCGCGGCCGCCGTGCGCCTGGGAGTGACCGCGAGCAGGGCCGCCAATTGGTCAAGCTGCACCCCGTACATTTCGGCGACGAAGACGAGCGCCGCACCGTCCCGTCTCAGCGACGGTCCACCGGGCTGGATCACAACACAATCTCATCACGTGCGGCCAGTTTCGCCCAGCGACGCCGCTGGCGCCGCGACACGGCGGGCCGGTGCTGGTGCCGCGCCGACTCGTGCTGCACAATGTCCCTGGAGTATCAGCAGCAACGCGGCTCGTCACGCAGGCGCTCAGCCCGCAGCCAGCCGAGGTTCGTTGGGGAAGACGCACCTCGTCCAGCAGGCAGGCAGGGAGGTCTGGTGACGGTACGTGGCGTGCTGCAGGTTCACTCTGCGCCCCCGGCGCTGAGCCCGCACATCGAGTGGGCAGTCGCCGGGATCTTTGGTGTGCCCGTCAAGCTGGCTTGGATAGAGCAGCCTGCGGCACCTGGCTCGGTCAGGACCGAGCTCGACTGGCAAGGACGTCCCGGCTTGTCAGGCGAGATCGCCTCGGCCCTGGCGGCCTGGAACCTGCTGCGGTTCGAGGTGACCGAGGAAGCCAGCCCGGGCTGCGATGCCGTCCGGTATAGCTGCACCGCCGCGCTCGGGATGTTCACCGCCAGCATCGGCGCGAACGGCGACATCATGATCAGTGAGAACAGGCTCAGGGCGGTGCTGACGCTGGCTGCCTCCGGTGCCGACAGCGACCGGCTCGGCGCCATCCGCGAGCTGCACGGGCCGCGGCACCCAGCGCTCGGCGGGTCGCTCGAGGCCGAGTTGTCGCTGCTGCTCGGCGATCCCTGGGACGCTGAACTCGAGCCGTTCAGGCACGCCTCGGCCGGCGCACCGGTCCGCTGGCTGCACGCCACTGGCTAGAAGCGCCGCTCAGCCAGTAGCGTCGGCTCGCCAGGTTCTGGGCGGTTCGCCGAGATCCACGCGTCGATGCGCTTCCACCAGTCATACAGCCAGAGCAGCTGCGCATCATGGTCCGCATCCCGCGGCACCTCGTCGGCAGGCACCCGCCACCACTTCGCGCGGATGGTCCGGTTCACCGGGAGGTTCCGCCACACGTCCCCGACGCTGACCAGCCGGTCGAGCCCAGCGTGGGCCACGAAGATGACATCAGCGGCCGGGCAGGCGTCGATCGCCGTGAAAGCGCCGCCGCTCCGCGGCGCGAGCAGATTCGGCATCTCCCTGGCCCGGGCGGCGAGGTCACGCCTGCCGAGCTGCTCGAGCCGCAGGATGCCGCGCTCCCAGCGGTTCGGCGTCCAGTTGCCGCCCTCCGGGAAGATCACCAGCGCGCTCACCGGTCCTGGCATGCTGGATGAACACGTTCGGCAGCCGGTTCGCGACCACATCGACGCCTGGGTCCAGTTGCAGGCTCGCCTTCATCACCACCCGTGGCCGGCGTCCGTACACACTCAGCAGATGGTGGACAAGCAGGAAGGAATCGCCAGGCCCTGCGTGCCTGCTCAGCACGATGACGGGCCGGGCCAGCCTGGCGGCCTGTTCGGCCTCGGTGAGCTCGGGCTCGTCGATTTCCACCCGCAGGCCGAAGGCGCGCGTAGCGGCGCCGTAGACCAGGTCGAGGAACCAGCGCATGATCGCGTAATGGCGGGTCTGATACGGCTCGGTCCGCAGCCGCCCGCCGAACCCGCTCGCGATCCACAGACCCAGGCACATGAACAGCGCTGAAGTGTCTGCGAACAGCCAGACCAGCGCGAAGAAGAGCAGGCGCAGCGGCCGGTTCCGGCCGGTCCCCGGTCGGCGCAGCAGCCCGACGATCCAGGTGAGGACCGCGAGCAGCGGGAACAGCACGGCAACGGCGATGGCGACGACGATCGCCAGCGGCGCGAGTACCAGCCTGCGGATCAGCCTGGGCGGCAGCATGGGCAACTCCTG
>WNFK01001004.1_pt1 | contig 15689 bp, 16 predicted proteins | sample 5400281 | NCBI WGS metagenome assembly WNFK01 (sample SAMN13153350, study PRJNA577476) | soil metagenome | isolation source: 20 cm soil on Douglas fir-dominated hillslope | place: USA:California | collected 2013-09-17 | reverse complement strand
CCCGGGCGCGTGACGCGGACGCCCATCGTCTTCGGGTCGTGGCAGTCCACGCAGGACACGGGGTGCTGGATGAGGAGCTGACCCTTGTCGTCCTTCATCTCGCGCGCCTCGCGATACGGCATACCCGAGACCTGCTCGAACCCCTTCTGGACGTCGCCCTTCCCGACGAAGCGGTAGAGCGCGAGGTTCGAGGCGTGGCACTGCAGACATGCCCCCGGCTGCTGTCGCTCCGTCACGCGCCGAGTCTGCTCCTGGTCGAAGAGCGCGTAGAAATGGCCCCGGCGGTCGCGGTAGTCGAGCGCGAACGCGTAGCCCGCGAAGATCCGCTTGAGCCAGGGGTCGCGATCGAGCTTCTGCTCGGCCGGCCCGGTGTCGCTTGCCCCGAGCCCGCGCCCTCCGTACTTCGTCGTGGTGGCCAGCGAGGTCTTCAGGTACGAGTCGTACTGGAAGGGCCAGTTCTGGGCCCACACCTTGGGGTCCATGGTGTCCTCGGTCACCTCGACCATCCGGACGAACGGCTGCCGCGCCTCCTGCTTCCGCTCGAAGATGTTCGTGAGGAGCGCGAGCAGGAGCACGGTGAGACCCGCGATCCCGACCAGTCCCAGCAAACCAAGGAGCCAGGCTCTCTTCATGCGCTCTCCCCTCAACCCCCCGCGCCGTGTCCGGCGCCGGCGTGACAGTGCAGACAATCCAGCGTTCCCCGCTCGCGCCCACCGGACTCGGCCACCGCGTGGACGAGCGCTTCGTGACAGCGCACACAGTTCGCGCGAACGAGATCACGGTCCCTGGGCGTGATCTCGATCGGCTCCTTGAAGTTCTGCAGGGTGAAGGCGGCGGAATGCCGAAATCCGTGCTCGGCCTTCGCCGCCCACTTCGCGATGCCCGCGTGCGGCAGATGGCACTCGACACAGGTCGCGGCATGCCGATGGCCGCTCTTGAGCCACGCGTCGTACTGCGGATTCATGACGTGGCAGTTCACGCACGCGCGTGGGTCGGTCGAGAGGTAGGAGAAGCCCTTCGCGTAGACGAACGTGAAGGCGCCGACCCCGAGCGGGATCCCGAGCAGGCAGGCGAAGACGACGGCGAGTCCGCTTCGCTTCACTCGGTGTGGCGCTGTCGGATCGGGACCTTCACGGCGAACCCCTCGTCCAGCTTCGCGTCGACCGCGATGCCGTTTGCGACCGCGGTCTGCTCCGGCTTCCAGGTCCCGCCGGTGCGGGTCACGAGCGCGGCGAGACTCTCCCCGGCGCGCGCCGGACGCGACCGCAGGCGCAATTCCGTCATGCGCTCGCGCTCGTCGCGGCGAAGCGGGCGGAAGCTGGACGCGGTCCGCGCGAAGGCCTCGCGGTAGATCTCGAATGTGCGGATCGCCGCGATGCCGGCCACGCGGAACACGTGGTTGCGGTACGCGATCCACGTCAGGTGCATGCGCACCTCGCGGTCCTGCGCGACGAGCTGGGCCGCCGGAAGCCCCGCGATCGTGGTCCGAGTCAGCCGGCTCAGCTCGCGTTCCTCGAGGCCGTCCTGGCGCGCTCCCTCGACGGGATCACTGCCCTCGGCGGCCATCTGCAGCGCCACCGCCGCGCGGCCCGAGGGCTCGCTCGCGATGGCGGCGGCCGGAGTATTCTTGGTCTTCCAACCGGCCGGCATCTCGAGAGCGAGGGCGAGACCTGGATGCTCGAAGAGGTTCTTCACGAAGATACCGTTGGCCGGGTCCGGGCCCACGATGAGGCCGTCGAGCCGCGCGAGAAAAGCCGGCCGGGGGGCGGCGATGGGACGCCCGGGCCCGCGTGTCAGGGCCTTCGCCGCCGCGGTCGTGTTCTTGACGCGCTCCGGCGTCGCCGGGTGGTTGGCGAAGAAGCTGCCCCGCGAGGGATCGCCTCCGGCCAGCGCCTCCTCACGCTCGAGCGTGCGCAGCATCGACGGCAGCCCGGCCGGATCCCAGCCGGCCCGCGCGGCGAGCTGGATTCCGATCTGATCCGCCTCCCGCTCCTGGTCGCGGCTGTAGGGCGCCAGCACGAGCCCGCTCGCGAGCTTGCCGACGCCGCCCAGGATTCCGCCGAGCGCGGGGCTCACGATGCCCACGATGGCGCTCGGGACACCGAAGAGGATCGAGAACGGAGTGGACGCCTCGATCTGGCGGACGGAGTGGCGCGCCGCGACGTGACCGATCTCGTGTCCTATGACACCGGCGAGCTCGTCCTCGCTGTTGGCCAGCGCCAGGAGGCCCCGGGTGACGTAGACGAACCCGCCGGGGAGCGCGAACGCGTTGGGCTCGGTGTCGTCGGCGACGTGGAACTGGTACGGCGCGTCGGGCGTCGACGTATGGGCGACGAGCCGGCGCCCGATCTCGCTCACGTAGCCGACGAGCGCCGGGTCCCGCACGAGCCCCACGGTGTGCTCGACCTCGCTCGCCGCCTCCTGGCCGAGCTCGCGCTCCTTCTGCGTCGAGATCAGCGAGGGGCGCGATTCGCCGGTCGAGCAGCCCGCCGCGAGCATGGCCATCAGCCCGAGGCAGCACTGCCGGCGGGTTGTCAGGATCGGCTCGTCGCTCATCGTCCTGGTCCGAAATGCTGCGGTCAATCGAGTCGCGCGTCAAGGATCCACCCCTTTGGCATAGGCCGAAGGTCCCATTGCCCGGGGCGGAGCTGTGGCGGACAAGACGGGTCAGAGGAGGAGGAAACCATGATGAGAGCAACCACGGTCGGGCTTCTCGCGCTGTTCTGCGTCGCTGCCGTCGGGTGCGCCGCCATGAAGGAAGAGAAGGCGATGGCGAACGCTCCGACCGCCAACGTCGTCGGCACGTGGGCGGGATACGCCGGCCAGGGCGCGTCCGGCGTGCCCGTCACCCTGACGCTGGCCCAGACCGGAACTGACGTGACGGGCAATGTCACGGTCGCCGCACGTCCGGACCTCTCGGGGCCGGTCAAGGGCGCCGTTCAGGGCGAGCTCCTGAAGCTCTCGCTCGCGACCGCGACGTTCTCGCAGCTCGAGGTCAAAGGCGATACCATGACCGGCATGACCCCGGCGGGGCAACTCATCCTTCGTCGCTCGAAGTAGCGTGTCCAGGTAGCTGCCGCGGGCGCCGCGGGTCGAGACCCGCCGCGTCAGATACGGCCGGGATGCCACGCTTCTTCAGGACGACCGTCGCGGTATTCGCGGCACTGGTGGCAGTCGCCGCCAGTGCCGCATTCACTCCAAGCCCTCGCGCCCAGGACGTGCGCGCGGGCACCCTCGAGCGCGAGCCCTCGGTGTGGAACCTGCAGCCGTGGTACATCGTCGGTGGAGCCGTTGCGCTCGTCGTGCAGGCCGGCCTCATCGTCGGTCTGCTCGTCAACCGGGCCCAGCGCCGGCGCGCCCAGCGTGAGCTCGCCGAGCGACTCCGCTTCGAGACCCTCGTGTCGGATCTCTCGGCGGCGTTCATCTCGGCGCGGGACGTCCCCCAACACATCGAGAGGGCGCTCGAGCGGATCGTGCACGAGCTCGGCCTCGATCGCGCGGTGCTCGCCGAGCTGGGGCAAGCGCACGACGACATCATCTGGGCCACCCATTCGTGGACCCGAGACGGCATCGATCCGCTCTTGGGAGCCGTCCCGAGGCGAGCTTACCCCTGGATCGCCGCGCGCCTGCAGGACGGCCACGTCGTCAGCCTGTCCCGGCTCGACGAGCTCCCGAGCACGGCCCGGACCGACCGTGAGAACCTGGCCGCCCGCGGCACTCGATCGCTCGTCGCCGTCCCGCTGACCGTCGAGGGCACCGTCACCGGCGCGCTCTCCTTCAGCACGCTCCGCGCCGAGCGTGACTGGCCCGACGAGCTGGTCCCGCGGCTCCGCCTCCTGGCCGAGGTGTTCGCCAGCGCACTGGCGCGATATCGAGCCGAAACGGCGGCGCGCGAAAGCGAGGACCGGTTCCGTCTGCTCGCCGACACCGCTCCCCTGATGATCTGGCTGTCCGGCGCCGACGGCCGCCGAACCTATTTCAACCGGCGCTGGCTCGAGCTGACGGGGCGCCGATCGGAGGAGGACCTGGGCGAGGGCTGGGCGGACAGCGTGCACGCCGACGACCGCGCGCTGGCGGTCGAGTCGTACCGCTCGGCGGTGAGCGCGCGCCAGCCCTTCACGCTCGACTACCGGCTGCGGCGCTGGGACGGCGACGACCGGTGGGTGCTCGACCACGGCGTCCCCCGGATCGACGAGAACGGAGCCTTCACCGGCTACGTCGGCTCCGTCATCGATATCACCGCGCTGAACACCGCGCTCAGGGCGGTGCTGGAGAGCACGGCGCTCCGCAGCGCCATCTTCGGCTCGCTGTACGGTCAGGTCGCCGCGATCGACCGCGACGGCGTCATCATCGCCGTCAACCACTCGTGGACGCGCTTCGCCGAGGAGCTCGGCCCCGATCCCGCGCGCGGCGCGACGGTCGGCGTCAACTACCTGGACGCCTGCCGTCAGGCCGCCGCGGCCGGCGACGCCGACGCGCTGCTGGCGCTCGAGGCCATCACCGCCGTCCTCACGGGGAAGCGGCCGGACGCTCGGCTCGAGTACGCGTTTCGATCTCAATCCGTCGAGCGCTGGTTCGAGATGACGGTCGAGCCCTTCCGGCGCCCCGACGGGGGCGCGGTCATCTCGTACATCGACATCACGCGGCGCTGGCAGGCGGAAGACGAGTCGCGCCGGCAGCGCGAGGAGCTGGCCCACGCCCAGCGCGTCACGACGCTCGGCGAGCTCAGCGCCTCGCTCGCTCACGAGATCAACCAGCCGCTCGCCGCCATCGTGACGAACGCGCAGGCGGCGATTCGCCTGCTCGATCGGGATGGGATCGTGCACGCGGACGTCTCGGAGGCGCTGACCGACATGGCGGCCGACGCCCAGCGCGCGTCGGCAATCATCCGCCGGCTTCGCGCCCTGTCGCGCAAGGAGCACGCGTCCCAGCGAGGTCTCGATCTGAACCAGCTCGTCGACAACGTGGTGATTCTCTTGCGGTACGACCTCGCGCGAAAGAACATCACGGTGCTCCGGACCGCTGACCCCGTCGTGCCGCTCGTCTCCGGAGATCCCATCCAGCTCCAGCAGGTCATTCTGAATCTGCTCGTGAACGCGAGCGAGGCGATCGGCAACGCGCCGGACGGACCACGCGAGATCGCGATCACGACGGCCCTCCGGGCCCCCGGCCTCGCGGAGGTCCGCGTCCGCGATACCGGCGTCGGCGCGAGCGCGGGGGACCTCGAGCGCATGTTCGAGCGATTCGTCAGCACCAAGCCCGGCGGCCTCGGCATGGGCCTGGCGATCAGCCGGTCGATCGTGGAGGCGCACGGTGGGCGTATCGCGGCGGAAACCAACCCCGATCGCGGCCTCACGCTCCGCGTCGAGCTGCCGTGCGACGGCTCGGTTTCGGACCCCGGGCCCGCGCTGCCGGGAAAGATCAGCCCGGGCGTATGGGACCAACAACGCATAGCGGGAGACCGCAAGCGGCAGTAGGGTCGGCCCGACAGGAATCGGATCGCCCGCACGCGAGCGAAGAGAGAGAGGGCCGGTTGGTTTTCCCTGCGCCCCATCACGACGAACGATCGCGGCTCGTGTGTGTGATCGACGACGATGTCTCTCTTCTCCGGGCGCTCCGGCGCCTGCTCGACGCCGGCGGGTTTCAGGTCAAGACGTTCTCGTCCGCGGAGGACTTCCTGGATCGTCCCAATCCCACGACGCCGGGCTGTCTCGTCCTCGACGTCCACCTCGGCGGGCTCAGCGGGTTCGAGCTGCTCGAGCGCCTCGTCGCCGCCGGCCGGCAGATCCCGGGCGTGTTCATCACTGCGCACGACGACGCGGCGACGCGGGACCGGGCGCACCGCGCCGGCGCCGTCGAGTACCTCCGAAAGCCCTTCGACGACGAATCGCTGATCGCGGGAGTCAATCGCGCCCTCGGCCCGGCCTGACCCCTCGGCCAAGCCTGACCCACCCGAATCGCTGGCGCTCGCCTAGGACCAACGTCCGATAGCGCCCGATCGCCGGCCGCCCTACCCTCCTCAGGGATCCCCCCACGTGACTCGAGGTGTGCTGAGAATCCGGGGCCATGGCCCCGGTGCGCCCGTAGGGAAAGAGGAGGCCTAACTGTGAATCAGAGAATGCGCCGACAGCTCGGACGTGGACTCGCCTGAGGCACAGCAGAGCGGCGCGGCGGTGAGCGTCCCCGTCGAGCTCCGGACCGCCGAGGACAAGCTGAAGGCGGCGCGCACGGCGCTGGCCAACAAGGACTTCGACCAGGCCATCCGGGTGTCGGAGCAGGCCGCCGTCGACGCCGACTACGCGCGTGCCCGGGCCAACAACGAGCGCCTCAAGAAGATGGCCGACGAGATGCGCGCAAATATCCAGACGCTGCGCCAGGAGCTCCAGCGCCTCCCCCAGTAACGAACCTAGCGCCCCCGAGAGGTGAATGACTATGACTTCCGTTTCAAGTCACCTGAGACGCTTCGCCACCGGACTAGTCCCGCTGGCGGTGCTCGCCGGTTGCGCCTCGTCTGACCTGGAGCAAGCGGCGAAGGCGCAGCTCACGAAAGCCCAGACCGCCTACCGCCAGGCGCAGTCCGACCCGAACGTGCAGGCGCACTCCCAGCTGCAGCTCGCCGACGCCCAGAAAGCCATCCAGGCGGCGGAGCAGGCGCAGAGCCCGGCGGACATGCAGTCGCTCGCCTATGTCGCGGAGCGGAAGGCGCAGATCGCGTCGGTCGTGGGCGCGACCCGGAAGACCGAGCAGGACACGCAGATGCTAGGCAAGGAAACCCAGGAAATCCTCCTGCAGAAGCGCGATCGCGAGCTGAAGGCCGCTCGGGTCGAGGCGGAGGAAGCGCGCACCGCGGCGGAAGCCCGGGCCCGCGACGCCGAGGCCAAGGCCCGCGAGGCCGAGCAGGCCCGCATGCAGGCCGAGCAGGCTCGCATGCAGGCCGAAAGCGCCCGCGCGCAGGCGGACGCCGAGCAGGCCAAGAACGTCGCGCTCCTGAAGGAGCTGGCGGACCTCAAGGGGCAGCAGACCAACCGTGGTCTCGTCCTCACGGTGGGCGACGTGCTCTTCGCCACCGGCAAGGCCGAGGTGGCGGCCGGCGGGCTCCGGAGCATTGACAAGCTGGCGGAGTTTCTCAAGAAGAATCCGACGCGCAATCTCTTGATCGAGGGCCACACCGACAACACGGGCCCCGAGGACTTCAACCTCAAGCTGTCGCAGCAGCGCGCCGACGCGGTCAAGGACGTCCTGGTGTCGCGGGGGGTCGGCACCGATCGGATCACCACCAAGGGCTACGGGCCGAAGTACCCGGTCGTGGCGAACGACACCGCGGCGGGTCGCCAGCAAAACCGGCGCGTCGAGGTCGTGGTCCTGAACGAAGGGGCCACCGCGGAAAGCGTGGCCCGGTAAGCAAGGAGCGTCGTCGGCCTCGCGATACGGGGCTCGGCGCTCGTGAAGTCCTTCGGCACCTGGGTCGCTCGGGGCTTCACCCTGCTCGTTCTGGCCGTCGTCGTCGGCTGGACCGCGCTGGCCATCTACTATTCGAACCTTCCCTGGCCCATGGCGCGGCTCGTGCTGAGCGGCGCCTTCGTGCTCGGTTCGCTGGCGGTGCTCGCGGCGGTCCGTCCGCTGCGCCGGGGCGCGATCGTCGTGCTCTCGGGGTTTCTGATCGTCCTCGTCTGGTTCTTCCTGATTCCGCCGTCGAACGACCGAGACTGGCAGCGCGACGTCGCCGTGCCGGCCCACGCGACGATCGACGGCGACCGCGTCACGATCGAGAACGTCCGCAACAGCGAGTACCGGAGCGAGACCGACTACACGCCGCGCTACGAGACGCGGACCTACGACCTGAAGGCGCTGCGGAGCGTGGACCTCTTTCTGGTCTACTGGGGCTCGCCGCTCATCGCCCACACCATCCTGAGCTTCGTCTTCGACGGTGACCGCTATCTGGCCGTCTCGATCGAGACGCGGAAGAATGGCGCCGAGGCGTACTCAGCGGTACGGGGGTTCTTCCGTCAGTACGAGCTGTTCTACGTCGTCGCCGACGAGCGTGACGTGGTGCGGCTCAGAACGAACTACCGCCACGAAGACGTCTACCTCTTCCGGCTGGTCGCGACGCCCGCCTTCGCCCGGCAGGTCCTGGTGGACTATCTGGAGACGGTCAACCGTCTCGGCGATCGACCCCAGTGGTACAACGCGCTCACCCACAACTGCACGACCGCCGTCCGGGGTCACATGGTGCCCTACGTGAAGAACGCCGTCTGGAGCTGGAAGATTCTGCTGAACGGAAGGCTAGACGAACACCTCTACGCGATCGGGGCGGTGCGACAGGACCTGCCCCTCGCGGAGCTCCGCGCCCGGGGCCACGTCAACGACCGTGCCCGGGCGGCGGAGCATGACCCGGACTTCTCCAGGCAGATCCGCGAGGGAGTGCCGGCGCGCTTCAGCGCGCCGTAATGCCTCAGCGCTCCTTGATGAGGAACTGAGAGCGACGGTTCTTGGCCCAGCACGCCTCGTTGTGCTCGGTGCAGGCCGGCCGCTCCTCGCCGTATGACACGATCGTGATCCGATCGCTCTTGATGCCCTGCGCCACCAGGTAATTCATCGCGGCCTTGGCGCGGCGGTCACCGAGGGCGAGGTTGTAGTCGTTCGTCCCGCGCTCGTCGCAGTGCCCCTCGACGAGGAGCAGGAAGCCGGGATTCGAGTTCAGCCACTGGGCGCTCGCGTCCAGGATCTTGGCGTCGCCCGGACGTACGACCGCCGCGTCGAAGGCGAAGTAGATCGGCTTGAGCGCGTCGTCGGCCCGATACTCCTTGGGCGGCGCCGGGCGCGCAGGCGCGGGAGCGGGCGCCGGAGCCGGGGCCGGGGCAACGGCCACCGGAGGCGGCGGAGCGGGTGCAGGCGCTGGCGCCGGGGCCGCGGGCGCGGGAGCGGGAGGCGGCGCCTGGCGGGCACTGGCAACTGGCCGCTTCGCACAGCCCGTAAGCAGGACGAGCGCGACAGTCATTGAAGCGAGCATCGGTCGAACGAGCATCGTACGCACGATTGGGCCTCCCACGCAGGCGGTTGTTCGAAGGTCGATCGCCCGTGACAGTACGCGGCGCGATTCGTTCCCTCAATGAGACGTTGGTCGGATAGTCTCACGTCTCGCGCGCCAAAACACCCCTCGAGCACATCTATTGGACCAAGGTCCAATTCCCACGGCTTCTGAAGGGCGGCAGTCAGGTAGAATGCAGCGCCGTGTAGCCCGCGTATTTCTCGAGGGGGTCGACGGGGTCGCGACTTCGCCGAAGTGGCTTTACTTCTGGTGGTTTACGTCACGTGAGGTGGAGGAGCGGAATGCGAAGCGATCGATACAGCACGTGGGCAGCCGTAAGCCTCGCGCTCGTGCTCGGCCTCGGCGGCTGCGCGGGCGGCGGCGCCACGACCACCACGGCGCCCGTGGTCGTGACCGATGTCGCGAGCGTCACCGGCAAGTGGGTCGGTCTCCTCTCGATCACGGGCAGCCGCGACCGCGAGGACTACGTCGAGGTCACCGTCGAGGGGAGCGGCGCCTACCGGGCCTCGGCCGCGCGGACGATTGGCGTGCTGGACACCAAGGGGACCGTTACCGTTAGCGGCGGCCGGCTGCTCATCAAGGGCGACAGCGGCGGCCAGGGAACCGCGTTCCTCTACACGCAGCCGCCTCCAGACCAGCACATGCTCGTGGTCAACGGCACGGCCTCGGACGGTCGCGCGTACACTCTGCGGCTCCGCCCCCAGCGCTGAGTCAGGCGGAAACCCTCACGGCAGGGCGTAGCCGCAGCCGCGGTACGCGCGACCGTCGATCTCGACGGCGACGCTCGACTCGGCCCGTTCCCCGCTCATCGAGTCGACGCATTCGCGCTCGCGGATCAGGACGCGGAGGCGATGACCCTCGGTCTCGGCGGCGTAGACCATCTCGCCGCTCTCCGGGTCGACCTGCGGCGCCGGACGCGGCACCGTCAGGTGCGCCCCGCCCTGGTCGAGGAACACGATCCGGTCCTGGAGCATCTCGAGCGCCCAGCCCGGCTCGTTGCCGGTGGCCCGGAAGTCGACACCGCGCAGGCGAGCGTCCGCGCGGACCGAGCGGACCCGACTCTCGGTGCACCGGTACGTCAGGCCGCCGACGTCGAGCGACGCCTCGCGACCCTTGTTCCAGACCGTGACCTTGCCATCCGAGTACCGTGCCCCCGAGCCGGTGGGCTGGCGCGTGAGACGCAGGACGTCGCGGTCCAGCTCGAGCGCCACGTCCCCCCCCAGCACCGGAACCACCACGAAGGTGGGCCCTTCCGCGCAGTCGAAGGCGCGCGCCGTCTCGGCGCGCTCGACAGCCCGGGTCAGTCGAACGCGCACGCGATCGGTCGCGTCGAACAGCAGGAGCGTGCGGTCCTCCTGGCGGAACGCGGTCACGGCGGCCAGGGCCCTCAGGAACAGCCGCTCCTGGCTCATCGCGGGAGACGGGCAGGCCCGCCGGGTACTGCCGATCGCCCCGCTGCGCAGCGTGGTGCCCGACAGCTGGATGGGGGCGAAGTAATTGTTACACCCGGCCGAGCCCACGATGCGCTCTTCGCTCTCGAAGGAGAGCGTCGACTGGACGGCCTCGAGCACGCCGCCCCCGTCGATGTCCTCGGCGACCCACGACGTCCCGCTGAGCGACACAGGCACGCCGGCCAGGCTGCGCGCCGCGCCGGCCGGCGCCGCGGTCTGGCATGCCGAGAGAGCGACGCACAGCGGCAGCGCGAAGAATCTCAACATCGGGTTCACCGTGCACATCCTCGATACCGCGAGAGCCGGAGCGGGAAAACTGGACCTTGGGCCAGCGTACTTACGCGCAGTCGTCGCCCGCCGACGCACTTTACGTCGCGCGACGAGCCGTGACACAATTGCCGAGGACGCACAGGAAAACGTCTCTGATGAACCGGATCGCCCGCAACCGCCTCCCGATGATTGTCGCCCCGGTGCTCGTCTGCGCCGGATACTTCCTGGGGGCGAAGATCGGGTTCGCGCTGAAGCTCCACCCGTACCCCATCTCGACGCTGTGGCCCCCCAACTCGATCCTGCTGGCCGCGCTCCTCCTGGCGCCGACGCGGTCGTGGTCGATCCTCCTGCTCGCGGCGCTACCCGCCCACGTGGCCATCCAGCTCGCGAACGGCGTCCCGGTGCCGATGCTCCTCGGCTGGTTCGTGAGCAACTGCTCGGAAGCGCTGATCGGCGCCGTGTGCGTTCGTCGGCTCACCAGCGGGCCGCTGCGGCTCGACGACTCGCGCCACGTCGGTCTCTTCGTGCTCGCCTGCACCCTCGGGGTGTCCCTCTCGTGCTTCCTCGACGCGGGCTTCGTCACGCTCGTCGGCTGGGGCGAGGGAACGTACTGGGGCATCTGGAGCTCGCGCTTCTTCTCGAACCTGCTGGCCGAGCTGACGCTGGTGCCGACGATCGTCGCGTGGGCCCGTGTCGATCGCGAGGCGCTGCGCCGGCTCACGTACGGGCGGATCACGGAGCTGGGGGCGCTGATGATCGCGCTGCTGGCGGTCAGCGTCCCGGTCTTCACCTGGCAGGAGACCGGGCCGGAGAGCATCGCGGCCCTGCTGTACGCGCCGCTGCCTTTCCTGGTCTGGGCCGCGGCACGCTTCGGCGCCCGGGGGGCGAGCACAGCGACGCTGACCGTCGCGCTGCTCGCGATCTGGGGCGCCATGCACCGGCTGGGCCCCTTCGTCGGGAGCGTCCCGCGGGACAACACGATGTCCATTCAGCTGTTCCTCATCTTCGTGTCCGTTCCGCTCCTGCTCCTGAGCGCGGTCATCCAGGAGCGCCGACAGGCCGAGCGGGCGGCGATCCTGAGCGAGGAGAGCCTGAAGCTCGCGCTCGGCGCCGCGCAGATGAGCATCTGGGACTGGAGCATCTCCGGGAGCGACGCGACGTGGCCGCGGGAGACGAGCCGCGTCCCGTTCGGTCTGATTCTCCGCGTGGTCCATCCCGACGACCGATCGCTCGTGGCCGAGGCCGTCACCGCCGCGATCGAGAAGGGCGCGGCGTGGGACGTCGAGTTCCGCGTCGCCCATCCCGACGGCAGCGTCCGCTGGGTGATGGGCAAGGGCGAGGTCCTGCGCGACGACGCGGGCCGGCCCGTGCGCCTGCTCGGCGTCAACGTCGACATCACCGACCGCAAGCGCGCGGACGAGGCCCTGCAGGCGTCCGAGGAGCTCTTCGCCAAGGCCTTTCGGGGGAGCCCCGACGCGATGGTGATCAGCCGCCAGTCCGACGGCCGCATCATCGACGTCAACGACCGCTGGGAGGCGCTCTTCGGCGTCAGCCGCGGGCTGGCGGTGGAACGGATGCTGGGCGAGTTCCTGCACGGCGCCAGGGTGCCCGACCAGACGGCGCTGAAGCGGCTGGCCGAGTCGCCGGGGCCCCTGCGCGACGTCGAGCTACGGCTGCGAACCCTGGCCGGCGATCAGCGCGAGGCCGTCATCGCGACCGAGCCCATCGAGATGGGCGGCCACGCCTGCTTCGTCACGACGATCCGGGACGTCACGGAGCGGCGGCGCGCCGAGCGCGAGGCCCAGGAGCAGCGCGAGCTCCTGACCCACCTGAGCCGGGTCGCCGTTCTCGGTGAGCTCTCCGGCGCGCTCGCCCACGAGCTCAGCCAGCCGCTCACGTCGATCCTGAGCAACGCCCAGGCGGCGCGGCGGATCCTCGCGCGCGAGCCCGTCGATCTCGACGAGATCCGGGAGATCCTCGAGGACATCGTCGGAGACGACCGGCGGGCCGGCGAGGTCATCCGGCGGCTTCGAGCCATGTTCAAGCGCGGCGAGTCGAATCGCCAGCTGCTCGACCTCAACGAGCTCGCCGGCGAGGTGCTGGGCTTCGCGCACAGCGATCTCCTCAACCGCCACGTGCAGGTCACGACCCGGCTCGGCGCCGATCTCCCGAAAGTCCGCGGGGACAACATCCAGCTCCAGCAGGTGCTTCTGAACTTGATCGTCAACGCGTGCGAGGCGATGACCGCCAACGAGCCGCACAATCGCGCGCTGGTGATCGAGACCGCCGTCGTCGATCACGACACGGTGGGCATCTCGGTGCTCGACAACGGCAGCGGTATTCCGGTCGACGTCGTCGATCAGCTGTTCGAGCCGTTCGTGACCACCAAGCAGCAGGGGCTGGGGCTCGGGCTCACGATCTGCCGATCGATCGCCGTCGCCCACGGTGGCCACCTCTGGGCCGGCAACAACGCGGACCGGGGCTCGGCGTTTCGCCTGGTGCTGCCGCGCGACGGCAGTGCCGCGGCGGTCGCGTGATTCCGGCGGGGATCAGGCCTGGGGCCAGAGACCGAGGCGATCGGACTGCCGGACCAGCTCGGCCACCGAGCCGGCCTGCGTCTTCTCCATCACGCGCCCGCGATGGAACTTCACCGTCTTCTCGCTGATCCCGAGGTCGCCGGCGATCTGCTTGTTGAGCCGGCCCTGGACGACGAGCCCGAGCACGTCCCGCTCGCGCGGGGTCAGCGTGTCGAAGCGCTGGCGGATCGCCGCCAGCTCGGCCCGCTCCTTCCGCGCCTCGCGGTCGTTGCGAAGCGCCCGCTGGATGATGTCGAGCAGCGCCTGATCGCTGAACGGCTTCTGCAAGAAGTCGATGGCGCCGGCCTTGATGGCCCGGACGCTCGACGGGACATCGGCGTGACCGCTGATGAAGACGATGGGGACGTCGCGTCGCTCCTGGATGAGGCTCTCCTGCAGCTCGAGGCCGCTCGGGCCGGGCAGGCGCAGATCGAGCACGATGCAGGCGGGGCGGTCCGGCACGGGGACGCTCACGAACTCCCGGGCCGAGCTGAACGTCTGCACCTCGAGATCGACGGACCGAAGGAGCCGCTCCAGCGAGCGACGCACGGAGTCGTCGTCGTCGATCACGAACACGATCGGCTGATCGACCGGGTCGCCGGTCCCGGTGTTGCGGGAGCCGACGGGTCCTCTCAATGCCTCGCGTTGGGGCGGGTGACCCAGAGAATTCTGCACGGGCGCCCTCGCCAGCTTGACGTTTGCTGTCAGATTGCACGCGGCGCGTCCCGCGACGGCGGGATCGCCTCGCAGAGGTAGCCTAGTCCATTCGCCCGGCGGGGGCAACCCGACCTACAGCGGACCCCGGTGCGATCTAGGTCCAGATGCCTTCCCCGCAGGCAGTGCTAGGATTGCCGCAAGGGGCCGGGATGATCAGACAGCGTCCTCTGATCGCGGTCGTGGACGACGAAGAGTCCGTCCGCAAGTCTCTCCGGCGTTTGCTCGTGGCCTCCCAGCTCGACGCGATGGTCTACGCCTCGGGGCAGGAATTCCTCGACTCGCTCGGCGGGCGTCAGCCCGACTGCCTCGTCCTGGATCTGCAGATGCCCGGGCTGACCGGGCTCGAGGTGCAGCGAACCCTCGCCGGGGCCCGGGTGCGCTTTCCGACCATCATCATCACCGCTCACGACGAGCCGGAGACCCGCGCCCGGTGCCTGTCGGCCGGTGCGGTGGCCTATCTGTGCAAGCCGCTGCACGATGAGCACTTGCTCGACGCGATCGCCACGGCTGTCGGCCCGATTGCCGAGCACGCGGCCACGGAGGATCCCCCGATTCCGTAGGCGCGACGCCCGCTTGCCAGGGACGATAGAATCGCTCCGTGACCCGTCCCCGGTCTGTGAGTCTGTGAGATAGTCGCGCGATGCCTTGGGATCCGCGCATCCAGGCGCTCGTCGAGCGTTACCCGGCCCTTCGCGCCGTGGGCAACACCCCCCTGGTTCCGGTCGACATCTTCCGTCGCGAGCTCCCGGAGGTCGAGGTCTTCTCCAAGATGGAGTCGCTGAACCCGGGAGGGTCCCTGAAGGATCGCCCGGTGCTGCGAATGCTCCTTGGCGCTGTGGACGACGGGCGGCTCAAGCCGGGCAAGGTCGTCCTCGACAGCTCCTCGGGCAACGCCGGGATCGCGTACTCGATGATCGGGCGCATCATCGGCGTGCCGGTGCAGATCGTCATTCCCGACAACGCGAGCGCGGAGCGAAAGAAGCGGATGCTCGCGCACGGGGCGCAGCTGATCTTCACCGACGCGCTCTTGGGCTATGACGAGGCGCTCCGCGAGGTGCGCCGCCGCTGGGAGGCGGAGCCCGAGCGCTATTTCTTCTGCGACCAGTACAGCAACGGGGACAACTGGCGAGCCCACTACGAGACGACGGCCGAGGAGATCCTGCAGCAGACCGGAGGGAAGCTGACCCACGTCGTCGTCGGTGTCGGCACCGGCGGCACGCTGACCGGCCTGGGGCGGCGCCTGAAGGAGCACGATCCCTCGATCCGGCTCATCTGCGTCATCCCCGAGGCGTTTCCCGGCGTGGAGGGACTCAAGCCGCTCGGGCGCGCCGAGGACATCGTGCCGGCGATCCTGGACGAGAAGATCATCGACGAGCGCGTGCCCGTCACCGTCGACGAGGCGTACCAGATGTGCGTGCGGCTCGCGGCGGCGGGCTTCTTCGTCGGTCAGTCGTCCGGGGCCTACATGGCTGGTGTCCTGCGCGTCGCCCAGCAAGTCCGCCGCGGGCGATTCGTGACCATCTTCAACGACCTGGGCGAGCGCTACTTCTCGACGCGCCTCTGGGATTGACTACATGGGGGGCCTCTACGGGCCCCCCAAACCCCCCGCGCTCGGAGACGCCCCGG
>WNFK01157624.1_pt2 | contig 15690 bp, 14 predicted proteins | sample 5400281 | NCBI WGS metagenome assembly WNFK01 (sample SAMN13153350, study PRJNA577476) | soil metagenome | isolation source: 20 cm soil on Douglas fir-dominated hillslope | place: USA:California | collected 2013-09-17 | reverse complement strand
AAAGCCGGTAACGCTTCAAAGCGAGCGCAGGTAGTTCACAAGATCCTGCTTGGATCCCTGGCCCAGCATATTGAAGTTGTTGATCACCGCGTTGGCTTCCGAACCCGCGCTGGCGTGGGCACGGATGGCATCGAGCAGGTCGTCCGTACGTCCGTCATGCAGGAAGAAGATGCGCTGTCCAACGCCCCACAAGGGAGCGGAGCGGAATTCCTGACCATTGGCGGCGCCCTGCGACACTCGGTCGGCCAGTCCTTGTCCCATATCGTGGAGAGCGAAATCGCTGAGCGGGTGGAAGCTCTTGTTGCTCTGGCCGGTGAAGCCGGATTTCGCCGTCGTCTGCGTGAGGGCGTGACAAGCCTGGCAGCCGATGTTCTGGAAGACCTGGCTCCCGCGCCCAGCGCTCGGGGTCGTCGGAGCCGGCACCGGCTCCGACGACAAGCGGGAAAATGCCGCAAAGTTGACCGTGTCGGACGAGAAGTCCGAGGCCGGGCTGCCGCTCGTTTCGGTGGGCGACAGAATGGTCCTGTCTTCCGGGGTTCCGTTGAATTGGCAGTTCGGGTCGGTCTCGCGCTCGTTGGGAAAGAGCTCGTTGGTGACGCCCTGCTCGACGTTGTAGGCCTCGCCGGCGAAGATCAGCAGCGACTTGTTTTGTGCCTTCCAGCCGAAGCGGGTGATCGACCCGTCGTTTCCGCTGCGGTTAAATCGCCCGGAGATCCCCAACTGGGATTTCAGGACTGCGTTCTGATTAAGGACGTTCTGGAGCCCGAGGTCGGAAACGCCCTCCACCAGCCCAAGCCCGAAGATCGGCGTGGGAATGCGGAAGATGACGTTGTTTGCGTTAAGCGCGGCGTTGAAATTCGGCTGCTGAATATCGCAGCCCGGCGCATCGGGGCGCCCCGTTATCACAAACAGGTCGTGGACGCCGCCATCGGGCGAGCCGTCGGGGTTTTTCAAGAACCGTGCCTCGCGCGCGGGGCCATCCAACTTGATGAACGGCGGCACCACGTTGCGGGCGCCGTGCAACGTCGCCACCGCCACCTGCGGGTTGACCGCGGGGCTGGTGCCGCCGACGGCCGGCTGCGCATGGCAGCCCGAGCAGCTATTGAGATTGAATCGCGGGCCCAAGCCTTTGCCGTCTTCTCCGGCGACCGTGCCAGAAACGGAATCGACCTCCTGAAAAACGTCCCGTGCGGAGGTGAAAAAAGCGACCTCTGCCGGGCTGAGGCCGGCAAGTGGACCGCCTGCCCCGGCGGGGCCGCCGCGCACGCCCGGATCGCTCGCCTGGAAGCTCGTGGTATTAGCGGTCGATTGGGCCAACGCCGATTTTGATAATGCGGCCGATCCGACGATTGTGCTCGCGACTCCAACCAGAAGCCAAGAGTGAATCAAACGTGACGTCGACATGTGCGCCCCTCCCAGTTTGATCCCCTTCCAGTTAGAATTGCACTATCACTTTCTATTGTACAAACATTTTAGTCAATATCTCGAGGATCGTTTACCTGTATTCGAATGGCGCAAATTCATTTTTATTTTTTTGCGAGCGATTTAAATTGATGGGCGGCGTCGAGTCTCGTGAGCGATTAAAGAATCGCAGCGCACTAATTTCAGCGCGCGAAATTGCGATGAACATGCCGATCAATGGCTTCCAGCTCGTTCGCCTGTATTCGAATAGTGTCCACGTTTTTTGCGAGGCATTTAAATTGGCGCGGCGCCGAGCTCTGAGAGTCATTAATACGTCGCACCGCGAGACTTTTGGCGCGCAAAACGCGATAATAAAAAACTGTCAATGGCTCCGAGCTATCCGCCGCGCTATCCGCCTGTATCCGAATGGCGCAAGTTGTTTTTTTGCGAGCAATTGAAGTTGGTGCACGGTGTCGAGTCCGGTGAGTCATTAAACATCGCATCGCACCCATTTCGGCGCGCGAAAATGCGACCCACGCATAAGCCTCCGCCATACCCGGCTACAGAGCGTCGCCGAGTTTCAAGCGTGGCTCTGGTGAAAAAGGCAAAGCGTTACCGTTCCACCGCGGGAGCCGGGCGGTATCTGAGCCGCAGGTGCGCGCCTCACCTCTCCGGCAGCCGTCATATCTCTCCGGCAGCCGTCATATAATGTCTTGAGTCAATTTCACGGAGCCCGCGGGTCGGCGGCGGCGGACTTCCGTTCGACCATCACCACCAGCGCATCGAGCGCGCAGGCGCCCTGCCCTCCTCCATAGACCACGACCGGATTGAGGTCGACCTCGGCCAGCTCCGGGGTCGCGCGCATCAGCGCCGCCACGTTGGCGACGATATCGGCGAGCGCCGCGACGTCGGCGGGCTCGGTGTTGCGCGCGCCCTGCAGCAGCTGGGCACCGCGCAGCCTGGCGATTTCGCCGACAATTTCCTCCGGGGTGGCGTCGGGCGCGAGCAGACGCACGTCGTCGAGCGCTTCGACCCAGACGCCGCCGAGCCCCACCATCACGACCGCGCCCCAGTCCGGATCGCGTCGCGCGCCGACCACCATCTCGATGCCGCGCGCCGCCATCGCTTCGACCAGGACGCCGTCGAGCCGCAAACCCGGACGCGCCTTGGCGAGCGCGCCATGCAAAGTGTCCCATCCGCGCCGCACGCCGCTGGCGTCGGCGACGCCGAGGATCACGCCGCCGACGTCGCTCTTATGGGGCAAGGCCTTCGACTGCGCTTTCAGCACCACCGGAAATCCGAGCGACAACGCAATGTCGACCGCCTCGGCCGTGCTGCGCGCCAGCGATCCGCGCGGCACCGGAATTCTGGCCGCCGCGAGCCATGGCTTCGCGACATATTCGGGCAGCACCCCGACGCCGGGCGACGCGACGGCGCCGGCCTCGCGCGGACGCGCGTCGTGAGATGCGCCATGGCGCGCAGCGCGCGCTCGGGTGAGCGGAAGAAAACCGTCTTGCCGGCGTCGAGGCGCGCCAGTAACTCCGCCGGCAGGGCCGCCTCCCCTCCGATGGCCCCGAAGGCCACGGGCTTGGTCGCGTCGTCGAGGACCGGCAGCACGGCCTGCGCCTTGTCGAGCGCCTGTTGGGGCGTACCGAGCACGACGGCGACGACGACGCTGCCGATATTGTGATCCGCCAGGATTGCGTGCGCGGCCGTGCCGAGGAGTTGCGGCTCGCGCATCAGCTGGGTGCCGAGGTCGAGCGGATTGTCCGGCGCCGCGAAAGACGGCATCAGGGCGCGCAGCCGCTCCGATGTCGATGGCGACAGCGGCGGAATCTCGAGGCCCGCCGCCGCCGCGACGTCGTGGGCGATGCCGCAAAAGGCGCCCGAATTGGTGATCACCCCGACTCCCGCGTCCGGCGGCTGTCGATGGCGGGCGAGCAACGCCATGGCGTCGATGAGCTCGTCGAAGGATTCCACCAGAATGACGCCCTGGTGCGCGACCAGCGCCGCCATCGTGCGAAAATCCCCCGCGAGCGCGCCCGTGTGCGAGCGCGCCGACATGCGCGCCGCCGAGGAGCGGCCGGAATGAAACATCACGATCGGCTTTTCGGCCTTGCGCGCGCGTTCCGCCAGGGCGAGGAAAAGCCGCGGCCGGCGGATCTGCTCGACGAACAACGCGATCACGCGCGTGGGCTCATCGGCGATCAGCTCGGCAGTAAAATCTTCCATCCCCACCACCGCCTCATTGCCGGTGGAGATCATGTGCGAGAAGCCGACGCCGCGCGCGCGGGCGGCCTCGCGGATCGCCGACATCATGGCGCCGCTCTGCGCCACCAGTCCCACCCGCAGGACGCGGTCGGGCACCGGCGCGAGCAGCCCCATGCTCAGCGGCACGCCGTCGACCTGGTTGACCACGCCGAGACAGTTCGGCCCGAGCAGCGCGAGGCCGGACCGGCGCGCGCTCGCCGCCAGCGCATCCTGCTCGGCGCGCCCGGCCTCGCCGGTCTCGGCGAAACCCGACGCGAACACGATCGCGCCACCCATGCGGCGGCGACCGCAGGCGGCGACCGCCTCGCTGACCGCGGCGCGCGGCACGCACAGCACCGCGACGTCGACACCCGGCGGCAGATCGTCGATCGCCGCCATGCAGGCGCGGCCGAGCACCTCGGTGCGGCCGCGGCTCACCAGATGGATGGCGCCCCGGTAGTCGAAGCTCTCGAGGCTCGCCAGCACATTGGCGCCGAACGATTCCGGCTCGGGCGAGATGCCGACGATGGCGATCGAGCGCGGCCGCAACAGCCGCGCGACCGGGACGGGCTCATGTGCCGAATTACGAGCGAACGCGCTCTCCAGGCGGCTGGCCGTCTCGTCATTCGTCACGGCGGTAGGGCTCGAGTCCCGGCCGATAGGTCTTGTCGTCGAGAAACTGCGACATGCCCTGCTGCCGGCCTCGCTCCGGATCGGTCGCGTTCGCCTCGACCGATTTCGCCGCGAGGTAGTCGTCGGCCATCTCCCAGTCCATGTGCTTGACGTGGCGATAGGCCAGTTTCGCCGCGCGCAGCACGGTCGGGTTCTTCTTGAGCAGGGTCTGCGCGAGCGCGCGCGTGCGCGCCCGCAGGTCGGCGAGCGGCACCGCCAGGTTGACCAGCCCGCTCTGCGCCGCCTTTTTGCCGTCGAAGGTCTCGCCCGTCATGATGTAGTAGAGCGCGTCGGCCTGGTTCATCTTCTCGGCGATCGCGCGGGTGACGACGCCGCCCGGGATGATGCCCCAGTTGATCTCGGAGAGCCCGAAGGTCGCCTCCTCGGCCGCGACCGCGAGGTCGCAGGCGACCAGCGGCGTGAAGGCGCCGCCGAAGCACCAGCCGTTGACCATCGCGATCGTGGGCTTGGGGTAATACATCAGCCGCCGCCACTGCCAGTTGGCGTTGACGCGCTTGATGCGCGCCCATTCGATCGCCGACTTGTCCTGGTTGGCGCGGAAATATTCCTTGAGATCCATGCCGGCCGAGAAGGCCTCGCCGGCACCGGTGAGCACCAGCACGCCGCAGCGCTCGTCGGTTTCGAGCGCATCGATGGTGTCGAGCATCTCCTGGGTGAGCGGGGGGTTCATGGCGTTGCGCTTGTCGGGCCGGTTGAGGCTGACCCAGGCGATGCCGTCCTCGAACTCGACCAACACGTTGGCGCCCCAGGGGGACTGTGGTTCCGAACTGCTTGCGGTCATGTCCTCACCTGCGGGTTGCGCATCGCGCCGTCGCTCTCCGGTCGCATTCCAGCACAGGCGCGCCCCGACTTCAGCACCGTTCTTGCATGGTTTGCGTCGCCGGCAAGCGATCTCTAGGCTTGATGACCGGGCATTTCACGGGAGAAGCAAGGCATGTCACGCAAGTCACGGGCGGTCGAGCGCATCGGCCGCGCCCAGCCCCGTCATTGGGGGCGTCGCAGGCTGGCCGCCTGGGCCATGGCGGCGGGTCTGGCGGCCGCCGGGCACGCGGCTCACGCCCAGGAGAAGCTCACGGTCGCGGTGGGTGGGCGCGGGATCGGCGAAAGCTGCCTCACCGAGATCGGCAAGGATGCCGGTATCTTCGCCAGGCACGGCCTCGACCTCAACATCGTCTATACCGACGGCAGCGGCGAGACCCAGCAGGCGGTGGTGTCGAACAGCGCCCAGATCGGCGTCACGTCCGGGATGCTCGGCGCCATGAGCCTCTACGCCAAGGGCGCGCCGGTGCGCGTGATCGGCGCGTCCTATAGCGGCGGCAGCCAGATCTACTGGTTCGTGCCCGCCGGCTCGGCGGTCAAGACCCCGCGGGACCTCGACGGCAAGACGGTGGGCTATTCGACCTACAGCTCGGCGAGCCATGTCGGGCTGCTCGCCCTGCAGAAGCATTACAACCTCAACTTCAAGCTCACGCAGACCGGAAGCGCCGCCGCCACCCTCACGGCGACGATGAGCCAGCAGCTCGATGCCGGCTGGGCGGGCGCGCCTTTCGCGATCGACCAGCTCGAGGCCGGCAAGATCCGGCTGGTGATGAAGGCGTCGGACTCGCCGGATGTCGACAAGCAGACCGTGCGGGTGATCATCGCCAATGCGGATGCGCTCAAGGTGAAACGCGATCTGTTCGCGCGCTATCTGGCGGGCTACCGCGAGACGCTCGATTGGATCTTTTCGACCCCGGAGGGCTTTCGCGCCTATGCGGCGTTCTCGTCGCTGTCGGAGCCGCTCGCCCGGCGCGCGCTGAGCGAATTCCTGCCGCGCAGGGCGCTCGAGCCCGATCGCATCACGGGCCTCGACGAGGCGATGGCGGATGCCGTCACGTTCAAGTTCCTGTCCGCGCCGCTCACCAGGGAGCAGATCGCGGATTTGATCCAGCTGCCGGGAAAGTAACGCGTGACAGCAAGGGTTGTCTTGCCGCTCAAATCTTGCCGAGCAGCACCAGGATCAGCAGGATGATGATGACCAGGCCGAGCCCGCCGCCGCCGTAATAGCCGGTGCCGTAGAACGGGCCGCCGCCGATGCCGCTGAAGCCGCCGAGCAGCACGATGACCAGAATGATGAGCAGTATGGTTCCGAGATTCATCAGAATACCCTGAGGGTTTGTCTGCGACCGCCAGAAACGGCCGAGATCGGTGCGACCAAACGCACAGCGCGCGTCAGCGGCTGCAGAGCGCCAACAAAAGGATGATCGGGATCGGGACGCCCAGCAACCAGAGAAGAATTCCGCGGCCCATGACGATGTCCTCCTGTCGGTATTGACGACTTCCGCAGCGCGGTACAGGCGCATCAAGGAAATCGCGAGGGAGCCCGTTCGCTCGGAGCGGTTCCATGAGCGAGTTCCCTGCACCACAATGCCGGACGACGTGCTTGGTTCCACGGCTCGGCGGAAGGACAAAGCGCCGGGCGCGGCACCGGGAGGCTCGCGCCGACGCGGACCACGCTCAGACCAGCTGGCCCTCGGACAGCGGGATATCGCGCATGGTGCTCGGCACGAACAATTCCTCCAGCGCGACGCGGCGATGGGTCAGGCCCTGCTCGTGGAGATATTGCAGCAGCGCCTCGATCGAGGGGCGGTTCTGCTCGATACCATAGGGATACCAGTCCTTGCCGATGATCGCCTGCTCCTCCTCGAGCAGGGGCAGCAGCCAGGCCGACGTGACTTTCGCCGAGCCTCCTTCCACGATCCAGCGATAGGTATACTCCTTGGCGCGACACAGCGCCTTGTACATGCTCAGCGCCACCCAGGGGTTCTGCTCGTAGATGTCGCGGCGGATCACCACGGTGTGCATGATCGGATAGATGTGGGTGCGGCGGTAATAGTCCTTCTCGATGTCGGCATAGTTCGGAAAAAGCCGCCGCACCGTGCTGGCGCCGCGCCGGAACGACAGCGGGCTGTTCGCCGTCATCAGGAAGTCGAGCTCGCCGCGCTCCAGCAGGTCGCCCAGCTCGGTCCCGGGCGGCGCCTGGCTGAGACGGATGTCGGACGGCAGCGGGTGCTCGAGACGATCGGCGCGGCCCTGCACCCAGCGGACCTGGCTCGGATGCACGCCGTATTCGTGCTGCAGGATGCCGCGCATATAGACCGAGGCCGTCTGGCTGTATTCCGGGACGCCGCCGACCTTGCCGGCAAGATCGGCCGGCCTGTCGATCCCCTTGGTGGTGTTGATGAAGAAATAGCCGTGACGGAAGACGCGCGACGGAAAGGCCGGGATCGCCACATAGGGGGCATTGCCCCGGCTCACCAGGATGGCGTAGTTCGACAGCGACATCTCCGACATGTCGAACTCGTTGTATTGCAGCATCCGCCAGAAGATCTCGGCCGGCTGCATCGCGAGATAAGTGAGGTCGATCCCTTCGGGCTTGATCGAGCCGTCGCGCAGGGGCTGCGTCCGGTCGAACGGTCCGCAAGCGAAGGTCAGGCGCAGGCTGGCCATGAGTTCGTCCTGAGAAGGCGCGCGTTCAGCCGTTGAGATTTTCGCGCAGGGTCGGCCCGGCGTATTCGGTCTTCGAGAGCCCGCGGCGCTGCAGCTCCGGCACCACGTGCTCGACGAAGTCCTGGATGTTGCCCATGGCGGAAAAGCCGCGGCCCAGGATGAAGCCGTCGGGGTGCCGACCGCCACCAGGATGCGGTCGACCAGGAAACGATGGCCGAACTCCTCGAGCGACTGCTGGGGGTCGACTGTCTTCAAGAGCTCCTCGAAGCTGCCGAGATTGCCCTTCTGGGCCTTCACCTCGTCGGCGAAATCGGCGAGCCGCATGCCCGGCTTGGCGATCGAGAAATCGACATTGTATTGCGCCGACATCTCGACCAGGCCGGCCTGCGGCGGAATCGCCTCGAGGTAGCGGCGTTCCTGCTCGCGCGCCTCGCTTTCGGAGTTCGCCACCTGGATGCGGATCGACCACAGCACGCCGACATCGCGCGGCTTGCGGCCGACGCTCGCCAGCTTGGCGTCGAGCGCCTCGCGATGCTGCTTCATGCTCGCCAGCGTGCGCCGCGTGCTGAACTGCAGCTCGGCGTAAGTCGCCGCCAAGGTCATGCCGGGCCCCGACAGCCCGGCCTGGATGATCACCGGGCGGTGCTGCGGCGACGGCAGCGCGGGCAGCGGCCCTTCTGGCGATCGAGGATGAGCGCATCGGGCTCCACGCTTTCCCACAGGGCGCAGGCCACCTCGAGGAATTCCTCCGCCCGCACGTACCGCTCGTCATGATCCATCATGACGTCGAAGCCGTAATTGGCGGCCTCGTTCTTGTAGGCCGACGTCACCGCGTTCCAGGCGATGCGCCCGCGCGTCACGTGATCGAGCGCGTTGAAGACGCGGGCGCAATGGAACGGGTGGTGATAGGTGGTCGACATGGTCAGGGCGAAACCGACGCCGGGCGCCGCCTTGGCCATCAGCGGAATCATCGGGGTCATGTCGTGGCGCGGCCATTTGGCGCCGTATTTGACGACGGCCTCGTGGCTGCCGCCGAAATCCTCGGGCGTGCCGCCGGTGTCGCCGAAGAACAGCATGTCCATCACGCCGCGCTCGGCGATGCGGGCGATGTCCTCATAGAATTCCGACGTGCCGTAATAGGGATAGCCGATCCACGAGCCCGGCATGCGCCAGAGATAATCGGTATGAAGGAAGGAGATGTCGGCGGCGAGGTGGATGTTACGGGATTCGGACAGGGGGGAGTCTCCTCGTGAAGCCGCTCAGCTTAATGCTCCACGCACGACCGCGTAAAGAACCACGCGAGGAGGCACTTCGACGCAAAATGTAGACTTCGTCATGGCCGGGCTTGTCCCGGCCATCCCGCTTAGGCATGCTAGGCGATCACCTCGTCCTGAGGAGGCGCGAAGCGCCGTCTCGAAGGACGGGCCACGGAGAAGAGTGCCAGCCGCCCATGGTTCGAGACGCGCGCTCGCGCGCGCTCCTCACCATGAGGTCTGCAAGAGTGATGGGTTTCGCAAACGCTCAGCCACCGAGTATCAAGCTCCAAGACCCGCTCAATTCGTCGTCTTGGCCACCATGCGCTCCGCGGCCGGCGGCAGGAATTTGTCGGTGTAGACGCTTCCCGGGTCCGGGCTCGCCGGCAGCTGATACGCCGCCACGACCGAGTCGATGGTCGTCTTCAGCTTTTCCGGCGTGACGGAGCTCAAGCCGAACTTCGCGACATGCGGCGTGTTGGTGAGGCCGAGCGCGATGTCGAGCCGCACCTTCTCGATATCCATCTTCATCATCGGGTCGCGCGCCTTGAGGAGATCCAGCGCCTTCTGGGGCGCCGCGATCGTGTCCTTGGTCCCCTGGTTGAGGGCCTTGACCACGCCGCGCACCGTGTTGGGATTCTCGTCGGCGAATTTCCTGGTCGTCACCAGCGCGAGCCCGTACATGTCGGCGCCGAAGTCGGCGTAGCGGATGACGAACAGATCGTCCATCGTGAAGCCGAGCTCGAGCGCCGCCGGGATGTTGGAGTTGGTGAATCCGCCGGTCCCCTGCACGTCGCCGCGCTTGAGCATCGGACCGAACAGCTGCGGCTGCACCGCGGCCCAGTCGATCTTCACGTTCTCCGCATGCGCCGCCTTGAGCAGGATCGAGATGGTGTCATGCACCGCGATCCCGGGACCGCCGGCGATCTTCTTGCCGTCGAGATCGGCCGGCTTGCGGATCCCGGCATCCTTGCGCGTGATGATGGCGAGCGGCGTCTCGTCGAAGCTGACAAAGACGGCGATCAGCGCCGAAGCCGGGTTTTGCGCGTTGAACTTGATCATGGTGGGCATGTCGACCCAGCCGAACTGGTAGACGCCGCTCGCCACGCTGACCGCCACGTTGGTGGCGCCTTTTCCGGCGTCGATCGTATCGACGGTGACGCCGGCGGATTTGAAATAGCCGTTCTGTTGCGCGATGAAGAAGGGCGCGTGCGTCCCCTGGATGATCCAGTCCATCATGATCTTGACGCTGGCCACTTCGGCCCGCGCCGCCGGGACCGAGAGCAACCCCAGCAGCAGCGGCGCCACAAGGGCCGCAATACGCATCGGCCTATCGAATAAAGTCCACACGAATTCATGGCGTCGACGTGCGATCATTGACCCGCTCCGTTCTGATCCGGTGACAATCATGCGCAAGACAGAAAGCTCAGGCTACGCCAGCTTGGCACGATTGTCGAAGGTTGCTAGCATTCCTGTCATCCATACGGCTTCGATCTCGAAGCACGATCCGTGCCATCCCCTGCCCCATGGCGGTGAACGGCTTCGCTCCGGACATCATCCCCCCTTTGATCGCGCCCCAAGGAGACCACCATGCTGAAACTTCCGGGCCATGGCCGTTATGCCTATTCGGCGCTGGTGAAACGGCCGGACTACAGCTGGCCAGAGGGCAAGCGGCTGGCCTTTTATGTCGCGCTCAATATCGAGCATTTCGCCTTCGGCACCGGGGTCGGCATGGACCCGGTCCACCGCAACGGGCCGCAGACCACCCGCAACTTCGCCTGGCGGGACTATGGCAACCGCATCGGCAATTGGCGGTTGTTCGAGATCCTGGACGAGCTGAAGCTGCCGGCCAGCGTCCTGCTCAACAGCAGCGTGTGCGACAATTACCCCGAGCTGGTCGAAAAGATAAAACAGCGCGGCGACGACGTGCTCGGCCACGGCCGCACCAATGCCGAGCTGCAGCGCCCGATGTGGGAAGACGACGAGGCGAGCGCCATCCGCGAATGCACCGAGGTGATCGAAAAGCATATCGGGGTGCGGCCGACCGGCTGGATGGGTCCGGGCGCGCTCGAATCGAGCCTGACGCCCGATCTCCTCAAGGAGGCCGGCTATACGCACCTGCTCGACTGGCCCTTCGACGACCAGCCGGCCTGGATGAAGACGCGGGCCGGGCCGCTGTTGTCGGTGCCCTACCCGATGGAGCTCAACGACGCGAGCACGTTGTCCTGGCGCGACCAGACCGGCCGCGAGTTCGCCGACATGATCGTGGACCAGTTCGAGGAGATGCTCGAGCAATCGGACCGCCACCCCCTGGTCTTCGCGCTCGCGCTGCACGGATTCATCGTCGGCCAGCCGTTCCGGCTGCGGCCGTTGCGCCAGGCCATCAAGCATTGCGCCACGCACAAGCGCAAGGATCAGGTATGGTTCACGCGCGCGGGCGACATCGCGAAGCATTGTTTCGCGCTGCCCAAGGGCACGGTGCCCGGAAGTTGAGCATGTCACGCAAGGCGGCATGAGCCTTGCATTCAGCGTGCGAGCATGTCGGGACCCGCTGCCACAAACTTCGTCGAGCTCGATCGCGTGTCGCTGCGCTATGGCGACGACGACGACGGCACGCTCGCGTTGCGCGGGACCACCCTCAAGGTGGCGGCCGGCGAGTTCGTCGCGGTGGTCGGCCCCTCCGGCTGCGGCAAGTCGACGCTCATGAAGGTGGTGACCGGCCTGTGGCCGCCGAGCGCCGGCACGGTCGTGGTGAGCGGCCGCGAAGTGGCCGGCCCGCTGAGCATCGTCGGCATGGCGTTCCAGAACCCGACATTGCTGCCATGGCGCACGACGCTCGACAACGTGATGCTGCCGCTGGAGATCGTGCAGCCGCATTGCAGCCGCCTTCGGCGCGAGCGCGCCGCCTACGAGACGAAGGCGCGCGACCTGCTGGGGCTCGTCGGCCTGAAGGGTTTCGAGGAGCGCTTCCCCTGGGAGCTGTCGGGCGGCATGCAGCAGCGCGCCTCGCTCTGCCGCGCGCTCATCCACGATCCCTCGCTGCTGATGCTCGACGAGCCGTTCGCGGCGCTCGACATGTTCACGCGCGAGGAGCTTTGGGGCGCCCTGCAGGATCTCTGGCTGGCGCGCCGGCCGACCGTCATCCTGGTCACGCACGACCTGCGCGAGGCGGTGTTCCTGGCGGACCGCGTGCTGGTGATGAGCGCGCGGCCGGGCCGCATCATCGCCGAGCGCGCGATCGACACGCCGCGGCCGCGCCCGCTCTCATCGGCCTATGAGCCGCGCTCGGTCGCCCTGGTGCAGGAGCTGCGCGAGCATATCAACGCGGCGCGGACGGCCTCGCCATGACGGCGCAACCCGGTCCCGACGCCGCGACGCAGCCGCTCGACTTTCTCCCCGAGCGGCCGCGCCGATCGGCCCGCCGGCGCAGGAAGGCGCTGCGGCAGGTCCTGCCCTGGATCGTGATCCTGGCGATGTTCGGGCTGTGGGAACTCGTCGTGCGCGCGTTCAACATCGAGCAGTTCGTGCTGCCGGCGCCGTCCGCGATCTTCGCCTCCGCCTGGCAATGGCGCTGGCCGATCCTCGACAATGCCTGGCAGACGCTGTTGACCACCTCGATCGGCTTCGCGTTCGCGGTGATCTTCGGGCTGCTCGGCGGGATCGCGATCGGCGCGTCGACGCTGGTCTATGACGGCTTCTATCCGGCGCTGATTGGATTCAACTCGGTCCCGAAGGTCGCGGTCGTTCCGATCCTGGTGATCTGGTTCGGCATCGGCACCGTGCCGGCGATCATCACCGCCTTTTTGATCTCGTTCTTCCCCATCCTGGTGAATGTCGCGGTCGGCATCGCGACGCTCGAGCCGGAATTGCAGGACGTGCTGCGCGCGCTCGGCGCCACCCGGTGGCAGGTCATCAAGAAAGTCGGGCTGCCGCGCTCGATGCCCTACTTCTTCGCCTCGTTGAAGGTGTCGATCGCCTTCGCGTTCGTGGGCTCGATCGTGGCCGAGACGGTGGCGTCGAACAAGGGCATCGGCAATCTGATGCTGGTGGCGTCGTCGCGCTTCGAGGTGGCGCTCGCCTTCGCGGGCCTGCTGGTGACCGCCGTCATGGGGATCGGCATGTATGCGGTCGCGACCTTCATCGAGCGGCGCATGACGGGCTGGGCCACGCGCGGCGCGGACGCGATGTTTCCGGCACAGGGATAAGGCGCGCCGACCGGCGGCGTCGTGCGTCGCGGCCGCGATGCGGCGACCCTGGCGCCGGCCTCAGTTCAGGGAGATCGAATATCCCGCCGGCTCGTCGGATGCTTCCTCCGGCCGGCCTTCGGTCTCGTCCGCCGCCACATAGGCCGCGCCCGTCAAGGTGGCCAGCGTGATCTTGGAGCGGTGGTGACCCGCCGGGCGCTGCGGCTGCTCGGGCGGCGCCTCGCGCGACTGGGCGTAGAGGGCCTGGCCAAGCGCGGTGCCCCAGGTCTGCACCAGCACGCTTTCGTTGCAGGTCGCCGCGATCGCAAGACCGATGCGATGCAGATGGGATTTGCGGTAGCAGAACATCGCCAGACAGGCACGCTCCTGCGACGAGAGGTCCGGCAACAGGTCGGCGACGGTGTTTTCCGTGGCGCGATAGAGCCGTCCGATCAGATCGTCGGGGACGACTTGATCATCATCGAGTTGCGACGCCGCTCCGATAGAGGGAAGTGGTTTCATGGGATTGCCTCCTGCGATCCACACCTATGAGTGTCGACCCGCAAGGTTAACGGGCTGTTAATTTCCGTCGTGGAACTGTGATTCCGGCCGGCCGCGTTGCTGCCCCGCCTTCCGGAGCATTCGCTCCAGCCGCGCCGTTGACGCCCCATTTCTTCTATGAAAGCCTGAGCGCAGCCTGCTGAAGGCCTTTGATTTCCGGATTTGCGCGCGTCGGCGGGCGGGCGGCGGGCACGCAAGTCGGGCCCAAGGCTTGCACTTTATATATGGCCGATCTCGCGCAGCCCGGCTCCCGGTGCGGGTGGCACCGTCCTTGCTTCGATTTGCGGCGACGTTTTCGGCTATCGCCGCCCGACCCCGAGGGCCGCCCTCACTTACGCAAGGATCGACCCCATGGCTCATTCATCCTCATCCCGACGCCAGTTTCTCCGCCGCGCCGGCGCCGGACTTCTCGCGGTCCCGTTCGGGCGCGCGGCGCGCGCGCAGGCCAAGCTGCGCGACGTCACGTTGCGCCTCGATTGGGTGTTCCAGGGGCCGAATGCCGGTTTCATGGTGGCGCAGGACAAGGGCTTCTATGCCGAGGCCGGCCTCAACGTCGACATCGGGCCCGGCAAGGGCTCGGGCAGCACCGCCCAGCTGGTCGCCAGCAAGGCGACCCAGTTCGGCTATTCGGACGGCTTCGTGGTCGGCAACAGCGTCTCCAAGGGCATGAGCATCCGGACCGTCGCCGGCATCTACCGGCGCAATCCGACCGCGGTGATCGTGCTCGCCGATTCCGACATCAAGACCCCGAAGGACCTGGAAGGAAAAAGCATCGCGCTCACCCCAGGGTCGGCCCAGTTCCAGCAATGGCCGGCCTTCGCGAAGGGCTGCGGTGTCGACGCCAGCAAGGTCCGGGTCGTCAGCATCGATCCGGCCGGCACCCCGCCGGCGCTGATCGCGGGCCAGGTCCCGGCGATTGCCGGCTTCGCCCAGGGGCAGGTTCCGACGGTGGAAATCCGCGGCAACAAGAAGACCCGCGTGTTCTGGTACGCCGACTGCGGCGTCGACGTCGTCAGCAACGGCATCGTGGTCCACAACGACCTGATCAAGGAGGATCCCGCCCTGGTCAAATCCTTCGTCGCGGCAAGCCTCAAGGGCTTCCTGTATGGGCGCCAGCACCCCGACGAGATGGTGGCGATCGCGAAGAAATTTTCGCCCACGATCGAGCCCGCCGTCACGCTGCGCGAGGCGGAGCTGTCGTGGCAGACCTGGGTCACCCCCAACACCGCCGGCAAGCCGCTCGGCTGGATGGCGCAACAGGACTGGGAGCACACCGTCGAGGTGCTCAAGCAATATGGCGGCGTCACCACGCCGCTCGAGGCCGAGCAGCTCTTCACCAACGCTTTCGTCCCGACCGGCGCCGAGTTTCTCCCGCCGCCGCCTCCGAACAAGACCTGACGGCGGGGCGAGACCGGCGCAATGTCGCCCGCTTCCCCCCGCGCCGAGAACGAGCAGCCCTATCTGCACCTGCACGGGCTCAGCAAGATCTACGCGTCGCGCGACGGCCCGGTGCGCGCGCTCGATCAGGTCTCGCTGAGCGGGCGGCGCGGCGAGTTCATCTCGATCGTGGGTCCCAGCGGCTGCGGCAAGAGCACGCTGTTGATGATCGCGGCCGGCCTGATGGCGCCCTCGAGCGGCGTCGTCATGGCGGATGGCGAGACCGTGCTGGCGCCGCGCACCGAGATCGGCATCGTGTTCCAGAACCCGGTGCTGCTCGAATGGCGCACCGCGCTCGGCAACGTCATGCTGCAGGCGGAGGCCAAGAAGCTCGAGCGCGGCTCGGCCGAGCGGCGCGCCCGGGCGCTGCTGGCGGCCGTGGGACTGGCCGGCTTCGAGGACAAATATCCGCACGAGCTTTC
>WNFK01203519.1_pt1 | contig 15694 bp, 14 predicted proteins | sample 5400281 | NCBI WGS metagenome assembly WNFK01 (sample SAMN13153350, study PRJNA577476) | soil metagenome | isolation source: 20 cm soil on Douglas fir-dominated hillslope | place: USA:California | collected 2013-09-17 | reverse complement strand
GTCTTGTCCCGGTACATGTCGAACCACTTGGAGTAGATCGGATACGGGAACGTGGCGCCGGCGCCGGTCAGGGAGGGCCCGCCCGCGGCAAGGACCGCGGGGGCAAACGATGCGAGCAGGGCGAGTCCCAGCAAGACCGCCGTCGCGCGTCTTCCGAAGTTGCGATGCATCGTCATGATTCCTCCTCCAGGGTCAAGGGCGTCAGGGCTTGCTGAAACGGTAGTAGAACGTGACGCGAGCCTGCGCGTCGTGATGCGCGGGCGCGACCGCCGTGCCTTTCGCCCGGTACTGGGTGGCCTCCACGTTCGGCATCACGTGGACGTCCTTGTACGGCTGCCAGTCGAGGCCCACGAGGATCAGGTCGGAATCGATCCTGTTTGCGGCCCGCTTGTTGGGCATCCAGCGGTCGTACCGCATGACGGTCGCGAGCGCCGGCGTCCAGGTCGCGCGGCCGAACACGGAGAATCCGCGCGGCTCGGCGCTCGGGGCCACGCGCGAGTGAGCGACCTGATCGACGAACTCCCCGCCGATCGCGCCTTTCTTGAGCTCGTATCCGGCAAAGACCTTGTAGGTGGCCTTGTCGGTTCCGTTCACGCCCCACTCGTAGTCCGCGTACGGCTCGAGCTTGAGATCCTTCACGAGCGCCAGCGGCACGGCGAGGTAGGCCCGCTTGTAGCGGTTCGTCTCGGGCTTCTGACCCGTTCCGTCCCCGACCATCGCCGAGTAGCCGATCTTGTGGCTGGGGTCCAACCATCCCTTGAGCTCCACGCCCAGGTCCGAGGAGGTCGCGATGCCGCGGAAGTCCACGATCGTCTTCTCGAGAGCGCGGTACTGGTAGAACTCCTCCGAGTTCTCGAAGGTGGGCGTTGTGATCTCGCCGAAATAGAACGAGCCCCGGGGCAGGATGTTCTTCACTTGCAGGTACGCGTTCTTCACGAAGACGCCCAGCTTCCCGCCGGACGTGAGCTCCTTGCCGTCCATCTCCAGGCGGAAGCGCGTCGCGAACTTGATGGAGAGATCGTTGTCGAGCTGGAAGTAGACCCGGCGGAGCTGGATGCCGTTCAGGTCCCGCCCGATGTTCGGCGAGCCGTCGACGTTCACTTTGTCGGAATCGGCGCCCGCCGCGGTGTAATGGTGGGTGGGATCGCCGGTGGCGTTGTAATAGACGTCACCGAACATGTACCCGCTGATCCGCCCGCGCGGGAAATCCGGATCGGTCTGCACCACGGGGACCGGCGGCGGCGTGAGCACCGGTTGATCCGGCGATGCGGTCGAATCGGCCTGCTGCGCCTGCGCGCTCCATGGAATCGTGAACGCTGCCAAGCCAACCAGGATCGCTGCTCGGACTCTCATTCCCTCTCCTCTCCTCGTGTGGGATGCGCGTCGTGCGCATCGACTCGCTGGAATCCCTGCGGGTTCTGGGAGGCGACGCTAGGAGAGAGTTGTAACGAGCGTGTTACGGATCGCTGACTTCGACGTTAACGCGGAACCTGGATGGCGGATGGAGGTTGGAAGCGGGTCTACGTCAGGCGATCGCGTCGATCATCTCGCGCACGGCGGCGCGCATGCCCACGATCACCGCGCGTGAGACGATGGAATGCCCGATGCTGAGCTCTTTGAATCGGTACTCGTCGAGGAGTCGGCGGACGTTCCCGACGTCGAGTCCATGCCCCGCGTGCGGCTTGAGGCCCGCGCGCTCGAGCTGACGCGCCGCGTCGCCGATGCGTTTGATCTCTCGATCGATGCTCCGGACGTTGTTCGCGTTCGCGTAGGTTCCGGTGTGGATCTCCACGATCTTCGCTCCCGTCGCGGCGGCGGCGGCGATGATGTCCGGATCCGGATCGAGGAACAGGCTGACCGTGATTCCGGCCCGGTCGAGCCGCGCGCAGGCGTCCTTGACCTCGCGCGCGTATCGCTTGAGATTCAACCCGCCCTCGGTGGTCAGCTCCTGCCGTTTCTCCGGCACGAACGTGGCGCGCTCGGGCTTGAGACGCTCCGCGATGTCGAGCATCTCGGGCGTGATCGCCATCTCCATGTTCAGCTCGCCGCGGCGGAGCGCGCGCATGCGCGTGAGGTCCTCGTCCTGGATGTGGCGGCGGTCCTCGCGGAGATGGATCGTGATACCCGCGGCGCCGGCGTCGAGCGCTTGCACGGCGGCCTCGACCGGATCGGGCGCCGTCCCGCCGCGCGCCTGGCGGAGCGTGGCCACGTGGTCCACGTTGACGCTGAGCTGGGTCACAGCGCCACCCGAGAGATCGGCACCAGCTCCAGCCCCTGCGCCTTCATCTTGGGAAGCTCGGATTCGAGGATATCCAGGACCAGCGCGCTCGGCCGCACCATGACGACCAGCGTGCCGCGCTGGATGGCCTCGGACGTCAGCTCGCGGACGCGGGCGCGCACGGAAGCCGCCGTGCCCTTGTCGTCGTCGATCGATCCGCCGGCGAGGAGCGTGCGGGCGCCGGTCTCTTCGCCGATCTCCTCCACCATGGTGGGGCCGGCGAGGTAGGAGTTGATGAACGGCAGGTCCCGCCGCTTCAGCTCGTCCAGCACGGCCCGCATCACGTCGGGATCGTTGAGCGCGGCGCTGCCCAGACGGCTCACCACCGCCTGCACGGGACCGATCGCGGAGAGGCAGCGCGTGATGCGGTCCTCGATCTCGATGCGCGAGAGGTCGAGGAGGATGGCATCCTTCCCGGGATCCAGGCGCGGGTAGCCCTTGGGCTCCATGGGCAGGTGGAGCAGCACCTCGTGATGCTCCTCGCGGACTTCCTTGGCCACGCGCGCCGCCTCGCCCTTGTCGGGGCGGAGCGCTACGGAGAATACGAGGGGGCTCTTCATGAACGCGCGGTAGAGCTTGACCGGGCTCCGGTCCAGGTCGCTCACGATGAAGGCGATCTGGGCGCCGGGATCGGCCACGTTCTCGTTCGGCTCGACGGTGATCGCGTGGGTGACCTGGGCGCCGTAGCCGACGCGCAGGTCGAGGAGGATCCCGGCCAGAGGCGCCGGGCGCTCGATCCCACGCAGAACGTTCCCGCCGAGGAGGTCCATGGCCTGGGCGATCGCGTCGTTGATGCGATAGAGGGACGCGCGCCGAGGCACCTCGATGTGCCACTGGATGGGCGCCGCGGTGGGGAGCGTGGCGGCGGATGTCGACGCCGCCATGGCGCGCACGGGCTTGAAGGGCGGCGCGGCCGCGGAAGCCGGCGTCACGTGCTCCTCGATCCGGCTCTTGTCGATGCCCACTTCCTCGAGCGCCGCGCGCAGGGTGCGGCTTGTGAGCCTCAAAAGCGCCGCGTGGTCGTTGCCCCGGAGCGTGCGGAGGTAGAGGGATTCGGCGCGCAGGCGGAACCGGACCCAGTCGGATTCCAGGGCCAGGGGCTTCGGCGCGGGGGCGGCCTGCTCGGCTTTGGGCGCGGACGGGCCGCCGGTCATGGGCGCGCGGGTCCTCGCGATGAGCACCGCGATTCCGGTGATCATCACCACGATGCCGATGAGGAGTCCGCGCGAGGGAGCGCGGCGGCTTTTGCGGGGCGTGCCGCGTTTCTTTCGGGCCAAGGCTTTCGGTCGGATTTGGAGGAAGGTCGCGGCGAAGATCGCCGGTCGAATTCTAGGCGGGGGCGTTACGGGGTGTCAAGGAAGCGGGTGCGCCGGAAACAGTTAGTCTACCTCGGGGACGCTACGGCAGCTCCGTCCAGCGGACGATCTTCCAGGTGGTGTCGGTGGGTGAGGTGGAGTCCGGGGTTGTCGGGATGAACTTGTATTCCCAGGTCCCGTTGGGAACCAGGTTGTAGGAAGTGGGGCTGTCGTTGATCTCGATGTTCATGTTCTGGAATCGGATGGTGGCCCACGGAGCGTCCGAAAGATCCGTTTCGCGAAAGAGACTCGGCGGAAGCGTGAAGCTGACGCTTGTGATCGAGGTGGTCCGATACAGGGCTTCCACGTGCCTGATTTCGTCCTGCCTCGTAAAAGCGGGGAGGGGGTTGAGCGTCGCGGGATCGAAGGAAGTGCCCTGATAGGTAGTGTCGTAAACGGCCTTGATCTCCAAGCTGTCGCGGTTCTCGTACGCGGCCTTGAGCGCATAGAGGACGTTATATGGGTCAGTCAGCGCCGGATAGGGCTTCGGCGGAGGCGGACCTCCGCCAGTGGGGTCCTTGTGGGGGCTGAAGATGCAGCTGGTGAACACAAACGCCAATACAAAAGGGGTTATTCCGATCAGGACCCGTTGGGCTAGACGGATGTGGGACATTGGGTTGCTGCGGTTGGCGGGCAGGTTCAGTGGATCCTCTTGGAGTATGGCGCCGGATGTAAATGATACCTGAAAACCGCCCCTGGTTCAACCCTGGGGCCGTCCTCAGGTTCCTACAGCCGGCTCGAAATCAGCCGGCGGGATCAGAACCCGACCCGATAGATCCTTCTCAAATAGCCCCAGGTGCGTGACCCCGAGCCATCCCGCTTGTCCACCCAGCTCGTGATGTGCCACTGGGCGTCATTGCCCTGGAAGAAAGTGATGTCGGCGAGGCCCTGAAACAGGGTGTCGGGCGCTACTTGCGAGGCGTGCAGGATGACGCGGTAGTTGTAGAAGCGGATCTCGGTGCGGAGGTCCCCTGAAATGACCCGGCTGGCGTATTCGCTGGGGAACGTGACTTGATGGGAGGTGTCATCGGCCGCCACGTTCCGCGCGTCCCGGCTCTCCACGTCATGGGTCCAGTGAACGAAGGAGGTGTCGCCTGGCGCGAGCTCGTTGGAGTCGGTCACATCCGGGTGGAAGGCGAAGGCGGCGTCCAGCATGTCCGTGTAGCAGGTTGTGCCCGCCAGCTCGCCGTAGTGGGCGAGGAGGTTCGCCACGACATTGTCGGGCGAGTTGGGTGTCAGGCAGTTCACGGCCGGGCCGCCACCGGGACGAGGATCCCGCGGCTTGAAGAGCCCGCAGCCCGCGATGGAAACCAAAAGCAGGATGGAAAGTGCTCGTTGAAGTGGCATCAGAAGTATTTCACCAGCGTCACCCCCGCGATCCAGTCGCTCTGCGAATTCCGTGGATCGGTCGGGAGCATCCGCTCGTCATAGGCCTCGATGTGCTGCACGGTTCCGTTGAGGTCGCCGTTGCCGAGAATCGTCCGCTGGATCGTTGCTCCGAGCGAGAGATTCCACCGGTTGTTGACGGTGGTCTCCGTCTGGGTCACCCGCGTGTTGCTCAGGCTCTGCGTCGCGAAGAGAAGCATCCCATACGCGGGTCTCACGTTGATCGTGGCCGACACGGTCTGGACGTAGGTGTGGCTGAACACGCGATAGAGGCGATCCGCGCCGCCCGGGGGCCTCGAAAATGTCCCGAAGTCCCGGAACAGGAAGTTGTGGTTCAGCTGCAACGTCGCGAATGTGAAGAGGGAATCGCTCACGTACGTGTCGATCCTGCGAATCCGGCTCAGGACGTTCTTCGACTCCGCGGCCGCAAAATCGTAAATCTGATACACCGCGTTCAGGAGATAGAGCTGACTGATGGTGATATGCGGCGTCACGCCCAATTTCATCGAGGAATCCATCTGATACGCTCGACTCACGGAGAAGTGGACGAGCGTGCTGCACCGGTCGGAGACGCGATACCCGCCGCCGCCGTTCGCATAGACGCGCTGGTTGTCCTGGTCCAGCACGGAGTCAACGTACTGGAACGTCGTGAGGGAGGCTGTTCCCACGGCGTCCAGACTGAGCTTCGAGGATAGGCGGTGGGCTCCGGTCGCCTGAAGGAACCGCGTCACGTTGGTGCCGTTGCCGGTCTGTTGCCGGGAATTTCGATTCGAATCGACGTCGAACTCCACGGACCCCCGTGAGGTGCCCCGTGGTGAAAAGTACATCATCGCCGCCTTTCCGCTCTTGGTGTTCAGCAGGCTGTTCCGGTTGTTCCGGAACTTGTACTGACCCAGGAACCGGCTCAGCGTCCCGTCCAGGTTGAGCACGAAGCCCTGCCGGATGGGCTGCTCGACGTGCATGGTCCCGCTGCGCTGATCGACGGAGAAGAGATCCTGCCGAAGCGCTGTCCGATCGTAGTAGGACTGATCCGTGCGTGTTCGCTTGAGGCTCACCCAGGTCGCGAGTCCACGGGGACCCGCGTACGTCATCTTGGTCTGGTAGAGAAGATTGTCGTTCGGCTCGCCGCTCTTCGCCTGGTCCAGGCGCTGCTCGAACGTCGTCGAATTGAGCTCGTTGCCTCCGAGGTGGCTCGTGGTCGTGGGCTTCAGGCGATTCCCCTGCGCGCTCGTCGTCATGGTGAACCAGGATTTCGGCTTCCAGTCCACCTGTCCGCTCAAGCCGTCCTGTCGCCCCGTGGTCAGCGTGGAATCCCGGGTCACGTAGAACGTGTCGACGCCGACCGAATCCCCGAGCGCGTTCGTGAGCACCAGAACTCGAGCGATGCCCTGGCCCGGGGGCCGCAAGGCCAGCGAATGGTCCTCCTGGAATTCAGACGAAAGGATGGCGCGGATGCCCACGCTCTTCCAGGGGGCCACGGAGTACTGGCTCGAGACTTTGAGGCGGTTCTGACGCTGGGTGGAGTTGGAGACGATGTCCCGCGTGGCGTTCTTGTTGTACCGGCCGTCCGCGGTCACGATCCAGTTCTTCGCGGCGCGGATGTCCAGCCGGCCGGCGAACGAACCGCCCCCTGATCCCTGACTGGCGCGGCCGAGCTGATCCACGATGCTGTAGCTGCCGCTCGTCGAAACGGCCACGCGCGGTTTGTACAGACTGTAGTTGAGGGATTGCGACCACGTCCCCGTCGAGACGTCGCGGTCGTAGCTCGTGATGTAGCTGATCGGGACCCGCGTGGAGGGCGCGACGAAGACGGTGTCCGAGGTGCCGACGGTCTCGTCGGTCTGCGCCCAGGCGGGCGCGGAGCACAGGATCAGGAGCATCGCGCAGGCGAGTCTCATCGGCGCATCCACGCCCGCGCCAGCGTCACGAACTCCTCCGCGGAGAGGGTCTCACCCCGGCGGGAAGAATCGATCCGCGCATCCTGGAGCATGGCCCGCGTCTCTTCCGTCGTGATCTCGAGCCCTCGCGACAGCGCATTCACGATCGTCTTCCGCCGCGTCCCCATCGACGCGCGCGCCATCCGCGACGCCTCCTCGCGCTCCTCCCGGCTCGTACCAGGAAACGCGCGCGGAATCACCTCGAGCACCGTGGAATCCACCTCGGGGCGCGGATGAAATGCCCCGGGGGAGACCCGGAAGAGGCTCCGGACATCGGCGTTCAACGCGACGAAGACGGAAATGGACCCGTACTCCTTGGAACCCGGTTTGGCTAGAAGGCGCTCGGCGAACTCGCGCTGCACCATGAGGAGCGCCCTTCCGACGCGCTCCTTCTGCTCGAGGATCCACTCGAGCGCGGGGGTCGTGATCGAGTAGGGAAGATTCCCGATCACGGTCACCCGATCCGTCCCTGGGAACAGCGACCCGATCCGTTGATCCAGGATGTCGCCGCGCACCACGCGCGCGCGCGGACAATCGCGCAACGCCGATTCCATGTGCTCGGCTAGGCGGAGATCCAGCTCCACCGCCACGAACGGACGCCCGCCGGAGCACAGCTCCAGGGAGAGCGCTCCGAGGCCCGGACCGATCTCCAGAACCGGCCCCTGGCCGTCGCCCAGAAGCTCCGCGATCCGCCGCGCCACCCTCGGGTCGGAGAGAAAATTTTGCCCCAGCCGCTTGCTGGGCCGTACCCCCAGCGCCCGCAATTTCGCGGGAACGCCCGAGGCGCCGCCCGGCCTAGAGCCGGAAAAGGCTTCGCGAGGCGGCGTCGGTGGCTTCCTCGATCGCGACGGGGGTGGTGCCCAGCGCCGCCGCCAGCTGATCCCGGACCAGCGCCAAGTAGGCCGGCTCGTTGCGCTTGCCCCGGTGCGGCATGGGAGCGAGGTACGGAGCGTCGGTCTCCAGCACGATGTCCGTCAGCGAAAGCTCTCGGATGATGTCGGGCAGGGGGCTTTTCTTGAAGGTCGAGGACCCTCCGACCCCGATCTTGAACCCCATGGAAAGTACCCTTCGGGCCAGCGCGAGGTCCCCGGCGAAGCAGTGAAAGCTGCCCCCGGGGGCGCCGCCCTCCTCCTGGATCACCTCGGCCACCCGCTCGGCGGCCTTCCGGTGGTGGAGAACCAGGGGCTTTCCGGTCTCCTTGGAGATCGCGATGTGGCGGCGGAGGAACCGCTCCTGGACTTGGGGAGACGCGTTGTCCGGCCAGTGGAAATCGAGCCCCGTTTCGCCGATCGCGACCACCTCGGGCTCACGCGCCAGCGCCGCGATCTCGTCCATCTCGCCCTCGCGTCCCTCGGCTACGTCGCAGGGGTGCATGCCCACCGCGGCGCGCACGCCGGGAAGCGTCCGGGCCATCTCGATCGCGCGGCGGCTGGAGGCGGCATCCGTCCCGGCCTCGACCACCCACGTGACTCCGGCCTCGCGCGCGCGAGCCAATACGGCCTCGCGGTCCGCGTCGAACTCGGACCTTTGCAGATGGGCGTGCGAGTCGATCATCGCTCGATGCGAGGGAAGAGCGGCCTGGACGGTCCCAAAGGCTCCGATCCATCCGAAGCCTGGAGCAGCGAATCCCCCTGGGGGAGACGCGCCTTCTCGATCGCGGGCTTCCCGCGCAGCGTCTCCCAGACCTCGCGCGCCTTGGCCGGCATGATCGGGAAGAGCATCAGCGCCGTGTGCTGCAGCGTGGCCGCGAGGGTGGCGAGCAACGCGTCCAGATCCGCGGCCCGCGCGGGATCCTTCGCGAGGTTCCAGGGCGCCTTCTCCTCCACGAGACGATTCGCCCGTCGGATCACGGTCCACGCGGCCTCGATGCCCTTGTCGATCTCGTAGCGCTCCATCGCCGCGGCATACTGGCGCAGCGCATCGGCGATCACGGTTTTCATCTCCCGGAAAACGTCCCCGGAGGGCGCTCCCACGCGTCCCTCGCGATACCGATGGATCATCGAAACGGTGCGCGTGAAGAGGTTCCCCCAGTCATTCGCAAGGTCCGCGTTGTAGCGGTCGATGAAGAGCTCCCAGGAGAAATCCCCGTCGCGCGAGAGGGGCACTTCTCTCAGAAGGAAGTACCGGATGGAATCGGCGCCGTACTTCTCCGCCACGTCCAGCGGGTTGATGATGTTCCCGAGCGACTTCGAGAGCCGCTCGCCCTGGAACTGCACCCACCCGTGACCGAGCACCGTCTTGGGCAAGGGGATCTTCGCACTCATCAGCATCGCGGGCCAGATCACGCAGTGAAACCGCGTGATGTCCTTCCCGATGACGTGGAGATCGGCCGGCCAGTATTTCGAGTAGTCCCCGTTCGCCTCGGGGTAGCCCACGCCGGTGATGTAGTTGATCAGCGCGTCGAACCAGACGTACACGGTGTGGTTGGGATCGTTCGGGAGCGGAATTCCCCAGGACCCGGACGCGCGCGAGACCGAGATGTCCTCCAGCCCGCCCTCGATCACGTTCACGATCTCGTTCCGGCGCGACTCGGGGATGATGAACTCGGGGTTCTTCTTGATGTGCTCGAGCAGGCGCGGTCCGTAGGCCGAGAGCTTGAAGAACCAGTTGTCCTCGCTCAGCCACGAGGGCTCCGTCTTGTGCACCGGACATCGGCCGTTCTCGAGGTCCTTCTCGGGATAGAACCGCTCGCAGCTCACGCAGTAGAAGCCTTCGTATTTCCCCTTGTAGACGTCGCCGTTCGCAACGACCGCCGCGAACAGCGCCTGGACGCCGCGGATGTGCCTGGGCTCCGTGGTGCGGATGAAGTCGTCGTACGAGATGTCCAGCCGCTTCCAGATCGCCTGGAAGGCTTCGGCCATCTGGTCGCAATACGTCTGGGGGTCCAGGCCCTTCTCGCGCGCGGCCTTCTCGACGTTGGTCGAGTGCTCGTCGTTTCCCATGAGGAAGCGCGTATCGAACCCGGCGAGGCGCTTGTAGCGCGCGATGGCGTCCGCGGCGATCTTCTCGTAGGCGGTGCCCAGGTGCGGCAGATTGTTGACGTAATCGATCGCGGTGGTGAGGTAGAACTTCGGCATCAGTTTTCCGAGATGGGAAACTGGAGCTTCTGTCCCTTGACGCTCTCGCCGTCGCCCGGCTTCGTGCCGCGCGCGCCGCAGCGGGTCTTGTCGCAGCCGCGCCGCCGGTCGCGCGAGGGGCCGACGACCTTGGTGCCCGCGGGCAGCTCCGCCAGCGCGAGCGGCGTCTCGTGCCCGGTGGAATCTTGAAGCAGAAGCGTTCGCCGGAAGATGTCCACGCGCGCCACTTCCTGCTCCACGCCCGCGAAGACGAGCTTGCTCCCGATCCTCGGGAATTCGCGCGAGGACTCCTTGTAGAAATCCAGCTCGCACCGGAGGCAGCACTTCAGCCGTCCGCAGGCGCCCGAGATCTTGGAAGGGCTGGGCGAGAGGCCCTGATCCTTGGCCATCTTGAGCGTGAGATCCGGCCCGCCTCGTCGCGCACGCCGATCTGGCGCAGCTCGATCCGGGTCCGGAAGATCGAGGCCAGGTCCTTGACCAGGTCGCGGAAGTCCACGCGTTTCTCGGCGGTGAAGAAGAAGGTGATGCGGTTGCCGTCGAACTGGTACTCCACGTCGACCAGCTTCATTTCCACGTCGCGGTGGACGATCCGCTCCTTGGCGGTGCCGTAGGCGCGGGTCTCCTTGGCGCGGTTCCGCTCGAACGTCTCCAGATCTTCGGGCTGCGCGGTGCGGAGGATCTCGCGATGCTTCCCGGGCGCCTCCTCGCGCTTCACCCATTCGGTGGTGTGGTGCACCTTGCCCAGGTCGATGCCGCGGTCCGCCTGCACGATGACCCAGTCCCCCTCGTGCACGGGGATCTCGCGCGGGTTCGTGAAGTACTCGCGGCGGCGGCCCTTGAAGACCACCTCGATCCATTCGCTCCGAGACTCGATCATGCGGCCTCGCTCATGCGGTGCTGCAACGACGCGACCGCGTACGGGATGGTGACGTTGGTCTGGACGGCGGCCGCGATCTCTTCGAGCAGGCGCACCCGCCGAGTCAGGGACTCCACGGAGAGCACCTTCGCGTCGGCGCCGATGCGCGCGCGGAGGTCCTCGTTCTGGAGCTCCGCCGTCTCGCCCAGGATGCGGTACCGGAGCAGGTCTCTATAATAATGAAGGGCCAGCGAGACCGCGGCCAGGAAACGCGGCCGGTCGCGCTCGATGCGGCCTTTCCGGAGCGGCCCCACGACCCCCGCCTCGCGGGGCGTCACGAAGAGATCCAGCGCGGTCGCCCGGAGCTTCGAGAACTCCCCGCCGTCCACGGCCGCCTTTCCCATCGCGTCGAGCGGCGCCTCGAAGTGCTGAAGGGCCTTGCCCAGGCTGCCGTCCGCGGTCGCGCCCGCGAGCCGGGCCAGGGGCTTCGCGACCCCACGCCCTTCCAGAACCGACGCGATCATCGACGCGGGAAGCGGCCGGAATCGCACGTGGAGGCAGCGCGACTGGATGGTGGGCAGGAGCGCGCGCGCCTGACGGGCGCCCAGGATGAGGACCCGGTTTAACTGGGGCTCCTCGAGCATTTTCAAGAAGGCATGCGCGGCCGGGACGGTCATGGTCTCGGCGCCTTTCAGGATCAGGACCTTGGCGCCGCCGTCCCGGGAGGCCGTCATGGACAGGAACTGCTTCGCGCGCGCCATGTCCTCCACCGAATGGACGGCCGGCTTCGCGAACAGGGGAAGGTAGAAGGGATCGTTTGCGTACCGGTTCAGGATCGCGGCGCGCGCCTCGGAGCGGGCCTCCTCGGCCTGCCGCTCGGTCCTGCCCTCGCTCGAGAACGTGGGCAGGGGGACGCGCAATTCCAGATCGGGATGACGCAAGGCGAGGGCCATGCGGCAGGACTCGCACGTATCGTCGGGGGATCCGTCCGGGAGGCGGTTCTCGCAAAGGAGCGCGCGACCGAACTCGAGGGCAGCCCGTGTCTTTCCGACTCCGGACGGGCCGTGGAAGAGGTAGGCGTGTCCGACGTGACCCGAGCGCAGAGCGGCGCGGAGAAGCGCTACCGCTTCATCCTGGCCGCGGAGAACATCAGCCATGTATCGATCTCAACGGAACCAGTCGAGGGGATTGAGCGCCACCTTCCCCTGCCGGATCTCGAAATGGAGAGCCGTCCCTATGGTAGAGCCGGTGTCGCCGACCCGTCCGATGACGTCACCGGCCGCGACTTCCTTCCCGACCGCGACCAGAATCTCGGAGGCATGGGCGTAGAGCGTGTAAAAGCCTCCACCGTGGTTCAGTATAGCACACTTGCCGTAGCCATCCAGCCAGCTCACATAGTCCACCCGGGCCTTCGAAACGGCCGTGATCGGGGTGCCGAACGCCGCCGCGATGTCGATGCCGCTATTGTAGGTAGCCGTGTTGAAGCGGGGGTTTTTCCGATACCCGAACTGGCCCACGATCTTCCCGGCCACCGGCCAGGGCAGCCTTCCCTTGTTCTTCGAGAAGTCCCCGTAGAGAGGTAACACCCCACCGGGGCCTCCTCGCTCGCCGGCCAATCGCCGCTTCTCCAGCTCCCCGATCAGGGCCTGGATCCGCTTGCTCGCCCGCTCCAGCTCGGCGGCGGCCTGCTCGTTGGATTTCCGATCCGATCGGACCTGGGCCAGGAGCACCCTCCGCTCCTCGGTCAGCTGTTTTTGCGCCTTCCGCTGCCGCTCCGTCTCGCGCTTCAGTCGGTCCAGCTCGCGCTGCCGCTCCTCCAGCCGCGACTTCGTGTCCTGGACCTCGGTGCGGTGAGCCTGGGTGAGCTGCATCTGGTTCTTGTCCTCCCGAGCGACCTTGGCCAGGAAGTAGGTCCGGTTCACGAGGTCGGGGAAGGTGCGCGCGGAGAGGAGGTACTCGATGTCGCGGCTCCGGCCGCGCTTGTAGATCTCGCGGAGGCGCCAGGAGAGCCTCCGGCGGTCGCCCTCAAGCTCCACACCGGTCCGCGCGAGCTCGGTCGTGGCGTCGCCCAGGTCGGAGGACACGATCTTCCGCCGCCGCTCGAGCGCGGCGAGGTAGCGGATCGTGAGCGAGAGCTGCACTTCCTTTTCTTTGAGCTCGCCCAGGAGATTCCGTTCCCGGCCGCGAAGCTGCTGCGACTTGGCGCGCCGCTCGTCCAGCTCCTTGCCCAGGGACTCGAGCTCTTTCTTCTGGTTCTCGATCTCGGCCTGGTTCTCGTCCACCGCGGGCTTCGCGGTGTCGGCTCTCGCGGCCGAAGGCGCCGTGGCGGTGGCGGCGGGAGGCGGCTGGGCGGCGGCCTCCGAGACGCCCTGCGCCGAGGCTCCGGCGGGGCCGAGCGCCAGGATCATGAGAATCAGGATCGCTACAGGAGCCATTTCCGAGGAAGGGTCGCGAGGGCGATCCAGCTTCCGATCAGGCCGAGGAGCCCGGCGACGCCCGCGAAGCCCAGCAGCACCTGGGTCGACGGCATCGGCAGATGGAAGAGGCCTTCGGCCAGGGAATCGTGGATGCCGCGGGCGAGAAGGATGGTGATGCCGGAGGAGATGGTGGCGAGCACGAATCCCTCGGCCAGGTACGGCGCCTCGGTGAAGATGAAGCCGCCGCCGAGCGTGCGGATGACGTGAAGCGAATCGATCCGCGCCAGGATGGCGAGCCGCGTCGTGGTGCCGACCACGAAGACCACGCCGATCAGGATGATGAGTCCCAGCACGACGCCGATCTGATGCAGCGTGCTCGCGACCTGCTCGGCGCGCAGCACCCACTCGCCCGCATAGCGCACGTCCTCGACGTGCGGCAGCGTCTCGGCCTGGCGCGCGATGGAGCGCACGCCCTCGGCGGTGCGATATTCGGCCGTGGGGCGGATCACGAACGAAGCCGGCAGCGGGTTCCCGCCCACCGCCTGGAGCAGGGCCTCGTCCGCGACGTCGGCTCGGAACTGCTCCCAGGCCTCGTCCTTGCTCACGAAGCGCACGCTGTCGACGCCGGCGAGGAGGCGCAGCCGGCCGGCCAGCACGTCGACGTCCGGCCGCGAGAGCCCCTCGTTCAGGAAGACCGAGATCTCCTCGCGCGACTCGAGCTGGTCCGTGTAAGTGTCCACGCCCGTCAGCACCATCATGAAGAGAAGCAGGATGAGGAGGATCGACGAGGTGGAGAGGACGCTCGCGAAGCAGAGCGTCCGGTGCTTGCTGAGCGTCCGCCACAATTCGCTGAAGAGGTAGCCGAGCGGCCCCACTACGCGGCCCCACCGTCTTCTTGGAGCCTGTTGTCGGATTTCACCACGCCCTGCTCGAGTCGGACCACGCGACCGGGATGACGCTGCTTCCAGTCCTCGGCGTGCGTGGCCACGAGCACCAGCGTTTCACGGTCCCGGTACTGCCGCATGAGCGTGAAGATCTGCGACGCCGCCGTGGGATCCAGATTCCCGGTGGGCTCGTCCGCGATCAGGACGCGCGGATGGCGGACCAGGGCGCGCGCCAGCGCCACGCGCTGCTTCTCCCCCGCGGAGAGCTCGCCGGGGTGAAGGCTCTCCATGCCGCGGAGCCCCATCTCCTCCATGAGCGGCGCGACCCGCTGCGCGATCTCCTCCTTCTCCCAGACGCCCGAGATGCGGCATCCCAGCGCGATGTTCTCGTACACGCTCCGGTCGGGAAGAAGCCTGAATTCCTGTCCGAGCATCCCGATCGCGCGGCGCATGCCGGGCTCCGCCTCGACGCGTCCGCGCGTGGGCCGTTCCGCGAGCGACACCAGGCGCAGCAGGGTGGACTTCCCGGCGCCGCTGGGGCCCGTCACGAACACCCACTCCCCAGGCTCGAAGGAGAGCGAAATGTCGCTCAGCGCGAGCCGGTTCTTGTAGGACTTGGTGACGTGGTCCAGCCGGATCAGGGCCATGCCCACTCCAGTCTCCGCCCGCCCGTGCGCGCGGCCAGATCGATCGCGACGCGCGCGGCCTTCACCAGGCCTTTGGGATCGGGCGCGCGCGATCCGCCTTTCCACGCGCGGTCGAACGCGGTGCCGTGATCCACGGACGTACGCAAGAAAGGAAGCCCCAACGTGACGTTCGCGGCGCCTCCGATTCCGTCCATCTTCGCGGGGATCAACCCCTGATCGTGATACATCGCCACGGTCACGCCAAAAGCTTCGGAAGGGCCCCCGAAGAAGGTGTCGGCCGGAAAGGGGCCCTCCGCGCGGATTCCCTCCGCGCGCGCCCGCTCGATGGCCGGCCGGATCACGCGCTGCTCCTCGTCCCCGAACAGCCCGGCTTCGCCCGCGTGCGGGTTCAAGGCCAGCACGGCGAGCGGCCTCTTCACGCCCCATTTGAAATTCCGCATCGCCGCGGCGGCATACCGGAGCGTGCTCACGAGGGAATCCACGGCGAGCGCGTCCGAAACCTGCTTCAGCGCCATATGCACCGTGGCGAGCACGATGCGGAACCGCCCGCCTGTGAAGAGCATCCGCGTCGAGGCGGCGCCGCTCAGGGCGCCCAGGAATTCGGTGTGTCCGGGGTAGGGGTAGCCCGCGAGCTGGAGGGCCTTCTTGGAGATGGGGGCGGTCACGATGGCGGCGGCGCGTCCGCCCTGGGCCAGGCCGGCGGCGGTCTCGATGGCGCGGGCGGCGGCGAGGCCCGTCTCGGCGGAAGGCGTTCCCGGCTCGAAGCGGCCCCAGATACCCGACGTGGAGAGGAGGAGCGGGATCTCCCGGCCCGTGTCCGCCTTCGGGTCGAACTCGACCGGAGCCATGGGGCGGAA
>WNFK01019212.1_pt1 | contig 15696 bp, 11 predicted proteins | sample 5400281 | NCBI WGS metagenome assembly WNFK01 (sample SAMN13153350, study PRJNA577476) | soil metagenome | isolation source: 20 cm soil on Douglas fir-dominated hillslope | place: USA:California | collected 2013-09-17 | reverse complement strand
CTGCACTCGCTGCATCTGTGCGCCGTCCTGCCCAACGTGCGCATCATGGAGATCGACATCGACGACGTGCCGTGGAAGGGCGCGTTGGTGACGAAGCCGCCGGAGATTCGCGACGGCCACATCTGGCTCACCGACGCTCCCGGCTGGGGCGCCGACGTCAACGAGAAAGTGCTGGCCGAGCACCCTTGGCCGCGTCCCGGCGAGACGGGAGCCAGACTGTTCTACGGCATGGACCCCACGCAGATGACGGCGCGTCCGTGACCATCGTCGCCAAGCCACTGACTCCCGAGGAGTTCGCGCCGTACGGGGACGTCCTGACCTCGCCCCCCGACTTCGGTCGCATCTACTACGACCAGGGCCTCGCGACGCTCCGATCCGCCGCGCGCCCGAGCCTCTCGGTCTCCCACGCAAAATTTCTCTCCACCCTGCCCCTGGAGGCCACGGTGATGGAGCGGCACGAGTTCTCCTCGCAAAGCTTCGTGCCCATCGATGTTTCGCGCTGGCTCGTGATCGTGGCACCGCCCGGCGGCACCTGGCATCACCCGCTCACCCTCCTCGACCGGCCGGGGCGCTTCGCCGTCTTCATGTGGCGCGACGGCACCAAAACGGACGAAGAGTTCCGCACGCTCGCGACGCCGTTCACGGTCACCGTCCGGGACTGAAGCCACGCGGACTGCTGCTATCTTAGGGCGATGAGCGACAGATCATTTGTTTCCGGAGCAACACAGGCGGCCCCCGCCGTGTCGCCACGGGCCGTCACACCAGCCATCAGCGCCACCTTCTCGATCATCCTCTCGCTGAGCTTCTGCCACTTGCTCAACGACATGATGCAGTCGCTGGTGCCCGCGCTCTATCCCATCCTCAAGAACTCCTACGGATTGACCTTCAGCCAGGTCGGTCTGATCACCCTGGCGTTCCAGTGCACGGCCTCCATGCTGCAACCCGTGGTCGGCCTCTATACCGACCGCCACCCGCAGCCCTATTCCCTGACCGCGGGCATCAGTCTCACCCTCGCCGGTCTTCTCTTGATGTCCCGAGCCGGGACGTATCCCGCGATCCTCTTCGCCGCCATGTTGATCGGGATGGGCTCGTCGATCTTCCATCCCGAAGCATCCCGCGTGGCCCGCATGGCGGCCGGTGGACGCTACGGGCTCGCCCAGTCCCTCTTCCAGGTTGGCGGGAACATCGGCTCTGCCTCAGGCCCATTGCTCGCCGCATTTGTCGTCGTGCCCCACGGGCAATCGAGCATCGCCTGGTTCTCGGTGGCGGCCCTCATCGCCATCTTCGTGCTGCTGCTCGTGGGGGGCTGGTACGCACGCCACCGCACGCCCACTGGATCGGGCCCGCGCACCCGGACCGCGGCCATGGTGTCCGTCACGGCCCCGCGCCAGAACACACTGCCTCGCCGAAAAGTCATCCAGGCGGTGGCCATCCTCGTGGCCCTGCTCTTCTCCAAGAACGTGTACAGCGCCAGCCTCGGCTCGTACTACACGTTCTACCTGATCGACAAGTTCCACCTGCCCGTTCAAACCGCGCAGTTCTACCTGTTCGCCTTCCTCGCCGGCATCGTGGTCGGCACCCTTGCCGGCGGAGCCGTCGGTGACCGCGTGGGACGCATCCCCGTGATGTGGTTCTCGATCCTGGGGGCGCTGCCCTTCGCGCTGGTTCTCCCACACGCCAGCTTGTTCTGGACCGGCATCCTGGCCGTGCTCATCGCCATGATCATGGCCTCGGCCTTTTCCGCTATCCTGGTCTACGCGCAAGAGCTGCTGCCGGGCCGGGTGGGTCTGGCGGCGGGGATGTTCTACGGGTTCTCGTTCGGCCTGGGCGGTCTGGGCGCGGCCGCCCTCGGCAAGCTCGCTGACCTCACCAGCATCACCACCGTCTACCGCGTATGCCCTTATCTGCTGCTTCTGGGGCTCCTCACCGCCTTTCTCCCTCGCCGGCCCGGCGCGCCCTCGATGAGCTGACCACTGTCATGGAGACGGGCCGCGGCGGCTCCGCGCGGCTCAGTGCCCGCCGTGCGTGCCGATCTTCGGAATGGACATCACCAGGTGGAGGTATCCGCCCAGCTCGTTGATCTTCCGCATGTCCCCTGCGATGAAAGCGGCGCGTTCTTCGTCCGTGAGGTCTGCGTCGGAAATGGCGGCGCTCGGCTGCTTGATGAACCGGGCGCGCAGATCCGGGTCCTTCTTGAGGTGATAGAGGAGGCTGTTGATCGCGTAGCGGCTCATCACAGCCTCCATTCGACGGCGGCGAGGTTGATCCGCGGCAGCTCGCCGAAGTACCGGACGTCGGCGCGGGTGGGCGTGATGGCGCCGAGGAGCACCATCCAGTTCAGGAACTCGTGGCTCCCCGTCTTGTGCAGCTCGTCGGCGGTGAGATCCAACAGGGGCTCGTGCTCCCCGCGCTCCATCAAGTGAATCAGCTTCCGGTCGAACACCGTGTCGGTCTCCCCGACGCGACCCAGCAAGAGCTCGGGGAAGTGCGACAAGCCGCCCGTCGCGATGATGCCGACGGCCCACGGACTTTTGGCCACCACGCGCGCGATATGCTGGCCGAATTCGAAACAGCGGCGGGCCGTGGGCTGCGGCGCGATGAAGGCGTTCACGAAGATGGGGACGAGGGGCGGAATGGTGCGCTGGCCCAGGAGCGTGTTCACCGGGCTCAGAAACGCATGGTCGATGGGCGCCTCCCACGAGAGCGCGAGGTCGAAGCCGCTCTTGACCCCCTGCTCGAGAATGCGGTTGCCGAGCTCCTCGTGGAGCGCGTACTCCACCGCCATGTGGTCCAGCACCTTGTCGAAGGCTTCGGCGTTGTCCTGCATCATCCGCTGGACCTTCTTGCCGATGCGCACGCAAATGGCCGGCACGCAGTTGAACGAGAACGCGTTCATGTGGTCGTCCGCCACCACGATGAGCGCGTCGGGCTTTCTCTCCACGAAGCGGTCGCCCATCTTCCCGATGGCGTCCATCGCCTCGACGACCTTCTGCCGGCCGAGGTCTCCACACGCCGCCTGGTAGTAGTCGGGGTCCAGCACGTGTGACATCGCACCGCCGAACACGATCTCGCCCATCGCCTCTCTCCTCGGCTGTCTACGGCGTGGTGAACATCAAACCGCCGATCGTGCTCGACGGCGCAGCCACAAGCGGACGAGGACCCCCGTGAGGAAGGCGGCCACGATGACTTGCCCCGCGTCGACGAGCACGTAGAGCCAGCTGACGGCCAGCTCACCGCTGATCCAGCTCGCCACGACCCCAATTGCCACGCCGAGTATTCCAATCACGACGGCCGTGAGCCACGCCGATCGCAGGGTGAAGGTGGCAAACCCGAGCACGATGCCGGCAAGAACGGGGAAGACCTCGTCCATGGAGACCTCCTTGGCTACGCGACGTTCGATCGGAAGGAGTGGAGGCAGCATAACTGATCTGGCCCTGACTCGCTGGGGAGTTCCGGCGCTAGAGGGCGCGCCGGTAAACGCCCCGCCCGAGCGTGCTCGCGAATAGGGTGCGGCTGGACCGGCGCAGGGCGAGCTCCGTGACGATGATCCGGGGCACGTCCTGCCATTGCCAGCCGTCGTTGAAGTCCTGCCACGTGGCGCCGCCATCCTGGGTGCGGAACACGCCGATGTCGCTCGACACGTAGGCGACGTCGTCGGACACCGGGCTCACCACGATCGAGCTGGTCGGGATCGCGGGCATGTCGTCGCCCGCCGTCCCGCTCCGGTCCGTCCAGTGCGCGCCTGCGTCGTCGGAGCGCATGATCCGCGGACCGCCGTAGCCGCCGAACGAGATGTAGAGTACATCCGGGTTCGTCCAGGACAGCGCCAGCCCCGTGATGTACCCGGGGCTGGGCCGGTTGGCCACGGTGTGGGCCAAGCGCCAGGTCCAGCCCCCCGAGCTCTTGTAGACGTTGCCGGTGCTGGTCACCGCGTAACACCTGAGCGGGTCGGCGGGCGAGAAGGCGACGCGGTTGACGTCGCCGTCGGTGAGCTCACGCCCCACCCACGCGTCGCCCCGAGTCAAGCTCAGGTAGACACGGCTCTGGTGGAAGATCTCGTTGCCGTTGGCGTCGCGGACCACGATGCTGCCGCCGGCAATGAGGTGACTGGACAGGCCGAAGCGCACTGCGAGATGCCGCACGGTGGCCGGCCCCACCGGGGCGCCGTTGAAGGTGGTGGTCATGCCGTTACGGATATCCTTCCAGGTCGCGCCGGTGTCGGTGCTGCGCCGCAGGTTGTTGCTCCAGGGCGTGGTGTAGATAATCCGGCTGTCGTTGGGGTCCACGATGAAGAAGCCGCCCTCGTTGCCCGCGTGCACGTCGTCCCAGTCCAGGTCGCTGCCCGGCCGGAGCTTCAGCACGCCCTGGTCCTGGGTGGCGCCGCCCAGCACGAGCGGGCTCGTCTGCGAGACGCCCACGCTGTAGAACTGCGTCGCCGTCATACCACGGCTGTGCAGCGCCCATGTCGCCCCGCCGTCGAGCGATCGGTAGACGCCGCCGTCGGTGGCGACGTAGCAGGTGGTGGGATCGACCGGATCGTAGACCACCTGGTGATGATCAGAGTGGGTGCCCGAGGTGGGATCGAAGGTGTACGAGGTGACGGTGCGCGACAGGCCGACCGCCCCGGCCAGGATGCGGTTCGAGAAGCGCGGGTGGACGCTGATCATGTTCGTCCACTCGTTGTAGCCCGCGGGTTGGACCACGTCCGGCACCATGACCCAGTTGTCCCCGGCGGTGGTGGACAGGAAGACGCGCCCCGAGTCCAGGCCCATCTTGGCGGCGATGAACCGCGTGCCCGTCGTGCCACCCAGACCCATCGACAGCTTGACCCACTCTGCCGCCGGACCCCAGGGCAGTGCGGTGAAGAATCCGCCGGTCACGCCCTGCCGCGGGACCCAGGTCGCGCCGCCGTCGACGGACCGGTAGACGCCGTCATTGTGCGCGCCCACGTAGAGCGTGTCCGGCGCGGTGGGGTCGAGCAGTGCGTCGGTGGCTCGCCCGGGCCGGCAGTTTATCCAGTGCGCGCCGCCGTCGATCGATTTCCAGAGCCCGGTGTCGGTGGCCACGTAGACGACGTCGGGGTTCGTCGGGTGCACGAGCACCTTGTTCGACCGGGTGCCCGGGCCGCTGGCGCAGGCGGCCCACGCGGACCCGCCGTTGCTGGTGCGGAAGACGCCGGTGCCGCCGTAGCTCGGGCCCCAGCCCGGCGTGTCCTCACCCGTAGCCGCGTACATCACGAGGGGATTGCTCGGAGCCACCGCGATGGCGCCGATGGCCATCGACGGTTGACGGAACCAGAGCGCGTTCCAGTCGAGGCCCCCGTTGACGGTGATCCACACGCCTCCGTTGGCGGCACCCGCGTAGAGCACGTTGCGCTGGTTCGGGCGGATGGCGAGCGACTTGATGCGCCCGTTGAAATTTCTCGGCCCGAGCTTCCACCAGTCGCGCGCCACCAGGCGCAGCGCCAGCACGCCCAGCGTGGGGGCGACCAGCGCGCGGCGCCGCCGCACCTCCCCGGCCCGCGGCACCGGGTCGAGCTCCGCAAGGAGCTCCCATTCCGGCAGATCGATCCGTTCGCGCAGGCGCGCCGCGACATCAGTGGCCGTGCGGCCCCGCAAAGTGCGCGTGCCTCGCCTCAGGAGTGACGCCACCGCGCGGGCTGCCGCTGCCCGGCTGCGCGCCGCCGCCTCGCGCAGCTCCGCGCGCGCGTTAAAGGTTCGCACGAGATCCGCCAGCTCGGTCCGGTCCAGCGGCAACCCCACGGGCGCGTAGACGCCCGCCCTGTCCAGGCGAGCCCAGACGTAACCGCCGGCGGGCGCGAAGCCCGAGCGCGGAACTATCTGCCATGTCCGGGTGGCCGGTTCGAGCCGGAACATCCGGATCGAGGCGGGATCGACCCGCCCGAGGGCCGCCGCCGGCACCGCGATCTGCAGCGTAGCGTCGGTTGCGCGGCGAGGCGGGCGCACTTCGATGGCCCGCGCCAGCAGTGGTGCGCGCGGCAGCCGACGGGACACCGGCTGCGGTGGGGCGACCCGGCGATCGCTCGCGACCACGCGGGCGCCTGCGCGCAGTGGCGTGCCGCCAGGATCGAGCGCCTCGAGCGCGACCACGCCAAGCACGTCGGCCTGGGCGATGGCGTCCAGCCGGGCCCGGGTTCGCGATCGTCCATCCGGGATTGCCCGTCCGTTCAGGAACCACTCGCGCTTCTGCGCAAAGTCCTCCCAGCCCTCTCGCTCGTCCACGCCCGTGCGCCGCGCTTCTCCGGCGCGCCGCCGCGCCGCGGAGGCGTTGCCCGATTTCCGTGTCCTGCGTGCCATGGATGGCCTCCCGGGTCTGTATGGAACTGGCCCCAGTGTACAAGGGACGGGCGATGCAGATCACTCGCGCCCAGATCGACGCCCGCACCTTGTCACCCGGTGCATCCTCGTCTATGGTGGATCTCGCCGCGGCCCGCCGTGGCATTCGCCGAGTCCCGTCGAGCCAAGGAGGCCCGCGTGAGCGTGAAGAAGAATTTCTATAGCGACAACGTGTCTGGAGCCGCCCCCGAGATCCTGGAGGCGATCGTCGCCGCCAATGCCGGCGACACCGCACCCTACGGAGGTGATGCCTGGAGCGAGCGGCTCCAGCAGCGGTTCGCGGAGCTGTTCGAGACCGAGGTCGAGGTCTACCCCGTGGGTACGGGGACGGTCGCCAATGGGCTCTGCGCGGCCGTCCTCACCGCGCCGTACGGGTCCATCTACGTGTCGGAGGCCGCTCACGTGCACGGCAGCGAATGCGGCGGGCCCGAGTTCTGGTCGGGCGGCAATGCGCGCACGGTTCCCCTGCCGACCATGGACGGTAAGGTTGCGGCCGCCGATCTAGCGCGGGCGGTCGAGGAGGCAGGAGCCCGTTCCGCCGATGTACCGCCGCGCGCCATCAGCCTCACCCAGGCCACAGAGGTGAGTACCGTGTACACGCCGGTCGAGGTCAAGGATCTCGCCGAGGCTGCGCACGCCCGACGCCTGTGGGTCCACATGGACGGTGCCCGCTTCGCCAACGCCGTCGCGCGGCTCGGCTGCACGCCGGCCGAGGCGAGCTGGAAGGCGGGCGTCGACGTCCTCTCGTTCGGCGCCACCAAGAACGGGGCGCTCGCCGCGGAGGCCGTCGTCTTTTTCAACCGCACCCTTGCCGAGACCATCCGCTATCGCCGCCGCCGTGGCGGCCACCTCTTCTCGAAGATGCGCTTCCTCTCGGCTCAGCTCGAGGCGTTCATCACCGACGACCTCTGGCTCCGCAATGCCCGGCACGCCAATGCCATGGCCCAGCGTGTTCGCGAGGGACTCACCCGGATTCCCGGCGTCAGGTTCTGGAGCCCGACCGAAGTCAATTTCGTCCTCGTCGCCCTCCCCCAAGCCGTCTGGGACGGGCTCGTGGCCGAGGGTTATAGCTTCTCCCGCCGCGGCGCGCCCAGCGAGGGTGTCATCCGGATCGCCTGCGCCTTCGACACGAGACCAGAAGACGTCGACGCACTGCTTGCGACCGCTCACCGGTATGCATCCCCTCAAATGAGGGCCGACCGCCCCGTTCCCGCCGCGAGGTAAAGGCATCGCGGGCGAAGAGCCGGCTTTGCTGGCCGGCCGCCAGACCGTATTGACAGGCGTCGCAAAGGGTCCGGATGGGACGGGCGAGGGCGCTACAGCAGGCTTCGGATCGGCCAGGACAAATACTCTCAGAAGCGCTTCCAGGCGCTTCGCGTGCGCCACGTCTGGGCATCGATCGCGCGAGAATGGCTCAAGTCTTCCTCGAAGATGCTTTGGAGACGTCCGGCCACCTCGCGGTCATAGGCGACCAGGCTGATCTCGTTGTTGAGGGCGAGTGAGCGGTTGTCCATGTTGGCGCTGCCTACCATAGCCCACTCGCCGTCAATGGTCATGGTCTTGGCGTGCAGCAACCCCGCCTGATACTCGTAGATCTCCACGCCGGTGTCCAGGAGACGGCCGAAGCCCGCCCGGCTCGCTGCTTCCACGATTTCGTGATCGATGTCGCCCGGTAGGAGCAAGACGATCCGCACGCCCCGGGCCCGCGCGTCGATCAGCGCGCTCGTGATCGGATTGAGACTACGTATACAGCTTTATCGGCCCTCCAAGGCTTTTCACGCGAAGCAAGAACTTTAGGGCGGTCGGCAAATCCGACCAACCCCTAGGAACGCCGAATACAGTCAACGCGCTGAAATCCTTCAACGACTACGTGGCCCTGGTCACTGTCTCGACCTTCTTCTTCGAGGCGTTCGACGAGCCGTGGAAGGCCGACCCGCAGACCAACCCGCAGTCGGTCGAGCCGCACTTCGGCCTGCCCAGGACGGGGCTCGTGGGCTCGCCCCCGCCCCCGAGCCTTCCAGCCTGCTGATGATGGTGCTGGGGCTGGGGACATTCGTCGTGACGCGATTTGGAATCACCCGAATACTGTCGACGCTCACTCCAGACGGGAGTGTCCAACTCGTACCCGACGCATCATCACCTAGGCGGCCTGCGTCCTAGCGATCCAGCCAGGCGGCGGTGAGTCGCCCGCCGTAGTCGTAGCCGAGGTTGGGACCATAGTTCTTGAGCGCGGGATCCCAAACGGCCAAGGCGACGATCGAGTACGCCTCGGCCCGATAGACTTGCTTGCCCAGGTGGCGCTGGATTTGGTGGACGAGTTCTCGACGCTTGGCGAGGTCCCGCACCCGGCGCTGACGAAGGATGAGATCGGTGAGCGGCGGGTCATTGACCTTCAAGATGTTGCGCGGGCTTTCGGGCAGATACGCGGTAGCCAGGAAGCTATCGGGCTCGAGAAACGGGGTGGACGGCCCATAGATCATCCCCTCGTATTTGCCCAGCACAGAGGAGGACACGTATGCGCCGTACTCCTTCTGGTTGAGCCGGGCGTCGATGCCCACGTCCTTGAGATATTTGATGATCAGCTGTACGCCATCCACCAATCCGGTTTCACCGAAGCTGTGGAAGTCCACCACGGTCTGGAAACCGTGCGCGTGACCCGCCTCCTTCAGGAGTCGACGCGCCTGCACGGGGTCGTGCTTATAGTACGCAGCACCCTCGCCGAGCTGGTCCATGGGGAGTGCCCATTCGCGGAGCCCGGCCGGTAGCCCGGGTGGATTAAGCACGCCTGCGCCGTCGGCCACGGCTTCGATAAGATCACGACGGTTGAGGGCCAGCGAGACCGCCTGCCGCACCCGCGCGTCGTTGAAGGGCGGCCGGTCGCTGCGCATGGAGACGCCGATGCGTACATTGGACGCGAATTCGACCGTCTTGAGCCCGGGACGCTGCCGCTCTAGGTGTCCCTTGAGTTGGCTCCAGTCCGGGCGATTAATGACTCCCATGAACTCAGGGCCCAGATCGTACTTGCTTCCCAGGAACGCCGCCATGCGAGAAGCCTGATCCTCGTCCACCACTAACTCGACGCGGTCCGCGTGGGGCAGTCCCGGGACGAAGTAGTGCGGATTACGGCTCAGGGTCATCCCGGTGTTGGGACGGTAGCTGTCGAGCATCCATGGCCCCGTGCCGACGGTGGCCTCCCATTTCTTGAGATCCCCGAACTTCTCGACGCATTCACGGGCCACGATTGCCCCGGTCATCGGGTTGGCCACGATGTCGGGGAACCACGCGTAGGGCTCGCTGAGCGTGACCTTCACCGTGTAGCGGTCCACTGCCTCGACCCGATCCATCATCGCGAGGAGGTAGTTCTGGGGATTGCCTTTGACCGTGCGGAAGCGCTCGAAGCTGTAGACCACATCCTCGGCGGTCACCTCCCGGCCGTTGACCGGCGGCTTGGGATGCCACCGCGCGCCCTTCCGCAACTTGAAAAGATACGTGGTTTCGTCGGGCTGCGACCACGATTCCGCGAGATCACCCTCCAGGATGAACGTCCCGGGCTGAACTCCCGGCCCCGCCTTATGCTTCAGCAGACGGCTGTGGGTGAAGCTGTAGACGATCTGGGTCTTGAAAGCGACGATGAGGTACGGATCGAAGTGAGGCGGATCCCACACTCGAATGGTGAGGACGCCGCCACGCTTGGGAGTCTGCGCAAGCGCGACGGACGGCGCGACCATTACCGCGGCTGCGCCGGCGACTGACAGCTTCAGAAGATCGCGACGGAAGAGAGCAGGACCTGTGGGCATGGCTTTCCTCCTCCAAGCCGGATACGCGCGCCTCTTTGGCGCGGCTATCCTAACTGAAGGCCTGCGGGTAGGCCAGCTCCAGAGTGGCTCCCGAGCCTCCGAAATCCGCGCCGGCATCGGCGCAGAGGCCGCCCCACTACGTAGTCGGAACGGGCGAACAGCTTGATCAGACCCACGCCCGCGACGAAACCGCCGACATGGGCCCAGAAGGCCACCCCGCCCCGGTCCGAAGCGAGGAGCCCGAACAGACCGCTCACGAACTGGATAGCGGCCCAATAGAGGAGCATCGTCCAGGCGGGCAATGCGATCGACGTGACGAAGAACCCGATCACGAGCAGCGCGAACACGCGTACGCGCGGGTACAAGATCAGATAGGCGCCCATGACGCCGCTGATGGCGCCCGAGGCACCCACCATCGGAATGCCCGAGCCTGGATTGAACATGACCTGCAGGAGAGCGGCACCGATGCCACAGAGCAGGTAGAAGATCGCGAAGCGCACGTGCCCCATCGAGTCCTCGATGTTGTCACCGAAAACCCACAGGAACCACATGTTCCCGATCAGGTGCATCCAGGACCCGTGGAGGAACATCGAGGTGAGCATGTGAGAGACCTGTCGACCGGGGTCGATGACGCAGACGAGTCCCTCGCCTATGGGGAACCGCGTGCCCGGCGAAAGCGTACCGGTCAGCTCACCGGGAATCAACCCGAGGAGAGCATTCAGGGCAATAATGATGATGGTGAAGTACGGTGGGCGTTGGGTTTCGTTCTCGTCCCGATACGGGAACATCGCCCGCACAGCATATCCCACTCTGAACTTCGCCGCGTCGTGGCCGCACTTCGTTTGCCCCTCTCATCTCAATCCATCCTCAGCGGCCCCCTACCGAACTTCGCTCGAATCGTGTCGAGGGCCCGGCTCACGCTGGGTCTCCTCGCGAGAGCACGCTCGAGTCTCCGCACTCCCGGAAGATCGGTCAGCATGAGTCCGACCAAGATGGTGAGGATGCCTTGACCGGGAATACCAGGAAGGGAGAGGACAATGCCGACGAGGACAAGGGCAACACCCGCGAGATTCTTGAGGATCGCGATAGCCACGCGCGCCCAGCCTGGGCCGGCAGGTGGCCGACGTCCAGTCGAGAAGTAGTCGGAGGGAATGCGCACGACGAAGAACGTGACCAGGGCAAGACTTGCTATACACGTCATGACAAACACGACCAGAACTGTACCTACCCCGGCTCCGGCAAGACCCACCCGGCGAACGAGTACATCCAGGAGATCGATCAAAGAAAGGCCACCCTGGATCCCGATCCTTCTCGGGGACGAGCAGGACGCCTACGGGGCATCGATTCAAATCTCCTTCGGCTACGCCTCCGAGGAAGAGCCGCTTGACACGACCCGTGCTGCGGGCCCCGACGTAAACCAGATCCGTCTTCGACGCTCTTACGGTCTCAAGCAATTCTCGCAGGCACGTCCAGACGAACCCGTGTGCGGAAACTCTCCATCCAGCTTTCCTAAGCCTCCGGGTGATTGCTCAATGCTCCCTCTCCTCTCGGCGCATTCGCTCTCCGTTGACAGCTCGACGCACATCAAGTGTAGACCGAGCAGCGTCGTGCGTGACCCTGGTCGTTGAGATAGGATAGGCGCCAATGACGACGAGAAACGATGTCGCGAGGCCCTGCGCGACGGGCGTACTGCTTGGGTCATCAGCGAGAGTCTTGCCAAACATTCATCTGATTGGGCAGGGTAACGTGGGCCTCTACCAGAGGCGTCCCGTGGTGCCGTCGTCGTCATCGGATACGGGACATTCCGCATGAGCATGGCCAGATCCTCATCGGCAAGGGCGAACGGCCCGTTCACCTGCTGGCGCGGTACGGGAACCGGCACGGCTTGATCGCGGGCGCCACCGGCACGGGTAAGACCGTCTCACTCATGGTGCTTGCCGAGGGCTTCTCGCGCCTTGGCGTGCCCGTCTTCATTGCCGACATCAAGGGAGACGTGGCCGGGCTCGCGGCGGCCGGTAGCGCGACCGGGCAGATCCTCCGCGGCGTACTCGGCGGCATCCTCGGCGGCTCGCGCCGCCGCTAGCATCCCCGCTCTCGCCGAAGACGCCAGCGGAACGTGAGCCGATACCCTCAATCGCCGTCTGTCGCGACGAGGATGTTGACTCAACACACTCGAGCGTACGAGCGGTAGCCCTCCAGTACCGGTCACCCACTCGCGACGCCCGTCCCCGTGACATAATCTCCCGGACGCAGACGCCGGCCGCTCAGGAGCGATGCCACAGCTACAGGCGACTCCCCGACGCGGTTAGCAGAATGGGTCATGCAGCTCATCCATACGCGCCTATGCGCGACTGCCGACGGTGAGGCTCATTTTGAGGATATCTCTGCGCACCTGCCGTCCAGCCGCGGCACTCGATCTCCAAAAAGATCGACGTCACCCCAGTCGCTATGACCTGTAGCGGCTGCGGCTTCGAAGCGCCCGCCGATTTCGCGTTCTGCCCCAAATGCGGGGCCAGACTCGCCGGCGCTCCCGCGCCCCCGCCTCCACCATCGCCGACCGCCGCACCCGACAGCGACCGCCGGCCGGTCACCGTGCTCTTCGCGGATCTGGCCGGCTTCACCGCGCTCAGCGAAGCGCTCGATCCCGAGGACGTGCGCGCGATCCAGGGCGATCTCTTCCGCGAGATGTCCGAGTCGATCGACCGCTACGAGGGCTTCGTCGAGAAGTTCGTGGGCGATGCGGTCATGGCCGTCTTCGGTGCCCCGCACGCGCACGAGGACGATCCCGAGCGCAGCCTGCGCGCCGCGCTCCTGATGCGCGAGCGGATGGAAACCCTCAATCGCCGCTGGGAGCGGCAGGTGGGTCGACCGCTCGAGCTCCACATCGGCGTCAACACCGGCCCCGTGGTGGCGGGCCGAATCGGCGCGACCGCCGACGCCGCCTACGCGGTAACCGGCGACACTGTCAACACCGCAGCCCGTCTGCAGAGCGCGGCGGCGGCGAGCGAGATCCTGATCAGCGATGCGACCTACCAACTCACGCAACACGCCTTCGCGTTCGCCCCGCGCGAGGAGATCCGGCTCAAGGGCAAGAGCGAGCCGGTGGCGGTCTATCGCCTGCTGGGTCCGCTCGCGGCCCCGCGCTCGGCCCGCGGCCTCGAGGGCCTGGGACTGGCCGCACCCTTCGTCGGCCGCGCGCGCGAGCTGGGCCAGATGGAAGCGGCCTTCGACGAAATGCAGGCGGGGCGCGCCCAAGTGCTCAGCCTCATCGGCGAGCCAGGGGCCGGGAAGTCGCGGCTGCAGCGGGAGTTCTTCGCGCGTCTCGAGGGGACCGGCCGCCTCGAGGGCACCACGATCCGGCGCGCCGCGTGCTCGGCGCTGGGCGAACAGACCTACGGAGCGGCGGCCGCGCTCCTGCGTGACGCCTACGGGGTGGAGCACGGTGATTCAGTCGAGGTCGCCCAGAGCAAGCTCGCGGCGGGCCTGGAGACCCTCGGCGTCGGCGTGGAGGATAGTGCGGCGATGGTGGCCGCGCTCGCCCGGGTGCTCGGGCTCGAGCAGGACGACGCGCGCATGCGTCATTTGGAGCCGGAGCAGCTCAAGCGCCAGATCTTCATGGCCACCTCCGCCCTGGTGGAGCGTCGGCTCGCCGCCGGGCCACTCGTGCTGGTCGTCGAGGATCTGCACTGGGCCGACGCCGCCTCCGTCGAGCTGCTGGGCGCGGTCGCGGATCGGCTCGCCGATCGTCCGCTCCTCGTGCTTCTGATGTATCGGCCGACGCTCGACCCGATTGCGCTGGGCACGACCCGGGCGCCGCACATCGGCATCGAAGTCACCGCGCTGTCAGGGTCCGACAGTGAGGACCTGCTGGCGGAGTGGTTCGGGGACTCGACGCCGGACTTCCCAGAGCGGCTGCGGAGCCTCATCCTGGAGCGGGCCGGTGGCAACCCGCTGTATCTCGAAGAGGTGGTGCGTGCCCTGGTCGCGGACGGCCTGCTGGTTCGTGACAACCTGGGCTGGCGGTGCACTGCGGAGGCGGCGACCGCGCAGGTGCCCGCGACCCTGCACGGGCTGATGCTCGCGCGCGTGGACCGGCTCGCGCGCACGGAGCGGCAGGTCATCCAGGAAGCGGCGGTGATCGGTGCCCGCTTCGAGCTTCCGCTGCTGAAGGCGATCTCGGCTGAGCCCGCCGCGGTGGACGCGGCGCTCGAAGCGCTCGCCGGGGCCGATGTGGTGACGGCGGGGCCGGATCATCGGTTCCGCCATGGGCTCCTCAGGGAGATCGTGTACCAGAACATCCTCGTGGCGCGCCGCACCGAGCTCCACAGCCGAGTCGGCGCCGCCCTCGAGACCCAGAGTGTCGGCAACCCGGAGAGTCTCGATCGGCTGGTGGCCCTCGGCCACCACTGGGCCCTCGGCGCCGACAAGCGCCGAGGCGCGCGCTACCTGATGGCGGCGGGCGACTGGGCTCGAGGGATGTATGCCAACGCAGACGCGATCCAGCACTATCAGCGGGCGCTCGATGCCCTCGAGCTGTGCGAGGCGGTCGAGACGGAGCGGCTCGTGGCTCGGGAGCGCATGGCCGACCTCCTCGGCCCGACCGGACGGCGGGGGACCGCACTCGGCGAGTACGACATCGTCGAGGCCGGATACCGCGCGGTGGGGGACGCGGCGGCTCAGGCGCGCATCCTTCGTAAGATGGGAGGCCTTCACTGGGATGCCGGCGCCCGCGCGCGGGCGCTCGGGTGCTTCGAGGCCGGGCTCGCCCTGCTCGACGGCGACCGCGAGCACATCGAGCGGGCGCACCTCTACCAGGAGATGGGCCGGCTCGCCTTCCGCAGCGGCGACAGCGAGCGGGCCGTCGAGTGGGCGGAGCAGGCGCGGCTTCACGCCGAGCGGCTCACCACTGACCCGGCCCTCGATGCGGACGGGCGCGGGGAAGCGGCGACCGCCGCCGCGCAGAGCCACAACACGCTCGGCGTCGCCCTGGCCCGCCTGGGCCGGCTCGAGGAGGCGGTCGAGCACATCGAGCGCAGCGTGGCCCTCGCCCGGGACAATGGGCTGTTGCAGGCGGCCTGTCGCGGGCTGGCCAACCTGAGCGTGCTCTACAGCACGCTCGACCCCGCGAGGGCGATCGAGACCTGTGCGGCCGGCCTCGAGATGGCCAAGAAGATCGGCGACCTCGGCTTCCAGTCGCGCCTCTACGCGAACCTCGCGGTGGCCTACTGCGCGCTGACCAATCGCTGCGACGAGCAGGGCGTCGGCGCGGCGCACGCCGCCATCGATCTCGACCGGCGCCTTGGCCAGCTCGATCACCTGGCGGTGCCGCTCATCGTGCTCGGGCAGATCTACCAATGTCACGGCGATCCCACCCGCGCGATCGCGCACTACCAGGAGGCGCTCACGCTCGCCGAGGAGATAGGGGAGCCCCAGCTGCTCTTTCCCTGCTACGATGGCCTCGCCACCGTCCACTTGGATCTGGGCGACGATGGCCTGGCCGAGGAGTTCATGCAGAAGGCCCAGGCGGTGTGCGAGCGGGCCGG
>WNFK01157141.1_pt2 | contig 15698 bp, 11 predicted proteins | sample 5400281 | NCBI WGS metagenome assembly WNFK01 (sample SAMN13153350, study PRJNA577476) | soil metagenome | isolation source: 20 cm soil on Douglas fir-dominated hillslope | place: USA:California | collected 2013-09-17 | reverse complement strand
CGACACCCGCAACGGCGTGGTGAAGGGAGAGGTCTCGCGCATTTCGCCGTCCGCCAGCCAGGGCTCGGTGGAGGTGGACATCGCGCTTCCGGCCGAGCTGCCGCGCGGGTCACGGCCCGACCTCACCGTGGAAGGCACCATCGAGATCGAGAAGCTCCAGAACGTCCTGTTCGTGGGCCGGCCCGCCGGCGCGCAGCCCGGGGCCCAGACCGAGCTGTTCAGGCTGCTCCCCGGAGGCGACGAGGCGCACCGCGTGAAAGTGCGGCTCGGCCGGAGCTCGGTCAGCACCGTGGAAGTGCTCGACGGCCTCGCCGAGGGCGACGCCGTGATCCTGTCCGACATGTCCCAGTGGGACACAACCGACCGCGTGAGGCTCCGGTGAGCGAAGCGTTGATCGAGATGCAGAACATCGAGAAGGTCTTCCTCACCGACGAGGTGGAGACGCACGCGCTCTCCAACATCCACCTCGCGGTCGGGAAGAACGAGTGGCTCTCCATCGTCGGTCCCTCCGGCTCCGGCAAGACGACGCTGCTCGCGATCCTGGGCCTGCTCGATACGGCCACCGGCGGCCAGTATCTCCTCGACGGCAAGCCGGTGCAGGACCTCTCGCCCTCCGACCGCGCGCACGTGCGCAACCGGCACATCGGGTTCATCTTCCAGAGCTTCAACCTGATCGGCGACCTGACGGTCTTCGAGAACGTCGAGCTCCCGCTCACCTACCGCGGCATGCCGCCCGCCGATCGGAAGAAGCGGGTGGAGGATGCGCTCAACCGCGTGGGGATGAGCCACCGGTCGCGTCACATGCCCGGCCAGCTCTCCGGCGGCCAGCAGCAGCGCGTGGCGGTGGCGCGGGCGGTGGCCGGCGATCCGCTCATCCTGCTCGCCGACGAGCCCACTGGAAACCTGCCCTGATCATGGTCACGCACGATCCGGCGTACGCCCGCCTGGCGACGCGCACGGTGTCGCTGTTCGACGGACGGATCGTCGAGGAGACGGGCACGTCCGCGGCCTGACGGGATGCCGATGGATGCGCTCCTCCGCGATCTCAGGTTCGCGCTTCGGGGGCTCCTGAGGACGCCGGGGTTCACGGCGGCCGCGGTTGTCGCGCTGGCTCTAGGAATCGGGGCGACCACCGCCATCTTCAGCGTCGTGCACGCGGTCCTCTTGCGCTCGCTCGGGTGGGGCGAGGAGACCCGGCTGGTGTCGATCACCACCAGCTTCTCGGGCCTCGGTATCGAGCGGGGCACGCTCTCGGTTCCGGAGCTGTACGATCTCAAGGACGCGCCGTTCCTCGAGAGCTTCGGCGGGTACGACAACGCGACCGCGGCGCTGCAGGGCGCCGATCGGGCGGAGCGCGTTCCCACCGCACAGGTCACGTCCGGGTTCTTCGACGTCCTCGGGGCGCGGCCGATCTACGGCCGCACCTTCACCGCCGCGGAAGACGTGGAGGGCAACGCCCTGGTAGCCCTGGTCAGCTTTCCGGCGTTCCGGAAGCGGTTTGCGAGCGATCCCGCCGTCGTCGGCCGAACCGTGACACTCGACGGCCAGATCTACCGGATCATCGGGGTGCTGTCCGAGGGGTTCAGCTACGGCGGCCCGCACGACTTCTTCCTGCCCTTCGGTTTCACCCAGGAACAGCTCCTGAAGCAGCGCGGGGCGCACTACATCGAGGCGGCGGGCAAGCTCCGCCCCGGCGTCACGGTCCAGGCAGCGCGCCGGGGTCTGCTGGAGCTGGCCGCGCGCGTGCGCGCGGCGCATCCGGAGCAGTACGAGACCCCGCAGGGATGGGGACTCGGTCTCGAGCCCTTGCGCGATCGCTTCGTCGGGCCTTCGCGGCAGGCGATCGCCGTGCTCTTCGGCGCGGTCCTCCTGGTCCTCCTGATCGCCTGCGGGAACGTGGCGAATCTGCTCCTGGCCCGGTCCGCCGCGCGCGAGCGCGAGCTCGCGGTGCGCGCGGCGCTCGGGGCGGAGCGCGCGCGGATCGTCCGGCAACTGCTCACGGAGGGCCTCCTGCTGGCCGCCACCGGCGCGGCCCTGGGCGTACTGCTGGCCGCGTGGGCCCTCGACGTCTTGCTCGCGGTCGCCCCGCGGCAGATCCGCGAGTTGGCGGAGATCCGGGTCGACCGCGCAGTGCTGGCCTTCGCCGCCGGCCTCACCGTCGCCACCACGCTGATCTTCGCCTTGGTGCCGGCGCTCAAGGCCGGCCGCGTGGATCTGGCCAACGCGCTCAAGGACGGTGGCCACGGCACCTCGGGGATGCCGGCGGCGCGCCTGCGAAGCTTGCTGGTTGCCGCCCAGGTCGCCGTCTGCCTCTTCCTGCTGGCAGGGGCAGGCTTGATGCTGCGCAGCTTCTCGGAGCTGCTCCACGTCTCGCCCGGGTTCGACCCCGAGGGTGCGGTGGCGGCGGTCCTGAGCCCGGCCGGTCCGGCGTACGATCGCGACGACGCCGCCCGCGAGCGCTACTTCGAGGAGTCGCTGCGGGCAGCGGAGAGAATCCCCGGCGTCCGCTCCGCGGGTGCGATCAACCTGTTGCCGACCCATGGCAGCTACGGGCTCAGCTACTTCATCGAAGGGTACGAGCCGCGCTCCGGCGAGCCCCAGCCGAGCAACCAGATCCGCCGCGCGATGCCCGGCTACTTCGCCGCCATGCGCCAGCGCCTGCTCGCGGGCCGGGAGTTCACCGCCGCGGACGACGCCAAGGCGCCGCCGGTCGCGCTGGTGAACGAGGCTTGGGTGCGCAGGTACTTTCCGTCGACGCGAATGGACACGGTGCTCGGCCGTCGGATCCGGCTGGACAGCAAGCATGGCGGCGAGTGGCGGACCATCGTGGGCGTGGTGGCCGACGCGCGCGAGCGCGGCCTCGATCGGCCCCTGATGCCCGTCTACTACTTCGCGGCGGCGCAGCATCCCCCCGAGAGCATGGCCATCGTCGTGCGCGGCCAGGTCACCGCGGCCGCACTGCGTGACGCGCTCTCGCGCGTCGATCCAGCGCAGCCCGTCGATCGCGTCTCGACCCTGGAAGAATTGGTGGCGGCTTCGCTGTCCGCGCGCCGCTTTCCCTTGCAGCTCCTGGCGGTCTTCGCCGCCCTGGCGCTGCTTCTCTCGGCCGTGGGCATCTACGGCGTCACCTCGTACGCGGTCGCGCAGCGGACGCGCGAGATCGGCGTGCGCATGGCGATCGGCGCGTCCGGGATCGCCGTGCTGCGCATGATCCTGGCGGGCGCCCTGCGCACCGTCGGCGTCGGTCTCTGCATCGGGATCGCGGGCGCGCTCGCCGCGGGACGGGTGATCGCGTCGCAGCTGTACGCCGTCAGCCCGAACGATCCGCTCACCTACCTGTTGGTCGCCGTCCTCCTGGCGGTGGTGGCGCTCGCCGCGAGCGGCATCCCCGCTCTCCGCGCCACCCGCATCGATCCCATGGCTGCGCTGCGAACGGAGTGACTTCATGGACGTGCTCACCCGCGATCTCCGCTTTGCGCTCCGCGGCCTCCTCCGCACGCCGGGCTTCACCGTCGCCGCCCTGCTGGCCCTGGCGCTCGGGATCGGCGCGACCACGGCCATCTTCAGCGTGGTGCACGCGGTGCTGCTGCGGTCCTTCGGGTGGGGGGACGAAGGCCGGCTCGTCTCGGTCTACCGGACCTTCACGGGGATCGGGCACGGCAAGGGCGGGCTCTCGGTCCCCGAGCTCGACGATCTGACGCAGTCGCGGTCGCTCGAGAGCTACGGGGCCTTCAACCGCGGAACCGGGGCGCTGCAGCAGGCCGATCGCGCCGAGCGCGTCCCGGTCGCGCGGGTGACGTCGGGTTTCTTCACCACCCTGGGCGTCCGCCCGCAGCTCGGGCGCACGTTCGGCGCGGAAGAGGACCTGAAGGGTTCCGACGGGGTGGCCCTGATCAGCGCGGCCGTGTTCCGGGGGCGGTTCGGAGGCGATCCAGCCACGGTCGGCCGGTCGGTGACCCTGGACGGCCAGTCCCGCCAGATCATCGGGGTCCTGCCCGACGGCTTCAGCTATGCGGGCGCGTACGACTTCTTCATCCCGTACGCCTTCACGCAGGCCCAGCGGCTCTCCGAGCGCGGGGCCCACTTTCTCGAGGTGGTCGGCAAGCTCCGGGCGGGCGTTTCCCTGGAGGCGGGCAACAAGGAGATCGAGCAGCTCTCCAAGCGCATCGCCGAGGCGCATTCGCAGAACTACCCGCCGGACATGAAGTCGATGCTCCACCTCGAGCCGCTGCGGGAGCGGTTCGTCGCCCAGTCGCGCCAGCCCCTCCTGGTGCTGTTCGGGGCCGTCCTGCTCGTGCTGCTGATCGCCTGCGGGAACGTCGCCAATCTGTTGCTGGCGCGCTCCGCGGTGCGCGAGCGGGAATTCGCCGTGCGCGCCGCGCTCGGCGCCGAGCGGTCGCGCATCGTCCGCCAGCTGCTCACCGAGGGTCTGCTCCTCTCCGCGCTGGGCGCCGTGTTGGGCGTGCTGCTCGCGGCCTGCGGGCTCGACGCGCTGCTTGCGGCCGCCCCGCGCCAGATCCGCCTGCTCGGCGAAGTGCGCGTCGATCGATCGGTGCTCGCGTTCTCCACCGGGCTGACGATCGCGACCACGCTGGTCTTCGCGCTCCTGCCCGCCTTGCGCGCCAGCCGGATCGATCTGGCGAATTCCCTCAAGGACGGCGGGCGCGGCTCGGCCGGCGCTCCGGCCGCGCGGCTGCGGCGTGCCCTGGTCGTGGCGCAGGTCGCCGTCTGCCTCTTCCTGCTGGTCGGCGCCGGACTCTTGATCCGCAGCTTTGCGCAGATCCTGCGCGTCTCGCCGGGCTTCGAGCCCGAAGGCGCCGTCGCGGCGGACCTGGTTCCCGCCGGCTCCGCCTACGCCGATCCGGACGCGCGCGGAAAGTACGGCCAGACGATCGAGATCGAGGGCTACGAGCGCGCCCCGGGAGAGCCTCTGCCCACCGACGAGTTCCGCTCCGTCCTCCCGGGCTACTTCCCGGCCATGCGGCAGCGGGTGGTCGCGGGGCGGGACTTCACCGTCGCGGACGACGCCAAGGCGCCCCCGCTGGTGCTGGTCAACGAGTCCTGGGCGCGGCGCTACTTCCCGGGACGCGAGGTCGTCGGCCGTCGCATCAAGATCGACACGGATCGTCATCGCGATACCTGGTGGACCATCGCGGGCGTGGTGAGCGACGCGCGCGAACACGGGCTCGACGAGCCGGTGCCGCCCGTCTTCTACTACGCGTCGGCTCAGGAGCCGCAGACGCAGATGACCCTGGTGGCGCGCGGCCGCATCACGGCCGCGGCCCTGCGCGAGGCGCTCTCCCGCGTGGATCCGACCCAGCCGCTTGATCGCGTGCTGCCGCTCGAGGACGTGCTCGCGACCTCGCTCGCCGCCCGGCGGTTCCCGCTGCAGCTCCTGGGTGTCTTCGCCGGGCTCGCGCTGCTGCTCTCCGCCGTCGGCATCTACGGAGTCACCGCCTACGCGGTGGCCCAGCGCACGCGCGAGATCGGCGTGCGCATGGCGGTGGGCGCGTCTGCCGGCCGGGTGGTTCGCATGGTGCTCGCCAGCGCCCTGCGCACCGTCGCGGTCGGCCTCTGCGTCGGCGCCGCGGGCGCGCTCGCCGCAGGGCGCCTGATCGCGTCGCAACTCTACGGGGTGAGTGCCCACGACCCGCTCACCTTCGCCGGAATCGCCGCGCTGCTGGGGGTGGTGGCGCTGGTGGCGAGCGGGATCCCGGCGCTGCGCGCGGCGCGGATCGATCCCATGGCTGCCTTGCGCACGGAGTGACCGATGGACTCCCTCTTGCGAGATTTCCGCTTCGCCTTGCGCGGTCTCCTTCGCACACCGGGGTTCGCCCTGGCGGCCGTGATGGCCCTGGCGCTCGGGATCGGCGCGACCACGGCCATCTTCAGCGTGGTGCACGCGGTGCTCTTGCGCTCGCTCGGCTGGGGAGAGGAGAGCCGCCTCATCTCCATCCGGGGGAACTTCCCCGCCCAGGGCTTGATCGACATTCCCGTCTCCGCGGCGGAGTACTACGACCTCAAGGGCGCCTCGTTCCTCCAGTCGGTCGGTGTCACCTCGAACCGCAGCGCGGCGCTGCCGGGGGAGCGGGCCGAGCGCGTGAAAGCCGGCTACGCCACCGGCAGCTTCTTCACCACCCTCGGCGTCCAGCCCGCGCTGGGCCGCGTGTTCACCCCGGAGGAGGACAAGCAGGGCGCTCCGGAGAGCGTGCTCCTGACCTGGGCGTCCTGGCGCAAGCGGTTCGGCGGCGATCCCGGGATCCTCGGACGGACCTTGACCGTCGACGGCAAGCCGCGCGCCATCGTCGGGATTCTCCCAGCAGGGTTTCGCTGGGAGGTCGACAACGAGGTCTGGCTGCCGTTCGGATTCTCCCCCGACGAGCTCTCCAAGCAGCGCGGGAACCGGTACCTGTACCCGGTGGCCCGGCTCGCGCCCGGCTCGACGCTCGAACGCGCCATACGCGGCCTTTCGCAGCTCTCGGCCGAGGTCCGCGCCGCCAACCCGGGCTCGTACGCCGCTTCGCCGTCGAGCTGGTACTGGACGCTGCAACCGCTCCGCGACCGCTTCGTCGGGACGGCCCGGCAGCCCCTGCTGGTGCTCCTGGGCGCAGTGTTCTTCGTGCTGCTGATCGCCTGCGCCAACGTCGCCAACCTCTTGCTCGCGCGCGGCGCGGCCCGGGGACGTGAGATCGCGGTGCGCTCCGCGCTCGGCGCCGGCCGGGGCCGCCTCGTCCGGCAGCTCTTGACCGAGAGCGCGATCCTCGCGGTGGTGGGCGCGGGCGCCGGCGTGCTGGTTGCGGTCTGGTCGCTCGACGCGCTCCTGGCCGCGGCGCCGGAGACCATCCGCCAGCTCGCCGACGTGAAGGTGAGCTGGACGCTTCTGGGCTTCGCGCTCGCGATGACGATGGTGACCACCGTCCTCTGCGGCCTCGCGCCGGCCCTGCAGGCCACCGGCAGCGACCTCGCCGTGGCCCTCAAGGAGGGCAGCCAGGGCACGTCCGGGCCGCGCGCCGGGCGCCTCCGCTCTGGGTTGATCGTCGCGCAGGTGGCGCTCTCCCTGGTGCTGCTCGCGGGCGCGGGTTTGCTCCTGCGCAGCTTCGCCCAGGTCCTTCGCGTCAGCGCCGGATTCACGCCGGAGGGCGTGGTGGCCGCGAAGGTCTCCCTGAGCGGCGACGCCTACAGCAAGGACGAGGCGCAGATCCGCTACTGGAACGAGGCCATGCGGCGGGTGGCGGCGCTGCCGGGCGTCGAGTCGGTGGGCGCGGTCAACGTGCCTCCCCTCCAGGGCCGTACCGATTGGAGCTTCAAGCTGGAGGGGTACGAGCCGAAGACGCCCGACGCGGCGCCGGACGACGAGCTGCGCCGGACCATGCCCGGCTCCTTCGAGACGTTGCGGATCGCCGTGCGCCAGGGGCGGGCGTTCACCGCGGCGGACGACGAGAAGGCTCCGTTCGTCGCCATCGTGAACGAGGCCTGGGTGCGCAAGTACTTCCCGGGACAGGACGTGCTGGGCAAGCGGCTGCGGTTCGGATACTCGGAGGACAAGACGCCGTTCGAGCAATGGCGAACGATCGTGGGCGTGGTCGCGGACACGCACGACTTCGGCCTCGACCAGCGCTCGCCGGCGGTCCTCTATCTCCCCCAACCTCAGCTCGCGGAGAACGAGATGGTGGTGCTGGTCCGCGCCTCTGGCGGAAATCCCGCCCGCACGGCGCAGGAGCTTCGCGCAGCGCTGGCGGCGATCGACCCCGCCCAGCCGGTGGACTGGGCCGAACCGTTCGCGGACCGGGTGGGAACCGCGCTCGCTCCGCGCCGCTTTCCCCTCCAGCTCCTGGCCGCCTTCGCGGCGCTGGCCCTGGCCCTGTCCGCGCTGGGGATCTATGGCCTGACCTCTTACGCGGTGAGCCAGCGGACGCGCGAGATCGGCGTCCGCATCGCCATCGGCGCGCAAGCCCGCGACGTCCTGGGCATGGTGATGGGACGCGCCCTGCGGCTCGCGGGGGCCGGCCTCGGGCTCGGGCTGCTCGTGGCGCTGGCCGGGGCGCGGGTCCTCTCCGCGCAGCTCTACGGGATCAGCGAGCGCGATCCGCTGACGTACGCCGGGATCTCCTTGGTGCTGGTCGCGGTGGCGGTGATCGCCAGCTGGCTGCCCGCCCGCCGCGCCACGCGGGTAGACCCGGCCGTCGCGTTGAGGGCCGAATAAGATGACCTTGCTCGCGACCATCGTCTTGATGCTGGCCGCGGCCCAGTTCAGCGCCGCGGCGCTGGTGGCGATCGGCGCCCTGGTGGCGAGGAGCCTGCGGTGATCAAGCTGCGCAACGTCGAGAAGGCAGTGAAGCACGGGCCGGGGCAGATCTTCCTCCTGCGCCGCATCGACCTGGACATCGCGCCGGGCGATTTCGTCACGGTGATGGGACCGTCGGGGGCGGGAAAGAGCACGCTCCTGGCGATCCTGGGCATGCTCGACCACGCCTGGACGGGGGAGTACGACTTGTTCGGCGAGCCGGTGCAGAAGCTGAACGGAAAGCAGCGGGCGGAGTTGGCCAAGCGCACCGTCGGGTTCGTGTTCCAGCAATCCCGCCTGCTCGATTCTTTGACGGTGGCCGAGAACCTGGAGGTCCCGCTCAGCTACCGGGACATGAAGGCGCCCGAGCGGCAGGCGGTGGTGGCGGATTCGCTCGATCGTTTCGGCATCGTCGGCAAGAAGGACCTCTATCCGACGCAGCTCTCCGGCGGCCAGCAGCAGCTGGTCGGGGTGGCGCGCGCGGTGATCGCCAAGCCGAAGCTCTTGCTCGCGGACGAGCCTACGGGCAACCTGCACTCCGAGCAGGGCGAGGAGATCATGCGGCTGTTCCGCGAGCTCAACCGGCAGGGCACCACCATCGTGCAGGTGACGCACTCCGAGTCCAACGCGGCGTACGGCAATCGCATCGTGCGGCTGCGCGACGGGTGGCTCGAGACGTGACCCGGATCATCGCGGCGGACGACCAGCCCGACGTCCTCGAGGCGCTGCGTCTGCTGCTCAAGCGCGAGGGCGTCGCGATGGTGCCCGCCACCTCTCCGGCCGGGGTGCTCTCCGCACTCGAGCAGGAGGACTTCGACGCCGCGCTGATCGACCTGAACTACGCCCGCGACACCACCAGCGGCGGCGAGGGGCTCGATCTCCTCAACACGCTGCGGGGAATGGAGCCGACGCTCCCGGTGATCGTGATGACGGCCTGGGGGAGCGTCGAGGGCGCGGTGGAAGCGATGCGCCGGGGCGCCCGGGACTACGTGCAGAAGCCGTGGGACAACGCGCGGCTGATGACCACGCTGCGCACGCAGATCGAGCTGGGCAAGGCGCTGCGCCGGAGCCGGCGGCTGGAGGAGGAGAACTCGCGGCTGCGGGGCAGCGCGCCCCAGATGATCGCGCGGTCCCCGGCGATGCAGGCGGTGCTGCGGGTGCTCGACAAGGTGGCCCCCAGCGAGGCCAACGTGCTCATCACCGGCGAGCACGGCACCGGGAAGGAAGTGGTGGCCCGGTACATCCACGGCGTCTCCAGGCGAGCCGGCAGGCCGTTGGTGACGGTCAACGCCGGCGGGGTGGCCGAGGGCGTGTTCGAGAGCGAGCTCTTCGGCCACGTCCGCGGCGCCTTCACCGATGCGAAGTCGGACCGCGCCGGCGCCTTCGAGGTGGCGGACGGCGGCACGCTCTTCCTCGACGAGGTGGGCAACATGCCGATGCAGCAGCAGGCCAAGCTGCTGCGGGTGCTGCAGACCGGCGAGTTCACCCCCGTCGGCTCGAGCAAGGTGAAGCGCGCCGACGTGCGCGTGATCGCCGCCACCAACGCGCGCCTGCACGAGGAGGTCGGACAGGGGCGCTTCCGCGAGGACCTGCTCTACCGGCTCAACACCGTCGAGCTGCAGCTGCCGCCCTTGCGGGAGCGGCTCGACGACATCCCGCACCTGGCCCAGTTCTTCCTCAAGCGGATCGTGGACGGCGGGCGGACGAGCGCCCGGCGCTTCTCGCCTGACGCGCTGGAGTCGCTGGTCCGCCACCCCTGGCGCGGCAACGTGCGCGAGCTGGAGCACGCCGTGGAGCGGGCCGTCCTGCTCGCCTCCGACGAGGAGATCGGGCCGCAAGACCTCTTCCTGGGTTCAACGGCCCAGGGGCCCGCGCTGATCGAGCGGATGACGTTGGACGACGCCGAGCGCCACCTGATCCAGCGCGCGCTCGTGCGCTGCGGGGGGAACGTGAGCGAGGCGGCCCGCGAGCTGGGCGTCTCGCGCAGCGCCCTCTACCGCAGACTGCAGCACCATGGTTTGAAAGCTTCGTGACCCGACGGAAGAAGCGGCTGGCTCACGATCAGCACGTCTTCCTGCTCTCCCTGGCGGCGGGTGCTCCCGGCGTGGCGGCCACGCTGCTCTTGCTCTTCATCTACGTCGACGACGCCAAGATCCGCTGGACCGTGGGGGCGCTCGTCTTCTTGGTGTGGCTGCTCACCTCGATGGCGCTGCGGGAGCGGGTGCTGCGGCCGCTGCAGACGTCGGCGAACCTGCTCGCCGCCCTGCGCGAGGAAGACTTCTCGGTGCGCGGCCGGGGGGCGCGGACCGGCGACCCGCTGGGCGAGCTGCTCCTGGAAGTGAACCAGCTCGCCGACACGTTGCACGCGCAGAGGGTGGGGTCGCTGGAGGCCGGCGCGCTCCTGCGGCGCGTGATGGACGAGATCGACGTCTCGGTGCTTGCCTTCGACGGACAGGGGCGCGCGGTCCTGGCGAACCGGGCGGCGGAGAAGCTGCTCGGCGTCCCGCTCTCGCGCCTGCTCGAGTCCGGCGGGCTGGACGCCCAGCGGCTGCGGCTGACCCAGGCCCTCGCCGCGGACTCGCCGCGGGTGATGGAGCTGAACCTGCCCGGCGCGAGCGGACGGTTCGAGGTCCGCCGCAGCACGTTCCGGATGGGCGGGCTGCCGCACCAGCTGCTCGTGCTCGCCGACCTGCGCCGCGCCTTGCGCGAGGAGGAGCGGCTCGCCTGGCAGCGCCTGGTCCGCGTCCTCGGGCACGAGATCAACAATTCCCTCGCGCCCATCCACAGCATCTCCAGCAGCCTGAAGGGGGCCGCCCCGGACGACGTCGAGGCCGGCCTGGCGGTGATCGGGCGGCGCGCCGAGAGCCTGATGCGCTTCATGAGCGCGTATACCCGGCTGGCCCGCCTCCCGCCGCCGCAGCTGGCGCCGGTGGAGGTGCCGGCCTGGATCACCCGCGTGGCGGCGCTGGAGAAGCGGCTGGCGGTGCGCGTGCGCGAAGGTCCGCCGGTGACGGTCCAGGCCGACGCCGATCAGCTCGAGCAGCTCCTGATCAACCTGGTGCGCAACGCCGCCGACGCCGCGCTCGAGACCGGCGGCGGGGTGGAGGTGAGCTGGAGCGTCGGCCCCCGGCAGGTGGAGGTCAGCGTGGTGGACGAAGGCCCCGGGCTCGCCAGCACCGCCAACCTCTTCGTCCCGTTCTTCACCACCAAGCCGGACGGGTCGGGAATCGGCCTCGCGCTCTCGCGGCAGATCGCGGAGGCACACCAGGGATCCCTGGGCTTGGAAAACCGCGGCGATCGGCGCGGAGCCCGCGCGCGCCTGCGGCTGCCGCTCTAGGCGCTGTCGCCGAAGGCGACACTGCGCCTACGCCTTTTCTGCGTATTCCCGCGCAGGCGGGAACGCGCTTGAAATACGGAGACACCCTCTTAGTAGTGAATGGTCACCCTGCGCACGCCGTCCGGCAGCGCGATCTCCTCCGTCTGGACCGCCCGGAGCGGCGCCGAGTCGATCTGCACCGCCAGGACGCGGGCGCCGACCAGCCTGAGCCGCGTGGCCCCGGAAGGGCCGACCAGCGCGCGAACCTGCGCCGAGCGCACCACGATGGCGCCGACCTGGAAGGATTGCCTGCGCTGGCCGGCGCTCGCCGGAAGCGCGAGCAACACGATCGCGAGCGTTGAACGAAGCTGCGAGCCCATTCGCCCTCCAAGGTGGGGACGAGGGTGCCGTTCTACCAAAACGCGACGCGCTCTGCGAGGGCGGGGGCGGACGCCAGGTCGCGCGTCCGGCAAATACGGCGAACGTCGGGGAGTCAAACATCTGAACAATCAACGCTGGCGGTCACTCTCGGGCCGCCTACCTTGAAACTCCATGCGCCGCCCTCTCCTGCTCCTGCCCGTCTTGCTCGCTGCCTGCGTCCGCAACCCCGTCAGCGGGAAGCTGGAGCTCGACCTGCTCTCGGAGTCGGAGGAAATCGGCCTCGGCAAGCAGGCCAAGCAAGAGGCCGAGCAGACGTACGGCGTCTACAAGGACAAGCCCGAGTTGAACAGCTACGTGGAGAGCGTGGGCAAGCGGCTGTCGACCCAAGCCGAGCGGCCGAACCTGCCCTGGTCCTACGAGATCGTCGACGACGCCAGCGTCAACGCGTTCGCGTTGCCCGGCGGTCCCATCTTCATCACCCGCGGAATCCTCGCGCACTTGAGCTCCGAGGCGGAGATGGCCGCCGTGCTGGGGCACGAGACCGGGCACGTCGCGGCGCGGCACTCGGCCAACCAGATGAGCAAGCAGCAGGTGGCCCAGATCGGCCTGGGCCTCGGCTCCGCGCTCTCGTCGACGGTCGCTTCAGCCAGTCAGGTGGCGGGCGTGGGCCTTCAAGTCTTGTTCCTCAAGTACTCGCGCGACGACGAGACGCAGGCCGACGAGCTGGGGTTCCGGTACATGACCAAGGTGGGCTACGACCCGACGCAGATGATCCCGCTGTTCGAGATGCTGGACCGGGTCTCCAAGCAGGAGGGCGAGGGCAAGACCCCGGAGTGGCTCCAGACCCACCCGGATCCCGGCAACCGGCTGGCGGAGACGCAGAAGCGGCTCAAGACCGAGCTGAAGGGCTCCACCCAGGGCATGAAGGTGGAGCGGGACAAGTACTTGCAGATGATCGACGGGATCGTGTTCGGGGAGGATCCGCGCCAAGGGTATTTCAAGGGCGACACCTTCTATCACCCGCAGCTGAGGTTCCAGTGGAAGATGCCCGCGGGCTGGGCGCACCAGAACACCTCCCAGGTGGTGGCCGCGGCGAGCCCGAAGCAGGACGCCATCCTCCAGCTCCAGTCGGCCGGCAAGATGTCGCCCGAGGAGGCCGCGCAGAAGGTCTTTGCGCAGCAGGGCGTGCAGGACGTTCGTCGCCCAGATGCAGCAGGGAACGATCGAGGGAGTGATGGCCTTCACGCCGTTCCAGGGCAGCACCTATCTGATGATCGGCTACACGAAGCAGGGCGGGTTGGCTTCGTACGGGAACGTGTTCATGCAGTCGATGGGGAGCTTCGGCGAGCTGACGGACGCCGGCGCGCTGGAGGTCAAGCCGGCGACGCTCAAGATCGTGAAGATCGATCAGCCGATGACGTTGAACGAGTTCAATGCGCGGTATCCGTCGTCGATCAAGCTGGAGCAGCTTGCGGTGCTCAATGGGATTGATCCTTCGGGGAAGATTCCCGCGGGGTACGCGAAGCAGGTGGTGGGGGGCACCGTGGGGATCGCGGGGACGAAGTAGCGGGGTCCCACGTCGGCTGGCTGAGGTGATTTCTTTACTGCAGACTGAGCTGCTCGAGCGGAAGGGGCCGCGCGAAGAAATATCCCTGGGCCCGCTCGCAGCCGAGCCGGCGGAGCAGTTCGGCCTGCTCAAGCGTCTCCACGCCTTCGGCCACCACGTCGATGCCCAGCGCCTTGCCCAGCACCAGGATGCTCTGGACGATCTTGATCTTCCGCTCGTCGTCGCCCATCGCGCCTACGAACGAGCGGTCGATCTTCAAGGAGTCGATCGGGAGCTCGTGAAGGTAGCTGAGCGAGGAATACCCGGTGCCGAAGTCGTCGATGCAGAGGCGCACGCCCGTGCCGCGGAGCTGCGTCAGCGCCGCCCTCGCCGCCACGCCGTTGCCGATCAGCATGCTCTCGGTCAGCTCCAGCCGCAGCCGCGAGGGCTCGATGCGATAGCGGGAGAGCATCTCCTTCAGCTCCGCGCAGAACTCCTGCTGGAGCAACTGGCGGCCGGAGAGGTTCACCGAGAGCGTGATCTGCTCGGGCAGCCGGGAGAGTGCCCGGCAGGCTTCGTCGAGCACCCAGTGGCCGAGCGGCACCACCAGGCCGGTCTCCTCCGCCAGCGGGATGAACTCGCTCGGGGGCACCAGACCGCGCTCGCGGTGCTCCCAGCGCACCAGCGCCTCCACCCCGACCGCCTTCCCGGAGGAGAGCTCGACGATCGGCTGGTAGTGCACGCGCAGCTCGCCGCGCTCGAGCGCGCGGCGGAGCTCGTTCTCCAGCCGCAGCGCCGCCATCGCGCGCTCGTGCATCGAGGAGTCGAAGACGGCGTGGCGGCAGCCGCGGACCTTGGCGCGGTACATGGCGGTGTCCGCGTCGCGCAAGAGGTGCTCGACGCGCTCGGTGGCGGGCCCGCCCAGCGCGATGCCGATGGACGCGCCCGCGAACACCTCGTGCCCTTCGATCAGGTAGGGCGGGCCGAGCGAGCGGTGGACGCGCTCGGCCACGGCGATCGCCTCCTCGTCGGAAGCGATGCCTTCCACCAGCAGGGTGAACTCGTCGCCTCCCAGCCGCGCGACCGTGTCGCCCGCGCGCCGGCAGCTCTCGAGCCGCCGCGCGATCTGCACCAGAAGCTCGTCGCCGGCGCGGTGGCCGAGGCTGTCGTTCACCAGCTTGAACCGGTCGAGGTCGAGGAAGAGGACAGCGAACCGCGCGGCCTCGCGGCCCTTGGCGCGCGCGAAGGCGATCTCCAGGCGGTCTTTGAACAGCGCCCGGTTGGGCAGGCCGGTGAGCGGATCGTAGAAGGCCGCCTGCAGCAGCCGCGCCTGCGCCTTGCGGCGCGCCGTCACGTCGCTGGCGGCCACCAGCAGCGCGCGGTGGCTCTCGAAGACCACCTCGTGCACCGACAGCTCCAGGTCGTGGGCTTCTCCCGAGGCGGTCCGGTGCCGCTCCACCGCCGGCGACCCCGCGCGCTGCTCGGCGGCGGCGCCCGGGTCGAGGCGCAGGTCGGCGGAGCGCAGGGTGAGGAACTTCTCGCGCGGCCAACCGTAGTGGCGGACCGCCGCCTCGTTGACGGCGAGGAAGGCGCCGGTCTCCGCGTCCTCGACCCACATCGGCTGCGGGTTGTTTTCGAAGAGGATCCGGTAACGCTCCTCGGAGGCGCGCAAGGCGTCGAGGACGCGCACCCGTTGGGTCACTTCTCGAGTGAGCAGCAGTGTCGCCTGCTCGCCGTGGTAAAGCACCGGGCTCGCACTCACCTCCAGCACCGTGTCCACGTTTCCCTGGCGGAGCACGGTCTCGAAGCGCCGCCCGCGCGCGATGGCCGCGCGCGCCACACCCACGTCGGACCAGAGCCCGTGGACGGAGGCGCCCAGCATCTTCTCGCGCGGGACGCAGTACACCTCGCTCGCCCGCGGGTTCGCGTCCTGGATGATCCCGGTCCGCGGATCGATCACGATCAACGCTTCGGAGACGCTCTCGAAGAGGTCTCGATAGCCCCGCTCCACCTTGCGCAACATGTCTTCCGCCGGCTTCTGCTCGATCACGCGACCCAACTCCGCGCAGGCATGGGTGATGCCCGACAGTAGCGCGTCGTCTGGAGGCTCGGGCGCGCTGGAGAAGAACTCTACCGCGGCGACGGTCCGCTCGCGCGCCACGGCGGGAAAG
>WNFK01195119.1_pt1 | contig 15706 bp, 14 predicted proteins | sample 5400281 | NCBI WGS metagenome assembly WNFK01 (sample SAMN13153350, study PRJNA577476) | soil metagenome | isolation source: 20 cm soil on Douglas fir-dominated hillslope | place: USA:California | collected 2013-09-17 | reverse complement strand
GGAAGGTCTTCACGGACCGGTTCCACTCGTTTGTGTTGAAATCTCTGCGGCAGGTGGCGAACGCCGTCCGCTACGTGCTGGAGAATGTCCGCCACCATCTCCGCGAGGACGTCGCCCCAGAAGGAGTGGACCCCTGCACGTCGGCGGGATGGCGCGATGCCCGAAGGGTTGAAGCGCCGCACAGCGCGGCCAAGACGTGGCTGGTGCGAGCAGCCGCGGACATTCCCGCAAGTTGAATCGGCGGACCTATTGCGTCTTCTTCCGCAGTTTCGGAAACACGATACGCAACCCATCGTGCCAATTTGGCGGAACTCATGATCGGCTCAAGTTCAATGGGTTGAACTGCGCAGGCGCGCAGGTCTCATTTTGGTATCCGGGTGCGCCGGCTACCTCGAGGCAATTGGCATGGGAAGTTGCGTATCGTGTCCCAGAAACTGTGTCCTCGAAACTGGTTAGCCGCAGCGGCGCTTCAATCTGACTGGGCCACACCGCAGTCGCGGAGTTTCTGCAGGCCATCGATTAGCCGCCTGAAATTCCTGTTGCGCTGAGAATTTGCTTCGTCGAACGCCCTTTGCTGGCGTTGCGGGGCGAATCCATCGAAGCCGGGCGACAGGGATGCTGCTGAACATGATGCGGCCGATCTCTCCGCGCAATCTGACGTGCTTGAAGACGGCGGCCCACGTCTGGAGGAGCCCGTTCGTCTTCAAGCCATCGACCGTCACATTGTCGAAGATGGCCGGATGGATCCCGCAACCCCGCTGCTCGCAATCGATCAGCGTGACGTTCCGCACAATCGTTTCGCAATTCAGGAGAACGGGTGATGGACAGTGGGCGGCCCTGAAAAGAGCAGCGTCTGAGCTCGATCTCCTCAAATCTTCGTCATCGAGTTCCGAGCCTACTGCGCCTTCTTCCGCGCCTTCCGCTTCTTCTTCTTGTCCCCCTGCATGTACTTGTAGTCCGGCTTCGGAGCCACCGGCGGCGCGTCCGGAGCCGAGTACTTCAGCCGGGCATCCGCGACCGCCGCCAGCGCCGCAGGGTCGAGCTTGGCGAGGCCGACGGCGCGAGCAGCCTCCAGGGCCGTCAGCGATCTTCCCCCGGCCCAGAGCTGCTTCAGCGCCGGCTGCGGCGAGTTCCACCACGCATGCCCGAGCGTCTGCTCGAGCTGCGCCGAGAGGATCGCGCCGAGCAGGGGCGGGGCGGTCATGGTGAAGCTGTCCGCCTCCAGCGCCCAGCGGCCCGCGTCGTCGTCGGACAAGGCGCAGAACAACGCGCGTTGGAGGAGCCCGCGATACAGCGCGGCCTGAGCTTCCGGCGTCTGCGGCCCTTCGCGCCGCTTGATCTCGAAGAGCACCATGGCCGCGTTGCGGCGTGCCGACAGGAGCCGCCGGGTCGCCTCCGTGTGCACCAGATCGTCGAGCGGCTCGCCCCGGAGCTGCGTGGTGGCCCGCGTCCCCGAGCTGCGCGAGCTCCCAGCGTGGCACGGCCGTGTAGGCGCCGCCCGCGGCGCGCGCCCCTTCGTGCAGCGTGGCGCGCTGCTCCTCGAATCCGCCGGCAGGACGCAGCGAGAGCCGAACGTCACGCGGCGGATCGACCAGCAGCGCCAGGGGGCGGGCGCCCTTGGAAGGCGAGGGCTCCGCGTCGAGCCGCACGGAGGGTGGAGGCGGCGCCCCCACCTTGATCAGCACGTCGCGCAAGAACGGCCAGGCCTTGCCGGGAGCGAAGTGGGGGTCGGCGATCGCGGTGCGGGCCATGCGCGGAAGGTCCGCTCTGCGCAGGCGGTCGGAGGTGATGCCGAGGTTGCGGACGGCAGACGCTTCGACGGCGCGCCCGCCGACCTCCTCGGTGGCCTTGAGGGTTGCCTCGGCGAGCTGGGCCAGCTCCTGCATCGTCATCCCGTGCGCGCGCTCCTGGAGCGAGATCCAGGTGCCTGCGCCGGATTCCTGAATGGCCTTGTCCACCGCCGCGTCGCGGGCCAGCGCCAGAGGGGCGAGCGGTTGCGACGCGCGGGCCTCGGCCAGCGCGATCAGCGCCCGCTTCTGCGCGTTCGGCTCGTCGGTGAGCAGCCGGTCCAGATCGCGCTCTCCCGAAGTCGCGGCCGTCTGTCCCGGCGGCGCGAAGGCGAGCTGGGCGCGGGCCCGCTCCAAGGCGTCGATCTCCGTGCCGGCCTCGCGCGCGATGGCGAAGGTGGCGAGCTGCTGCTCGAGGAGCGACAGCGCTCCGCGGTCCTCCGGCGTCGTGGCGCGCGCCGCGGCGGCGTTCACCACGTCGATGCTCTCGCGCTGCGAGAGGCGTGGATGCTCCACCAGCGCGCTGGCCGGCATTGGCCCCGACCCGGTCGTCCAGCGCTTCCAGAGTAGATCGCCCTCGGCGACCAGCAGCTTGCGCGTCTCCTCGGAGATTGCCGCGGCCGACAGCGTCGCGTCGCCCGCGGCGCCGGCGCGGCGAGGGGGCGCCGATCGCTGCGTGACGGGCGTGGGCTGGGCGTGCCCACAGGCGAGGGCCAGGAGGAGGACGAGCAGGACGGGCACCCCGGTTCACTCGCATCGAAGCGGCGCGTCCGCAAGCATTTTTGCGCTATGTAGCACCCGTGCCTGCCACGTCCGACATGGCCCGCGCCCGCTCGGCGCTCGCGCGCCGGATGCGCGAGGCTCTCGATCAGCGCGGCTACCTGGAGGTGGAGACGCCGATCGCGGTGCCGTTCGCCGGGCAGGAGCCGCACTTGCGCCCGTTCGAGACCACATTCACGCCCGATCCGCCGGTACCGCCTGAGGGCGTGCAGGGCGCGCGACGGCTCCACCTGCACACCAGCCCGGAGTACGCGATGAAGCGGCTCCTGGCGCGCGAAGGGTTCTCGCGCTGCTACCAGCTCGCGCGCGTGTTCCGGGATGGCGAGATCTCGCCATCGCACAATCCGGAGTTCACCCTGCTCGAGCTCTACGCGTCCCCGGGCGACGCCGAGACGATCATGGAGGACCTCGAGCAGCTGATCTACGCCGCGGCTCCGGAGGCGCCCGCGCGCAAAGGCCACGGGCATGCCCTCTCGCTGCTCCCGCCGTTCGAGCGCCTCACTTGCCGCGAGGCCTTCCAGCGCTACGCGGGGTTCGATCCCCTCCCGCTGGACGCGGACGCCTTTGCCCGGGCTGCGCGCGCGGGCGGCGTGCAGGCTGCCCCGGGCGCGTCCTGGGACGACCTCTTCACCCAGGTGCTGCTCGAGCGCATCGAGCCGTCGATCGGCGTCGAGCGCCCGACGTTCCTGACCCGATACCCCGCCTCCCAAGCCGCGCTGGCACGGCTGGATCCCGACAATCCCCGCCTGGCGGAGCGCTTCGAGCTCTACGCCGGCGGGCTCGAGCTGGCCAACGGATTCTCGGAGCTCTGCGATGCGCGCGAGCAGCGGCAAAGGCTCGAGGACGAGCAGGCCCTGCGCCATCGCCTCGGCCGCGAGGTCTTCCCGATCGACGAGAAGTTCCTCGCCGCGCTGGACCTCATCCCCGAGGCGGGCGGCGTCGCCGTCGGGTTCGATCGCCTGCTGATGCTGCTCACCGGGGCCGAGACCATCGCCGACGTCCTCCTCTTTCCCGCGGTCGAGGAATACCCCGCGGCGCGGAGGAAGCCGTGATCGTGCTGCGCTTCCTCCGCACGGTGCTCGGCTGGACTTTCATCGTGGCGGACACGATGGCTTCCGCGTTGATCATCGGCATCTCCGGCGAGACGGAGTTCTCCGAGCGCGTCCTCCGAGGATGGTCCCGACGCTTCGTGCGCATCGCCGGCGCCCGGGTGGTGGTGCAGCGCGACGCGCAGCTGGATCGGGAGCGCTCCTACGTCTTCGTCTCCAACCACACCTCCAACCTCGACGTCCCGGCCATCTTGTCGGTGATGGACCATCCGATGCGCTTCATCGCCAAGCAGGAGCTGAAGCGCATCCCCATCTTCGGCTGGGCGGCCGGCCGGATGGGGCACGTGTTCATCGACCGGAAGGATCGCGGCGGCGCGACCAAGGCGATCCGCGACCGGATCGAGCGCGGCTTGCGCGGAGCCTCGCTCTTCTTCTTCGCCGAAGGCACGCGCGCCGTCAGCGACGAGCTCCTGCCGTTCAAGAAGGGTGCGGCGGTCGCTGCGCTGGAGACGCATCTCGACTGCGTGCCGATCGCGGTCGCAGGGGCGCGGAACGTGCTCAAGCCCAAGGGGTTCTCGCTCTTCCAGCCGGGCCCGGTCGCGGTGGTGTTCGGCAAGCCGATCGAGTCGTCCAACCACGCCATGGACCAGCGACCAACTGGTCGCGGAGCAAATGACCGCGGTGGAAGGCGCGCTGCGGGAGGCCCGCTTGCTCGTCGCCCGGGAAGGGGTGGTCGCGTGACCCAGCGCTACGTCGCCGTCGTCGGCGGAGGGGACTGCTCTCCCGAGGAGACGCGTGCGGCCGAGCAGGTGGGCGCCTTGCTCGCGCGCGCCAACGCGGTGGTGGTCTGCGGAGGGCTCTCCGGTGTCATGGAGGCGGCTTCTCGCGGGGCCCGGGGCGCAGGCGGAATCGCCGTCGGCATCCTCCCCGGCACGGACCGCGCCGCGGGAAATCCCCATCTCTCCGTCGCCATCGCCACCGGGCTGGGCGAGCTGCGCAACGGGCTGGTCGTGCGCGCTTCGGACGCGATCATCGCCGTGGGCGGCGAGTTCGGGACGCTCTCCGAGATCGCGTTCGCGCTCAAGCTCGGCAAGCGCGTCGTGGGGTTGGGAACCTGGGAGCTCTCCAGGCGCAACGACGCCATCCTGCGCGCGTCGTCCCCGGAAGAGGCCGTGCGGCTGGCGATGGAGTAGAGAGCTTCACCACGCCTCAGAGCAGCATCTTGAGATACTCGTATCCGCCCCCATGGAGGTCCTCCATGGAGAACCCGTCCTCCTCACTCCCCGGCGCCAGGTAGACGGCGTCCGCCTCGACGGTGGCGAAGTTGAGCAGGGGAATGGTCGCGATCAGCCGGCCGAAGGTGAGGCGGGTCCAGTACTCGGACTCCGGAATGTCGCACCGCTCCGCCAGCGTGTTGTCGCTGTTGCTCCCGCCCTCCACCAGGAAGATCAGCGTCACGATGATGTAGCGCTTCTCGGCCGAGATCCGGCTGATCTCGTCCGGGGCCGTCCCCAACTCCTCCTTCTCCGTGGCCAGGCTGCCTTCGATCTCGCTCGACCACGACTCGAACTCCTCCTCCGCGCCGGAGCCGGCGATCAGGTCCCAGAAGCCGAGCTCGAACGCGGGCACCGCCTCGTTCAACACCGCCGCGACCCGCTTCCAGAATACGCGCTTCTCCGTGAGAGATTGCTCGGCCTCCGAGCGGGCGATGATCTCGTGCAGCTGTTTGCGCAGCGGGTCGCTCACGAAGTTCTTCACCACCACCTGGATGCCGAAGAAGGTCTTGGACATGTCGCCGCCTTTACCCGCTCGACCAGCCGCCCGCGCGTCCGAACGACCCGCTCCGTCCGCCGCGAACGGCCGTGATGCTGCCCGTCGACTTCGAGGTGCGGACGGAGACGCGCCCGAACCCGGAGGGCTTCTGCTTGCCGACCCCGCTTCCCCCACCCAGGGTCCGCGAGGAGAAGATCGTCGGCCGGAGCGCCGGCCGGTACGCCGCGCCGCTCGACACGTCCGGCGGACGCGACGGTGCCAGCGCGGGCGAAGGAAGCCGGCTGGTGGTTCGAGGGGCATACCAGCCGTAGTTGTTCCAGAACCAGAGGTGCGTGTGCGGATGGCCGCCGTAGTAATAAGTCGGTGAAGTCGCCCGAGCCGTGCTCGCCTGCGCGGCTGGCGCAGGATCGAGGTCCGTCAGCGGCAGCACCTTCACGTCGATCGACGCTTTGGCGAAGTCGACGAAGTCGCCGTTGAGGTCGTCCAACTCGCGAAGCTGCGACTTGGAAGGCGTGACGTACAGGAGGTGCCGGATCCCCAGCGAGCGCAGGTTCTCCGCGGTCGGGAGCTTGGCGACGTACCGGTTGTCGAACTGGGCGTCCTCGTCGGTGTAGGGGGCCAGGCGGGTCCGGTCGAGCACGAACGCAGGCGGCGCCTTCGCCGGGCGATCCGCTCGCGCGCGCAGGAAGACGGGACGCTGATAGACGGCGGAATCGAATCCGTCGGCCAGCCCGGCAGCGACGGCGACCGAAGACGGACCCTCGAGGTCGAGGATGACCGCGGTATCCGCCGGCATCTGCACCGCCTTGAAGAGCGAGAGGATCGCCTGGCCGCGGAGATGGTCGCGGTCCCCGGCCGCGGGCGCTACCGGAACCAACGACGCGCGCAGGCTGGCTCCCGAGGGGGCCTCGAGGGATTGGAACAGTGTGGGCACGTAAAACGGCACCAGCGACGGCTGCGCCGGAACCAGCTCCGATGCCAGCGCCGGCAAGCTTCCGTTCCAGCTCTTGCTGCCATCCGCGTCGACTCCGCTCGAGAGGGGAAAGCGCAGGGCCGCTCCCGGCTGGCCCACGTTCCAGCCCTGGCGCTTCTGCAGCTCGAGCGAATCCATGCTGATGTCGACCTGGTCGTCCGATGAAGAGACCGCCACCAGGAGGCCGAGCACCGCCGCGGACCCGCCCAGCACCGCAAGCGCCTGGAGCGCCCGCCGGCGGCTGATCGGATCCGCCGCCTGCCGCAGCGATTCCTGCCACCAGCGCGCGCCGACCAGCTCCTCGCCGTCGATGTACGCCTTTCGGGAGAAGGGCTTCGGCGGAAGAGATCGGGACACTAGGGTGCCTCCGTCCGGACCAGGACCGGGGTGGAGAGCGCGTGTCGATCGGTTGCGCAGGTAGAGAGGCGCGTGTACAGCCCCGCCGCCTCGCCCGCGATCAGGTAGACGCCGTGATTCGCCACCGCGCCTTCAGCGTCCCGCAGGGCGCGGAAGCGCCTCTGCGCGATGAAGCGGCCCGGAAGCGCGGCGTCGAGGCACGACTCCCAGCAGGCGGAGTCCGTCTCGGCGCCGATCACGACCTGATCGCCCTCGCACCCGTAGTCCGACTTCAGCACCCAGTCCTCGCGCTCCGACACCAGGAGCTGGCGGGGCAGTGCCTCGAGTCGCCGCGTCTCGGGAAGGTAGCGCCGGATGGCGCTGCGGCCCTGCGCCGAGAACAGGTCCATCCGCTCCCACATCAGCGCCATGGCCCGCTTGTTCTGCGCGACCACGGCGCCGAACGGATTCACCACCGCGCATCGTCCGGAGAGGACGCTGCCGAGGATGATCGCGAGCTGCTCCGACACCGGCTCGGGATCGGGAACCTCCGCCTCCCCCCTCCACACCGGCTGCCGCTCCGTCCACCAGTCGGTCTTGTAGTGCCGCACGAACACGTCGCAGGGCGTGTCGAAGAGGCCCGCCGCGCCCCCGCCAAAGCGGCGGAGATTGAAGGGCGACCCTAGCGTGACGCGCCACCCGCGCTCCTCGAACCACTGGCGGTAGAGCAGGACCATGGAGAGGTCCTCGGGCATCTCCGTCGGATAGACGATCCCAACCGAGAGCGGCTCGGGCCTGGGCTGCCGTACCGTGCGCGCGACGGCTTCGATCATCGCGCAGAACCGTCGGGAAAGCGCCGCGTTCGGATCCGACAGCCCTGGAAGCGCCGCCGCCCGGTTCAGCAGCACCGCCTCGGCCTCGCCGCTCGGCGTGTCGCAGTTCAACTCGCAGATCACCGGACCGTCCGCGGTCAAGAAGACGTCTGCCCGCGCGATGCCGTGCCAATGCGGAGCTGAGGACCACCAGAGCGCCTGCTGCGTCCTGGTGAGACCCAGGAACGTGGCCACCAGCGCTGGGTCTTGTTGGCACAAAAGGCACAGCTCGTTCCACGCAGCCGCCATCTCCTCGGCCGCCCGATAGAGAGAGGTCTGCTCGCCGGCAGAGAGCACCACCGGTTCGGGCCGGAACCGTGGCTCTCCCTCGATCCACGGGTCGGAGATGATCCCGCCCGCCTTGAGGCGCGCGGCGAACGCGGCATAAGCGGCAGCGGGCACCGCGGCGGTCATGCGACGCTCCCGAGCAGGGCGGCTGCGGCCATGTACGAGATCGCCTCGACCGCGCTGACGCCGACGTTGCGCTCCTGCGCCACCAGGCGGTCGAGCGCGCCCCCGCGCAGAGCGAACGGCTGTCCGAGCAGCAACGTCTGTACGGCCAGCTGCCGGACCGGATAGAGCACCAGCGCACCCGCGAGCGCCGCCAGGTACGAGCGCAGCGAGAGTCCCCAGCCTTCGAAGTCGCCTTCGACGGCGTGGCCGATGATCATGGCGAGGGCGAGCGTCACGCCCGCGTAGCTGACCGCAGCGGCCACGTTCTCGCCCATGATCTCCTGGTCTTCCGCGTACAGGGTGAGCAGGCGGAAGAGGATGATGAACAGGTGCAGCGTGGCTTGCGCGATCACGAAGAACACGATCGAGATCCCGAGGGTCTCGAGGTCGTCTCCATAGAGGCACCGCGCGATGATCAGCCCGGTCGCCGCGTAGTGGGCGCCGGCTGCGATGCCGGCGGCCAGGTTCCCGTGCGCGATCTCGCCCGGAAGCCGCGAGCGGAGCAGCACCCGGATCCCGAGGGATCCGACCGCCCAGAGGAGCAGCAGGGCGCTGCCTCCAAACACCGCGGTCCAGAGCAGGTCCGCCCGCCAGTCCTCGCCATGGATGCAACCTTGGATCGTCGCCGTCGCGACGAAAGCAGCGCCGCAGAGATACCCGGCCCGCACGATCCCCCTCGAGGCGTTGCTCTCGGCCGCTGCGATGCTCATCGGGCGGTTCACACGATTGCCGACAGGACGAGCTCCTCCAGCAAACGGATGGTCTGCCGATGCATTCCCTTAGCGCATTCAGAGCCGCTTCGCCCGCTCTTCTTCCAGCTTGGCGATCGACCGCTTCAGCAAGTCGATGGCGTCTCGCAGGCGGTCGCGCTCCTCGCTACTGATCCAGAAACTGTCCAGCTTGCGCTCGTGCCTGGCGAGGCTCTCCCTGGAGACCTCGAGACCCCGTTCGATGTCCACCAGCTCCTCCACCCTTCGCTCCGCCGGCGGCAGCGATTGGACGTACCCGTGCCGCCGGGCGGCCCGCCACACGCCGAAGCCGATCAAAGCGAAGAGGGCGATCGGGATCGCCACCAGCAGGAAGACCCCGTTGCCGATGCCGGACTGCGGTTTGGCGAATGCATACCAGAGGCATGCGACCGTCCCGGCCGCATACCCTAGCCAGCCCAGGAGCAGGACGCCTCGCGCGATCGGCCAGACCGACCTCGGCCCTTTGAACGCCAGGACCGTCGCCACCGCGGGCGCCAGGACGAACAGGTAGAACGCGGTCCGGAAGAGATCGGCGGGCTGCATCGACGATCGATCATCGTGCACTCCCGCGCTTCATCAAGGTTCTCCTCCGCCCGGATGTAGAGCAGGGTAGCGATGCCGCACACGCGTTTCCACCGCGAGGCACCTCCTGCGCGGATGTGTCCTTCCGCGGGATTTGGACGCCCGCCGCGAGCGCCGATACCGTGGAAGCGTCGCTCTTCGCGGAAGGAAGTGGATGATGGGAACGATCGTCCTCGGCATCCTGGTCATCGCCGCCGTGCTGGCCGTGACCTCGTACAACCGGCTGATCGACCTCCGCAACCGCTACAAGAACGCGTTCTCCCAGATCGACGTGCAGCTCAAGCGCCGCTACGACCTGATCCCCAACCTGGTCGAGACGGCGAAGGGCTATCTCCGGCACGAGCGTCAGACGCTGGAGGCGGTGATCGCCGCGCGCCACCAGGCCAGCTCCGCGGCGCAGCGCGCGGCCGCAGCTCCGGGCGACCCGGCGGCCATGCGGGACCTGGCGGGGGCGGAGACGGCGCTGGGTGCGATGAACCAGCTCTCCGAGGAGCTGACCTCCACCGAGAACAAGGTGGCCTTCGCCCGGCAGGCCTACAACGACGCGGTGATGGCCTACAACACCGGCCGCGAGAGCTTTCCCACCTCCGTCATCGCCGGCGCGGCCGGCTTTGCCGAGGCGCGGCCCTGGGAGATCGAGCGCGCCGTCGAGCGCGAGGCAGTGAGAGTCTCGTTCGCCTGAGCCGATGGATTTCTTCGAGGCGCAGGAACGAGCCAGGCGACGCACGGGCTGGCTGATCGCGCTCTTCAGCCTCGCCGTCGCCGGGACCGTCCTCGCGGTCTACACGGCCGCGAAGATCTTCCTGCACTGCGCCTGGAAGCTCCCGCTCGATCAGCTCGCCACGCGGTTCTGGGACCTGGATCTGCTCTGGAAGGTCGCGGCGGCCACGGTGACGCTGATCCTCGCCGCCAGCGTCTACAAGACCCGGGCGGTCAGCGCTTCGGCGGACGCCGTCGCGCTCGGGCTGGGCGGCCGTCCGCTGGATCCGAACTCGCGCGATCCCTACGAGCGGCGGCTGCTCAACCTGGTGGAGGAGATGTCGATCGCGTCCGGCGTTCCGGTCCCCGCGGTGCATGTCCTCCCCGCCGAGCCGGGAATCAACGCCTTCGCGGTGGGACTCGACGCGTCCCGATCGGCCATCGCGGTCACCGACGGCTGCCTCAAGCTCCTCTCGCGCGACGAGCTGCAGGGCGTGGTGGCACACGAGTTCAGCCACCTGCTCAACGGCGACGCGCGGATCAACCTCCGCTTGCTCGGTCTGGTCCACGGCATCCTGGTGATCGGCCTGCTCGGCTCCATGCTGCTGCGCGGCCTGGGGCGGAGCGACTCGGGGAAGCGGCGCAAGCTCAACCCCGGCGGGTTGAGCGCCGCCCTCTTCGTCGGAGTGTCGCTGTACCTGATCGGATCGATCGGGGTCTTCTTCACGCGCCTGATCAAGGCCGCGGTCAGCCGGCAGCGCGAGTTGCTCGCCGACGCCTCGGGCGTCCAGTTCACCCGCAACCCGGGCGGCCTCGCGGGCGCGCTGAAGAAGATCGGCGGCCTCGATCAGGGTTCCCGCATCCTCGCCCCCCGGGCTGAAGAAGCCAGCCATTTCTACTTCAGCGACGGCGTCTCGCGCTTCACCGCGCTGATGTCGACCCATCCGCCCCTGGCCGAGCGCATCCGCCTGCTCGATCCGCAGTTCCAGGGCGAGCTCTCGGGCGGCCAGCTCGAGCCCGCCGCGCTGGAGGAGGAGACTCCCGGCATCGCCGCCGCGGTGCCGGGCACGCGCGGGATCCCGGTGCAACCGCGCGCGGTGATCGCCAGCGTCGGGGCCCTGGGCGACCAGCACATCGCCTACGCGCAGTCCCTGCTGGCCCAGATTCCCCAGCGCCTCCGCGAGGCGATGCGCGAGCCCTGGGTGGCGAGGGCGGTGGTGCTGGCGCTCCTGCTCGATCCCAAGCCCGAGACGCGCACGGCGCAATTGAACGCCCTGGTCGGGCTGGGTGATCCCCATCTCGCCGAGCACGTGTCGCGCGCGTACGCCGCCTTGCGCGCCTCTCCAGCGGAAGCGCGGCTGCCCATCCTCGATCTCACCTTGCCCGCGCTGCGGCGGCTGTCCGCCGCCCAGTACGCCGACCTCCGCGCGGCCGTCGACCTGCTGATCCGGGCCGACTCCCGCATCGGCCTCTTCGAGTACACGGTGCAGCGCGTCCTCTTGCGCCACCTGGCCGCGCACTTCGAGCCCGAGCGTCCCGAGCCGGCGACGGGTCCGCGGATCGAGGTCGCCGACGCGGTCTCCGTCCTGCTCTCGATGCTGGCCCGCGCCGGCGCCGCGGATCCGGCGGCGGCCGTGCGCGCCTTCGAGGTGGCGAGCGCGGAGCTCTCGCCAGGACGCTTCCACCTGGCGCTCCTGCCGCGGGAGATCTGCGACCTGCGGGCGCTGGACCGCGCCCTGGGCCGGCTGCGCGACACCGCCCCCCGGCTCCGCGGCCAGATCCTCGGCGCCTGCGTGGCCGCGGTGGCGACCGACGGGGAAGTGACGATCGCCGAGGGCGAGCTGCTCCGCGCCATCTCCGATTCACTCGGCTGTCCCATGCCGCCGCTGCTCCCGGGCCAGCACCTCGGTCCGGCTATGGCACGCGCAGGATGAGGCACTTGAGGTAGCGCGTCTCCGGCACGCCCAAGAGCGTGGGATGGTCCTTCGCCGCTCCGCGCCGCTCGATCACCTGTACGCTGCGCCTGGCGTCCGACGCGGCCGCCAGGACGGTGCGCTCGAAGGTCGCGTCGTCCACGTGGTACGAGCAGCTATTCGTCATCAGCACGCCGCCCGGCGAGAGGAGATGGAAGGCGCGCAGGTTGATCTCCTTGTACCCGCGCAGCGCCGCCTCGACGGTGTCTTTGGACTTGGCGAAGGCGGGAGGGTCCAGGACCACGGTCTGGTACCGTTCGCCGCCCTCGCTCTCGGCCCGCAGCAGGTCGAAGGCGTTGGCGACCTTGAACTCGACGTTCGCGATCCCGTTCCGGGCCGCCGAGGCGCGGCCTTGCGCCGCGGCCGGCTCGCTGATGTCCACGGCGGTGACGCGCTCGGCGTTGCGCGCGAGCTGGAGCGCGAAGGCCCCGCCGTACGTGAAGCAGTCCAGGGCGCGCCCCCGGGCGTAGCGGCCCGCCTCGATCCGGTTCTCCGACTGATCGAGGAACGCGCCGGTCTTCTGTCCACCCAAAAGGTCCGCGGCCAAGGTTACGTTGCCTTCCAGGAATTCGATCGGGCCGGGATCCGCGCCCCGCAGCATCCCTTTGCGCTGCTCCAGGCCTTCGTACGCGCGGGCCCGCACGTCGTTCCGCTCGATGATGGCCCGCGGTTTCGCCAGGCGTTCCAACAGGCCGGCAAAGAGGTCCCGCCGGGCATCGGTCGCCTCGATCAGCGTCTGCACGCTCAGGCAGTCCCCGTACCGGTCGACCACCAGCCCCGGCAAGAGGTCCGCCTCGCCGTGCACCAGGCGGCCGGCCCGGCGGCGCTCCGGGTCCGGCCGGATCGCCTCGCGCAGCGCGATCGCCTGGGAGATGCGGCGGGCGAAGAAGTCCTCGTCGATGGGCTCGTCCTCGTGCGTCAACAGCCGGACCGCGATCTGGCTCTTCGAGCCGTAGAAGGCCTTGCCCGCGAACCAGCCGCGCTCGTCGGCGAGCCGCACCACCTGGCCGCCGGATGCCGTCTCCGGGACGGCGATGTCCGAGCGGTAGATCCAGACATGCCCGTGGGCGAGGCGCTCCATCGCGCGCCTCGAAAGCACGACGGTAGGCTCGTCCGACGTCCCGCCGGTCTCTCCGACCGCCGGCGGCGGGCGGTTCGGGCGCTCGCGCGGCGCGGAAGGTTCTCGCGGCCGCACGTCCCGCGCGGCCCGGGAGCCTTGCTTGAGGCGCTCCAGCCGGCGCGCCTCCTTCGGGGAGCGCGGCTCGCTCACACCGGGAACCTCGGCTCGCTCACCTTTGGGAACCTCCGGTTGGCTCGGGCGCATCCGGGCGCGAAATGTACACGGCTAACGCAATCACCGCGCGGCTTTCGTCTGCGCGGCAAGTCACGATGCGGCGTGCGGGCATGCATTTGCAATCTTGCCCTTCGGCCTTCCAATGCCGTAAACCGTTGCCGATGACCGTCTTCGAGAGCATTGCGGAAAGCGGCCCCCTGCTGCGCGATGCCGTGCGAAGCGGAAACCTGCGAGTGCTTGCCTCCATGCTCGGTCCCGCGTTTCGCGGGCTGATCCGGCACCGCGGGCGGAACGAGGAGAGCACGCCGGTCAAGCTCGATTACCGCGCGCACTTCGACTGGCGCTACGCGCGCTCCGAGCCGGGCATGGCGCGCCTCTACGAAGCGGCGAAGAATTCGCAATGGAATGCGCGCACCGATCTCGATTGGTCGATCGACGTCGATCCCGAGAACGCGGAGCGGCCGATCATCCCCGACGACATCATGCCGATCGCGCGCCATCCGCTCTTCCTGACGCTCACCACGGCGGAGAAGGGCAAGCAGCGAGGCGCGCTGCTGGCCTGGATGCTGAGCCAGTTCCTCCACGGCGAGCAGGGCGCGCTGTTCGCCGCCGCGCAGGTGACCGAAGCCGTGCCCTGGCTCGACGCCAAGCTCTTCGGGAGCACGCAGGTGGTCGACGAGGGCCGGCACGTGGAGGTGTTCCACACCTACCTGACGCAGAAGCTCGAGAAGCTCTACGAGATCAACGACAACCTCTACGTGGTCATCGACGCCCTGATGACCGACGGCCGCTGGGACCTGAAGTTCCTCGGCATGCAGATCATGATCGAGGGCCTCGCGCTGGGCGCGTTCAGCTTCCTGCGCGGCGCGACCAGCGAGCCGCTGCTCCGCCAGCTGCTCACCAAAGTGATCAGCGACGAGGCCCGTCACGTCCACTACGGCGTGCTCGCCCTCCGCAAGTTCTACTCGAACGAGATCAGCGAGAGGGAGCGGCGCGAGCGCGAGGACTGGGCGTTCGAGGTGGCGGTCCTCCTGCGCAACCGGTTCCTCGCCGGCGAGTTCTACGAGGAGCACTGGGCGCACGCGCTCTCGCGCGCCGAGTGGAACCGCCTGATGCTCGAGAGCGGGATGATGCGGATCTTCCGCCACACGATGTTCAAGCGGATCGTGCCCAACCTCAAGTCCGTCGGCCTGCTCACCAACCGCGTGCGCGGGCGCTACGAGAGCCTCGGCCTGCTGGACTACGAGAACGGCCGCTGCGCCGCCGAGCTCACCGCGCAGGACCTGCTCGAGGACCGCTGACCTCGCCGAACCACACCGTCCAGGGACGAGCTTCTTGAAGAGTCATTGTACATCGACCTCCGGCGGCTCCGGGGGAGTCTCGGCCTCCTTGACGGTCGGAGCGATCCGGTATGCCAGGGCCAGGACGGGGCCGTAGAGGAAGGTGACCGCCGTGCCCGCCGGGTTGAGCGAGACCTGTCCGAGCAACGCCGCGGTGATGAACAGGCCTCGCTTCGTCGTCCAGGTGTACCCGAACGCCGCGCGGTAGAAGTCGAACGCGCGCGTCGTGTACGACGAGCTCGCGAAGCGGAGCGCGCCTTCCATGTACAGCATCGTCGAATGGATGCGGGCAGCGTCCATGTTGAAGCCCACGCCGATCCGCAATCTCGGCCGGAAGACGAACTGGTGGTTGCCGGTCGGGTCGTCGAAGCTCCTCAGGTCGAGCCGGAGCATCTGGTAGAGCGCCGAGGTTCCGCGTGGCTCCTGCAGCCTGGCCCGGACGACGAACCGTTCTTCGTGGCTGGAGGGGATTCCCATCTCGGAGATGCTGAGGCTCCAGATCTCCTGGAAGGCGGCGGAGAGCCGCAGGTTCTGGATGCCGTCGTAATGCAACCAGAGCGTTGGTGAGACCAGGGAGAGATGCGCAAAGGGGTTCTTGTCGTCGAACGTGCCCTGGCTCACCAGGGCCATCTCGCCCTGCCCCCGGAATTCCCCGGCGATGGGAAACTCCACGTCACCGCTCGTCCCTGCGACGGGGAGCGTGCCGACGGCATAGCTCGGCAAGGCCTCGGCGCGACCTGACACCTGGGCCCCCAGCAGGAGCACAGGCGCGAACAGATATCGCGAGCATCCCATCCGACGCGGCGGGCCCTTGGTTGCGCGCTATTTCGGAGCCGCGACGATCGGTGCCTGGTAGTCAGCGGCGGTGAGGGCGATCTCGATGCGGCGGTTCTGGCTCCGGTTGGCGACCGAGTCATTGGGGACGAGCGGCCGGAATTCCGAGAAGCCAGCCGCGCCGAGCATGCCCGGCGAGACGCCCTTGGACTGAAGATAGCGGACGACGTTGACCGCGCGGGCGGTGGAGAGGTCCCAGTTGTCCTTGAATC
>WNFK01201667.1_pt1 | contig 15709 bp, 16 predicted proteins | sample 5400281 | NCBI WGS metagenome assembly WNFK01 (sample SAMN13153350, study PRJNA577476) | soil metagenome | isolation source: 20 cm soil on Douglas fir-dominated hillslope | place: USA:California | collected 2013-09-17 | reverse complement strand
GAACATCGAGACGCCCGCCGACGAGCGGAAAACCTTCATCCGCATAATCCTTCACCGGTGGAGCAAAGGCGAGCTTGCCGTCGAACCAGGGCTTGACGGTGTGCTGGTCGGTGGAAGCTACGTCGGTAAGGTGGCCGGGCTGCAGGGAGCGAACGTGAGCGTCGATGATCTCGGCAGCCGTGAAGGGGGCAGAAGCGGCGCTATTCTGGAAGCGCGGCCAGGCAAACCAGGAAACCGTGGCGACAATCAGCAACGCGGCGGCGGCGGCAAGCCACCGCCAAGCGGGAATCCCCCTGGCAGCGGAAGAAGCGGTGGCAGCATCGAGATCGGCGCGAATTTTCTTGCGGAGGGCAACGGGGGCGTTTTCGTAAAGGCCGCTGCGCTGAAGCAACGAGCGCAGCGATTCCTCGGCTCCGAGAGCCGTGGCGCATTCGCGGCAGGATTCCAGGTGACGCTCAAATTCCGCGGCACCGGTGGCATCCAGCTCGCCATCCAAATAGCCGTGGAGGACCGTGCGCGTTAATTCACAACTCACGGGAGGCCTCCTGCGGAGAGGCGTGCGTGAGCGCCCTCTGGAGCCGCTGGCGGGCCCGGGCAAGGGCGGACATGACGGTGCCGATCGGAATCGCAGTGATGGCGGCAATCTCCTTATAAGAGCAGCCTTCGAGCTCGCGAAGGACAAGGACTTCACGAAAACGTGGCGGAAGCGTTTCGAGCGCACGGGTCAGACGCTCTCGATTGTCTCCAGCAATGGCCAGAGCTTCGGGAGAGGTGCTGGGCTGAGGATGCAATTCCTCGTCGAATTCGGTCATGAGTTCCACGGGGCGGTTCTTCTCCAACCAGGTATAACAAGTATTGCGCACAATCTGCAAAAGCCAGGCGCGCGCGTCGCCCCCGTGAAACCCACGGAAAAAGCGGTAGGCACGGAGCATGGCCTCCTGGGCAACGTCTTCTGAATCCGCGCGGCTTCTTAGCAGCCACCGCGCCAGATTGAAGGCGGCATCGAGATGCGGCAGCACGAGCTGCTCGAAGCGCGCCCGGTCCTGCGCATCCAACACGTCCGCACCCTTTTCCTGGTCAGAGCCACTCATAGGCAGGAACCGCCTAAACGGTCATTTTATTCCCAATTCCCTCTTGGATGTGACGTAGAAGACAAAGGTTTGGTAATCGGCCAGCCCGGGAATAATTGACGGCCTTAGGTGGTCTGGATAAGCGAAACACGTCCCATATGCGGCGCGGGCTCCCTGGACTCTCTCTCCCGCGCCGCCCTCCAAGAGAATTGGCGGGGAAGGGGGTCAATAAATAGTTACGGATACTGGTGTCTTCAGATGTCGAGGAGGAAAAAAATGACGGGTAAGGTGAAAGACGAAATCATGCACGATCACAACGGCGACGGGATCGACCGGCGGGGCTTTCTGAAGTGCATGGCGTGGGCGGGTACGGGAGCCCTTTGCGTGATGAGCGGCGGCGTGCTGAAATCGTACAGCCTAAGCCGGCTAGCGGACTTGAGCCAGAAGGAAGCCCTGGGCGAACTGAGCTTTGTGCAGATCAGCGACAGCCACATGGGCTTCCATAAGCCTGCAAATCCGGACGTTGCGGGCACGTTGAAAGCCGCAGTGGACAAGATTAACGCCTTGTCAGCGGCGCCGGAATTCATGCTGCACACGGGCGACATCAGCCACCTCTCGAAGCCGGAGGAGTTCGATAGCGTCGACCAAATTCTGAAAAGCGCAAAGCCCAAAGATGTTTTTTACGTGCCGGGTGAGCACGACGTACTGAACGACGACGGGAAGCAGTTCCTCGAGCGTTATGGAAAAGGCAGCAAAGGCGGGGGATGGTACAGCTTCGATAAGAAGGGCGCGCACTTCATCGGGCTCGTCAACGTCATGAATCTGAAAGCGGGCGGGCTCGGAACGCTGGGCCACGAGCAACTCGAATGGCTGGAAGACGACGTGAAGCGCCTGAAACACAGCACACCCATCGTGGTATTCGCGCACATTCCACTCTGGTCGGTCTATCCGGAGTGGGGTTGGGGTACGGAAGATAGCGCTCAGGCGCTGGCGTCCCTGAAAAAGTTCGGCTCGGTGACCGTGCTGAACGGTCACATTCACCAGACGATGCAAAAGGTCGAAGGAAACGTAACGTTCCACACTGCTGCGTCAACTGCGTTCCCGCAACCGCAGCCGGGCAAAGCGGATTCGCCGGGACCGATGAAAGTGCCGGCGGAGCAACTGAAGAGCGTTCTTGGAATCACCGATGTGAACTACGTTCAGGGGCAGCACGCGCTGGCCGTCGTGGATTCGACGCTTGCCTGACCCGGAAGTAGCCAAGAAACCAACCCAATCGGAAAATAAATTGAACAGGAGAAAAAGCATGAGGAGAAGTGTATCCATTGCAGTTCTGACAGCGGCGCTGGTGATTGGAATGGGAACGATCTCCATGGGACATAAGAACTTCCTGGCAGGCGCGCAGCAGAAGCAGGAAGCAACGGAGGTGAAGATCGATAATTTCAGCTTCGGCCCGGCGACTCTCACGGTACCGGTGGGAACAAGTGTGACGTGGACCAATCGCGACGATATTCCACACACGGTCGTCAGCACTGATGGAGTGTTTAAGTCCAAAGTGCTCGATACGGACGAGAAGTTCTCCTTTACGTTCAGCAAAGCGGGAACTTTTCCGTATTTCTGCTCGATTCACCCGAAGATGACCGGCAAGATCATCGTGCAGTGAGTGAGGAGAGACCTTGCATCCGTTCGACCTCAAAGCCGCGCTGCTGGCGAAACACGCGCAACACGTGGTTCTGATTCATTTTCCGATCGCCCTGTTTATCGCCGGCGTGGCCTTTGATTTTCTGGCGCAGTGGACGAAACGGCAATTTCTGGCCGCAGCAGCGTATTGCAATTTGCTGGCTGCGGCAGTGATTACGGTGCCGGTATTGATTACCGGAATTCTCGCCTGGCAATGGCAGCTCGAAGGGCAGCGGCTAAAGGGCATCCTCCTGATGCATCTGGTTCTCGGTTGTGCTTCCAGCCTTCTGATCTGGATAGTCTTCCTCGTCCACCTGAGAGCACAGCGCAAGCATGAAGGAGTTTTGCCCAGTTACCGACTGCCTATCGAGGCGGTCGGAGTTGCACTTGTGACTTTGACCGGGCACCTCGGTGGATTCTTGAGTGGCGTGAATGGGTCGCGATAGCGATCTTTAGGCAAAGAGGCAGATATCTCACCCCCTGTTTGTTTTTGGTCGAAGAGAGCGCAATTCAATGAAAAGAAAAGAGTTGTGATTTTCGCGAGTGCAAAAAAACGCAGAAGAGTGCGCAAGAATATGAAAAGAAAGGGAATAGGGGATTGGAGATCGATGATCGAGTTGATGCATGGATTTGAAAAGAAAGGACTTACGATCAGCAGGCGGTTACAAAATCAGTCCGATAATTAAGTCCATCGCTGCATCGCGCGCCTCCTGGATGGCCGCACGCGCGGCGGCAACCTCACGAATGGGGCACACCGCGGGAGTGCCTTCGTGTGTCATTCGTTGGCCTAGACTTTCGTGGGTAGGGTGAAACAAAAACTTGCGCCGCGCGGGGGTTTGTTGGCAGCCCACAAGCGGCCACCATGCGATTCGATGATGGAGCGGCTGATGCGAAGTCCCATGCCGGTGCCGTTGGGCTTGGTAGTAAAGAAGGCATTGAAGATCTGGTCCGCCTGCTGCGGGGGCAGTCCCACGCCGGTATCGCCGACGGAGACCAGTAGGTGCTCATTTTCGGAATTCTGCGACTTGATCACCAACTCACGCGTGTCATCCACATCCTTCATCGCATCGATGCTGTTCATGATGAGGTTCATCATGACCTGCAGCAATTGCACGCGATCTCCTCTGACTTGCGGAAGATCCGCGGCCAGCTCCGTCCGGACTGATATGGAGTATCGTGTTGTCTCGCCGCGCAGGAGGACGATCATCTCTCCAATGACTTCGTTTACATCAACCAAGTCGTGCTGCGGAGTACCTTTCTTGAAGAGCAGGCGGATCCGGCTGATGATTTCCCCCGCACGCCTTCCGTCAATCACGATTCTCGTGGCCGCCGCGCGTGCCTCTTCCACATTCGGAGGGTTGGCGGCGAGCCAGCGCAAGGAGGTGTTGGCGTTGGTGACTGCTGCGGCGATCGGTTGATTCACTTCGTGGGCCAAGGAAGCAGTCAGCTCTCCCATGGTGGTTACCCGGCTGACGTGTGCGAGATCCGCCTGCGCCTGGCGCAGCGCCTCTTCAGCCTGCTTGCGCTTGGTGAGATCGACCATGACACCACGCAAGCGCGTTACGCGATCTCCCTCCACAACCACAGTTACCAGGTCGCGCAGCCACACCACACTTCCGTCGGCAGCGATCATGCGGTATTCAAATTCATGGTCGCGTTTCTCGGCTGTTGCACTTTGGCAGAACTGCAGAGCCCAATCTCGGTCATCGGGATGCACGTGGTCCTTCCAGAATGTCGGTTCGGACAGCCAGCGTTCCACCGGGTAGCCGAGGACGCGCTCGGCCTGCTTGCTGATGAACAAAAACTGGAAACTCGGCACATCCGCTTCCCAAACAATCCCCTCGACCGAATTGACCAGGTCGCGGAACCGCTGCTGCGCCGCGACCGCTTCGGCGAAGGACGCTCGCTCACTAGCCAGCAATCTCTCGCGCTCTTCATCCGCCCGCTTGCGCTCGGTGACGTCCGTCGAGTTGCCCACGAATTGCACTACATCTCCGGCTGCGTTCAAAACAGGATGGCCGACGGCGTGTATGTATTTGACAGTGCCGTCCGGAAGAACGATTCGGACTTCCACTTCGTAGTCCGACTTTTCACGGATTGCTCGATCGACTGCTGCTTGCCACTTGGCTCGATCCTCCGGATTAGTGCGCTGCAGCCGCTTCTCCCAAGCCGACAAGCCCTCTTCTGGATCGAAGCTATATATGCGGTACCATTCCTCGGAGAGATGCAAGGCCTCTCTTCCCGCTACCCGCCAGGCCCAACTCCCCGTATGGGCGAGTTTCTGCGCTTCCGCCAGATAGCTCTCGCTCCGCCGCAGGGCTTCTACTGCCTGCTTGCGCTCCGTGATGTCCGTCGCGCTACCCACGAATTCCATCAAATCACCGGATGCGTTCAAAACAGGATGGCCGACGGTGTGGATGTATTTGACAGTGCCGCCTCGAAGAAGGATTCGGAATTCCACTTCGTAATCCGACTTTTCAGCGATTGCCCGATTGATTGTCTCCCGCCACTTGGCTCGATCCTCGGGATGAACGCGCTGCAGGCGTTGTTCCCAAGTCGGCATGCCCTCTTCTGGATCGAAGCCATATATGCGGTACCATTCCTCGGACAGATGCACGGCCTCTCTTCCCGCTACCCGCCAGGCCCAACTGCCCGTGTGCGTGAGGCTCTGCGCTTCCGCCAGATTACTCTCGCTCCGCCGCAGGGCTTCTACTGCCCGATCGCGCTCGATGGCGATACTCGCAAGATGGGTGATCCGCTCTATGACATTCTGCTCTTGCGGAGTGGGGCTACGCGGTTCGCGATAGTAGATCGCGAAGGTCCCCAACACCCTACCTGCTGAGGAGAGTACCGGCGTCGACCAGCACGCTCGCAGTCCGTGCGCCGACGCCAGGTCGCGGTAATCCGCCCACAGGGGATCCGTGGCGATGTCGGAGACGATCACTGGCTCTCCCCGGTAAGCGGCTGTCCCGCACGAACCCACCGACGGGCCGACGACGGCACCATCGATTGCCTGAGTGTAGGTTATTGGCAGGCTGGGCGCTGCGCCGTGCCGAAGGCAGTTGGCGTTGGGGTCCAACAAAAGGATCGAAGACAGAGAACCGCTGGCCAGTTCTTCCACGAGCCGACATAAGGCATCGAGAGTGAAGGCGCGAGAATCGCCCCGGGCTATCATCTCGAGAAGGCGTTTCTCGCCGGCCAGCAACACCTCGGCCCGCTTGCGGTCTTCGATCTCGATAGCGGTTCCGTACCATTTAACGATGTTTCCCAGCTCATCGCGCAGCGGCACGTTGCGGATTAGCAACCAGCGATAATCCCCGTCCCTCCCGCGCACCCGCACTTCACTCTCCATCGGCTCCCCAGCTGCCAGTGCTGCGCGCCACACACCGACCTCCCTGGGCATATCATCGGGATGATGCGTGGAACGCCATCCCCAGCCCAGTAGTTCCCCGTTTGATCGACCTGTAAATTCCAAGAAACGTTGATTGATGAAATCCACGGAGCCGTCAGGCAGAGTGCTCCAGGCATACGCGGGAATTGTGTCAATGATCTGTCGAATTCTTCCTTCCGCCTGCTTTGCCGCGGTGACGTCCATCACCGCCCCAACAAACTCGAGGCCGTCCGATTCATGGTTCAAGGCATGAGCCATAACATGGACATATTTGACGGACCCATCCGGCATCACTAAGCGACATTCATATTCAAAATCCTTCCCATCCTGCGACGCGCGCTCAATTGTCTGTTTCACCAAGGCCGCGTCGTCCGGATCAACCCGTTGGAGGACAAGTTCGACGGTCGGTTTCGTCGCTCGGTCGTATTTGAAGATTCGAAAGGTCTCCTCGGACCAGAGGATCTCGCCGGTGGAGGGCCTCCAGCCGAAGCTCCCCGTGTGACTAAGCCTTTGAGCTTCCGCCAAGTACGCCTCGCTTCGCTGCAGCTTCTCTTCCTGCAGTTCCAAGGCTTGGGCAGCGAATCGCCTATCCATCCAGGACGTCAGCAGAGCTAGCCCGAGGACGATGAAGGTGACGGCGGCAATTCCGGCGGTGCCAAGTGCGGAGATGCTGACGGCGTGAGACATGTCCGCCGGCATGCCGGAGGGCGTGAAACTGGCTGCGGCCATGCCGGTGTAATGCATGACGGGGATTGCGCCACCCATCACGACGGCTCCGGCTGTCTTTCCCCAGCCGATCCCCGTTTTCTTATCTCGGAAGTGAAAGGCAATCCATAGCGCGGCGAGAGAAATCAGAACCGCGAACACGACGGACAGGACGACGAGAAAGGAATTAAACTCGCATACGGCAGGTAAACGCATGGCGGCCATGCCGATGTAATGCATACTCGCAATACCCGCACCCATTAGGACACTTCCGGCGAGCGCTCGGGACGCACCCATTTTCTGTTGGCTCACCACGTACAGCGCAACGATCGACGCGAGAATGGCCGCAAACAGTGACAGCAGAACGGTCGGCCAATGGTAGGCCACGGCAATCGGCAGGACGAACGCCAGCATCCCAATGTAGTGCATGGACCAAATGCCAGTGCCCATCGCGCCGGCCCCGCCCAGCAGCCAAACCGCGCGAGTCCAACCGCCCGCGGCCGTTACGCGACCTGCAAGATCCAGAGCAACGTACGACGCAAACATGGCGATCAACACCGAAAGCGCCACGAGCGCGTAGTTGTACGAGCCAATCAAGTTCACGGCAGCTATTTGACTCCAACCGGTTGCCACGCGGAACAGTCGCGCCGCACTTCAATTAAAAATTAACCTTTCCCTAGCACGATCGCCAACTCTTGCCGGGTTCGAAAGAACGGTCGCGCACTTCTTCCGGCGTTTCGATATGGGGTCGACTGGAGCAGTGACTCCGTGTTTGGAAGTCCATGCACGCGATGCGTGTAGCAATTGTGATACTTCTTCTGTTCGCCGTCCGCAACAAACGGCGAGCCTGTGGCTTCAAACCGCTCAATGGTATCTCGAATCGCAACTTCATAGAGAGGAGCGGGGTTGGGATCCTCGCTGTCGGCTTTTGCGATTCTCTCGATGAGATCAACGAGTCTTGGGATTCTGCCACTTGGTTCGGTAGGTATCGTGATTGGCGCTTGCTTGGCCATATTAACCGCCTTACGGCAGGAAATTTAGCTCACTGCGGTGAAAGTTAACAAGCTCGAGTTCGCCGTGAATCAATGAAGCATTAGATGCTTTTCGGTAGCTCCCGGATATGTCAGCAACTCGGTAACTATGCCAAAGCCTATCGGGTCCTGAGAGTAGTGGTCACTTGGTGTGTGGCCGGATAACCGGAAACTTACCCACTACTAAAACTCTGCAGACCGAGAGATCGGACAGGTGCGCCCAATTGCAAGTGTTTCCGATTTATCCGCACGCTACTCTTGCTAGGGGAGGAGGGGGAATGAAGCTGGAATGCGGACCGATGAAGAGTAGTACTATTGGGGAAAGCGGGCAAGGAATCAGCGCGCTGTTCTAAGTGCATCCTATTGCAATTGAATGACTTAGTGTGATTGAGGTTCCTTCGAGGCGCTTGAATGAAGAGCCCGTTGTACTACAACCCAGGTACTCCGTCGAGTGGCTCTGCGGACCCATTGAGGCACGCAATGCAGATGCGTAGTGTCTTAAGAACGGGTTGGGGGCCGCGCGGGGACAGCGGCTCCGCAAGGGGTCGTGTGCGAGCTACCCAACCCGCCAGTTTCTTTTTCTGCTTCCCTCTCCACTTCAAGCCAGAGCACGCGGGAGGAAGGCCTACACCCAGGCTCTCCTTTTCTTTTGCGGCAATCGGTAACCGCCTTGCATCCTACAGTTGCCGCATGCACAGATATTTCCATAAGCTGCTCTCAAATGAGTGCGTTAAGAATAACCTCGTTGGTGCAATCTGAAAGGTTTGCGCGACAAGTGAAGGCCATAAACTACACCGCCCCAAGAGTCATTGCGTTTCTGCTGGCCGCGCTGGCGCTGCAACAGATCTCTGCGCCCGTCGCGCAGGCCGGCGAACCGGCGCTCCCAAAATTGAAAACGGAGACCCAGGGAGCGTTTGAACGCTACCTAACACTAGCTGAAGCGCGAAATGAAGGCGAGTTGAGGCGCGGTACGCACCTGATGTGGGTCGATGGACTCCCCGAGGAGCAGCGCGCCGAGGCCTACGCGGCACTGAAACGCGGCGAAGTAAAGATGCGGAGGCTGGAAATTTTCGACAGCGACAAGAGCATCCCTTGTCCCGGCGGAATGATCCATCACTGGACCGGCGTGGTGTTCATTCCCGGAGCGAAGCTCGAGGAGGTGCTGGGCGTGCTTGAGGATTATGACCGGCATTCCGCGTATTACGCACCGGACGTAGAACAATCCAAACTCGAATCGCGAGAGGGTGATCATTTCCGGGTCTTCCTGCGGTTTCGGCGGCACAAAGTGATCACCGTGGTGCTGAACACCGAGCATGAAGTGCGATACTTCCGCGATGCGCCGGGGAGGGCTCATAGCCGCAGCTCGGCGGTGCGCATTGCGGAAGTCGTAAACGCCGGGAAGAGCGATGAACGCGAAAAAACACCTGGCAACGATGACGGATTCATGTGGCGGATGGAAACGTGGTGGCGCATGGAAGAGCGCGACGGCGGCGTTTACGTACAAAGCGAAGTGGCTTCACTGACGCGAGACATACCCACTGGGCTTGGCTGGATGATCAAACCTTTTGTGACCGACATCCCAAAGGAGTCGCTCACATTCACGCTGCAAGCGACGCGCAAAGCAGCGGAAGCGCTTCGCACCCGTCGCTGATCCGCGGCTGCGCCCTAGCGTCGCCGCGCAGGAGACGGAAGCTTTCTGCCAGCAGCGTCCCTCAGAAGCTCCCAGACGGCAGCGGCGTTGCGGTCCCAGGTCCACTCCAGAGATGCTCTTGCGGCGGCTTGCCCCATGCGGGTGCGCCATTCGGCCTTCTGGTAAAGCGCGCGAATCATCGTGGCGAGTGTTTTGGCGTCGTGCGGGTCGCGGAGGATGAGGCTATCCACGCCATCGTGGAGAAGGGAAGATATGCCTGCAAGAACAGAGGTTATGACCGGCAGGCCGCAGGCCATCGCTTCGGCAACAGGCATCCCGAAAGAATCCTCCCGGCTGGGACTGACGTACAGGTCAGCAGCGGCGTAGGCGTCGAGAATATCCGCCGTGGCAGGTTCCCAGAAACATCGGTCGAAAACATGCAGACGCTGGGCCAATTCGCGGGACGCTGAAGTGGGATCGTCGCCAACGATAATCAGCCTTGCCGGAATTTCGAGTTGAACTGAAATGGCTTCGAGGACCGCGGGCAGGCCTTTGTTATTTAAATCATTACCAACTAGGAGAAGTACAAAGTCTTCCTGGCGAAACTGTCGGCGTGCGCGGGCCAGTTCTCGCCTCGCGAGTCGTGCCGAAGGAGAGAAATATGCGGTGTCCACGCCGTTGGGGATAACCGCGACATCCTGACGATGAAAATACTTACTGAGCAGCGCGGCCGTTCGCTGTGAGACAGCGGCCAGAGTGACTTTTGGATTGGTGTAGATGCCACGTTCCAAGCGGGTAAGAAGAGCGTAATAGGCACTCCGATGGAGTCGCCGAAGAAGACTGGGCTTAGCCGCATCGAGGTCCTCTTCGTGCGCAAGTTCCTGGAGGCGATGGAAGAGCGCGTGAACGATGACGATATCGGCGTCCAGACAGTTTATTCCAGGTGAAACGACAAGATCGAATCGAAGTCCGTGGACCCGGCGATCCCACGCGCGGCGGATTGAATTCAGGAAAAGCCAGGCGAGAAATTGCAGGAGATGGGGGCCGGGGAGGGATGGAACTTTATGCCAGATAATCAGGCCGGATTCTTGCGTGTGAGTAACACCTGGTTGATCGAGGGCAAGGCCTTCGACGCGCTGGGCATAGAGATGAATCTCGCAATGTTCTTTGCGCGCGAGGCGCTCCAGCAATTCGGCAAGCGCGCGCTCCGTGCCATGCCGGCGGTCTATGAAGGGTGAGGCGACGGCGAGGCGCAAGTTAGCCCATCCGTATCCGTGGGTCATACATAGGGGGAGGCTCGGCGGTGACATAGAATTGCGGGGAGGGCGCGAGCTTTACGACTCCCCACGCCGAGAACAAAATTGCGAAGCTCATGACCAGCCAGAGGATGAGCCCGCCGATCCCCATCTCCACAACGAGAGCGCCGAAGCCACTCTCCACGCCGATGACTGGAGGTTTTGCGTTAAAGATACGCGTGACATACTGAATCCCGAGGGAAGTCGTGCCGATGCCGTACCCGTAAGGCCAGCGTTCGTAACCGAACGCGCCGAGGAAATTCGCCACTGGGTAAGTCCAAGTCCGGTGCTGTAGCTTGCTCGCGCTGCTGCTGGGCGAAAGAGTCTCTGTGTAGAGCGCGACGCGAGAGAGGAGCGCCTCCGGGCACGTAGCAAGCAGGATCACGATGCCAAGAACGATGCCTAGGGCTGTGCGCTGGACACTCCTCAAGACCCGCAAGACCTCGCGCTGACGCCAGGGCGCGCCCCAGACGAACGCGACACTGCCAACGAGCGCCGAACCGGCGCTCCAAAGGACGACGTCTCGTGACGAGCAGAGCGCCAGACCCGCAGCGGTAAGAGCGAAAACAATGAAGGCAAAAGACCTGCCGCGTTTGTGGCGCAGGAGAAGGTAAGCACTAAAACCAAAAACGAGCAACCAAGTCACCAGGAGAAAATTCCCGAAACGGCCGGTACTGACGAACACCGATGTAGGACGGTACATGATTAGACCAGAGATGGGTGAGACTCTGTAGAGAGAACTCAATTCGCGAATATCCTCGGCAACAATTTGGGGACTCCAGAATGTATGACCGATGATGGCCTGCGCTATCCCCAGGGAAACAATGATCAACGCAAGTATCATATTGACAAAAAGGAGCGGCGTAATTCGGCCTCGGAATTGAGCAGGGCGTATCCCACAAAGAGCAACGGAACGTAGTAGAAAAAGAGCTGCAAGCCCATAACGCCGTACATTAAATGGGTAGACGCCGGATTAAAAACCTGCATCGCTCCAAACCAGAAAAAAAGAAGAAGCGGCACGAGGAACGGAGGCCGGAAAGATGTGACTTCTTTTCGCCGGTAAGCCAGGAAAAAGGAGAGATAAACAACGGCAACCAGAAAATCCTTGGCGAAATAGATCGCCATGTTGTTGCCGAGGTATTTTCTCGCAAAATCTTCGAATAGCAGCCAAGTCAAGAAGAAATATAAACCGTTGCGCCAGTTATTGAGTATTACGAGCACGATGGCGCCAGCGGCAAACGCCAGAGCAACAAAGGCAAGGCTTGTCATATCCGCGGCAAGCACATAACCGGCGACTTTGTAGGCAGCGACGACAAAAAAGACAGGGAACCCCATGACGGCGAGCGGGCTCCGGTGGAAATTCTTGAAACCGGCTTGGGCGGGAATTCTCATGACGCTGCCTCAACAACAAAAATGTGATTGTCACCCAGGAGTGCATTACCGGAAAAAGCAATGGAGGCGAATCGCATAGCCCATGCGATCGGCTTTCGCGTCAACTGGTAGCCGTTGGGGGGGAAGACGAGATGCTCGCGGAGCCGCAACCCGGCACGCGGCAGAAACTGGCGCTGCAGAAGATCGAAAAACACCGGCGAGATATGCGTGGGCTCGCTGTGCTCGTCCATGGTGCGAATTTTTCCTTTGAGAAGGAATTTGGAGCGTGCGGGGAGGGAGTCAACATTCGGAGTGGTCAGCACTGCCACGCCGCCAGGCGAGATAAGATGGCCAATGTTGCGCAGAAAGCCGATGGGACTCTCCACATGCTCGATGACTTCAATGGCCGTGACCAGGCCAAACGATGCGGCGCCAATTTGCGAGGCAAAATCTGTCTGGTCGAAATCTAGAGAAATATGCGGCACTTGGGCTTCGAAACCCTTCAAATCGCGATCGACGGCGACGACGTCACATCCAAGCGATCGCAGCCGCGCTGCCATCGCGCCGGGGCCCGCACCAAGGTCAGCGGCGCGGACGCCGGGACGCGCGTAACGTGCGAGCACTCGTTCGCCAACGAAATCGTGAAGCCCGCTGTTAGTAGTGGTACGAAGGATCAATCTTTCGCCGCCGAGCACCCTTCACGATAAACGTGGGTGTGAGCTTCTATCATACGGCTCTTGCTGCAAAAATCGAGCGCTCGCTGCCGCGCGCGCTGGCCGAGAGCGGAGCCGAGCGGCGGATCGTCGAGCAAGCGTGAAATCGCAGCCGCAAGATCCGCCGCGTCTCCGGTGCGGAACACCAGCCCCGTGTCGCCAAGCACTTCGGTGAAGGCCCCTAGGTCCGACGCGACAATCGGCATCGCCCTCGCCATATTCTCAGCGACCACCAGTCCGAACACTTCTCCACCAAGTGATGGCACGACGACGACAGAGGACTGCGCGAGCGCCGTTTCCAGTTGCTCGCCACTTAGACGGCCGGCAAAGCGAACCTGTGCCCCTAGCTGAGAATCGCGCGCGAATTGTTCAAGTGCGGCGCGCTCCGGGCCGTCGCCGATGATCAGCAAAATAAGATGCGCGCTCCTTTGGTAGTAACGATGCGCCCCAAAAATACGATCGCTGCTATGCCGGAGATCCGCACCTGGCGTGTCGCTGCTTCTGCGAATTCGAGTCCATGCGGGATGACGGCCACGCGCGGGAGATGTAGCAACCCGCCCAGCCATTGCGTTGGCGTGATGTTTGCCGTGACGCGTGCGCACAAGAAACGCCGCGCAAAAGTTAGAACCCAGAGTTTCCACGACGCAAGCCAGCCTGGACCTGAATTGCACCGCAGGCACTCAGCGTGACGGCCCGCCATGAAGTGGCCCGGGCACGGTATGCTCATGGGCTCGATAACAAGTTGCCCGTTGGGACAAATCGTTTGAAAGCCGTGGTGTTCGATGATTGCCGGTCTCCCTGCCATCAGGCTCATGAGCAAGGGAGCGAGCGCAGGCCCGGCAACGTGGACCACATCGGATTTTCGAATGAGCTGCCACAGCGGGATGAGTCCTGGCTTGCGGATCACGCGAAATGGATGTACACCGTCCTCGTAATTCCCTGCCGGAGTTTGCGTGACAAGCGTAATTTCGAATTGCGGCGCGCCGATCGAATCGCGGAGTTCAGCCAGGCCACCGGCCAAGGAAAGAACTATGGTTTCGACGCCGCCCACGCTGGGGGCAAAAAAGTGAGAATAGATAAGCAGCTTCATTCGCGGAGCTTTGGCGTGGCGGCAGGCGCGGACTGGTGCGCGTTGGAATCGCCAAGTGCGGCCGATGGGCGAAGGCCAGCGTGCGTGACAGCGATCCGAATGGCCTCGACGGTTGCGGCGATGTTGCGCTCGGGCGACCACGTCTGGATGTGCGCCAGGGCCGCCCGTGCGACCGATTGAAGGCGCGCACGATCCGCAGCGACATCCGTTAAAATTTTCGCGAGCGCGTCCACATCGCGGCAAGGAAAAACAAATTGTGGCGCAATAGGCGCGACAAGATCCCGCGCGGCGCCAACACGATCGCTCGCCACTACCGGGCATCCGCAGCACATGGCTTCATTCACCACTACGGCAAACGGCTCATACTCCGAAGGCAGGACCATGACATCCGCCGAGGCATAGACCGCGGGAAGCTGCGATTGATTGACGAACCCAAGAAAACGGACGCTCGGAGCGACGCCGAGAGCGGCGGCTTCGGATTCGAGCTGTGAACGAAGCGGGCCTTCCCCGGCAAAAAGCAGCAGCGCATCCGGAATATTTGCCTTTGCGAAGGCGCGAAGCAGATCGGCGGGCCGTTTCCAGGGCTGCAGCTTGGCGCAGAAAAGCACAACGCTCGTGTCCGGCCGCGCGCCCCACGCACCGCGCACGGCGCTGCGATGGACTTGCGACGCTTGTTGCATCCACCAGTCATTGTCGACGGAATAGGGCGTGAGCGTGACGCGGTCACCGGGAATGCCGAGAGAAAGCATCACATCGCGCGAGCCGGAAGAAGGGACGATCACTTGATCGGCAAGGCGGAATAGCCGGGGCCAGAGGATTTCCTTGAACGCCGCCTTCCAGGCGCGGCCATCGCGTGACGCAAGAGTAGTGGTGTCCGTGCCGAAGAGGAAAGCGCTCTTTGAAAGTTTCGCCGCAAGGAGCGCGATCCAAAACGTGGCGCGAACGTAACCGATGAAACAGAGCACTGCGTCAAACTTTCCGCTGCGGATGAACTTCCCCATCCTCGGATTGAAGAGGCCGAAGAACGATTCCGCTCCGGAGCCGCGATTCGGGACGTGCGTCCAGGAGTAGCCGTCGAGAAGGGGCACGTCCCATTGAATGTTGGCGCCAAATTCCGGGTCGTGGCCGGCTTCCGCGCCGCGAAGAGTGCAATAGGCCACCTGGAAATCAAGCAAAGGGTGCTTGGCCATCCGGCGGAAAATCGGCGTCATGTATTGGACGGGATGCGTCGCGACGGCGAGGACGCGGTACCGGCGGTCAGGCATGGCAGGACCCTGGTTTTTTGCCGCGATGGGCGGCGGCAATGCAAAAATCTATCGGATTCAACTAGATGCCCCGCAGTGGAGTATAACCCGTTTCCCGCTGTGGATGGCTGTGCTAAACTACCGTGGTTCCGCAGGGGTTTGCGGTTCACCGTAAGTCTCCGCATTGGTGTTATTTTTTTTGGCGGCCGTAAGACGGCCGATTTTCTTGGCGGCCGTAAGACGGCCGACTTTCTTGGCGACCGTTCCTCGGTTCGCGAGGTGTTCGGCAGCGACGCGGCCGCTGTAGAGTGCGGCCGCAAGCCGGCCGGCATTCTCCGAAACCGCTCTGCGGCGCAAAAATTCTTCCATCGATGACCTCGGCCAGGCCGCGGCCACGCGAAACAAACGAGGATGTGTCATGTCCGGGCATTCAAAATGGGCCACGATTAAACATAAGAAAGGGGCCACCGACGCGAAGCGCGGCCGCGTATT
>WNFK01206312.1_pt3 | contig 15725 bp, 12 predicted proteins | sample 5400281 | NCBI WGS metagenome assembly WNFK01 (sample SAMN13153350, study PRJNA577476) | soil metagenome | isolation source: 20 cm soil on Douglas fir-dominated hillslope | place: USA:California | collected 2013-09-17 | reverse complement strand
GCCCAGGTACTGGACCAGGTTGTAGGTGAAGGAATCGTAGTTGTCGAGCACGAGGATCATGACGGGGCCTGCTGGGATACGCGAAGCGCCAGGATCATGCCGCGCGCCTTGGAGCAGGTTTCCAGCCACTCCGTCTTGGGGTCGGAGTCGGCCACGATGCCCGCCCCGACCTGGATCGAGGCGCGGCCGCCGTGGCAGACCACGGTCCGGATGGTGATGCACGAGTCGAGGTTGCCGGAATACGAGATGTAGCCGACGGCACCCCCGTAGGGTCCGCGGCGGGTAGGCTCGAGCTCCTCGATGATCTCCATGGCGCGGATCTTGGGGGCGCCGGTGAGGGTGCCCGCGGGAAAGCAGGCCTCGAGGACGTGGAAAGCGTCGCGTCCTTCTTCGAGCCGCCCGCGCACGTGGCTGACGAGATGCATGACGTGCGAGTAGCGCTCCACCACCATGAACTCCGACACCTCCACGGAGCCGATCTGGGAGACGCGGCCCACGTCGTTGCGGCCGAGGTCCACCAGCATCACGTGCTCAGCCCGCTCCTTGGGGTCGCCCTGCATCTCGGCGGCCAGCCGCTCGTCATCCGCCTCGTCCTTCCCGCGGGGATGAGTGCCCGCGATGGGGCGCTCCTCGACGCGGCCCTCCTCCATGCGCACCAGCACTTCGGGGGAGGAGCCGACTATGCTCGTCTTGCCCAGGCGCAGGAAGAAGAGATATGGCGAGGGGTTGATGCTGCGGAGGGCGCGGTACACGGTGAAGGGATCGGCGTGGAGCTCCGTGTCCACTCGCCGCGAGACCACGATCTGGTAGGCGTCGCCCGCCGCGATGTACTCCTTGGCCTGGCGCACGCGCTCCATGAAGGTCGCCTCGTCCATGCTCGAGGTGAAACCCTCCTCGCCCATGGCCACCAGCGGCTCCACGGAGGGGAAGGTGAGGGGCGCGGGGGGCCGGGCGGGCCGGGCGAGCTTGTCGAGCATCGCCTCGATCCGCTGCACCGCCTCGTCGTAGGCGCGGTCCAGCCCGGCGGGGTCGCGATCCGCGATGTGGGCGTTGCCGATCACGAGCAGGCGATGGCGCAGGTTGTCGAAGACGAGCAGGCTGTCCGTGAACATGAACACGGCGTCCGGCAGCTTGAGGTCGTCCTTGGCGAGCTTGGGAAGCTCCTCCACGTGGCGGACCATGTCGTAGGAGATGTAGCCGACGGCGCCGCCCTGGAAGCGGGGAAGACCCGGCACGGCCACCGGCGTGAAGCGTGCGAGGAGCTCGCGCAGGGCGGCGAATGGGCTCTCCGCCTTCAACGACTCCACGCGCCCGTCGGCGTGGCGCAGGGTGAGCCGCGCGCCCTTGGCCGTGAAGACCATGGACGGCTCGGAGCCGAGGAAGGAATAGCGCGCCCACTTCTCCCCGCCTTCCACGGACTCGAGGAGAAATGCGTAAGGCCCCGGGCGCAGCCGCAGAAAGGCGGAGAGCGGCGTGTCCAGATCCGCCGCCACCTCCGCGTAGACGGGCACGAGGTTGCCGCCGGCGGCGAGCCGGCCAAACTCCTCCCGCGAGGGAGATAGCGGGGGCAGCGCGCGCCCCACTGTCGTCATGACCGCGTCAGCTCAGGCGAGAGCGTCCAGCTTCTTCTTGAGCTGGGACTTGGGCACCGCGCCGATCACCTGGTCCATCACCTCGCCGTCCTTCATGAAGAGGATGGTGGGGATGGAGCGGACGCCGTAACGGGCCGCAAGCTGAGGGTTGTCGTCCACGTTGACCTTGGCGAGACTCACCGAGCCCTTGGACTCCGAGGCCAGCTCCTCCAACGTGGGCGCGATGGCGCGGCACGGCTGGCACCACTCGGCCCAGAAGTCCACCATCAGGACTTCCTTGTGCTTGCCGATCTCGTCGTCGAAGCTCTGATCGGTGAGATGCAACGTCGTATCAGCCATGGAATGCGCGTCTCCTTTAGTGTGATGTCCCGCGTGCGCGCGATGAGCGCCGCCCTCAGTTCCAGGACGAGGGACGTCGTCGCCGCAGATGACCCTCGGAGCATAAACCAGCCACCGCGCCGTGGTCTCGGAAACCTGAATCCTTCTCGCGTGCGGCCCAGCCCCTGAGCATGAAGAATATCACTAGTCACCAGGCGAGTGCAGAGCCCTCGGTATGTCGCCTAACGGACCGGCGCCGAGACTTTCCCAATGCGGTGCGTCATGCGCATAGGCCGACCTGGATTAAACGAGCCTTTTCACAGTTTTGGTCGTCATACACCCCTTCAAAGCCGAGATGGCGGTCGGCAGGATGGTGGCTGTCGGGCCAAAGGCTCTGGATGCCCCGGGCAGGGCGCACGAGATCATGAGGGTAAGGCCTGATGTCTTCCCGATGCCGCGACGCGCCAAGGCCGGTTTACCTTGACACTTTCGCCGTCGAACCGCCATTCTGAAACTCCCAAGGTTACGGGAGTTTGTGGCGCATGACAGGGACGGCCGACGTGCACTGAGAGTCCTCGGCGGGCCGTCGTTCGTGGTCTCGGAAAGCAGAAGTGTCACAGGGAGGACAGTCGACTCAATGGCCAAGGTGATGGTCGTAGACGACGCCAAGTCCGAGCTCAAGCTCATCGAGGGTATTCTCAAGACGGCCGGTCACGAAGTTGTCTGTTTTCCCGACGGTGAGGAACTTGAAGAGCGGGTTGTCCTCGAGAGGCCTGACCTGCTGCTCCTCGATATCGTCATGCCTCACCGAAACGGATACGAGATCCTTCGTAGCCTCAAGCGTGACGAGCGCACCAAGACCATGCCCGTGGTGCTCGTGAGCTCGAAGAATCAGGAAAGCGACCGGGTGTGGGGCAAGCGACAGGGAGCCGACGAGTATCTCGGCAAGCCCTTCACTGCCGAGCAGCTCGTCATGGTAGTCCGGCAGTTCGTCAGGTGATCTCGCCATCGGCTCTCCGGCAGTGACGACCCTTCCCGCGCCCGCGCAGACCGCCGTACCCCAGAGACGCGCGTGCCTGGTCACGCTCGCCGGCTTTCGCTTCGCCGTCGAGGTGCGCCACGCGCGCGAGGTGGTCGTGTTCGACGAGTACACGATTGTTCCCCTCGCGCCCGCCTATCTGCTGGGCGTGGCCAGTCTCCGGGGCAACATCATGCCCGTGGTCGATGTTCGCCCTCTCCTGGGCATGGCCCCGGCCGTGGTCGGCCACGATGTGCGCGCGCTGGTCGTCGAGCGTGACGGCGTCAAGGTCGGGCTCCTGATCGACGAGGTGCTGGGTCTCGAGCCACTCGACGGGCCGTCGCCTGTCCATGACGGTGATGATCCGGGCGCGGACCGTATGATCGCCGGGCGCCTCCAGCGGGAAGACGGCGACGTCGCGCTGCTCGACGTGCACGCGCTGCTGACGGCCATGGGTGGCGACACCGACGAGAAGGCACTCGCATGAACCGGCGGCGCTTCCTTCGTCTGGCCGGGCGTGTGGCCTCCGGCGCCCTCGCGGGGGGCGGCATTGTCGGATCCCGGGAGCGCTCGTGGGCGCAAGCAGGGGCGCCGGGTCTACCCAGCGTGAAGACGGCCCCCGCTGTCCCTGAAGCGCCCACGGCGAGTGCGCCGGGGGTCAGCGCGCGCGACGTCAAGATCGGCATGAGCGCGGCCTTCAAGGGCCCCACCGCGGGTCTCGGCACGGAGCTGTGGCGCGGCGCCACCGCCTACTTTTCCGAGATCAATGCCCGCGGCGGTGTCAATGGCCGCTCGATCGTGGTGTCGGCGCTCGACGACGGCTATCAGCCCGACCCGTGCCTGCGCAACACGATACAGCTCGTGGAGCAGGATCAGGTGTTCTTCCTCTCGAACTACGTGGGAACGCCGACCCTGACCCGGGCCCTGCCCGTCATCAAGCGATACGGCGACGTGCTCCTCGTGGGCAACTTCACGGGGGCCCAGCCTCAGCGCGAGGCGCCCTATGTCGACTACGTCTTCAATATCCGCGCCTCGTACCGCCAGGAGATGGCCGCCCTCGTCGAGCGTTTCTGGGCCCTGGGCGCCCGCAAGTTCGGCCTGTTCTATCAGATCGACGCCTCCGGCAGGAGCGGCGCCGATGCCGCCGAGCGCGCGCTCGCCCAGCGAGGGGCCAAGGTGGTGGCCGAAGCCACCTATGTCCGCGGGGCGAAGTTCGAGGACGACATGGCGGCCGCGGTCGCGGTGTTGCGTCAGGGCGGCTGCGAGATCGTCCTCTGCACGGGCGCCTATCAAGGGTGCGGCGCCTTCGTGCGGGCCGCGCGCGACGTGGGCTTCAACGTGCCGATCTCGAATGTCTCCTTCGTCGGCTCCGACGCGATGCTCGCCCTTCTCCTCAGGCAGAGCAAGAAGGCAGGGCGCGACTACACGCGCGCCCTCGTCAATTCCCAGGTGATGCCGAGCTACGACGATCTCGGCCTCCCCGGGGTTGCCGAGTACCGGGCGCTCATGGACAAGCACAACCCGGCCCTGCCCGAAGCGCTGCGCGACCGCGGCTACACGCCCCAGCGTTACAGCTTCATCAGCCTCGAAGGCTTCGTCAACGCCAAGGTCACGGTGGAAGCGCTGCGCCGGGCCGGGACCAACCCGACCCGGGCGAGCCTTCGCCAGTCCCTCGAGTCGCTCCAGAGCGTCGATCTCGGCATCGGAGCCCCGCTCAGCTTCGGACCGGAGCGCCACCAGGGGCTCGACAGCGTGTACTTCACCCGGGTGCAGGGCGAGCACTGGGTACCCATCACCGATTGGACCGCGGCCGTTCGCGCCTGAGCGGCAGGAGAACGTCATGGCACGCACGAGGGAGCTACCGGACGAGGAGCAGACGGCAGGACAACCGGCGCGGCGGGGTCTCGGCCTCCTGAGCAAGATCGTGATCTTCCTCGCGGTGGCCCTCGTGCCGTTGGCCGCCGTGACGTGGTACGTCTCCGTGCGCTCGATCAAGGCGGCCATGACCGAGGAATTCGTCTCGAAGGGAGAGGCCATCGCGGGAAGCCTCGCCTCCTCCGGCGTGGATCTGATCTCGACCCGCGACGCTTCGTCCGTGCAGTCACTCGTGGACGAGTTCGCCCGTATCCGGGGAATCGCCTACGTGATGGTCTACGACCCCCAGAAGAAGCTCATCGCCCACACCTTCTCGCCGTCGGTACCCGCGGGCATCATCGACAAGAACCTCGTCCCCGGCACCGTGGCGCGGCAGCAGCGGGACGTCACGTACCCGGACCCCGCCCGGAAGGGCGATCGGGACATCATCGACATCGGGGTGCCCATGGCCGCGGGCAAGCTGGGAACCGTCCGCGTCGGCATGGATCGGGCCGCCATCAACCAGGCGGCGACGGCCTCGAGCCGTCGCGTGCTCCTCGTCTTCGCCGGCGTGGCCGCCCTCACCGTGATCGGCGGTGCGCTGCTCGCGCGACACCTCACCCGGCCTATAACCCGCCTGGCGGAAGCGGCCCACGTTCAACGGCACCATCGCCCGCCTGCGTGCCCAGGTCCAGACCGAGTCGGAGCGCGACGAGGAGCGGCGCCGGCGCGAGGATCTGCAGGAGAGCATCATCAAGTTCCTCGACGTGGCCATGGAAGTCTCCCAGGGCGACCTGACCAAGCGGGGCGAGGTCACCTCCGATGTGCTCGGCAACGTGGTGGACGCCATCAACGTCATGGTGGCGGAGATCGGGGCCATCATTGGCGACGTGCGCGGGGCCGCCCTGCAGGTGGCGGCGGGGGCTCACCAGATGACCGACTCGTCAGGCCGCATGACCGAGGGCGCCCAGGCTCAGGCGCGCGAGGCGAGCCGGGTCGCGGAGTCCGTGGAGGGGCTGACCCTGTCCGTACGGCAGGTGGCGGACAGCGCCCGCGCCTCCGCGCAGGCCGCCCGCGAGGCCCTCGACGCCGCCCAGAAGGGAGACGTGGCGGTTCGCGACAGCCTCCAGGCGATGCAGCGGATCCGCGGTGAGGTGCAGTCCATCTCCAAGAAGATCAAGAGCCTGGGTGATCGCTCGCTCGAGATCTCCGAGATCGTCAACACCATCGAGGACATCGCCTCCCAGACCAATCTCGTCGCCCTCAACGCCGCCATCGAGGCGGCGGGCGCCGGCGAGGCGGGACTGCGGTTCGCCGTGGTCGCCGACGAGGTGCGCAAGCTGGCCGAGCGCTCGGCCAAGGCCACCAAGGACATCGCTGTCCTCATCAAGAACGTCCAGGCGGACACCCAGGACGCCGTGGTGGTCATGGAGCAGGGGACCCTGGAGGTGGAGGCTGGCTATCGCATGACCGTTCAGGCCGGCGACAGCCTGAAGGCCATTGCCGACGTTTCCCAGCGCTCGGCCGTGCTCGCCCAGGACATCTCCGAGGCGACGCAGGAACAGGTGCGGGGCGCTGAGACGGTGACGCAGGCCATGCAGTCCATCCAGACCGTGGCCTCCCAGACCGAGGTGAGCGTGCTCGAGGCGCGCCGGACGGTGGCCGAGCTCGCTCGCCTCGCCGAGGAGCTGACGGCCAGCCTCGCCCGATTCAAGCTGGCGGCCTAGGTTTCCCGTGGCCCGGGATTTGCTCTAAGAGAGCCAGGATGCTGGAAGATCAGGAAAGCGAATTCATCCTCAGCATCTTCCTGATGGAGGCCTGGGATACGGTGGCCTCCGTCGAGGAGGGAGTGCGCCGGTTGACCGGAGGCGATGCTCCGTCCTCGGGGATCGTCGACCCACTCGTGGTGGTCGCCCATCGACTCAAGGGAGCTTCCGCTCTCCATGGATACCCGGTGGTCTCCGCGGTAGCGCTCGTGATGGAGAGCCTGCTCGAAAAGCTCCCGGGACAACCGCCTCGGGAGCAGGGACGCACGATCGAGGTGCTCGAAGAAGTGGTGGCCACGGTGAGGCGAGTGCTCGACATGATCGGCGACGATGGCCGGGAGGATGTGGATACCGTCTCCCAGCTCCGCGCCCGATATCCGGAGCTCTTCCCTGTCCACGCGGAATCCGCGCTCTCCTCTCATTCGCCAGGCACGGGGCCGTCGCCGGTCGCGCGCGCGACGAGCACCGAGCCGTCGCCGCCGCCGCTCCCCGAGGGTGGGCTGGTCGCCGACGCCCCAGCTCAGGACCCGCCGGCGCGCTCGGTGTTTTCCCGTCCCCTTCCTCCTCCCGCCTCCCGGACGATTCCCGAAGGCCCGGCCGCCCAGGGCGATCAGATCGCCGCGGACGCGCTCCTCGCGGACCTCGAGCACTTCTTCGCCGAGCACGCCGAATCGGTCCCGTACTTCGCTCCCGAGGCGGCGGAGCATCTGGCGGTGATGAGCCGGTCGATCCTCGCTCTCGAGGACGCCACGGGAGCAGGCAAGGACGAGGAAGTCGCGACGCTCTTCCGCGCCGTGCACACCCTCAAGGGCGCGGCGTACACGGTGGGCTGCGCACCGGTGGGCGATGTCGCCCATCGCATCGAGGACATCCTGGACGCGGTCCGCGACCGGCGGCTCGACTTCGCCCCGCCGGTGTTCGACGCCGTGCTGGGTGGCGTGGACACGCTACGGCTGCTCCTCGGCGGCTCGGCCCAGGCCACCCTCGATGCGCGTCCCGGCATCCAGCGTGCCCTCGATGTCCTCGACGCGCTCCGGCCCGCCCCCCTCTCGCTCGACGCGGCCGCCCGCCCGGCCGAAGACGAGCCGGCCCTCGTCCCCGCCGCGCCTGCCCCGTTGCGCCCGCGCTTCATGCCCGCCACGCGTGAGCCGCGGCGCCGGCGCGACGAGGCGAGGGAAGGGCGTCCCAGCATCCGCGTCGGCCTCGATCGCCTGGATTCGCTCATGAACCTGGTCGGCGAGCTCGTCATCGCGCGGAGTCGCCTCGACGAGCGCTTTGCGCAGATCGAGCGCGTCAACGAGCTCCTCGCCTTCAGCCGCTCACGCATGTCGCAGGCGGTGCGCGACTTCGAGGAGAAGCACCGGTACGCCCAGCTTCCTCCCGCCCTCTCCGGGACGGCTGCGGAGCCCGGATCGGACGTCTTCGCCGAGCTCGAGTTCGACCGCTACGACGACTTCAATATCTTCGCCCGCAGCGTCGACGAGATGTCGGCCGACGTCTCGGAGATCCAGGCCCAGCTCGCGGGCTTCATCCGGAGCGTCGGCGACGATACGGCCCAGCTCCACCGCCTCACGGGCCGCCTGCGCGGCGAGGTCACGCGCGCGCGCATGGTGCCCATCGGGCGGCTGTTCTCGCGCTTCCTCCAACCCGCCCGCGAGGCCGCGCGCGCGGCGGGAAAGAGCCTCGACATCAGGCTCACCGGAGAGACCGTCGAAGTGGACAACGCGATCATCGAGCAGATCGCGGATCCCCTCCTGCATCTCGTGCGGAACGCCGTGGACCACGGCATCGAGAGCGAGGAGGAGCGCCGCGCCGCGGGGAAGCCCGCCCGGGCCACCATCGGGATCCGCGCGCACCACCAGGGCAGCTTCGTTCACGTCGAGGTGGCGGACGACGGACGGGGGATGGACCCCGCCCGCTTGCGGGAGCGCGCGACGCGACTGGGCTTCCTCTCTCCCACCGACGCCCAGGCCCTCGACGCGCGCGAGGCGCTCAACCTGATCTTCCTGCCCGGCTTCAGCACCGCCCCCGAGGTGACGACCACCTCCGGGCGGGGAGTGGGCATGGACGTGGTGCGCGCCAACGTGGGGCGGCTCAACGGCGAAATCGACGTGCAGAGCGAGCTCGGGGCAGGTACCCGGATCACCATCAAGCTTCCCCTCACCGTCATCGTCTCGGACGCCCTGCTCGTCCGGGCGGGGGGCGAGACCTTCGCGGTGCCCATGCACGCCGTTCGCAGCGTCGTCCAGGTGCGTCCCGAGGACATCGTGCAGTCGGGCGGCCGCGAGCGCGTGGTGGTCGAAGAGGACGAGGTGGAGCTGGTTCGCCTCGACCGTGTGCTCGCCCTGCCCGCGGGGCGGGNNGTCGGCAAGGAAGACGTGGTTATCAAGAATCTCGGTGGTTTCCTCGAGCGCGTGGGGCCCTTCGCGGGGGCGACCATCACCGGAGCGGGGCGGGTCATCCTCCTCGTGGACCCCTCACGCCTCGCCGAGGCCACGGAAGCCTCCCCGTCCGCGGCACGGACGCCCGCCCTCTCGAGGGAGCGCGGGCCGGCGCGGGAGCGGGCGGCCAGGAAGGCGCGCCGCATCCTGCTCGTCGATGATTCGATCAGCGTCCGCAAGTTCGTTGGACAGATGCTCGAGAAGGCGAGCTTCGAGGTGATCACGGCCACTGACGGCGCCGAGGCCCTGCGCCGGCTCGGCGACACCGCGGTGGATCTCGTCATCACCGACCTCGAGATGCCGCGGGTCAGCGGCTACGAGCTGATCGAAGATCTGCGCGCCCGGGTGGCCACGCGCGCGCTGCCCGTGGTGGTGCTCACCACGCGGGCGGGCGCCAAGCACGTGAATCTCGCGCGGAGCCTCGGCATCGTGCACTACGTCGCCAAGCCCGTGGACGAGGAGGCTTTCGTTCGCCTCATCGTCTCGTTGACCGTGCGGGGAGCGGCCATGGCGGAGGTCACGCGGTGAGCGGCCGGTCCGCTCCGCGGGTGCTCATCGTGGACGCCGACCCGAACAAGCTGTCCGTGCTCAAGGCGGCCCTCGTGCACGCGGCCTATCACGTCACCTCGGCCACCAGCGCCTCCTTCGCCCTCACCACTCTCGAGCGCGACCGGCCCGATCTCATCGTGAGCGGCAACCGCACGGAAGACATGGACGGGGTGGAGTTCTGCTCGATCATCCGGAGCGACCCGGCCACGCACGACATCCCCTTTCTCCTCCTCTCCGGTCCCAAGCGCCCCACGCCGTGGGCGGTGGCCCAGGCCGGGGTGGACATGCTCCTCGCGGGAGACTTCGTCGTCTCCGCCGTGCTCGACCGGATCGCCAAGCTTCTGCGCCACGTGGCGGGGAAGAATCAGCCGGCCACCCTCGCTCCGCCGCCCGCGGCCGTCCCCCCGCCACCCCTTCCCTCGAAGGTCGCGCCCTCGCGCGCGGAGGCGGCGGAGCGGACGCTCGAAGGCTCCTTCGGCGTGCTCGATCTGGCCGAGGTGACCCAGGCCATCGCGCTGGGAGGCAAGACGGGACAGCTCTCGCTACAGCTGGCGGCGGGCGAGGGAACCATCGTCTTCGACTCCGGGCGCATCGTGCACGCGGAGTTCGGCGGCCGCGACGGCGAGAGCGCCTTCGGGGCCATGATCTCCTCCGCGCAGTTCGACCCCGCGGGGACCTTTCGATTCAAGCCGGGGGCGGAGCTTCCCGCCGGCTGCCCCCGCACCATCCAGAAAAGCGTCGACCAGCTCCTGCTCAGCGTTGCGTCAGAGATCGATGAGGGGCAAGCCACGGCGGGAATGCCGCCTCCGCCCCAGAGGACCTAGACCATGCCGCGTGTACTTGCGCCGCCTCGTCGGGAGCGGAGGCGATCGAGCGCCTCGACAGCTCGCTACCCGACCTCATCGTCTGCGATGTGGTCATGCCGGACGTGGACGGCTATGGCATCTGCGAGTCGGTGCGCGCCCATCCCGTGCTGTGTCACACGCCGGTGCTCCTCATCTCGGGCATCGTCAATGGCGCGGTGCTCGACCGGGCCGCGCGTGTCCGGTCCAGCGCCGTCCTTCGAAAGCCCTTCACCGCAGATGACCTCACGCGCAAGGTCGACGAACTCCTCGCTGCCCGCTCGGTAGCCCCGCCCGAACCGGCTGCCTTCGAGCCCCGAGTGGCGGATCCGGAGGCGGTGCCCGATCTCAAGTCGGTGCTCGAGCAGCTGGTGGCCATGCCGGGCGTCTCCCTGGCCGCGCTCGTGGACCGAGAGGGGTTTCTCATCGAAGCCAGCGGTGAGCTCGGGGTGGGGGCCGAAGTCGCGGGGGCTCTGGCCGCGTGCCTCGCCGAGTCCTCGGAGGGCATCGGGCGGGAAATGGGCCAGGGGCCGCTCTCGAGCATGATCCTCGACTACGAGGCGGGCATGGTGCTCCTCCACGCCGCTGGACCGTCGGCCCTCCTCGCGGTGGTGCTGAAGGATCCGACCGCGCTGGGCAAGGTCCGCTACTACGTCAAGAAGTCTCTGCCGGAGCTCGGCAGGCTCGTGTGATGAGCAAGCCCAGTCAGAGCTCCAACCTGATGAAGCCGTGGGCGTGGCTGGCTACGGTGGCCGCCGTCTGCCTCGTCCTCGCCTCCTCCACCGCGCTGTACGCGATCAATTCGGCGGTGCGGCTGGGCCTGCCGTGGTGGACGGCGGTGGTGGCGCGCGTTATCGTCTACGCGCTGGTGCTGCGGCTCTGCGTGCCGCGGATACGGCTCAGCGGATGGATCATCGGCTTCCTCTCCCTCGCCGTCTTGCACGGAATCCTCGGCCTCGTGACGACGTGGCTCTACGCCAGTGTCGGCCTCACGTCATTCGGCGAGGCCCTCGCTCCCGCCTTTTGGAGCTTTCCGCCCGCTCTCGTTCTCGAGATGGTCGGCTCGCTCCTGATGACCCTGCCGTTCCTGGGTGCGCTGGCTCCGCTCTCGGTCGCCCCGCGCATTCAGACGGAGACGCCGCCTCTCAGAGCGACCGCCCCGAAGAGGCCGATGCAGGAGGTGTCAGCGGCGCCGGAGCAGAGCCGGCATGTGTGGGCGCGGCCGGCCGAGTCCCCCGTTGCCCCGGCGGCGGCCGTCCTCTCGGCGGTGCCGCCTCTCGTTGCCACGGTGGCTCCCGTCGTCGAGGAGCCGCCCATGGCGGCGCCCGAGCAGCATGTCGTGCATGCCACGCCTCTACTCGGCACGAACGGGTCTGCTCTGGATATCGCGGAGCCGGGCCCGGAAAAGCCTTCGGACTTTCGCCGCGCTCTCGCCGAGCTCTTCGGCGATCCGGCCGCGGAGACGAAGGTGGAAGCCGAGGCCGTTCCCGAGCCGCCGGCGACGGTAGCCGACGAGCCGCGGGCCGTCTCCTACGCGGAGGCGCCGGCGAGCATAGTACCGGCGGCAAGCGTGCCGCCGCCCGTCGAGATTCCTCCGGCCAAGGCCGAGCCGGCGGCGCCGGCGCGCGTGGTACCGGCGGCAAGCGTGCCGCCGCCCGTCCAGATGCCTCCGGCCGAGGCCGTGCCGCCGGCGCGCGTAGTACCGGCGGCAAGCGTGCCACCGCCCGTCGAGATGCCCACGGCCAAGGCCGAGCCGCCCGCGGCGGCGGGCGTAGTATCGGCGGTAAGCGTGCCGCCGCCCGTCGAGATGCTTCCGGCCAAGGCCGCGCCGCCGGCGCCGGCGGCGGCAGGCGAGATGGTGCGAATCTCCTTCGACCGAGTGGCGGGGCAGCTTCCGCCGGGAGCTTTCCGCGTGCCCCTCGCGCAGGTTGGGGCGAGACTCCTCGAGGCGGAAACGCTGCTGGTGGCGCAGTCTCTGATCGTCCCGCAGCTGGGTGAAGGCGTGGTGCAGGTGGAGTGGGAGGCGGTGGTCGAGCAGTTCCCCGCCGCGGTGTTCGCGGTGGCGCCCGAGGACGTCAGGGAGCGCATCGTGAACGGCCGGCTGCTCCTGCCGCTGGACGAGATCGTGAGACAGCTGTCTCCGGAAGTCTTCGGCGCCTCCATGGGACGCGGACCCGTCCAGGTGCCGGGGATCGAGAGCTTCCCTGCTCCGTTCAAACCGATGGGAGGGGAGGAGCGTCCGCCCGTTCCCGCTCCGGCGGCGGTCGTGCCTGAAGTCCTGCCCACTCCCGCGCGCAATCTCGCGGCCCCTCCGGCGGCGGACGTGGCTAAAGTCGTAGCGGCGCCCGCTCGCGAGCCTGTGCTCCCGCCCGAGCCCGTGCGCCCGCCCGAGCCCATGCGCCCGGCAGATCCGTTGCCCCTGATTGAGTCGTCGCCCGCAGTCCAGCTGTTGAAGCCGGTTGATCCGTTGCCGCCGCTCGAGCCGCCGGCGAAGGCCGCGCCCTCACCGGCCGTGGCATTCGCCCCCACGGACGCGCCGCAGGCCATCGAGGTTCCGTCGGTCGCCGAGATCACCGGCGCGGAGCCCGAGCCCGCCCCTGTCTCCGCGGCTGCGGTCCCGGCCGATGCCGAGCTCGTGCTCGAGAGCGCTTCCGACGCGGCGCTGGCCGCGGCTGCTCCGCCAATCGAGTCCGTCGCCGAAGCGAAAGGCGAAACCGCCACGGAAGCCGTGATCCGGATTCCCTTCGCCCGCGTGATGGCCCAGCTTCCCCCCGATCAGTTTCGCTTTCCCCTGGAGCAGGTGGGTGGTCGGCTCCGTGAGCCAGGACGCCTCCTCGTTCCCCAGGCGCTCATCGTCCCCCAGCTCGCCGAGGGCGCGGTGCACGCGGCGTGGGAGGTCGTGGTCGGGCAATTTCCCGTCGAGGCATTCGCAGCCGCTCCAGGGGACGTGAAGAACCATATCGAGGAAGGCCACCTGCTTCTACCCCTCGACGAGATCGTGAGACAGCTGCCCCCAGAAGTATTCGGCGGCGCCATGGCGCGAGGGCCCGTCCATGTGCCGGGCATCGAGAGCTTCCCCGCTCCCTTCAAGCCGCTCGGTTACGAGGAGCCGACGCCCGTGGCCGCCCCGCCGGTGAGCGCCGCTCCTCGGCTGGAGCCTGTGATAGCCGTGCCGCCTGTGACCCCGCCGGCCTCGCGAGAGCCCTTCGTGGTGGCGCCGGAACCGGTCAGTGCGCCCGCCGCGCCCCAGATCGCCGAGCCCGAGATCGCCGCGGTGCCGCAGCCCGTGCCCGTGGCGCCACTCTACGAGGCGCAGGTCTTCGAGAGGCCGGTCCCCGCCGAGCCGCCCCCCACGCTCGTGCCGGAGCGGCGCGGCCACGCGGGCATGGTGGCGGCCCTCATGGCTCCGCTCGATACCGCGGCCCTCGAGGAGGCTCAGATCGGGGACTTCTACATCATCAGCGTGTCGACGGCCGGGATGCAGGGCGGCACGGTGGCCGCCGCCGCGGGACGGCTGAGCCCGCTCATCGCCCGCGGCGCGCCGCAGCCCATCGACCAGGTGACGCTCCGCGGACTGGGCGGCGCCCTCGTCCTCACCCCGGTCGGATCAGGATGGAATAGTGGCACCGCGCTCGCCGTGGGCACGCGTCCGGGCGGTGCGCTGGCGCGGCTCGAGATGCTGGCCCGACGCGCCGCCCGTCACGAGCAGGAGCCGCCGTCTTCCCCTCCGCGAAGCGGCACGTACTTCCCACGGCTCGAAGTCACTCCCGCGCCGCCCGCGGTCACCGCGGCGGCGGAAGATCTCACGATATTCGGCCCTCTGGCCGCTCAGTCCTTCCGCGAGCCGGCGAGCGGCGCGGTGGTCCACTGTCTCGTCTCTCCCGGCACCCTGGCCGCCGACCTGGCGCCCTTCGCGTGCGAGCTTGCTCAGGCCATGGCGCAGACGGCGCCCGCCGAAGCGCTCGGAGTTTTCCATTCCGCCGTCCTTCGCTCGGGAAGCACGCGAGTCGAGATCCGCCGGCTGCCGTCGGCCGCCGGTCTCGCTCTCATCCTGGTCGTGGGCGGCATCGACACGGGCCGGCCGGGCCTGGCCCGCCTGCAGGTCGAACGAACGGCGGCCCGGCTCAGCGTGGCCTGAGGGATACCATGGCGATCATCAACTACGCGCAGAAGGTCATCAACTTCAAGGTGGTCTACTACGGTCCAGGGGTGGCCGGAAAGACCGCGAACCTCCAGCACATCCACAAGAGCCTGCCCGACACGAGCAAGGGGAACATGATCTCGCTGGCCGCGGGGGACGACCGCACGCTCTTCTTCGACTTCCTCCCCGTCTCCGCCACCACCGTGCGCGGCTTCACGGCCAAGTTCCAGCTCTACACGGTGCCGGGGCAGGTGTACTACAACATGACGCGCAAGCTCGTGCTGCGCGGGGTGGACGGTCTCATCTTCGTCGCCGACTCGCAGTGGGACCGGTTGAAGGAAAACGTCGAGAGCTTCCGCAATCTGGAAGAGAACATGCGGGAGTACAACTACAATCTGGATGAGATGCCCTACGTCATTCAGTACAACAAGCGCGATCTCACCAACATCGCGCCCATAGAGTACATGGAGTTCATGCTCAACCGACGGACCCGGCAGGTCCCGTACTTCGAGGCCGTGGCCGTCAACGGCGACGGGGTCTTCGACACCCTCAACACCGTCTCTCGCATGGTTCTCGTCGGCGAATTCGGTCAAGAAAAGGGGGAGCACCGTGAAACTGCATGACATGGTCATCCACGAATCCGATGCGGAACAGATCAACGCGGTCCTGACCACCTTCCTCGGCGAGTCAGGAGCCACCGAGGCGCTGCTCATCGATCGCAGCGGCCAGCTCCTGGCCATGACGGGGGCCAACCGGGCCCTCGACACCGTGTCCATCTCCGCCCTCGCCGCCGGTGCCTTCAGCTCCACGGGCGCCCTCGCGCAGCTCCTGGGGGAGACAGAGTTCACCGTTCTCTTTCACCAGGGGAACAAGGAGAGCATGCACGTCTCCACGGTGGACGATCAGGCCATCCTCCTCGCCATCTTCGGCGAGCGGACGACGGTGGGCATGGTGCGCCTCTTCGCCAAGGAGGCGGCCACCGCCGTCGGGCAGATCCTCGCCGCGGCGCGCTCCAAGCCCAATAACCGGGGAGCGCTCTCGCAGCCGCTCACCGCTGAGGAATCGCACACGAACTTCGGAGAGCCGAAGAAACCCTAAGCGGAGCGGCGACTACGCGGGACGGAAACAGGTAGGGAGCAGCGACTCCGCGGCGCTACATATCCTCGGGGCGGTCCGGCACGTCGGCCGGCGAGCCCCAGGCACC
>WNFK01179329.1_pt1 | contig 15742 bp, 19 predicted proteins | sample 5400281 | NCBI WGS metagenome assembly WNFK01 (sample SAMN13153350, study PRJNA577476) | soil metagenome | isolation source: 20 cm soil on Douglas fir-dominated hillslope | place: USA:California | collected 2013-09-17 | reverse complement strand
GACGTACCGGTCGTCGGGCGAGAAGCCCACCACCTCGACAGGGAGAGCGTTGGCCGCGAGCAAGAGCGCGATCAGCATCGGCCGAACGTATCAGATGAGGCGGCCCAGAGGACCGAGGTCGAGGTTGAGATCCTCGGGTTTCAACCCGAAGCGCCGCGCCAGATCGTGCACCGTCTCCTCCAGCCGCATGAGCGCGATGCCGATCGCCTCGGTCTCCTCCGGCGTTAGCGTCCCCGCGTCCATCCTGCGGATGGCCTGCTTCTCCAGGAGCTTGCGCAAGAACTCGATCAGCGCGAGCACCAGGCGGGCCACGGACTTCTGCACGTCCTTGGGGTCGGCGTTCCAGCGGGGCGCCTTTTCCGCCCTGCGCTCCACCTCCTTGCGCAGTGCTTCCAGCTCGCGGACCTGCATGGCCACCACGTCCTTCTTCATGGCGTGAGCTCCGGTGCGAACGACCAGGCCGGCCAGGGGCCGCTGAAGGTCACGTGCATGCCGTCGAGGCGCGTGCTCTCCAACGCCTGCCGGTAGGCCGGCGCGGAGCCGCGGTCGATCAGGTGGTACACGCTGGCGAGCAGGTCGGCCTCGGTGTGCCGCTCGATGCGCTCGGCGCGGATCAGTCCGGACAGCGCGGCGCGGAGGGGCCCCAGCTCGGGCAGGGTCCTCGACCGCCTGCGCGCTTCGAGGTATCGGGTTCCCGGACCGCCAGCCGCCGGTTCGTCCGGCAGGTTTCCGTGGACCCGCAACGTCATCTGCTCCCGCCCGGCGACCTGGTCGAGCGCCTCGGCCAGCTCCGCTTCCCGGACCGCCAGGGCCGCCGAGAGCGCGGCCTCGTCGGCCGCGCAGGAGCCGAATCGCGCGGGCAGACAGGCCTGGGAAAGGTCGGCGATGCGGCGCACCGCCGCCTCGTGCGCGCGCAGCGCCTCCTCGGACAGGGGCGGTGGAGGATCGCCGCAGACCACCTCCAGCTCTCCCCGGGCCACGATCCGTACGCGCTCCCCCCGCGCCCCCACGGCCTCGCGCGGCGCTCCCCGGGCGATGGCGTACAGCCCGATCACGATCCGCCCCGGCGCGGCAGGAGCCGGTCCGCCGCGCAGAGCAGGGCGTTCAGGCGGAGGTAGACGAGGTCCACGCCCGCCACGCCCAGGATCACCTCGCCCTGCAGCATCACGCCCTTGTTCAGGACGTGATCGATGATCTCGAGCAGGGACGCGTCCGCCCGATCGATGATCTCGTCGGCCTCGGAGCGCGCGCGCTTCTTCACCGGGTCTCCGCATCGGTGACGAACGTGTACGCCGGCCAGGGGCCGGTCAGCGTGAGCTGGTAGTCGCGGTCGGCCAGCTTCTTCGCCTCTCCGCGCACCAGCGCTTGGAACGCCTTCGAGCGCTTGCGCGGAAGCAGGAAAGCAGCGTCGAGCAGGACCCGCTTGCCGATCTCGCCCGGAGGCGGAGGCCGGCGCCGGGCGTCGTCCGCCTTGGCGGCCAGCCGATCGAACAGAGCATCCGCGCGATCGCGCGCGTGGTCGATCAACTCCCGCGCCGCCTCGTGCTCCTTCTTTTTGCGCAACAGGAAAGTCGCGCCGGGCGCTCCCGCCGACACGGCCCGGGCCTCGTCGCGCGCACGCCGCAGCGCCGCCATCTCGTCCATCAGGACGCGCAATCCCCACTCCTCCCGGCCCTCGATGCGCTGCACCAGCCGGTCGATGCGCTTGCGCTGCTTCGCCACGTGGTCGAGCGCGCGCGCGTCGGAGTGGAAGAGCGTGAACAGCTTCATCGGGACCACGGTGCCGTTCTTCGCCAGGTGCTCGACCAGGGCCTCGTGCGGCACCGCCACCGACGAGACCCAGGCCAGATCTTGAAGGCCGCGCTCGATCGGCTTCTCGCCGTAGCGGTCCAGGGGCGCGTCGGCCGCGACCAGCCACAGGCCGCCCCCCGCGCCGATCGCGCGAGGCTTGCCCGCGCCGGGCAGCCCGGGAGGCACCGCCCGCAGCGACGGCTCGCGGGGGGATTGTACGAGGCAGTAGAGATACGTCGCGGTGCTCATGAAAGGCTCGTCCAGGTGCTGCCGAATCTCTCCAGCGCCGCAGGACCCCGGGGGCCCGGCGCGACGCGTGGCGCGCCCAGCATAGCCCAGCCGCGCCGGATCCGACGCAGCTGGGCGATCTCCTTCTCCTCGGCCGCCCCGGCCCTCCGGCACCTTCTGCAACCGGGGCCGGTCCGCGCGTTCACCAGCACGGCCGCCGCCTTCATCCGGAGCCGCCGGAGGGCGGCGAGCAGCCGCGCGGTCTCCAGCCGGGGCAGCGCCGCGGGGCGCGTCACGGCGACGAATCGGGCGCGGCCGGGGTCCTGCAGGAGCTCCTGCAGCTCCCGCAGCTCGCGGGCGGTGGTGGTCAGATCCTGCGCCACGGTCCCGAGACCGGTGACGCGGCGGTACTTGAGCAGGATCTGCAGCAGCGCCTGGACCCACTCGCGGGCTGTCCCGGCCAGCTCCAGAAGCCGCAGGGCGTGCCCGGTCGGCGCGGTGTCCACCACGATCAGCTGGTGCCGCGCAAGCGCCTCGATGACCGCGAGCAGGGCGAACAGCTCGTCGAGGCCGGGCGGTGCGAGATCGATCAGATCCTCCATCACCGCGCGGTCGTAGGGCGCGTCGAGGGAGGAGCCGCCGCGCAGGGTGGCGAAGAGCTCCTCGACGCCCTTCCGATGGCGCTCGCGCTGCTCGCCGAACGCGCGCGCGGCGTCGAGCTCGCGCGCCCGCAGGCCGGAGATCACCTCGCGCTCCTCGTCCCCCACCGGCATCCGGAGGACGTCGCCCAGGGAGTGGGCGGGGTCGGTCGAGAGGAGCAGCACGCGCGTTCCGCGCCGCGCCAAAAGGACCGCGGCCGCTGCTGCGGCGGTCGTCTTCCCCCCGCCGCCCTTCCCGGCGAAAAACAGGAGCCGGGTTCCGGGTGGCGCGATCGAGCCCAGCCAGTCCGGCGGGCCAGGCCGGGTCAGTGGCCTGGGCTCCGCTTGCGCCGCTCGCGCTGTCCGCGAGGCACGAAGCGGTGCGCCCGCGAGCGCGTCGGCGATGGCCGCCAGCGCGCCGGCGCCCCGCGGCTCCTCCTCCTGGTCGGGGACGCCGTGGATGGGCAGCTCGAGGTCGCGGGCCTCGGCGAGGACGCGCGCCTGGTCGGCGCGGCTGGCCGAACAAAAGGCGCAGGGCCGGTCCGGCTGCGGCGTGAGCCGATTCGCGATCAGGCGGGTCACGCGCTGGCCGCCGGCCCGCAGCGCGCCGATCCCGTCCCTTGCCTCCGCGAGCGAGAGGTCCTCGGCCAGGGTCACCCAGTGGAACTCGGCGTCCGCGGACCGGAGCAGGGCGTCCAGCCCCCGAGCGTCCTCCTGCAGCTCCTCGATCAGCGCGTCGGCCGCGTCCTTGCGGACCGACCCGCGCAGCGAAGCCGCGATGGCGCGGTGCTTGGCCTGCAGATCGTCCAGGACCTGCGCGAGCTTCTTCAGCGTGGCCGGCATGGACAGGAGCCGCAGCGTATGGCCGGTCGGCGCGGTATCCACCACCACCTCGTCGAAGCCGCGCGACAGCCGCCGGAGCTCGATCAGCCCGATCAGCTCGTCCACCCCGGGCAAGGAGAGACGGAAGAGCGCGTCGATGTCCTCGTCGTCGAGATAGGTCCCGCGCGAAGCCACGGTGCGGAACACGCGCTCGCGAGCCTGCATCCAGCGGGACAGGGCCCGGTCCGCGTCCATCTCGGCCGCGTGCAGCCTCCCGCGCACGGCTCGCGGCGAGGCGGAGAGCTTCGCCTCCAGCGCGTCCGCCAGCGAGTGCGCCGGGTCGGTGGAGACCACCAACGTGCGCTTTCCTTTCCGCGAGAGGGCGAGCGCCGCCGCCGCGGCGCAGGTCGTCTTGCCCACGCCGCCCTTCCCCCCGTAGAAGCGGAGCTTCACTCCTTCTCGAAGCTCACCGTCGCCTCGACGCCGGTGACCTTGAGCTCACCGGGTTTCATCGCTCGGGGCGCCTCGCCGAGCTGCCGCTCGCGGATCTCGCGCAAGCGGGCGAGGATGTCGGCCTCGAAGGCCGCGAACTCCTCTTGCGTCATCTCGCCGAGCTCGAGGCGCATCTGCGCCGCGAGCAACTCCTCGCGCAGGCGGGAATCGTCGTTCAGCTCGGCGTCGACCGCGGCGGCCACCTTGCCGAGCACGAACTTGATCCCGGAGACGAGGAGCTTGTCGACGATCAGCAAGTCTTATTTCTCCTTCGGCCGCTCCAGCTTGAGGCGGATGTTGACGAAGTTGTACGGCGGCCAGGGCCCCGTGTACTTGAAAGTCAGCTTGTCGAACCGCGCGCCGATCTCCTTCACCCGCTGATCGAACCCCTGCTCCTTGTCGCGGGAGACGAGGAAGGCGGCGTTCATGATCATCTTGTCGCCGATCGGCTTGTTGGCCCGCGAGGCCACCGCCACGTCCCGGAGCGCCGCGAAGATCTCCGCCACGTACTTCTCCGAGTGGGCCGAAAGGGCCGCGTCCATCAGCCGGCCATACTGCATGCGGGCAAAGTAGGTGGACCCCTTCTGGGCAAAGATCTCCTGCTTCAGCCTGCGCACGTCCTCGTCCTGGTTCTCGATCTCGCGCACCATCACGTCGCGGTCCCAGAGGACCTTGAGGCCGAACTCCAGCTTGTCCTGCATCTTGTCGAGCACGTCGTGGAAGGCGTCGTACGCCGAGCGCAGCAGCTCGACGATGTCGTCGCGGGTCTTGAACACTGTCCCGAAGCTCATCGGGATCACCGTGTGCTTGCGCATCACCGTCTCGTTGACGCGCTCGTGCGCGAGCACGTTCTCGCGGGTGGGATCGTGCACCTCGATGGGCGTGTCGCTCACCACCGCCGCGATGTCCCGGTAGTTGACCGTGTGCACCTCGGCCGGATCGGCCCCGATCCCGAGGGGTCCGAAGCGGAGCGGCTCGCTCGCCTGGATGATGCAATAGACGTACTTGCCGCGCGCGTCGGGCTGCTGCTTGAGCTGGCCTCCCCCGTCGTGTTTCTCGGCAGGCCGGGCGGGCGTAGTGGAGCGCGCGGGAGCGGCCGCCTTGGCCGCCTTCTTCCCCGGCGATTCCGGCTTTCGCGTCGTCTTCCTGGCCTTCTCGGCTCCCGGCATGCGTTATCTCGCCCCCTTCGTTGCCTTGATCACGGTTGCTTTTCCGGTCGCGAGCATGCGGCGGATCTCCGCCACCAGCTGGTCGGGAAGGCAGGGCTTGGCGAGGAACGAATCGCAGCCCGCCTCCTTTGCGCCCTTGGAATGTCCGGCCAGGGCGTCGCCGGTCAGCGCTACCACCGGGATCGTCCGGGTGCGCTCGTCGGCCTTGAGCCTGCGGGTGGCTTCCCACCCGTCCATGATCGGCAGCGAGAGATCCATGATGATGATGTCGGGCAGCCGCTCCTGCGCGGCGTCGATCGCTTCCTTGCCGTTGCGCGCCTCGATCACCTCGTACCCCGAGAAGCTGAGGTACTCGGAGTACATCTCCCGGTTGTCGGCGAAGTCGTCGACGACCAGCACCAGGGGCTTGCGCCCAGCGTCGTTCGTCCCGGTCATCGTCGCTTTCCCCGGCGCGGAATGACCAAGGTGAAGATCGAGCCGCCGCCGAGCTGCGATTGGAGCCCGACCCGCCCGTCCAGCATCTTGGCGAGCCGCCGGCAGATGGCCAGACCGAGCCCAGCGCCGCCGTACTCGCGGGTCACAGAGCTGTCGGCCTGACGGAAGTCCTCGAACACCTTGTCCTGATCCTCCGCCGCTATCCCGATGCCGGTGTCCTCCACCGAGATTCGCAGCTCGCGCCTCTGGTCGTCGCAGCGCACCCGCACCCTCACCTGGCCCTGGGGCGTGAACTTGATGGCGTTGGTGAGCAGGTTCAGCACGATCTGCTTCACCTTCTGCCGGTCCGAATGCACCTCCGGGGGCGGCTCCGGCACGTCGGTCAGTACTTGTAGCCGCGCCTTCTGGATCAGCGGCTCCAGCTCGGCCAGCAGCTCGGAGATCAGCGAGCCGAGCTCGAACTCCTCGAGGTGCAGCGGCATCTTGTCCGCCTCGATCCTGCTGATGTCGAGGATGTCGTTGATGATCGAGAGCAGGTGCCGCGCGTTCGAGTCCACCCGCAGCATCTTGTTCTTCTGCGGCGGCGACATCTCGCCCGAGACGCCTTGCAGCAGCATGCTGGTGTAGCCGAGGATCGCGTTCAGGGGCGTGCGGAACTCGTGCGACATGTTGGCGAGGAATTGGGATTTGAGCTGCGAGGCCTGCTCCAGCTCGAGGTGCTGGCGCTGCAGGAGCTCGTTGCGGTAGAGCCGGCCCTTCTCCAGCGCCTCGGTCCGGTCGTGCAGGATGGTGACCACCGCGGTCACCTCGCCGTGCTCGCTCAGCACCTTGCCGGCAACCGCCTCGACCGGGAGACCCTCCAGGGTGGAGGGATCGGTGAGCGAGATCTCGCCGCGCCAGCGGAGCCCGGCGCCGGTGAGGAAGAGGTTGGAGACGAAGGAGGAGAAGTACGCGTCGTTGCTGCGCACCGCGCGCTCGGCATCCGCCGTCTCGTCCGACGCGGGCGCCGTGAACAGGCGCTCCGCCGGCGAGTTCATCAGGAGGATCTTGCCGGAGGGATCGGTGACGAGGATCGGGTCGGCCACCGAGTCGATGATCAGGTCCAGGCGGTCGCGCTCGGCGCGGACGTCCGCTTCGGCCAGCTTGAGCAGCCGGTAGTTCTCCTCGATCTGCTCGGTGGCGACCCGCAGGTCGGTGACGTTGCGCAGGATCGACACCACGCAAGTGCCCTCGCGCGGGTGCTGCACCACCGAGGAGAGCAGCTCGAAGAGCAGGTCCGACCCCTCTGACGGAGAGACCAGCAGGAGCTCGCGGCGGGCGGCCCCCGACTCGTCGATCGCCTGCTGGGAGAGCGCCGCGGAGAAGAGCATGTTGTTCAGCGTCACCGCGCGGTGCCGGCCCTCGCTCTCGCCCTCCTTGGAGGAGAAGAGCGCGTCGGCGCGCGCGTTCGAGATGATCATCCGGCCTTCCGGATCGGTGAGCAGGATCGGGTCCGGCGAGGCGTTGATGATGTTGAGGAGGAGCTCGCGCTCGCGCTGCAGGCGGTGCTCGCCCTCCACGATCACGGCGGTGGCGCGCAGGCGCGCGATCTTCTGCCCGAGCAGCTCCGCGGCCCACTTGGCCTCCGCCTCGCAGCGGCCCGGGCTGACCAGGAGCAGGCCTTGCCGGGCCTCTCGCTTCTCGGACAGCGGCAGCGGGATGGCGAGGAAGTCGTGGCGCCACGGGTCCCCGTTGCGCCGGCCCTGGCGGGCCAGGCTCACCGGGTCGCGGCCGGCCAGCGCGAACACCAGCGGATGGTCCGGCTGCTCGAGCGCGAGGTGCAGCGTCTCCAGCTGGCCCTCGGGCACGCCGCTCGCCGCCACGTCCTGCAGCATCCCCGACTCCGGATCGATCAACGCGCAGACGGCCTTGCGCGCGCCGCCGCGTTGCACCAGCCAGTCGACGGTCACGCGCGCGCACTCCACCGGGTCCTCGCTGAAGAGCAGGAGCTCCGCCATCGCGAGCCGGGCCGCGGAGACGGAGTCGCTAGGCGGCTCGGTGCCGCCGCGATTCTGGCTGGTGACTGCCGCGCCCATCGCCTGCTACTCGGCGCGCCTGCGCCGCCGTTCGCCGGCCGAGCCCGAGGCGATCTGCGCCTTGAGCGCGGCGTTCTCGGCGAGCAGCGCCTCGTGCGTCCTGGTGTCGATTCCCTTGGGAGCGAGCGCCGGCGCCTGGCCCACCGCCTCCGAGTATTTGAGGTAGGTGTCGATGGAGGCGACCACCACGCGGGCCTCGACGGTGATCAGGTCGATTCCGACCAGGGAGACGCGCACCCAGGCGTCGATCACGATGCCCTTGTCGAGCACGCGATCGAGGACGTCGATGAGGCTGGCTCCGCCTGAAGATCTTTCGACCGGCATTGGCTCTCCTTGTCCTACGTGCCGTTGGTGCGCGCCGAGGACCTCCGCTTCGCCATCGGCGTCCGGCGCGTGAGGGACTCGACCTTCCGCTCCAGCAGGCGGACCTGCTTGCGCAGCTGTTCCTTCTCCAACTCGGCGCGCTGGCGCCCCGGCGCGAGGTGCTGATCGTAGCGCCACCAGTCGAGCCCGATCTGTTGCGCCTTGTCGATCGAGCAGACGATCAACCGGATGCGGATCGTCAACAGCTCGACCTCGGCGAGCGACACCTTGATGTCGCCCGCGATCACGAGGCCTTTGTCGAGCACGCGGTCGAGAACGTCCACGAGGCCGCTGCTATGGCTGCGTCCTGGCTGAAGCTCGGAACCCATTGGCGACCTTCCTTGTAGACCGATGGAGGGGTCTTTGAGCAAGCAGGCTCCGCCGCGCGTCCCGCAAGACCACGCACGCTGCGTTTGCTTCTGAACACTTCGCCAATTCAGCAGGTTTCACGCCGTTGTCGGCCCCTGTGCGCCGGTTCCCTACATGTGTCTTTTCCGGCGGCGATGGGCGCTCGCAAGCGGGCGCCCGGACGGTCCGCCACACGCTGCGTCGCGAAGGCTTGCGAAGGGTTCCCGAGGCCCCAAGTTAGAGCGTGGCTTCGAGGCAAGAGCGCGAGAGCTGGTTCCGGCGGTTCTCCTGCAAGGTGGGCGCGCTGGTCGGCACGCACTGGGCGTTCCTGATCGCCCTCGCGGTCGTGACTGCGTGGGCGCTCACGGGGCCGATGTTCCGGTACTCGGACAGCTGGCAGCTGGTGATCAACACCGGGACCACCATCGTCACGTTCCTGATGGTGTTCCTCATCCAGGCGACGCAGAACCGCGACGGCAAGGCGATCCAGCTCAAGCTGGACGAGCTCATCCGCGCGCAGAAGTCCGCGCGCAACGTGTTCGCGGATCTCGAGGACGCGACCGAGGAGGAGCTCCGCGCGTTCGAGCAGGAGTTCCGGACGCTGCGCAAGCGCGGACTTTCGGAGAAGAAGGCCGCGCAGAGCGCGGCGGAGAAGGCGACGAAGAGCTGAAGATTGTCTCGTTGAATCTGATCCGCCCACGGCCACGTCGCCATTCCGTCGCCGTCGCCGTCCACGATCACGACCACGTCGACGTCGACGCAGACCTTAATGCTGCAGCAGCGGCGCGATCGCGCGCAGATCCCGGACGAACGCGCTCATCTCGCGGTGCCGCGTCTCGTCGTCGGGCGCGCGCAGGATCGAGGAAGGGTGCACCGTCGCCATCACCTTCGGCGCGAGCTCGTGCTCGAGGATCCGGCCGCGCATCTGCGTGACCTTGAAGGTCCGCCCGAGCAGCGCCTGCGCTGCGGTCGCGCCCAGGCACACCAGCACCTCCGGCCGGATCACCTCGAGCTCCGCCAGCAGCCACGGCTTGCAGGCCGCGATCTCGCGGGCGTTGGGCTTCTCGTGCAGCCGCCGCTTGCCTTGCGGCCGCCACTTGAAGTGCTTCACCACGTTGGTGACGTAGACCAGCTTGCGGTCGATGCCGGCTTCCTACAGCGCGCGATCGAGCAGCTTGCCCGCCGGACCCACGAACGGGCGACCCGCCTTGTCCTCCAGATCGCCCGGCTGCTCGCCCAGAAGGACCGCGCGCGCCGTCTCGAGTCCCTCGCCGAACACCGTCCGCGTGCCGGTCTTGTAGAGAGGGCAGGCGGTGCATCCGGCGGCGGCCGCGCGCAGCCGCTCCAGCGTGGGCATCGCGGGGACGAGCGGGGCCGCGGTCGTCAGGTCTTCGTGCGCCATGTAGCCAAGGTACGCACCTTGGATCCGTGATCCACCTCGGGACCAGCGGGTACGTCTACGACCACTGGAAGCGGATCGCTATTTCGAGCTGGTGTCGCGACTCGGCCGCAAGCTCTCGGTCGTCCTCTGGCAGCTTCCGCCGCAGATGTCGAAGCCCGACGCCGGGCGGCTGGCGCGCTTTCTCGCGAGGCTCCCGCGCAAGACCCTGCGGCACGCGGTCGAGTTCCGGAGCGCGGCCTGGTACTCGGAGGAGATCTGCGGCGTGCTCGACGCCTACGGGGCGGCGTTCTGCGAGCACGACCTGGTCCGGCTGCGCCCGCCGCGCTTCACCGGAGGGTTCCGTTATCTCCGCTTCCACGGGTCCACGGGAAAATATCGCGGCCGGTACGGGAAGCGGGCGCTGCGGCCGGTGGGCGCGGACCTGAAGCGTTGGGCCGGAGACGCCTTCGTCTACTTCAACAACGACAGACTCGGACACGCGCTGCGCGACGCGCTCGACCTCGGCGATCTGCTCGGCGTGCCGCTACACTGCGGGGATGCTCTTCGAGACCCGCGCAGGACCCGTGCGGCTGCGGTGGAACGAGCGCGGCCTGACGGCGATTGAGATGCCGGAGATGCCCCTGCGCGAGCTGCGCGCGGAGCTGGGAAAGGAGAAGAACGGCGGAGACGCGCCCGCGTTCGTGGTCGAGGCCGCCCGGCTCTTGAAGCGGCACCTGGCGGGGGAAGCGCAGGACTTGAGCGCGCTGCCGCTGGATTTGTCGGTGCTGGCGCCGTTCCAGCGCGCCGTCTACGAGAAGATCCGTTCGCTGCCTCCGGGCCGGACCACAACCTACGGCGAGATCGCCGCGCTGCTGGGCAAGCCCGGCGCTTCTCGCGCCGTCGGACAGGCGCTGGGGAGGAACCCGTTCCTGGTCGTCGTGCCCTGCCACCGCGTGCTCGCCGCCGGTGGAGCGCCCGGCGGGTTCTCCGCGCCGGGGGGAGTGGTGGCCAAGCAGCGGCTGCTGGCGCTCGAGGGCGTGACGCTGGCCGTCGACCACGGGCTGTCCTTCGATCCGGTCGCGGCCATCGAGCACCTCCGCGCGCGCGACCGCCGGCTGGCGAAGTTCATCGACCGGGTGGGTCCCTTCCGGCTCCGCCCGGCGGAGTTGCAGAGTCCGTTCGAGGCGCTGCTCGAGTCGATCGTGTACCAGCAGCTCCATGGAAGGGCGGCCGCCGCCATCCTCTCGCGGGTGATCGCGATCTTCCGCCCCAGGCGCTTCCCCAGGCCCCAGGACGTTCTCGATCTTCCGGAGGACGAACTGCGAGGGGCGGGACTCTCGCGCTCCGAGGCAGCCGCGATCAAGGACCTGGCGGCCAAGGCGCTGGACGGCACGGTCCCGGCCTCCACGCGGGCGCTCGAGAAGCTGTCGGACGCGGAGATCGTGGAGCGGCTCACGGCCGTGCGCGGCATCGGACCCTGGACGGTGGAGATGCTGCTCATCTTCCGCCTGGCGCGCCCCGACGTGCTCCCGGCGACGGACTACGGAGTCCGCAAGGGATACGCGCTGGTGCGCGGCGCCCGCGAGCTGCCCTCGCCCAAGGCGCTGCTCGCGTACGGCGAGCGCTGGCGCCCGTACCGGACGGTGGCGAGCTGGTATCTCTGGCGGGTGCTCGACCTGTAGCCTTCCTATTTCCGCCGGCCCGCCGCCCCACCAGCGGACCCTCGTAGCGCAGGAACGCCGCGGGCCCGCCGCCGTAGAGCCAGACGTGCTGATCGGGCGCGGTGACGAACAGCTTCGCGATCGCCGGGATGTCGGGGTGGATGGTGTAGCGGTCGGCGTCCAGCGTCCGCCCGGCCATGCGCACCTGGTCGGGCCGCTCGCGGATCACCTCGACCGGCGCGACCCGCGGCTTCGGCGTGAACGCGACGGCCTTGAAGCTCGCCTTGCCGCCCGGCGCGAGCTCCGAGCGCAGGGACTTGATCACCACCACGAACGCGATCCCGGCGAAGGTCTTTCCCGGCTCGATCTCGAGGTCTTCCTTCCAGCGCTTGTGCTGATCGACCCGCGTCGCGACCGCCTTGCGGGCCCGGAAGTCCACCTCGTACTGGCGCACCAGCGCGCCGTTCTTGCGCTCGGTCCAGTCCCAGCTCTCCTGCTCGAGCTGCGGCGCCAGGCGGACGGCCGCGCGCTCCACCATGGTGCGCCCGTCCGGGAAGTCGAACCTAGCCTCGATGTGCAGGACGCCGCCGGTCACGTGCTGCGCGTACTTGCCGTCGGCGATCGGCGAACCCGATGCGGGATCGATCAGCGACGTGATCGCCTGCGCGTCGCCTTCCTGGGAGTGCGCCACGAGGGCGAGCAATGCGGCCATGAGCAAACCGGGCATGCGTCCAAGCTGCGCAGCTTGGAGCGCAGGGACAACGCCCGGTCGACCGTCAAGCCAGGTCGAAAAGCAGGACTTCGGCAGGCTCGGTCGCCTGCAGGGCGAGCTTGCGCTCGTCGGTCACGGCCGCACCGTCGCCAGCCGACAGGGACTGGCCGTTCAGGTTCACCTTGCCCCGCGCGACCTGGAGGAAGGCATGCCGCTCCGGCGCCAGGTCGTACGTGACCCGATCGCCGGCTCCGAGCAGCGTGCCGTACACGGCCGCGTCCTGGTTGATCTTCACCGAACCGTCCTGTCCGTCCCGCGACGCCAGCAGCCGCAGCTTCCCGGCCCTCTCCTGAGAGGGGAAGCTCTTCTGCTCGTATCCCGGCTTGAGGCCACGCCGCTCAGGCAGGATCCAGATCTGCAGGAAATGCACGGGGTCGCTGCCCGAGGCGTTGAATTCGCTGTGCGCTACGCCCGTGCCAGCGCTCATCCGCTGCACGTCGCCAGGCTTGATCACGCCGCCGCCGCCGGTCGAGTCGCGGTGCGCCAGCGCCCCCTGCAGTACGTAAGTGAGGATCTCCATGTCCCGGTGGGAGTGCGTCCCGAATCCCTGGCCCGGCTGCACGGTGTCGTCGTTGATCACCCGCAAGGAGCGGAATCCCATGTGGTCCGGGTCCTGGTGCTCGCCAAAGGAAAATGTGTGCCAGGAGTCGAGCCAATCGATCTCGGTGTGGAAGCGGTCCGGAGCCTTGCGCAGCGTGATCATTGCACCCTCCGCGTTCCCTCGCGGCAGGCGTGGGATGCCCGACCACCCCCCGCGATTCGAAAGCTGCCCGCGGGCGCCCGCCGCGTTATTCTCAATCGGGTATGGTCAAGATCCAGTACTGCAATTCCTGAGGGTACAAACCCAGAGCTGCCCGGGCGGCGGCTGCCCTCCAGCAGGAGCTCGGCCTCGAGGCCGAGCTGGAAGTCGGAGCTGTTGGCTCGTTCATCGTGCTGGTGGACGGCGTGCCGGTCGCCGAGAAGAAGTCGCTCGGATTTCCCACCGAGGATGAGATCGTCTTCGTGATCTCCGCGCGGACCTGCTCCATGTCCAGCTCGCGGACCTTCTTGAGGACGTCCTCGAGCAGGTTCTGGGGGAGGGCGCCCGGCTGCGCGAACAGCAGGACCTTGTCGCGGAAGATCATCAGCGTCGGGATGCTGCGGATGTTGAACTCGGACGACAGCTCCTGCTCCTCGTCCGTGTTCAGCTTCGCGAACGTCACGTCGGGATTCGCCTCGGCGACCCGCTCGTACACCGGCCCGAAGGCCCGGCAGGGGCCGCACCACGGCGCCCACCAATCGATCAAGACGATGCCCCCCTTCTCGACGGTCTGCTGGAAGTTGTCCTTGCTGAGGGTCAAGACGGGCATGCGTTCTCCTTGCCCTTTCGATGCAGGGCGTAGGGCTTCAGTTTCATTCCTCCGGCGCTCCGCCGCTACGGGCCAGGTCTTCGCTGCGGATTTTGCCCGGATCCATCCCCCGGGCCCGCTTGGTCATGGTCTCCAGCAGCTCGTCGAAGGAAGGGGGCTCTCCCTTGATGAACCGCAGGGGGTTGATGCGGGCGACCACGAAGGACCGGAGGTAGGGCGAGGTCAGACCCCGCTCCTTTAGCTTCTCCACCGCGCCGCTGACCGCCTCGTCCAGCTCGAGGACCTTGCGGGCCCGCTCCTCGCGCACGGAGAGCGACTCGCGCAGCGGCCGATCGAAGTACGCGTCGACCTTCTTCAGGGCGGGAGCGTAGGCCCCGCCCGACAGCCGCCCCTTCTGCTCGTAGGCGAAGCCGAGCGTGACCAGCGAGGGCTCCTCGAACTCCAGCGCGAACTCGCTCTCCTTGCGCCCTCCGTCGAGCCCGGCCAGGTCGCGGTACATGCGGACGACCTCCAGCGCCTTCTCGCGCAGGTTGTGCGCCTTCTCGATGTTGAGGGCGAGGATCTGGTAGGCCACCTCCCGCTCCGGGACCACCAGCGCGAGGATCGCCTTGGCCCCGAGCTCCTTCAGCGCGGTGAGGCGGTGTCCGCCGTTCGGCGTGCGGAACCCGTCGGGCTCGCGCACGGCGATGATCGGGTCCAGGTACCTGCGCGTCTTGTCCATCGCCCGGGTGAGCTTGAGCACGTGCGCGTCGGAGACGTCGCGCTGGTAGCTGGTGGGCTCCACCTTGTCCACCGGCAGGGACGCGAACAGAAGCGCGTGCCCGCCCAGCGGCTCGCGGTAGACGGCCAGCACCGACCCACCGTCCGCTTCCACCTGCCCCACCAGCTCCTTCAGCTCCTCCGGGACCGCCTCGAGGCGGAGCTGGGTCGGCGAGAGCTCGGTCGGCTTCAGCTTGACGCCCTTGCGGGCGCGCGGCTTCCCCGACTTGGTCACGGGGCGCTTGCGGGCGGTAGGCATGGCGGCGGCAAGTTAGCGCCTGCCGCGACCATCCGCTAGGAGGCTGTCCCCGTAATGGTCAAGCGTGTTCCCGCCTTCGCGGGAACCCGCAGAAAAAGCGTAGCCAGGGATATCGTGGCCGCCGATGCTCGACGTTCGCGGGCTGCCGAAGGCGTACTGGCTCCTCTGGACCGGCGCCCTGATCAATCGCCTGGGCGGCTTCGTCATGCCGCTTCTGGCCCTCTATCTCACCGGCGAGCGAGGGCTTTCCGTCGAACAGGCCGGGCTGGTGGTGTCGGTTTACGGCGCGGGAGCGCTGCTGTCGGGCCCCGTGGGGGGTTCGCTGGCGGACCGGGCCGGCCGCCGCCGGACGCTGATCGCCGGGCTCGTGCTCGGCGCCCTCGCCATGCTCCATCTCGCTTTCGCCCGCAGCGCACTGCACATCGGCGCCGCCGCCTTCCTGCTCGGGCTTCTGGGCGAGCTGTATCGCCCGGCGATCTCGGCCGCGATCGCGGACGTGGTGCCGTCCGCCGACCGGGCGCGCGCCTACGGCATCCTCTACTGGGCGGTGAACCTCGGTTTCGCGGTCGGCAGCGCGCTGGGCGGCGCGATGTCGAAGTACGGCTGGCACCTGCTCTTCATCGCGCGCCCCGCGAGGCCGGAGCACGAGAAGTCCCCGCCCTTCTGGTTGCCGCTGCGCGATCGGCCGTTCCTCGCCTTCTGCGCGCTATTCCTGCTGGTCGGGATCCTCTTCAACCAGGCGTTCGTGACCCTGCCCATCGACGTGCGCGCGCACGGGCTGTCGCCCGCCGCGTACGGATCGCTGATCGCGCTCAACGGCGCGCTGATCTTCCTCTTGCAGCCGCCGGTGGCGCGCCTGCTTTCGCCGTATCCGCGCCACCGCGTGCTGGCCGCGGCCTCAGCGCTGGTCGGCGCCGGCTTCGGGATGACCGCGCTGGTGCATACGCTTCCCGGTTACGTGAGCGCGATCGCCGTCTGGACGCTGGGCGAGATCGCGATGGCCGGCATCGGTCCCGCGGTGGCGGCGGATGCGGCCCCGGTGGCGCTCCGGGGCGCCTACCAGGGACTCTTCCACATGTCCTTCGGCGCCGCGGCGCTCACCGCGCCCGTCCTCGGGTCGCTCGTGCTCGGCCGATTCGGCCCTGCCGTGCTCTGGACCGGCTGCCTTGCCGCGGGGCTGGCCGCGGCCGCGGGCCAGCT
>WNFK01184742.1_pt1 | contig 15743 bp, 19 predicted proteins | sample 5400281 | NCBI WGS metagenome assembly WNFK01 (sample SAMN13153350, study PRJNA577476) | soil metagenome | isolation source: 20 cm soil on Douglas fir-dominated hillslope | place: USA:California | collected 2013-09-17 | reverse complement strand
AAACGGAGAATTGCCGCAGACACGCGAAATTTGTTTCCGCGGCTTGGCGGGAGTCAGGCGGTGCGATCCAAAAGCTTCTTCGCCTTCGCCTCCATATCCAGGCGAGCATCCTGATGCGGCTTGTCGCGCGCGACGGCGGTGATGCCCTGCACGAAATCGAAGATGCTTTCAGGCGGGCTGCCTTCCTCCGCCAGCACCGCGTCGATCACCTTGGCTGTCTCGGCCTTGGAGAAGCCGCGGCGACGCAGAAAGTCGGTGCGATCCTCGTCGGAGCTTGCCACGATCCGCTCGCGGGCGGCCTTGATACCATTGACGAAGGGCAACGGTGAGGAGTTGGCGAAGTTCAGGAGCGCCGGGGCCGCCTCGTGAGCAAAGCGGGACGCTGCGTATTTGGAATGGCGGATGATGATCTCCTCGAAATCTTCCACGCCCCACAGATTGCGATTTTGGCAGACAGCACGGAGATAGAAGCTCGCCATGCCGAGCGTCTTCGCTCCGACTTCCGAATTCCAGCAATAGAAGCCGCGGAAATAGAGGTCGGGCGAGCCGTCCCGGAGGCGGCCGGCCTCGATCGGGTTCAGGTCATCGACCAGGAAAAGGAAAACGTCCCTGTCGGACGCATAAAGGGTCGTCGTGTCCTTTGAAATGTCGACACGCGGATTGTAGATCCCGGTCGACCAGTCGAGCACGCCCGGCACCTTCCAGCGCGTATCGCCTGTGCCATTGCCGGCGATGCGCTGCACGGCCTCAACCAACTCATGGTCAAAGATCCGGCCATAGTCTGGACTGGTTACGGCGCGAAGCTCAACATGGCCATCGTCGGTCTCAAGCGTTTTGATCTGTTCCGCGCGATTGGCGGTCAGGCCATATTGCAGGTTGATGCCTGCAAGTGCCGCGGGGAGCTGCCGCAGGTAAGCCGCCGGAGCGCCAACCTGGCTTGCAAGCTGGCCGAAGCTCCAATGAGTCGGCGCGACCGGTTTGTCCGAGCCGGGCAGCATCAGGGCCAACCGCTCGGGATCGGCGCGGCTTGCCTCGACATGAATGAGCGCGCTTTCGACAACGCGCGTCCGGCTGCGATCCGTGCGATCACGCACCGCGCGGGCCAGTTCGTTGAGCGACAGGTAGCGCTCATCCGCCGGGCGGGANGCCGCTGGCGTCGCGGCGGGCATCAAGAACCTGCATATTCATGGGAGCAATCTCCATGACGGGCGCCGGAAGACTCTCCTCCGGCCCTCAACCCGTCACAGCTAACGCCGCCCCACTCTGCCTCTCCTGCACTGTCGATCGCTGACGACGCGTCTCCGCTTCTGCCGCTGCTTCCGTCAGGGATGGAAGCCCAAAGGGTGAAAACCCGGCGAAGCCGGGGTTTCAGCGTCAGCCGACAGCCCGGTCCCGGAGGGAGACGGCCCTAAGCTCGCATAGCTATGAGCATGCTGGTACCAGACTCATGACAGTTCGACGTCCTCTCGCGTCTTGGTGTGCGCATCATAGATTCTGATTTGGAGCTTGGGAAAACGCTTCTTCACCTCTTCCGCGCCTGTCCTGGCGCCATCCCTGGTCGCAAATTCAGCCTTGAGTCGGCCGTCGACTTCGAGCGCATAGCCTGAAGCCGGCAATTCATGGGCAGCAGCAACCATCTCATTCCTTTTGCGCAGCGAGCAGATTGACGACGATTGCTTAACGCGAGTCGCACAAATCGCTGCAGTTTGCTTCGATGTTGGTTTAGCGATTGCGGAGCCTCCGATTCGCCGCACGACAGCGCGTTCAAGGATGTGAATTTGCATCGTCCGAACAGTTGGTCGGGGTGCCGCCCGCCCTGATGCATGCGCGAAACAACCACGGCTCCACGTAGCTACCCGTCCACATGCCACGCCCCGAACGATCGGCATCGCGCTCAGCGGCGGCATACCTCCCCTTCGAATATTGCGGCCAATCCAGCGCAAGACCATTGCGAACAAGCCACTCTCCGAGATCGGCGCCACCGACGGAACAGGTCGCTACAGTGCGCCCATATTGATCTTCGGCGACTGGCGTGCAATTGACCGGCCGCCGCGCGATGAAGGAGTCGAGATCATTTGCTGCCTTCGCGCCACAACGATACAGGTTGCTGTCCGGACCTCGGCATAGTTGGCTGCTCTCAGGGGCGTCGATGCCCCACAGCCGGATGCGAGTCCCATGAACTTGCAGTGTGTCGCCGTCGATGATGCTGGCTTGGCCGACGAAATCATTCGCGCAAGCCCAGCTCGACAGCAACAGGATCGTCAACATGACGGGGATTCGATGCATGCTCATGGCGTTGGTACCTTGGGTCACCGCAGATTGCGCGGGTTCTCTCGAGCGGCTTCAGCGACGGCAGGTTCTGAGGCCGCTCCGGATAGTGAAACTCCGTCCCGCGCAACCAGCGTCCTTCGAACCGGTCCCAGAACAGGATCGCGTCCATCTGCCAGGTGAACTAATAGACCCGCCAGACGCCAACATCCTCAATCACCTCGCCGGTCGCGTTGAAGGGCAGGCTGTTGAGCTTGCACAGCGCGTCGATTTCATCCCAATGCTCGCGAATGTAGCGATCTTCCAGGGCGACGTGATACGGCCGGTCGGCGCGCCAGCGCGGCCCGCCGCCGCGTGCGTAAAATCCTTGCCGTTGCATCAGGAATTCGGGAATGCGGGCGATCGCTTTGCCGATCCGGCGCGCCTCGTCCGAGGACAGCTTGCTCACCCCGAAGCTGTAGCGCTGCGCGTCATCGCGGCAATCGAGCCACGCCAAGGTCACGCCATTGGCGTCCCTGACCACGTAGCACTCGGAATTTTCCCGAACCAGGGTCCAGGGCGGCTTGAAACGGCGGCTTGACTCCCATGAGAACAAAATAAGAACAGAACGTAGGCGGCCGACGGTCAACCTGGAACAACGCGATGTCCTCGGTCTCTGAGCCGAAAGAACAGGACGATGGGCTGGAGGCTGCGGTGGACCAGGCAATCGCCGCCTGCGGCGGCGACACGCGCGCGGCTATTCGCGCGCTGATCGTCGCGAACAATTTTTGGGAGTCCGAGGTGGCGGAGCTCAAGAAGGCTGTATCGCACGCCTATACGCGCGGACGCTTTCGGACCTACACCGGATAGCGGTGAGGACGTAGCGGGATAGCAATGAAACATCAGAATAAGCATTCGTTTATCACCGACGATCAGGCGGAGCACATGGGCGCCGATATGGCGATCCAGTTCATGCTCATGACCTTGTTTCAAATCGTCTCGCAAATGACGGAGGATCCACGGGGTTTTCGTTCGGATATCCACAAGGAACTCACCGGCCTCGTGGCCACATACGCGTTGCCGCCAATGGCGGAGGCCACCGAACGTAAAATTCGAGCCGCCGCCGGCAGGATTCTCGATGGCATCGTGGTGCGATCATTCGAGCAGAGCGAGGTGAGGAAGGTATCGTAACGATCACCGTGACGATCGGATCGAGGCGTGGTCGCCCGACTGTCGACTTCGGCAATGACCGACAAAAGTTAAAACTCAAATGTGCAATTTGTATTCGATCACGACCAATCAAGCCGCCATCGCCGCCCTGTTTCGGCGGATGAACCGGTATGTCGGCAATCTCCAGCCAATGCCGGGCGTTTTTCCGGACTGCCGGAGAACCGCTGCCTCGTGCCCGCGAATAGCTTTGCCGAGTATGCACCCGAGACGAATCCACAGACCAAGAAAAAGGATGTCGTGTGGTTCGCCCTCGATGACAGCCGGCCGCTGTTTTGCTTCGCCGGCATCTGGACCGAGTTCAAGGGCGACCGCGGCACAAAGTCGAAACCGATCCCGGGGCCCCACCTGGTTTACGGATTTCTGACCACGTCGCCGAACACCGTGGTCGCCCCGATTCATCCGAAGGCAATGCCAGTGATCTTGACCACCGAGGAAGAGCGCGAGGTGTGGATGCGCGCGCCCTGGGAGGAGGCCAAGGCCCTGCAGCGCCCGCTGCCCGACGACGCGTTGAGGATCGTCATGCGCGGCGTCGACAAGGAAGATAAGGCAGCGGCGTGAGCGCCGCGGCGCCTTCGGAAGTGCCGGCGAAAGTGAAGGCCTCGAACGGGCCGCCTACCTGAATTCATTGCAGTTCCACCGGGAATCATCGAGCGTGGAGTTCGAACAGAGGACGATTCGTGCTTGCGGCGACGGCAGCATCATATCTTGAGACGCTGAATTCGGAGCAGCGCAGAGCAGTCGAGCACGGCGTCACTGACGACGATCACGTGGGAGCTCCCCTCTTGATCATTCGCCGGTGCCGGATCCGGCAAGACGAACACCCTCGCCCATCGTGTCGCGCACCTGATCGCCCGGGGCGCAGACCCCCACCGGATCCTTCTGATGACGTTCTCGCGGCGCGCGGCGTCCGAGATGTCGAGGCGCGTCGAGCGCATCGCGCGCAAGGTACTCGGCGCCGATGCCGGTGTTATGACCGGCGCCTTGAACTGGGCCGGCACCTTCCACGGCATCGGCGCGCGACTGCTTCGCGAGTATGCCGACCAGATCGGATTGAATCCCGCGTTCACGATCCACGACCGCGAGGACTCCGCCGACCTGATGAATCTCGTTCGGCACGAGCGCGGACTCTCGAAGACTGAAAGCCGCTTTCCGGCCAAGGGCACCTGCCTTTCGATCTACTCGCGCTGCGTCAACGCCGAAACCGACCTCGAAGAAGTGGTCGGGATGTTATACCCGTGGTGTTCCGGCTGGGCCGCAGAGCTCAAGGAGCTGTTTGCGGCCTATGTCGAGGCCAAGCAGAAGCACAACGTCCTCGATTATGACGACCTCCTTCCTTACTGGGTGCAGATGATGTCGGAGCCGGCCATCGCCGACGACATCGGCGGCCGCTTCGATCACGTGCTCGTCGACGAATATCAGGATACGAACCGCCTGCAGTCATCAGTCCTGCTCGCGCTGAAACCTGGTGGCCGCGGCCTTACGGTCGTCGGCGACGACGCGCAATCGATCTATTCCTTCCGCGCCGCCACCGTCCGCAACATTCTCGATTTTCCCGATCAATTCAGTCCGAGAGCAGAGATCANNNCCGATCCTTTCCGCGGCAAACGGCGTGATCGATCTCGCCAGGGAGCGCTTCACCAAGAACCTTTGGACGGAGCGCACCTCGTCGGCAAAGCCTCGCCTGGTCGGCGTGCGCGACGAGACCGACCAGGCCCGCTACATCGTAGAGCGGATCCTCGAGACCCGCGAGGAAGGGACCCTCCTTAAGCAACAGGCGGTGCTCTTCCGTGCGTCCTCGCATAGCGGGCCGCTGGAAGTCGAACTCACCCGCCGCAACATCCCATTCGTCAAGTTCGGCGGCCTGAAGTTTCTCGACGCCGCGCACGTCAAGGACGTGCTGGCGCTGTTGCGCTTTGTCGAAAATCCTCGCGATCGCGTCGCCGGCTTCCGCGTGATGCACCTGTTGCCGGGTATCGGTCCCGCTTCCGCGCAGCGCATCCTCGATCATATGGCGGAGGCGACCGATCCGCTCGGCGCACTCTGCGCGCTGCCCTCCCCGCCCCGCGCCGGCGACGCCTGGGCGGATTTCGTCGTCACGGTCGGAAACCTTCGATATTCGGAGTGGCCGTCTGACCTCGAGCGTGCTCGTCTCTGGTATGAGCCGCATCTTGACCGCATCCACGAGGACGCCGAAACCCGACGTGCGGACCTCGTTCAGCTCGAGCAGATAGCCGGCGGATATCCCTCGCGCGAACGCTTCCTCACGGAATTGACGCTCGACCCGCCGGACGCCACATCTGATCAGGCCGGCGTGCCGTTGCTGGACGAAGACTACCTGATCCTATCGACCATTCATTCGGCCAAGGGCCAGGAATGGAAATCGGTCTATGTGTTGAACGTGGTGGACGGCTGCATGCCGTCGGATCTCGGAGCCGGCACCTCAGCCGAACTGGAGGAAGAGCGCCGCCTGCTCTACGTTGCGATGACGCGGGCAAAGGACGACCTCCATTTGGTGGTACCGCAGCGCTTCTTCGCGCACGGTCAGCATTCGCAAGGCGACCGTCACGTCTACGCATCGCGGACCCGGTTCATTCCGGAAAAGCTGCTCAGCTTCTTCCAGCGGACGAGCTGGCCGTTAGCGTACCCGGCGCCGGTGCAAAAGGTCCGAGCCAAGGTCCGCGTATCGACATCGGCGCTCGCGTGCGCGGGATGTGCTTTTTGCACAGGTCGCCGGAACACGTGGACAAACGTGATGCCAAGGCGATTTCGAATCCCTGACCTGTGTTAACCGTTCGGAACTCCGAACGGAGCGCAAGGATTCGTCTCGGCAGGAGTAGCAAAATGCTGATGACGAAGGAAGGAAGGCGCGCAATCCGAACGCTGCGCGGATGAGCGATCTCCGTGCTGCAGGAGGCTAACGCCATACGAGAATGCCACACGGCTGGATGCAAGACCGCGCCGATCCGCACGCGCGCGAGCGCGCCTTCGAGATCGCCAGCCTGGATCCGCTGGACGGACTCTCTCGGGCCGAAGCGGTCGCGGAAATCGAGGACTTATTGGCCTCGATCGGCGACACTTGCCCCGAATGCCCGCCGGACAGCTAGTGACCGGCGCCAGCAGACCTGCGCGGGCGACGTGCGTTCTCGAAGGCAATGCGGCTTTGGCGCCGAGAATCAGGATGATTAATCGTTAGCATCCTCTTGGAAATCCCTAACCTCGCGCCCGGCGCAATGCGAGATCCAGCCGGCTCCTCTCCTTTTCCCAACGCGCTTCTTCGGCTTGTGCCCTTTTCTCCAGAAGTTCTATCTGGGCTTGAATGTCCGTAGCGTTCTTTTCGTGCTTCCGGCGGGCCGCGTCCAAGGACTTCTCCTTCGCCTTGATGGCCTTCTGGCGTCGCTCTCGCTCCTTGCGCTGGGCAGCCTCCTCCTTCGCGCGTTCGCGCTCGCGGCGCTTCTGCTCTTTCTCGAAAGCGAGCGCCGCCTTGCGGTCGGCCGCCTTGTCGTTAGTTTGCTTCGGATGCCTCTGGTGCTTGCGGCTCGTCGACTTGCGGTCCGCCTTCTTCGAAGCGTCGCCGCCGGCGAGATCGGTAGGCAGCTCGGCATGCTCTTTGAAGGGGCCGCTGGAGCCGACGGGACGCTTCAGGACGACGCCGGGTGCCGCCATTGTCGCCGCGACGATGTGGGGATCTTCGCTCTGCCTCGCCGCTCCCTGATGGAAGAGATTGCTGTCGGCGCCCCAGGCTTCCAAAGCTGCCTTCATTGACGGCGCGGCCACCGCCAGGTCGAAGAAGCCGAGCGAGGTTTGGTAAGTCTTGAGCTTCCTCGCCATTCGCGTGCTCTCCTGCGGCGGCGTCAAATCACGATACGATCGAAATCAACTGCAACGCGGCTGTTCGCAAAGGTCTTCCTCGCCTCCTCCAGTATTTCCTCATCGGGATAGCGGCCGGAAATGTGGGTCAGAACGAGCAGCTTGACGCCGGCCGTTGCCGCGAGCGCGGCGGCTTCGGCCGCGGTAAGATGCCCGTAGTCACGGGCGATGGACGCATCGCGTTGGAGAAACGTCGCCTCGATCACCAGCACGTCGGCGTCGCGAACGTGCTCGGCCAGATCGTCGGCGGTTTCAGTGTCTCCAACGATGGCAACCTTCTTGCGTCCCTCCGGCGGCCCAAGGACGTCTTCGGCTTCGATCGTGCTGCCATCCGCGAGCGTAACAGGCCTTCCTTCCGCCAACTCCTGGCGCACTGGACCGTCGGGCACCCCTAGAGCCGCAAGGCGGTCCGGCCGAAGATGGCGGCGGACTTGGCTTTCGAAGGAGAATCCGAAGCTGTCGGTGTCGCGGTGGCGGATCGGAAAGCAGCCGATCGTGAAGTCGTCGGCATTGAGGACCTGGCCGGTTGCCAGCGGAACAAGTTCTATCGGAATAGGCGCATGCCCTTCTCCCCACAGGCCCGCAAGCATCCGGACGACCACATCGAGCGTCCCCGGGCTCGCATGGATTGTCATCAGGTCATGTGTTTGCCGAAGCCGTAGCGTGGAAAAGAGACCGGGAATGCCGAGCACATGGTCGAAGTGGCCGTGAGTCAGCAGGATCCGGTCGAGCCGTCGGAAGCCGGCCCCGCTGCGCAGCAACTGACGCTGCGTCCCTTCTCCGCAATCGACCAGGATGCGGTGGCTGCCTGCCTCTACCAGAATGCTCGGATGATTGCGCTCTGCCGAAGGAACGCTTGCAGACGTACCCAGGAAAGTGAGATCGAACATCGAAGACAAGTACCTTTGAGTTCCGCGCAAATTCGGCTGATGGATACACAGTTTTTCTCGGCAGCGGCGAGCTCGGACAGGCCCTTCACCGATCTGGTGAAGAAGCTGGGGTTTTGCAGCCGGCAAGCGCCGACCGTCCTATTTCTACGCCATGGCGGCCTTCTGTAGCATAGCTGCGCAATCTCTCTTCCAGGAGTCCAATCAAGGGCTTTAATGAGCCAGTCCCTTTCACTGCGAGAGTTGCGTTTCTCGGGCGATATCAGTTGAAATTCAGTCACGCTCCATCGCGGTGATCGGTGCAAACGAAGGACCACCGGAGCCATTTTGCCTCCTCTGCGAAATATGGACGGTTCGCCAAATGAACACCGCGTTTCTCCTGATGGCGCAGTATGATGGAAAGGCCATCATTCCTATCGACCAAGTTTGCAGGGACTATTTCTCACATCTCACGCCACCCAAATTGGTGCAGAAGATTTCAGCTGGCGAGATCGCCCTTCCTCTCGTTCGGATCGAAACCAGTCAGAAATGCGCGAAAGGAGTGCATCTCACTGACTTGGCTTCATACCTTGACGCGCGTGTTGAGGCCGCAAGGCGCGAAATGATTGCTCTCACAAGTTGAACATCGCTTTTACCATCCAACAGGTTATTGACGAACGCGACCTAGCCGATTGCGACCTGGAATTGGACCTGCCGATCTGAGGACGCGATGGCTGCTTCCGCTGACGGTGTGGCTTGACGGTCTCGCCGCTTCTCGGCGCCATTAATCCATAGCGATCTGCTATCGCCCTCGATTGTGCGTGGTATACTACAGGGTAATCAAGGAGTTCCGAACTTGAGTGTTGCATTCACGAAGGAAGATAGTGCCGAGACTGCGTCGGAGACGTTGCTGCCCGACCGCCCGATTTCAGCTCATCCCAACCTAGTCACTCAAGCGGGTCTGAAGGCTCTGGAGTCTCAACTCCGACATGCTCAAGAGACTTATGAAGCGGCACAGAAAGTCGCGGATGTAAACGAACGTCGCCGGCAGGGAGCACTTCCCTTGCGTGACGCCCGATACTTCGCGACGAGAGTTCGAACGGCACAGGTTGTGCCCGATCCTACATCGGATGACACCGTGGCTTTCGGAAGCACGGTGACCTTTAGTCGTGGTGATGGACGTGTGCAAAAGTACCGTATCGTGGGCGAAGATGAAGCCGATCCGAAGGCGGGCACTATCTCGTTCGTTTCCCCCGTGGCGAGGGTGCTGATGGGCAAGGCAGTCGGAGATCTGGTCGACGCATCAGGTCAGACCATTGAGATCATCGAGATCTCTTAGAATTCGAGCGCGGACACGTGCGACCGGACGCAGTCCAAATGCCGCTCAGCGTCGCCAGCTTCCTTTGGTCATGCATCAGCTCAGGGCCCGGAACGGCCAACGCTTTAGGCCGACTTCCGTTGCGATTTGGCCGCCGGTTTCTTAGCTCCGGTTTCTTTCGTCTGCTTCTTACCGGCAATCGGCATCAGCATCTCCTTTTGGCCGGCCGCCTCCTTGCGCGGCTTATTCGCTGACTTTTTCGACGCACTGGTCTCGGTCGCAGCGCCGCCGACGCTCCGCCGCAAGGCCTCCATCAGATCGACCACGTTCTCGCCGCGGGGGCGCTCCTTCGGCGTGATAGGCTTGCCGGCGCGCTTTTGGTTGATGAGCTCGATGAGCGCGGTCTCGTAACTATCCTCGAACTTGCCTGGTTCGAAGCGCCCGCTTTTTTGGTTTACGATGTGCTTGGCAAGGTCGAGCATGTCCTTGGTGACTTTGACATCCTGGATCTCGTCGAAATACTCATCCTCGGACCGCACCTCATACGGGTAGCGCAGCAGTGTGCCGACGAGGCCCTTGTCCAGCGGCTCGAGCGCGATGATGTGTTCGCGGTTAGCCGAAAGGCGTTTGGTGTGACCGCCGTTTACCTTGTTCGAAGCGCAAAGTATCAATTTTGCAATTGTGGTGTACTCTGTATTTATGCATGTCGAGGTCGACTTGCATTGAACCAACTTTGGGGTAGCGGAGGGCAACATGGCTAAGAAAGCGAAGAAGGCGAAGAAGGCAAAGAAGAAGACCGGCAAGAAAAAGAAGTAGCCTTCGCCGACACACGGTATCTTTGCTGAGACACATCAAGGCGCGTGCGCGGCCGATCGTTAGCTGATATTGCCGCGGCTTGATGTGATTCAGTGACACCAAATCCAAGCTGGACCACGACGCGAATATGTGCTGATCGGTCCGGCTTTTTTGGTCCAGCGAGTGGCGCACTCGTAGTCGCGCTCGAAGGAGCGGCGAAGAAATTGCGGGTGGAATCACTTCCCCTATCCTAGACCGTTCAAGATCGTCGATGGCATCACGAAAGTGACCGAGCCCCCGCACCTCGCAATCGGCGACTAGGCCGCAATTTAGGGCGGCTGAAATCCTACGCTGCGTTACGCCCCTGCCACCAAACAAACGCACGAGCGCAAAATCGCGTGCTCATCGAAACTCCAAGCAGCGGCGGTACAGCATTTGGTCCAGCATGATTGAGAACGACCACACTTAAATGCTGACCGTGCTTAGCTTTTCTCGGTCGATCGGTCCAATCCATCATGGGTGCCACGGAAAAGAGATAGTCTTGATATTTCAATCGTTTACCCTACTATCTCAATGGGATGGAAGAAGAACGTGTGCACTCCAAACTAGACGAAATTGCACACGTTTGTACCCGTTTTGACCTCTCGGTGCACATTTTCAAGCTTGGTGCCAGCCGCGCCGGCGCGATCAGTAGCTGCCGATTGCGCGGCGATCGAACTCGTCAAACTAGATGCATGCGCAGACTTACTTCAGCGAAATGTTGATACCGCTGAGGTTGGCAGCGAATTCCATTCCCGCTTTAAGCCCTTGCAGGGCGATCCTCACGCCTTTTTCATTCCCAAGCTGAACGCCCCCGACGCCACCAACGAAGGCGCCGCCGCCACCGACAGAGCTGTAGGTGCCGGCAAAGTCGCTCACCTGCCTTATGCCTGAAGCCCATCCTTCCAGCCGGCTGACAGATGCACCCGCTGTAACACCCAGGCTGAGACCGGATACTCTGAACGGATAGTCGCGACCGCGATACGTCAGGACGCCGCTGCCGCCACCGGCGCCCACCATCACGCCCGCCTTCACGAACTTGACGCGGACATAGCCGGGCGCCTGTGCGAGCGATGATGCCGCGGGAAGAACAACGGCGAAAAGCGCGATCACAGCGAGCCGAATTGTAGGTGACATCGTTTCAGCTTTCCTGCGTTTAGCGGGTCGCCGCATCCACCAACCCGCGGGTCGGGCGTTCATCCGCTAATTTAGATCTGACAGCGGTGATACGTCACTTCCATTCCTTCCATGCCCGGAAACTCCCGGGAGATGGTGTTGTCATCGAGCACCTTGAGGAAAAACTGGACGTTTGAAAGCATGATGCCCGCAATTCTCCAACTTCCCTCTCAGGCGACTGGCTTCAGCGATGAAGCCGCCGCCGTACACGCCGGAAAAGTTCGTGAAATCGACCTGGTTCGCTCGTCCCTTGCGAGCGAATATCTTGCCGCATCGGTCCGCGCTCGTGGCCCATGCGCCGGTGAGTTCGAACGCTTTCAGCTCCTGCAGCGGCAGCAGGACGGAGCCTGCCATGATTGCCGTGGCAAGGACCAGGTTTCGAAGTACGATCATCGGCCTTTTCCTTGAACCTCTATCAGTGACCGCTCAGCACGAGGAAAATACAAGATGCCGTACGCGAAATTCCAGCGCACGATCGTAAATCGCGGACAGTTCACCTGAAGGCAATTTGCACACCGAATTGGGAATGACAGCATCGCTCCTTTCGCGCCTTCAGGGAGCCACCACATCCACCTTCTTCCAGGTTTGATCCGGGTCGAACAAGTAAATGCTCTTGGCGGTGCTGTCGGTACGGGTTCCGAGATCCTTCTGGTAGACGGTACCGGCATGATTGACCATGAAGGTCATGACGCCGGAATTTCCGTACTCGGCGGGGTATGCGATCAGCGCGAAGCCGCCGATCATCTTCCCCTTGACGACGTAGTTCAAAGCTCCGCCCGGCGCGTCGGATCCCTGGCCCTTCAAAATTCGATAATAATAGCCGTGATAGGGCGCCGCCTGCGCTGTGACCTTGTACCCTTCGGCCGATGCTTGCGCCGCCAATTCGCCAAGCGGGCTCGGCTCGCGATCGTCGCGCCAGAACAGCCCATCCTTCTTGCCCGGGCTACTGACGATACGTTGTGCGTAGACCCCTACCCCCTCGCCGGTGCGATCCTTTTCGGCATATTCGTTCTGGGCATCTACGTAAGCCAGACAGGTTTGAATCGCATCCAGTTCATTGCGTCCGATGCGACGATACAGAATTTCGATACGCCCCGCAGCCGCGTCGAACTCCCAGCCAGTCCTGTTGTTCACCAAAGGAATCGGAAACGGAAAATCGTCCGCGCCCAGGATGAGCGTAGCCTTCTTGTTTCCCTCGGCCTTGATGGAATGTTTTGCGTCATAGGCGGACAGGAAACGCTGGCGCATCTCGGCATCGGCAACGTCATCGCCGGACTCGATGATGTCCTCTGCATCCTTGCCGAGAACCTTCAGAATGGTGCTCCTCGTGCCGGTCTTGACCGCGGCGGCCAGCGCCGCCGCAGCGTCCTCCGGCGAAGGATAGGCCTGCTGGGCCTGGGACGCAGAGGTCAACAGCGCCACTGCCACGATTGCAGCGAGGCCCATCGAAGTAGCACGACGCAGCGAATTGAGCATGATCATGGCAAGACCTCTGCTGGGGTGGGGATCTTTGCACCGCCGGCAAGCCAATCGGTGTAGGAGCGGAGCCTCAATCCCAACTGTTCGTAATAGACGCGGAGATACCCGTCCCGGCCGCGGGTCACGGCTTCCGGCACCAGGCTCTGCACCTCCTGCGCGATCACGCCGACATAGGGCTTGCTGCTGCCGCGATAGCTGAATCGGTAGTAACCGAGACCATTGGGGAGATGACCGAGCAGGACGACATCGTGCTTCAATGCGATGTCGGAGCGCCGTCCACCGCCGCCGCCACCACGGAAGCCACCACCGCCGCCGCCACGGAATCCGCCGCCCCCTCCACCGGCAAATGCCGCACCGCCGCCACCACGCCCGGCAAAGCTTGGAGCGCCTCCACCCCGCGGGCTCATGCTCGCCCGACCGCGGGCCGATTGCGCAGCAGCGGCCCTGCCCGACGACACATTCAAGGCGGAGCCGCGACTACCGCCACCGCGCGCGGCGTTGCTGCCGCGGTTGGCAGCCTTGGCCCGATCGCCACCACCCTTGGCGCGATCCGCGGTGCTCGGGCGATTGCCTCGATCGCCGCCCGGCCGATCACGCGAGGCCGCGCGGTCGCCACCACGATCACCGGCACGATCCCCAACGCGGTCTCCGCCGCCCGGCCGATCCTGCCCCGGACGAACCACCTGCTGCCCGTCGCGGCCACGGAAATCCATCCGATTTGAGGCGCCGGCCTTCAGATTGTTGTTGCCGAAGTGCTGCTGAACATTCGCGTTGTTGTATCGCACGCCCTGGCGATGCGCGGGGTTGTGCTGCCAGTTGTTCCCAATGTTGTTGGTCCGGTTGTAGTGGTTGACGTAGAGGTTGCGGTTGCCCCAGTTGCATCCGCCGCCCCAGTAATTGCCCCAGCGTCCGATGGCCCAGCCCGCACCGAAGGCGAGACCGCCCGCGATCACGCCCGCGCCGATATAGGGCGGGTAACCGAAGTAATAGGGTTGATAGTCCGCATAGGGCCAGGTTCCGTAAACCGCCGCCGGATCGTAGTACGGCACGTACATCGTATTGGGATCGGCCGACTCGATGACGATCGCCTGCTTGCTTTCTTGCGTCTGAACCCTGACCTTCTGCTGCCTGGTGGTGACCAGCTTCTTGTTGTCATAGGCCTTGGAGCGCAGGCGCTGGATCGCGTCCATCACATCCGGCTGCTGTGCCAGCACGGCATCGCCCAGGTTCTTGGTCCAGTCGATCTTGTCGCTCATCATCGAAATGACGTCTGCGGTGCTCGCGAGCGCCTTGACGCTGTCGTCCCAGGACTGTTTCTCGACCTCTTTCTTCAATGCATCGCCCTTCAAGGTCTTGCGCGCTTTGAGCCAGCGATCGGCCTGCACCACTTCGAGCGGATAGGTCGATGCCGCCAGCACATTCGCCAGAAGTTCGTCGGGATAGAGCGCAATCGGCGCAACCAGCGCCTCGAGCTGCTCGGGTTTCAACAGCTCTACAGTCGGCGGCGGCTGGCTCGCCGGTTGCGCCGGACTGCTGGGAGCAGGTGGATTGTCGGCCGTTTGTGCCGAGACAGCGACAGGGATCGTCATCAGCAGCGCGAGCGCGAGCAGGGTCTTGCCGCAGCGGAACATCACACCACCCTCCTGTGGGCATCCATCGCGGCAAGCATCGGTCCGAGGTGGCGTCGTTCTTTGATCAAGATCAAGGAAACCCAACGTTAGCACCTTGCTGCAACGCAAGAGCAGCGCGGCCGCCTGGATCAGGCTGAAGTTGATCTGCCCCGGGCAATCGGAAGCCTGATCGTGAAAAGCGCGCCACCTGACAATTGATTCTCCACAGAAATCTGTCCGTGGTGGGCTTCGACAATGGTGCGGACAATCGCAAGTCCCATGCCCATGCCCTGCGGCTTTGTCGTGAAGAACCGATCGAAGACATTCTTTAGATCGCTAGCGGCTATACCCGGACCGGTGTCGCCAATCCTGATTTCCGCGTAAGCACCAGAGCGGATTGTCGTCACGCCAATTTCGCGTTTCCCGACCTGCACCCTCGATATCGCATCCATCGCGTTCATAATCAGATTGAGTACGACCTGCTGCAGTTGAACGACATCGCCCCTGATCTGCAGCTCGGTTGCGGCGGGAGCATACATCAGCGCAATGGCACGCCCGTCGGCGAGAGCCCTCATAAATCCTATCGCTTCCCGCACCGTCTCGTTCAGGTCGATGTCCCGGACTTCAAACGGCACTTTTTGCAGCATGCCGCGAAGCCGGCGTATCATCTCCGCGGCCCGCTGGTCGTCTCGCCTGATGTCAGCGAGAATTTCCCTGACTTCATCGAGGTTCGGTGAAGAGCCCTTCAACATGAGCTCGGCCGTTTCGGTGTTGGTAAGAATAGAGCCCAGCGGCTGGCTCAGCTCATGCGCGACAGAGGTCGTCAGTTCTCCGGCTGTCGAATAGCGGTTGACATGCGTGAGTTCCGCCAAGCGTTGGCGCGACTCGACCTCGGCGAGACGGCGGCGACGACGTTCGTGGAGCATTCCGCTGATCAACACCCCCTGGACGAGGATCACGCTGCCGATCAGCGCCAGCTGCCAACTGTATCTTTCCCAGATGCTCGGCTCACGAAACAGGACTTTGCTTCCCCGCGGCAGGTTGCTCTCGCTGATGCCCCAGCGCCGAATCTCACGCCAGTCGTACTTTGGAGACGCAAATCCGATCGGCTCGATC
>WNFK01130133.1_pt1 | contig 15751 bp, 14 predicted proteins | sample 5400281 | NCBI WGS metagenome assembly WNFK01 (sample SAMN13153350, study PRJNA577476) | soil metagenome | isolation source: 20 cm soil on Douglas fir-dominated hillslope | place: USA:California | collected 2013-09-17 | reverse complement strand
GACGTGTTAACGGGCGGGACGATTCTGCCAGGTTTCAAGCTCCCTGTAACAGAGATTTTCATTTAGACAAGGCAACCAAGTTCATCTCCTTATTGAATTCCAACCTTCCCATTGGCATCTTTGACAGCGGCGTCGGCGGGCTTACCGTCTACCGCGCGCTCCACGAGCGCCTGCCGAACGAACGTTTCGTCTATCTCGGCGATACCGCACGCGTGCCCTACGGGACTAAATCTCTGGCAACAGTTGAGAGGTATGCGGTCGAGAACGCGAGGTTCCTTGAGTCGCACGGCATTAAGCTTCTGGTGGTTGCGTGTAATACTGCCTCAGCTTTGGCATTGCCGGCAATTAGACGCGCGGTAAAGGTGGTAGTGGTGGGTATGATAGAACCCGGTGCACGCTCCGCAGCAAAGGTCGCTAAGGGCAGAGCGATTGCCGTCATTGCCACTGAAGCCACGGTGCAGAGCGAGGCTTATGCGCATGCGATTGCGGAAATCGACTCCACTGTCGAGGTGATTGAACGGGCGTGTCCCTTGTTTGTGCCGCTCGCGGAAGAAGGGTGGGCCGACACGGAAGTGGCGCAGTCAGTGGCCCGCAGTTATCTAAGCGACTTGACGAAGGAACGTATTGGCGCACTCGTTCTTGGTTGCACACACTATCCTATCTTACGAAACGTGATCAGCAAGACGCTGGGAAGCAGTGTTACCCTGATAGATTCTGGCGAGGCCGCCGCTGGCGAAGTGAAATCCATTTTGGAAAGTTTGGGACTGGCACACGACGAAAACCAGAGCCAATACTCGGAACGGCAACTTTGTGACGATCTCGACCACTTCTACGTAACAGATGCGGCTCAAAGGTTTGCTAAAGTAGCAGAGAGATTTCTCGGATCAGCGCCCTCGATACTGGAGGCGGTGGAGATATGGGGACACGATGAGCTTCGCACGCACTGATGGCCGCGCAGCCGACGAACTGCGTGCAGTGAAAATAACCCCGGGTTACCTTCCCTACGCAGAAGGTTCTGTGTTGATCGAGATGGGGCAGACACGCGTAATCTGCGCGGCTTCCCTCGAGGAAAGGGTCCCACCTTTTTTGCGCAACAGTGGCCAGGGATGGCTGACGGCCGAATATGCGATGCTCCCTCGTTCGACCCAGCAACGCACGTCGCGTGAGCTTGGGCGTGGTGGTCCATCTGGCCGCACGCACGAAATCCAGAGGCTAATCGGAAGAAGCTTGCGGGCCGTAGCCGATATGAAAGTACTTGGCGAACGCACGATTACAATCGATTGCGACGTCTTGCAGGCAGATGGCGGTACGCGTACGGCAGCAATCACAGGCGCTTACGTAGCCTTCGCTCTTGCCACAAGGCGTCTGCTCAAAGCTGGTCGAATCTCACGAACGCTTCTCACAAACCAGGTGGCTGCGGTAAGCGTGGGTATTGTCGGAAACATTCCGATGCTTGATCTGAAGTATGACGAAGATTCGCGTGCAGAGGTGGACATGAATGTCATCTGCACAGGTGATGGCCGTTTCATCGAAGTGCAGGGCACGGCCGAGCGCGAGCCTTTTAGCAGAGCTCAGATGGACCAGCTTTTCGCCCTCGCCCAACGTGGAATTGACGTCCTGGTAAAGATTCAACAAGAGGCGATTGCCGGAGTAGAATCCATCTAGCGCCCCGGGTGTCCTACCCGGACTCAGAGGGACAACTAGCAAGCTGTTGATAGCATCAGAAGGCTGGCCAAATGCCTGGATTCCACCGACAATCTGTGTAAGACCTTCGATTTTTTCTAGACACCCGCAATGGCAAGGAGTTGGTAAATGCAACGCATAGCAGCATTGGTTCTGGCTTTCATAGGGCTAATGGGATCGGCGGCAGTCGCGCAGCAGCTCTATAGCAACGAAAAAGTTGACTACAGCTTCGATCTGCCTTCCTCGAACTGGCGTGTCATTGCCGAGCCGGATGCTGTACACGAACACACAGAATTTGTTAACGGTGATCGCTTAGAAGGCTATCTACAAATACGCAAGGAGGTGGTTGAGGCAGGCACGACTCCTTCGGATGTTGCACATCGCGATCTCGATCAAAAACTGAGATTTCTGCCTGGTTTCGTCGAGGGAAAAGAAGAGTCGTTCCCCGGTCGCCTTAATGGGGTCACCGTCTCCTACGAATTTGTTAAGACCGGCAAACCGATGTTGGGTCGCGTCTATTATCTTCAGGCTGACAACCGCACCATTTATGCGCTGCGTTTCAGTGGGTTGCGTGACAAGCTAAGCCGCATTCGCAACCAGACTGATCTGATAGCCCGCACCTTTAAGATCAAATAATCACATCTCCAGGTTGAAACAACGGCCGCTACGTGACGAACGCTAGCGGCCTATTGTTTTGCTGCTGCTGCAGTCTGCAACAAAACACGAGTGGCTTCCCAGTCACCCAAATTGTTTTGTACAACCAATCCGCAATCCACTCTGAAATGTTAGAATCTGCCGCTCTCGAACAGTTGTCTCAGCTGGGCTCTAGTTTTTAGTAATGAACAGCGGAAGCCGAATGAAACTAAAGTTAGCCCCCGGATTGACGATCAGAAAGTCGCAGATCAATGGTAGCGGTTGCTTCGCGACAAGGCCTTTCGGTGGTCGTCGGAAAATCGCAGAATACACCGGGGAGAAGATTTCAAACGCCGAAGCTAATCGCCGGGCCAAAAGGAAGACGCTGAGGATATGCGCCATCAATAACCGGTGGAGTTTGGATGGAAGCCGTGGCGGAAATGGAACGCATTACATCAATCACTCCTGCGAACCCAATGCGTTTATGAAAATTATTTACAGCCATATTCTCTTTGTGGCTTTGCGAGATATTTTTCCGGGTGAGGAGATCACTATCGACTACGAATCAACTCTTCATTCAGACAGGAAAAGGTGTCGTTGCGGTTCCCCGACATGTCGTGGAACCATCAATCGGGTCTAGTTAACACTTGCGGCAATTTCGCCGGTCATTCTGATCTGAGCTATCACAAGTCCTGATTCTCATCGCAAGTTTCAACCTTTATAGTCGAGGTAACGTAAAGCTAAACTTCGAGCCTCGCCCTTCCTCCGAATCGAGCTCAACGGTGCCGCCGTGTTGCTCCACTACCTGACGCACAAACGACAAACCCAAACCGGTTGACTCTTCGTCCTTTTCCTGCCCTTCGCGCACGACTCGGTAAAACTTATCCCAGACGCGATCCTTCGACTCGGAAGGTATGCCGAAACCTCGATCCTCAACACAGACACGCACGGTTTCGGCCTCCAGAGCAGTTGAAACAGTAACAGTGGTGCGTTCGGGACTGTACTTGATGGCGTTGTTGACCAGGTTCTTAACAGCCTGCGTAATTAGACTTTTGTCCGCCGCAACGGGTGGCAACCGATGGGCGGGTTGTTCGACAAGCCGGATGCGTTTCTTCTTCGCCGCAGGTTGCATCGTTGCGATGATGTCGCGCACCACCTCGTCCAGACGTAGAGGGATCTTTAATACCTCTTGCTTGTCTTTTCGCTGCAACTGGGTAACAGCGAGAAATGTATTAATCATCCGCGAAAGTCGCTGAGCCTCGTTGGAGATAATCGCTACGAATTCTCTGGCTTGCTCTGGAATCGTTTCGTCCGCGGTTAATAGCTCTGCGAAACCATTAATGCTGGTAAGAGGCGTGCGCAGTTCATGCGACATCAAAGAGATCATGTCGCTTTTCAATTCCTCATACTCTTTTATGCGGGTCAGATCGCGGACGTGGATGCCAAGACCGATAGGCTCGTGGGCCGCATCACCGTTTTTCCCGTTCTCACGAAGCAGGGAGATGCGCAAACCAAAAGTCCGACCGCTATCGGCAAAGGTTAGCGCGCTTTCGTAGTCGACTCCTGTCTGCAGCACTCTTCTAACTGCGATTGCCGGCTCGTCAAAAATGTCGGTGCGAAACCTATCGAGCAGTCCAAACACGTCCAGATCTTTAGCTTGTTCAGGTGTGAGCTCCGCAAAGCTTAGTAAGGTCGCATTCGTATGGCCTAGTGTTCCGTCCAGATAAGCGATTGCCACTCCATCGCTGACACCCGAAAGAGCATTTGCTTCGCACCGCCGTTCTGTCAGCAGACCTTGCAATACATAAAGAGACTCAAGTTTTTTCTGCCCCGCGGCTTTGGAAATATAACCCAACGAACTATGGCTAAGAGGGTTCTCACAAAGACTGCCGCGTTGGAGATTGCGTGCGAACTGCGAGGCAACTGCTTGCAGCAATGTTTTGTCGTCGTCGCAAAACTCTGAGTTCAACCTGAGTAACAGAGCACCCACGATCTCCTTCTCGAGGGACAGTGGAACTGCAACGGTGGTCGCCGTATTGTTGTCTATTCCCTGGGTAATGATCTCGCCACTCATTACAGCGCGCTCACAGATTTTAAGGCCTTCGCGCCAGAGTGAGTTTTGGCTGCCTTCCATTTGCGTGATCTTGGTCCCTTTCATTCGTGCTACCGTCTGAAAGGCTTCAAAGTCGTCACACTGAAAAACGATTGCTTCGTTTAGTGGTAGCACGGTGTTCAGTAGCTTTAACCCACTCAACACTCTAGATCTTGCCTCATCCGATCCTTCGAAGTGAACTTTGCCCGCCGATCTACGCAGAGCGCCCGTTAACTTTTGGTCGAGGCGCCACAGACGATGTACCTGGACAAGAAAGATACTGAGGGCGCCCCCAAAGACGAGCGGAAGCAAGAGCAAATCAATAGAAAAGAAACGTAAGGCAGCCAGTCCTACGACACCTACCAAGACAAAACTTGCAGCGATAAAGGGATAACTCCGGCGTGCACCAAACCGCTGGATAACAATTCCATTCGCTAGACTGAAGGCACTGACCAGTGAGCTCGCTACCCAAAGGCCGGGAGCCACAAACCCACTCGCTCGGTTTTCAAGTGGAGCGACGAAAAACAGCAGCGATGTTGGAAGTACCCCGCTCCGCCAGCATACAAGGGCCAACAAGCCCGCGAAGAGAGCTAGCGCTAGCGAAAAGACTGCAGAACCTACTGTTTTCGATTTAATCAAGGAGGGTTTGACCTGGCGGTGAGCGACGCGTGACGTGGAATCGGGGCTCTCGCTGGGAATGAAGCCTCGCGTGGATTATACGCAGATAAGCATTGTTAAATCCACTTAAAACCTCGAATTCTTAAGTTAGACACTTTAAGGCAGCAATGAGGTGGGATTCCTCGTCGCAAAAGACCGTTCGAAGGTCGATGAGTACCTTACCCTCGGAAATACGGGTAACTATGGGAGGCGAGCAGAACCTCAAGCGAGTCTCAATTTCCTGCGCTGAAAAACTTTCGTGCGTCAATCCGATCAGGCTGGTAGGCAGCGCTGTTGTGGGACCGGCGCCACCCCCTATCGCCGACTCGCCCGGAAGCAGACTCGCTGTGAGTGGCCCGCTCCCGTTGTTTGAGATTTGATTGATAAGCAGCTTCGCACGCTCCTCGATCTCCTCGCGCATCATGGTAAGCATTCTCAATGCCGGGATCTCCATCAAGGCAGTGCTTCGTTGGTGAGCATCAAGCGTAGCTTCGAGCGCGGCTAGTCGCAGTTTGTCACTGCGCACAGCACGATAGAGAGGGTGTTTCCGAAGCCGCTCTACTATTTCCGCTTTTCCAACTATCAGTCCGGCCTGGGCCGAACCCAGGAGCTTATCTCCGCTAAACGACACGATATCCGCGCCTTCCAAAATGAGGTCACGAATCACTGGCTCATCACCCAAGCCATATTGGCTGAGATCCTCCAGCGCGCCAGAGCCCGCGTCTTCATACAAAGGTAGTTTTGCCTTATGTGCGAAAGCAGCAAGCTCAGCGAGTGGGGGCGAATCGGCAAAACCGACGATGCGATAGTTGGAAGGATGGACACGCATGATGAGTCGCGTTTTTGGGTTGCACGCACGGCGATAATCTTCCAGGCGCGTCCGATTTGTAGTGCCGACTTCAATCATCTGCGTTCCAGAGTTTGCCATCACATCGGGAACACGAAAATCGCCGCCGATCTCGACAAGTTCGCCTCGCGAAACGATCGTCTCGCCGTCACCGGCGAGCACCGCGAGAATAAGTAGAGCTGCTGCCGCGCAATTATTCACAATAAGCGCATCTTCGGCACCGGTCAGGTTCTTTAAAAGAGACTCCACACGAGCCCCGCGTCGACCTCGGGTGCCACTGAGTGAATCGTATTCGAGTGTGCAATAGCGCGAAGCTTCTGCTGCCATAGCCTCACAGGCAGCTTTTGAAAGGGCGGCTCTTCCGAGGTTGGTATGCAGTACAACGCCGGTTGCGTTTACGACATGCCTGATGCCACTCAGACTCTCAGTTCGGGTTGTTTCTTCCATGCGTCGCACAGCTTCAGCCATAAGTGTAGTAGCCGTGTGAACACGTGGCACTTCCGCATTGTGCTCAGCGAGCACCATTGAACGAATTTCCGAGGTCACCAAGCGGGCGATTGCCGTTAAGCGTCGGATCCCAATTGAGTCACGAAGGGCTGCTGTGGCGTCTGCCCGCAATAGTTGATCTACCGAGGGAACAAGGCGGAGAGTAGATTCCCCGGCCTTTTTAGCTTTAGTCATAGAGTTCAGAAAGGTTACAACTTGGCGCCCAGCATAGCGTTTCGTTTCTTTCCAGGCAATCGCAAGCACCCAGGGAGTTAGCATTTATGGAGTGATCAATAATTTGTTTGACACCCTCCTTTTGAAAACTCTAGACTGCCCCTAGATGCGTCTCGATTGACGCCCCGCCTACGACCCTCTCGTCAGGAGAATAATTAGTGGCAATTCGTGATAACAGGCTGGTACGTGCCCAATCCCAGGCCAAGGCCAAGAATAAGTATGCCGTCGGAGAGAAGCAACCTACAGTCGACGAACAGCTGACCCGTCTGGAAGAGGACATTCGCAGGCTGAAAATAGAATTTGATATCTACTTCAATGGCGCGTCCAAGCGGCCACCTTACGATACAAAGGGGCGCGTCGATACACTGATGAAGCGAGTAGCCGATGATCGGACGCTGAGTTATGCGCAACGTTATCGTTACAACTCACTGGCGTCCCGTTATAGCGCTTTTCGAGACCTTTGGCGGCGCACAATGCAGGGACGCGAAGAAGGCCGGGATCCAGCATCGGCTGCGCGAGCAACTGCCAAAGAAGAAATCCGAGGTGGAGCAGAAAGAACTTCCTTTGTTTGTCTGGATGCCGGCAAAGACGTGGAAACGATAAAGAACCTCTACAATTCTTTGCTCGATGCCAAGCGTAGATGTGGCGAACCAACAGAAGACTTTTCGTTCCCCAGGTTTCATCGCTTGATTGCCTCAAAAGCCGAAGGACTTAAGGAGCGGCTAGGCTGCGAAAAAGTCGAGTTTTCTGTGGTGATAGAAGCCGGACATGTAAGTTTCAAGGCGAGAGCCGATAAGGAGCAGGACGAAAAAGAATAAAGGCGACCACATGGTCGCCTTATTCTTTTGAGCTTGCCGGACCCAAGACCGGAAGCAGTCAGTGGCTTTGCTTAAGCAAGCCGGGGAGACATTACATCTTGGTCACTTTTTCGGCCTGTGGTCCTTTGGGGCCTTGCGTTACTTCAAACTCAACCTCCTGGCCCTCTTCGAGAGTCTCCTGGCTGCTCGATGAAACCATAGCCCTTCGAGTTGTTAAACCACTTGACCTTACCGGTTATTCTAGACATAACAACGAATCCTCCTAACGATTCGGTAGAACGGGCGAGATAGCTAAGTGCTTTCCCACCGACCTAGGTTAATGCTTGTGAGCCGGACACGCTTGGACAGCGTTTACGGAAACACACAACCAACAAAAATGCATGATGAACAGCGCGGGGGCGCGCAATTCAACATGCACGTACTTACAGGGGGCAAAAACTTCTGAAACTCATTGCCTTAAAGCTGGTGTTCTGTAATGCGGGCAGCTATCAAAAGGCAACCCTGCATTAAACGACGGCGCATACTAATTGAAAGGCAATTGGACTGTCAACCAAAAAAAGCAAGTTAAATCGAGGTTTTTGCTGGTCTTATGCACCACCGCCAGCGCGCGGAAACCACCCAACAATGGTTTTAAACCCTTACTGCCTGGCACTCATGAGCAGGTATTGAAGGGGATTTACGGGTTCGTCGTTGATACGCACTTCATAATGGAGATGGGGACCGGTAGAGCGTCCAGTGGAGCCTACGCGGCCAATGAACTGACCTCGGGAGATTGACTCGCCCAGGGACGCATCGATATGGGAAAGGTGCCCATAACGAGTCGTCAGGCCCCCACCATGATCAATTACCACTAACTGCCCGTAGCCATTCTGCCAGCCTACAAAAGTAACTTTACCGCTGGCACCAGCAACTACTGGGCATCCCCAGGCCGCTTCAATGTCCTGACCCGAGTGAAACTCATACCCACTACCCCCAAAAGGATTGCGTCTGCCCCCGAAGCCACTTTCCAGTTTGCCGTCGACAGGCCAAATAGAGGGTGTATAGCCACGCTCGCGAAGGACTGCTTCGTAGGAGCGCATATCACTTTCCAGACGGCTCATCTTAGCCTGCAGCGTTGCCAGGCCGTTTTCGTCGAGGGGGAGTGCTGGGCCGCCAGTACCGGGCATTGCAGGGTCGTCCTTCACCACGCCTGATTTCTCAGCCAGTTTCCGCGACGTGTCTTCCACCGCTTCTACTCTATGGTTCAGCCGGTTCAACTCCTGACGTTGCCGGTCGGCCTCAGCGCGCAGCTGTTGGTTCTCCATCTGGGTTCGGAGATGAGCTGCTTGTTGAGTCAAACCGTAAAGGCCGTACAATAAACCGACGACTAAGACTAAGGCGATAACACTGAAGATTCTCAATGCCTTCTTATCAACGCAAACACGTTGAATGCGGGAACGGGAACGCGAAGTGTGGGCGATTATGAAGGCGTAGAACCGGTCGTCTCTGGGCATGTTACCGATCTCCTCGTTGCGCGCAAAAAGCGCCCGCAACCGAAAAGGCACAATGAATCGCTGATAGCGATCTGTGCAATTACGTTTTGGTATTGTTACTGAACCTGCTTGAAGATTTGCAGCGGATAAATTTAAACCTCAAGGTCTTCCGAAGTGAAATTCATCCGGCCGGTCCTGCAAAGAAGGCGACCCTATCATAGGGATCGAGAAACTTGCAACTTTAAGGGAAGTGTTAGGAGAGCGGTTGGAGGGCTGGAACAGCAAAGATTGGCCGATTTCTGGCCCTCCAAGGCCTAATTAAAGTTCATCGATGTCGCGGCGCTTGCGGGATCGATCTCGCCAAATTGCCAGCACGATCAGGATTAGGAGGGCGACGAAGACGACGATTATAGCTATCTTCACAGCAGCGAGAAGAAACCCCACCAGAAAAATGAGTTGGCGAAGCAACGCAATGACAAGAAATATTAGAGCAAGGATGCCGCCAAATCTGCCAAGAACCTTAAAAATGCATAACATAAAAAGAACCCCATTTTTAGAATACTACCAAACGTTCACGACCGTCGCTCGAACGGCAGCGGAGTAACGTCGCGTCGAGCAAACTGGGTTGTTTCTCCGGTCCGCGATCCAGTTGAATCTGGAATGCGAGTCGAAACAACTGACGGTGGTGGTCGACGTGAATCGAAACGGATGATGCGGTCGGAGGATCTGCCCCGACGAAGGTAATCAAAGAGCATGTATCCCCCAGGAGTGTGTGCAGCAGAAAGAGGGTTCCAATAACGATCAAAGTTAGTCCCCAGGCAAAAGGATTTCCGTAGAGACGCCGTGCGATCACATCTTCCTCCGCGTCAGTGGCCAAGCCTGCTCTCATGAGTTGGGCAGTGCGACAGGCGTCGACGGCCGCAAACAACCATGAGCCGAGAACACCGAGAATGAAAAAGTGAACACCCTGAGTAAGAACGGCCATCTGAAAGAAGCTGGCGAAGATCGCGAAGTGAACAATCGCCTTGGAGGTTTGTCCGTTATAGGCGGCTCCAAGGCCAGGTACAAACGAAAGTAAGGTTGCCACAAAGGGCGAGCTCTTTCGTCTCAGCACATTTGAAGGTGTCGCGTCTGACCGATGGCGCAGCAATTCTACCCCGGTCACAATGCAATCCTGGCAGAAAGGAAAACCTCGGACGCGATGATCGCAGGCAGGACACAGCCAGCGAGCGCATTGATTGCATTGAACGACCGCCGGGTTCTTCGAATGGTAAGCGCAGTACATCACGTTAATAACCCAATTCCTTAATGACCGTTTTGACCACCCTTGTTTTGCGTGCTGGCAGGTTTAGCCTGTTGCTTTTGCTGCTCCGTTTCCTGCTTCTGCGGAACCGCAGGCGCCTGCTGGTTTTCACCGCCGACTAGCTCCTTGAGACCGTCTGTAATCTCTTTAATTTCACCATTCGAGTTTCCGCTGGTCTGCTCAGCAAGCCTAAGACTTGCATGATAAACCCCACTAATGGAGCCATCTGCGGAGACCGTATTAGTCAGCACAAAGACTGCGACCAACAACATAGTGGCTACGGTTGCGAGCTGAGGCGAAACTATCGGGTCAAGCCATAGGCGCAACCATGAAGCAAACCTGGATGTCCACGGAGCTCGAATATCTTCGGGTGTAATAGTTCCGAGTGTGGCATGCAGAATTCTTTCATTCAAACCGACTGGCAGTGGCCTTTCCTCGCTGATGTAGGTGTAGCAGGCTCCGATCGCACGCACCACTTCGCCAGGAAGCTCGGTACAGCGATCACACAGCGCCGCATGTCGTTCCCAGCGGTGATACAAATTCGCCGGGAGAAAGCCATCCAGGTAGTCGGTAAGAAAGTCTTCGAAGTCGCCGCAGCTCATCGCAGAGGCAGGTATAGTCGTTTGCAAGATGCGCGCTTCGAATTCTCTCGAAGGCGCCGGAACCGGGGCGACACGGCAGGCCTCGATAGTATTCCTTACCGCGGTTAAAGTTTCATGACAGATGGGGCAACGCATGGCGTGCTCTGCACATAGACGATTGGTGTCAGGCTCGAGGACGCCCTCAACATAATCAGTTAATTGAATCTCAAACTCCGAACAAAGCATTTTTCTTTTCGCTTCCTGCCCCTCAGTTTCTATCTAGCTACTTCTACCAGCTCCCGCGCCCGCATATTCGGGTTCTCATGTCTCACTCATCGCTACCACCTTCATCCGCCGAAGAATCTTCGCGAGTTCGATGCGGCCGCGATTGATCCTTGATTTCACTGTACCCTCAGGTATCCTCAATAAGTCAACTATCTCCTGATAACTGAGCTCCTCTATGTCTCTCAATATCACGCAGGTTCTTAAGTCGGGCGAAAGCTTGTCGATACCGGCTTGCACTTGCGCCCCGAGTTCGCGACGTTCCATCTCCTGTTGTACCGAATTCGTTCTGGTGTGAAGATGGTAACTGTGGTCAGCGAGATCATCGGCATGATTGTCGTGTGGAGTACGCTGTCGTTTTCGGTAATCATCGATAATTAAGTTGCGCGCAAGCCGCATTAGCCAGTTCTGCAAATCACCTTGCTTGGGATCATATTGATCTAAAGAGCGATATACCCTGACAAAAACTTCCTGCGTCAAATCCTCCGCAGTATCTGATCGTGAAGTGAACCGGTAAGCGAGATTGTAAATTCGCCGGGAATAATTCTGCACAATCTCTTCCCAGGCCGCACCGTCACCTGCGCGACACTTGCGAACCAACTCGGCTCCTTCGCTGGTAGCCAAAGCTTTTAAAGCCCCCACCCTATTTTTTCTCCGGCCTCTCTCGTTTTCAATCCCGGCAAGGTGGAAAACCCTTGTCAAGAGCGGATTACGACGAGGTTGAAACTAAAGTTCCGGTCAACCTCAGGCCCCTTATTCTAATGCCATGATTCTGCTATCGATGCCAGTTAAGATCGCAACTCACCAGTTAAGAGCCCTGGGGACTCCCATTCTTGCCCTAAAAACTAAGCTGTAGTAGCCTTTGGCAATGGCCCAATATGTTGTGGTTTGGTCCTTCGGAAGTCAAGTTTGATTTTCCCAACGCATGGTTCAATCGAAATCTTGAAGTCACATAATTATCGTAAGTACATTGAGTTTCTAGCCCTTTGTTTACTTGCAGTCGCCATCCTGTGGTGGTTTGGACGCAAACTGAATTGGGGCGAAGTGCGCCGTGCTGTAAGCCAGTCAAACCCGTATCTTCTTGGCGCGGCGATAATCATTATTTGCCTGGCCTATCTTTTTCGAGCATATCGCTGGGGTGCTCTGTTAAGACCGCTTAGTCCCTCAAGGCTAAGTGATCTCTTTGCCGCCACGACTGTCGGTTTCGGTGCCGTGTTTCTGATTGGTCGCGCTGGAGAGGTAGTTCGGCCTGTCGTTTTGCCAATGCGTGATCCTGGAGTGAGACCTAGTGCTTCCTTTGTCACTATCATGGTTGAGCGAATTTACGACATGATGGCAGTAGTTCTGTTGTTTGCAATTAACCTGATTTGGTTCAAGCCCCCGAGTTCAACTGGCAATGAGTTTGCTCGAGTGCGCGTAGTTGGCGTGCTTCTGTTGATCGCTGCTTTTGTGGGGGTTGCGGGGTTAATGTGGTTCAGAAAGCGTTCTGAAACTGCCGTCAATGCATTAGCGCAGCTTTTTACTCGCTGGCACTTTATTCCTGCGCGGCTCTCCAAACTGGTGCTTAGCACTGTCGAGCAGCTCGCCCGCGCATTGCGGGTACTGGTTGATGCGAAGGAGTTGGTGGTGACCATCGGCTGGACGGCCATGGTTTGGGCTGGAATAGCGCTCGCCAATCTATTGGTAATCCGCGCCTTCGGTGTGCCGTTCGGGATCTCTGAAACGATTTTTGTGCTCGGCTGGTCTTTAATCGGTTCCCTGGTACCTACACCGGGAGGCGCTGCCGGCGCGTTTCATGCAGCCACCGCAGCCGGGTTGATATTTCTCGGAGTAGCACGCGAGACTGCCGCGGCGATCGCAATTGTCATGCACTTCATCGATTTTGGCCCGGCAGTATTTTTTGGATTCTTCTATGTTATTCGTGGGGATTTAAATCTTTCGCGGCTACGATCGTTAGCGTCACCAGAGGCTGTTGAGCATGCAGTCGAAGAGGACGAACTGGAACCCGATGACACTATAAACGAGCCAACGCGCGTAGGTGGTGCGGTCGGCGGGAATTAAAACTTTACGATGTCTTCTAGTTTCGCTGAGGTTCAACTTACATGAAATGTCCATTCTGCGGTTATCTCGAAGACAAGGTTGTCGACTCGCGTGAGTCACGCGAAGGCGAAGCAATCCGGCGCAGGCGAGAGTGTTTGCGTTGCGAACGAAGGTTTACGTCCTATGAACGCATCGATGAGATACCCTACATGGTAGTTAAGAAGGATGGTCGACGCGAAACCTTTGATCGCAACAAAGTAATGGCAGGGTTGCTGCGAGCCTGTGAAAAGAGACCCGTACCATCATCCAAACTCGAAAGTATAGTTAATGCTATAGAAAAATATGTGCAAGAATCTTCCGAGCGCGAGCGACCGACGAGTAAGATAGGTGAAATGATCATGAGGCGACTAAAGGAACTAGACAAAGTTGCCTATGTTCGATTCGCATCGGTATATCTTGAGTTTGAAGACGTCTCCGAGTTCATGACCGAACTGAAGCAATTGGTGCGGACGCGTGGCAGCGGGCCAGGGAATCGAAAAGGATAAAAAAATCGCCTGCAAGGGCACGGCCTTACCGGCCGGTGGATTTCTCATGATCAAACCCATTCGTGCGACGGGATTGGAACGGCTGGAACTGCAGAGACTTCGGGATCGCGTAGGTCGCCTGTTTGCAGCTTTGCAGGAAGCTACGGAGGCAGAAAATCCGCTGGCGTCAGGAGCATGGGTCCCACCAGTCGACCTTTGCGAAACTCAAGAAGCGATCTTATTGCGCGTTGAACTTCCTGGAGTTAGCGCAGAACAGATCAAGATCGGTTTGTGTAACACAAAACTCAGAATCTGGGGAGAAAAGAAGCGACGGGCCGCACGCCGTCGAATCGTGTCGCATCTTTGTTCTGAGCGGAGTTATGGAAAGTTCAATAGAGTTGTGCCGCTTCGCTGGACGATTAGCATCCGCGACGCGACCGCTGAACTTGAAAATGGAATTCTTCACATTCGTCTCCCGAAGATCGCGGATCGACGGGGAGGCGAATTCAGCGTTACTGTAAAGGACGCAAATAGCGAATAGTCGTTCCTGATAGCAAAAGATTAAGGTAGAAGCTACAAATGGCAATAGTCAAAGAACCAGAATTGAGCGAAGCAATCGATACGGCCGATAGCGAGCAGCAATTGCAGATTCCGAGTGAGTTACCAGTGCTGCCGTTGCGCGACATTGTGATCTATCCGTTCATGATCGTTCCGCTGTTCGTGTCGCGGGAGAAATCGATTCGGGCGGTCGACGAGGCGTTAGGTGAAAACCGAATGATTCTCCTCGCCTCACAAAAGGACCTCGACAAGGAGGAGCCAGCCGCAGACGACCTCTATAAAGTAGGTACCGCTGCGGTAATCATGCGTATGTTGAAGTTGCCGGACGGTCGCATCCGCATCCTGGTGCAAGGGCTCGCACGTGCACAGATCGAGTCCGTCGACACGAGTGGTGAGTACTTGCGCGCTCGAGTGAGTGTGATGCAAGAGATCCTCCCGCCTGAGCGGTCGCTGGAAGTGGAGGCGTTGATTCGCAACGTTCGAGCTTCGATGGAGAAGGCAATAAACCTCGGGAAAAATATTTCACCGGAGGTAATGGCGATCATTGCGAACCTGGACGACGCGGGACGATTAGCAGATCTCTCTGCTTCGAACCTTGAGTTGAAGGTCGAAGACGCACAATCAGTGCTGGACATTCCAGACACCACAGCCAGGCTGCGCCGGGTCAACGATCTTTTGAACAAAGAGATCGAGGTTCTTACCGTACAGCAAGAGATAAACACCCAGGCTCGTGCTGACATCGATCGTTCCCAGCGCGAGTTTTATTTGCGTCAGCAGATGAAAGCGATTCAAAGCGAACTTGGAGAGGGCAATGAACTCGCCGAGGAGATCGCGCAGTTTCGGGAAAAGATCGAGGCTGCCAAGATACCCAAGCCGGCCGAAGAGGAGGCACTGCGCCAACTCAAGAAGCTGGAACGAATGCATCCGGACGCAGCCGAAACTGCCACGCTGCGAAATTGGATGGAGATCATGACCGATCTGCCCTGGTCAAAATCTTCAGTTGATAATCTGGAATTAAAAAAAGCCGAACAGGTTTTGAATGATGACCACTACGGTCTCGAAAAGGTGAAAGACCGAATCATCGAGGCCCTAGCCGTGAGGAAGCTGAAGGAAAAACCGAAGGGACCTATCTTATGTCTTGTCGGTCCTCCGGGTGTGGGCAAGACTTCGCTCGGACGTTCGATTGCGCGTGCTCTGGATCGAAGATTTGTACGACTCTCCTTAGGCGGCGTACACGACGAGGCCGAGATTCGAGGCCATCGTAGAACCTATGTCCGCGCCATGCCTGGCCGAATAATTCAAGCAGTGCAACAGGCGGGAACAAACAATCCCCTAATCATGTTCGACGAAATCGACAAGGTGGGCGCGGATTTCCGTGGCGATCCGTCTTCCGCTTTGCTGGAGGTACTCGACCCCGAACAGAACAACAGCTTCCGTGACAATTACCTGGGCGTAACGTTTGATCTGTCCAATGTTATCTTCATGACGACGGCTAATGTGTTGGATACTATCCAGCCCGCCCTTCGTGATCGCATGGAAGT